>Ga0163146_10000858_pt1 | contig 43562 bp, 33 predicted proteins | sample OliLakLV19MP7G1_FD_148648 | JGI IMG/M metagenome (GOLD analysis project Ga0163146, IMG submission 148648) | Freshwater microbial mat bacterial communities from Lake Vanda, McMurdo Dry Valleys, Antarctica - Oligotrophic Lake LV.19.MP7.G1 | ecosystem: Environmental > Aquatic > Freshwater > Lake >... | reverse complement strand
CTGAACCTCCTGAAGGAGTGTCAGCAGGCTGACACTCCTTCAGGAGGAAACTATTCAAAACACACGTCGACTCTTGAAAAAAGAGTAGAATCAATTCCAATTTCGGTGCAATTTTCAGTACGAACTAGTTAAGTCTAGTCAAAATAGTTCCTCTTGCTTACCTGGGTTTTAATAACAATTCTGTTCAAGTGATGTTATTTTTGTATACGCGTCGATTTAAGCAAGTCTGAATTACTCGCGACGCAAGACTCAATCGAGAAAATCAGTGATTAAAGGTAAACGTGTTCTGGCTGTCGTTTCCGCTGTCGGCGGTTGCAAGACTCTTCGAGGTAGGGATAGCCGCTCGCTGGTCTCCAAGCCACTCTTTCTGTGGACGTTTGAAGCGGCAAAGAACGCGCGATTGGTCGACTGTGTCGTCATAGTCACTGACGATAAAGCGGTGCAAAGCCTGGCTCACGCTCAGGGTTTAAACACATACTCGGTGTCGACATCCAGAGAAGATGGCATGGAGCGGCTGACTGACTGTGCACTCGCCGCGTTGAAAGAGGTTGCGGATTTCGATCTGGTGGTGGCACTCGATGCCGGTTCGCCGCTATTGCTGGGTTCTGACATCGACGGTGTCGTTGAAGTTTCTGCTCGCAATGACGGAATTCCAGTGGTTACGGTTTCAGAAACTCGTTTGACTCCAAAGTCTCTTGTGGTGCTCGATGGCAACCGCAAAATGAATCGCGTTTTTGGTAATCAAGATCCAGTGCCGGCCAATTCACGAATTTATACGACCAATAACTCGATTGCCGCTTGCGCGAGCGCATATCTAAAAGCGCATGAAACCTTCTTGACAGAAGATTCGCATGCGTTCATCTTGCCTCCTGAGCGCGCGCTCGTAGTCGAATCGAAGACTGATCTGGCAGTGGCCGAGAGCTTCTTGAGGCTCACGGGGCCATACGCTCAGTCGGTTCAATCAGGGCAAGACATTTCTCAACTCAGATCCTGAGCCGGTAGTCTCGATCGGTCTGATACCGTATCCGGTGGCATCGATCAAGCGTCAACCGTTTCTTTCAGAGAATTTGACGATCTTTGATTGTGACTAAAAGCAATATTATTCGTCGTTTCTGTGCCAAAAGAGGGTTAATAGTTGTCCCAAATGGGCTTAGCATCTATGCTAGTTACTGGCAGATCTCCTAAACTGAGAAATGCTCTCGCGTATTTACTATGAAACCCTGGGTCTAAGTCATTAAAAATGTTTGGCAGAGGCAAACAATCTCATCAACCAGGAAAGATTAGATTGCCTAAGCAGGCAGTTTTTCCTGACATGAACATGTTGAAAAATCTCTACGAGCAGGCGCAAGTTAACCGCCCGCAGGAGATTGAATTCATGTGGTCTTTGCCCGGGACGTACAAGACTTACTGTTTGCTGGTTAAGTTTGACAAGGTCACGCCTCATCCGCTCTGGAATTTGTGGGAGGATGACGGGCGGCAATCCAAGCTGGTCAGCAAGTTTGAGACATCCGATCTGAACTTGATTATGGACGTGGTGGTGATGCTCGAAACGCAGACGGGCGGGCTAACCACCGGCTCCTACGCGCCGACGAATGTCAATAATCCGCCGACTGGAAACTTCCCGACTGTCGATTTGAACCGGTCGATTCCTCCTCGTAACAACTCGCCATCCGGGAGCTACCCTACCTACAACGGCACTACCAGTGGAACCAATCCACCGTTTCCCGGCGAGCAAGGTCTTGGCTACGGCGCTCCTGGCGGTGCCGGTGGTTCGCCTCTGCGAGCCACCGGTGGATACAACACCGTTCAACCTAAGCGCACCGGAAGTTTTCAGGCTCTAGGGACGACTGGAACCAATCGCATCGTGCCGAACCCGGAGAACAGTTATCGCGGCACGCCTGTCATTGGTGGCGGCGGGCATGATCCGGAACCGTTTGCTAAGGGAGTTCCGACTTCAGGTTTGCCGTCCGGCAGTTTGCCCGCTGACTTCTACTCCGAAAATCCAGCCGTCCCCGGCAGTGGCGCCAATGCGGCAAACACGGCTATGGAAGGCAATCTTCGCAGAACCAAAATGGCTGATGTTCTGACCAACATTGGCATGAACAAGGTCACCGGCATGTTGGAAGTCATATCCGACAAAGCCATCGGTCAGATTTATTTTGTGGACGGCGTGCCAAAACACGCTCAGGCCGACAGTTCGCGCGGTGACGTAGCGATCAAAGAAGTAGTCACCTGGCGCAAAGGCGATTATAAGTTTCATCCAAAACGTGTCACCGAGATGACTTCCTGCGAGAAGAGTTTGCAGAACTCGATCATGGAAGGCACTGCTCTTCTCGAGCAGCTCAGGCACCTGGAAAGCACAGGTTTGGTCTATGAATCTGTTTTGGTCTTAAAACAGAAAAATCTCGGCGATACCGAACTCAAGCTCATGCTGTCCAAGGGGCATCCGCTCGATTTCGAATGGCAGAAACAAATCTACGAGATGCTCAAGAAGAAGCGCACCTTTACCGACCTTTTGCGCGATCGTCCGATGGACATCAGTCAGTGGGCGCCATTGCTTTTCAATTTTATTTACTGCGGAATTCTTGAAATCAGAGAGCCGGCATCGGCTCGTGGTGGGGCTCTCGACTTTCTGGGCGAGAGCAAACAAAATGTTCAGGCTCTGAAGTACAACTTTATCAGACCGGACACGGGCATTCTGTCATGGGAAGGTCTGCTCTATTTCATGGAGTACGAGTTTTATCGCTATGAAGCGTACTCGTGGCCGCTGAGTTTCATTTTGTTTGATGTCAGCAAACGGCGTGCTGACATGGGCTACGGAGTCGAGCCGTTGCCGCCGCATGTAATCAATACTGCGGCACTTAGAATCGAGCTGGTTAAACGACCGCTGGATGCGCTTGGTCATTTTGAGGCGACGGAATTCGGGTTGTTGCTGCCTAATACGCGTCCGTCGCAAGCTGCATTTGTCGCCAATAGGATACTTGATGCGCTCACCAACACTCCATTGGCAGGAGATGTGGACCGCCGGAATTTGCTACTATCGTTCGGGGTTGCAGGATTGCCGTCTGACGGCGAGGATCTTTTGAGCCTGATCGACGCAGCCCGCTCGGCCAAGAACGAAGCGAAAGAGGGCACGTTCCCGATAGTTCTGTCGCGAACTCGTAAGAGAGACTAATGTCGCAAGAAGCGCCAACCGATATCCAGCTGGGCGAACTGTTGATCCGAGGCGGATTGCTGGACCCCGAGCAGTTTGAAGCGGCATATCGATTGTCCTTCAAGATGCGCTTGCCGATTGGTCGCGTGCTGACCATGCACGGTCACGTTACCGAGGAGCAGCTGCGCGCGGCGCTGGAGATACAGGCCCGCATACGAGATGGTTACTTGCCTTTCGAGCACGGTGTGCAAACTCTTTTGATGGTGGCACACGAAGGTGTCGCTCTCGATACAGCTCTCAATCGCACGGGACCTGTGGCGTCGCCGTCCTCGTCACAGCAAGTTCCGATGCATAATCGGCTTGGTGAATTACTGACGGCTTCCGGTATCGCCTCTCAACCGCTGGTGGAGCAGGGTATGGTAACCAGTTCCGAAACCGGTTTGCCACTAGGGCTGGTGCTGCTCAATAAAGGCATTATTACAAGAGCGTCACTCAACTCTGCTCTTTCGGCTCAGAAACTGATTAGAGAGGGACGGGTCGATCGTGAATCTATTTTGTACGCTTTAAAAATGGCTCGGCTTCGATCTATCTCACTGGCGCAATCTCTGCAAGAAACCGGTCAATTCGCAGACCTCGGTCCGAAGTTTGGCATTGGCGCATTGTTTGTCATGGCAGGCGCCGTGTCGGAAAGCCAGTTGATGACGGCGTTGGAGATTGCAGCGACGAACGATAAAGATCTCGATGAGGTGTTTGTCGAGCTTGGTTATGCTTCGAAACCGTGTGTGAAAGCGGCAAAGCATATTCTGAAAATGATTGAAACGGGAGTTCTTTTCGAGGATCAAGCCGCTCAAATTATTTCGAAGGTGCAGTATGCTTCCTCCAATGATGAGTTGCAGCGCGTACTGGCGTTGATCGACGAAGATCCAAGCGCGATTTTTGAAGAGAAACAACCAATCGAAATAACAGACATTTTGAAGAAATCCGGATTGATTTCCGACAAGGATTTGCAGATTGCAACCGCACTGGCGCTCGCGAATAAAGTTCCACTAATGAAGACTCTCTTCGATGCCAGGCTGATCGACGAGCAGGTGTTAGAGCACGCCACCCATCTGAAAAATTATCTCGACCATGATTTGTTGAAGCTCGAACAAGCAACAATCGTGATGGCATACTGTCTCGAAAACAATATGATCGTCGAAGAAACTCTTGATACTTTCGGCTGGACTGCGCCGCAATAGTCGCTCTCTGAAGGGAAACCGAAATTGCCGGACGAACCTGCAAGTGATGTTGAAGACCGAAATTTAAACGGCGTCGCTTTAGGCTTCCGCGCTCGCCGCAAAGATTACTTTATGGTTCTCGGATTAGTTTTGTTTGTCTGTTTGCTGTTTGCCAAGGCTACTTTTGCCGGCGCCGCGCTGTCGAAGATTCATATAATTGCTGAATGGGACTCGGCTTATAGTAAGTTTGGCACCGGGCAGTCGCAGCTCATGGATCCATCTCAGATACTGCTGATGGTGCCTTACTATTTGATGGTCGGACGCCTGTGGAATCACTTGGAGTGGCCGCTGTGGAACGCGTATAGCGGGTTTGGTGGTCCATTGTTGGCGGATCCGCAAGCGCTGGCATTGTCTTTTTTGCATATTCCGTTATGGTTCAGTCCGACGGTCGAAACATACAATCTGATCCTGGTAATGGAACTTGCCATTCTGGCAGTCGGTGGTTTTTTGCTGGGGAAGGCACTGGGACTATCGCGCTGGGCGTCTGCGTTTCTCGGATTGACTTTATTGTTGTGTCCTTATGAACAATGGTATTTGGAACTGCTCGGCAACGGGTATTGCTTAATTCCACTTTTGTTTGCCGCTTTTGTTTGGACGGCACAGAGGCGGACCATTGGCAGTGCGGTTCTAGCAGGAGTCGCGGCTGGCGCCTTCGTTTTGTCAGCTCATCCGGAACTGTCGTTTTGTTCGATTTTGTTGTCCAGCTTTTTGATGCTGCTGATGGTGTCTCGCGCCTTTTGGCTGCGCGGTTTGGTATTACTCTCAGTGGCTGGTGTCGTTGCTGTGTGCTGCTCGGCGCCCATGCTTTTCCCGTTCGGGGAGCTTGTCGTAAACTCGGATTCATATAAGTTCGGGAATCGAGCGCCGGCATATTATCCCTGGCAAACGTTGGCGTTCAATTTGCTTCAGCCCGGGTATGGCGCAGCTAGTCCGTATCTTGGCGTACTGGCGACTTTGTCGCTACCGTTTGGCATTGCTACCATATATGATGGCATGCGAAAACGTGCTATTGGGGCACGAAATGAATGGATAACACGTGGCGCCGTTGCGGTCGGGTTATTGTCGATTATTGCCTGGGTTTTTTCAGCAAAAATTTATCCTCTGGGGATGTTGTTGGCTAAGAAACCTTTCTCTTCCCTCGTTGTGACTTATGCTTTTCCCGGGTTGGTTGTGCTTATTGCAGCACTTGCGGCACTGGGATTCGAGCGGATAGTTGGACTTGTTTCCAGAATGGACGGCTCGCATACGAACGAAAACATGCAACCGTCACTGGTGGCAGACCGAGAAGATGTGATTGATGCGAGGGTGTCTAGTTTTGACCTGAGATGGCTGGGGATAGGTTTGCTGGCGATTGGTCTGTTTCCGCTTCTCATGCAGGTGTTCAACGTCGGCCTTAACCTGGCGAATTTCGATATGACGCTCCCTTCGATGACGTTAGCTAAGCGCGATTGGATTCGAAACACAATTTGTGCGGCGATAATTGTCGCCGGGCTGGTCGCGCTCAGGCGCATGAAGAAAATTGTTTCCGCGCGAATCACGGGCTCGATTCTGTGCGTTTGTTTGGCTCTGGGCGCCTTTTCGCAGTTGGCGATTTCAATCCGGTCAATGCCGGTGCGACCGTCATTTTCGTATCCGGATACCGACACGACATCACTTCTCAAAATTATGAGTGATAGACGCGCCATTGCAACCGGCGTGCACACGTTGCGACCGAATACAAATCTTGCTTGTGGATTCAGAGACGCGCGTTTTCATAACCCGATTTTTCCGGCGCGCTATCTGGCTTTTATGGAAAGAGCCGGCGCGAAACTGGATGATTTTAACCAGGTTTTTGATGATGAACTTTCGAGGATGATCGATCTAGCCAGCATCAGTTTGGTCGTCACACCGAACGCTCTAATCGAACGGAAATTTTTTGATGAGACGGCGGTTTCGGCATTGAGTGCACCGTTGACCTGGTCTGGCGGCTTGACACTGAAGAGCGTTCGTTGCGCTGTTGACCCGGTTTCACGAGCTGTCTATGTCGAGCCCACTTGGACGTGCGCGGATAAGTCGATAGACAAATTTTCGTTCAATGTTTCTGTTGTTAATGCTGATGGTTCGGAAAGTTGGATCTCCGATCGTCAAAAAGTGATCGCAACGGAGACTGACCAAACTGCCGTTTTGGGCGCACCAATTCGTAAATCGTTTGAGGGTGGAGAGCCCCTTGGAATCAAGCTTTCGGTGTTTGATAGCGGGTCCGGTCAATCGATTGTACCGGAAAACGCCGGCAGTTTAGATAAGCGTGGAGTGGTGCTTTTAAACTTTCAGGCTCCTCCGGTATTGAAAGAGTCGATGACCGCGGATAGGCGATTCAAACTTCTTTCCGAAGGTGCTGAGGGTATTCGGATCTACGAGAACCCCGGAGCCCTGCCTGAGGCGTACGTTGCGACTAACTCGGTATATGTTGATTCAGCTGCAGCAGCGCTGGATAAAATCTCAGCGTCCAATTTCGATGCCCGAAACACTGTCGTCCTGGAAGGCGACGGTAAGGATGTTTCGCTCGCGCCGGGCAGCTTCAGGGAGCCGGAGGCGCTCATTCTTCGCCGCGATAGCACTGATGTTTTGATTCAGACGAGCTCGTCTAAACCTGCGTTTTTGGTATTCACCGACAGCTGGTATCCCGGATGGACTGCCACCGTTGACGGTGCCCCCGCAAGTATCGTGCGAGGAAATTATTCGTTTCGTAGCGTGGCGATTCCTGCTGGGAAATACAATGTGCAAATGCGATACCAACCGCGGTCGTTTGTTATCGGCGCAGTGATGGCTTTGCTCGGGTTCTTGATTGTGATCGCGACAGCCGTTCAGGCGTTTCGTCAGAGACGGCGGAACACTACAAATTCACATGAAGTCGTGGAGTGAGCGATTAGTCGACGCGCACTTCATAGATTTAGTTAGAGCAGTTACGGCATCATCTACGATACCATTCGAACTAGAGGCAGATTTACAAACTTTGGCGAAGAATAGCTGACGATATCTTTGATTGAAACTGGGCCAGCACGCACGATTGACTTTAAGAGCGTCGTTTTATCTTGCATCTTTGCAGATAGAAGAAACCGATATTCTGCCAGATAGAGTTGAGAATATTTTCCACTGACTCCTTTGTACGTTTTCGAAACGAATCGATTAGCATCGGCGACGGCTCGACTCTCCGCCTGGCTTCGCGGCTCGACTTGATTCTCGTTGAAGCCACTTCCTGGTACCTTATCATTGATATTTTTGGCAGGCGACTCAACGCTGCGTCGAAACAGAACGCGATTTAATAGGTTTCTGTCAACTTTTAGATTGTCGCCTAGTGGAAAAGTTTTTTCTAATACCAGACGTAGCTCGTGCCGCCATCGCCAGATTGTTGATGCACCGACGTCTAACTCAGCGGCATGCGCGGCGCCAGCGATCTCGCGTCCGCTAATGATGTCTACGACTAGTTTAAAGCAAGTTGAAATTGCCAGTTTTTTGCCATGAAAAAATGTGCCTGCGGTTAGCGAGATTTGTTTTTTGCATTCTTGATTGGCACATTCGTACAAAAATTTTCTGGTCAAAATTTTGTATGCTTTGGTGCAGCCGCACTCGCACTTGAAACAGTTTTGCCCGAATCGCAGCTCAAATAGGAGCTCTTCGCAGCCCGCATCCGTTTGAATTAGTTGTTCGAAATTCGCGATCATCTTCTGCGTTCCGGTTTGGTATCACCCAAATAGTTAAACCGAATTCGCGGCACAAGTGATCGATTTTTGATCGAAATTCACGCACGCTTCTGAGGGTTTGCGTAATCTGTGCGGAAAAAGTATCTTGTCAAAAGTATTGGTTTTGCGAAAGTTTGGAATTTCCAAATTAACCACGAATTGGCTCAGGTGGCTCCTGAATAACCATTTGCTCAGGGCGGAATTGCCTGTTCAAATGAATAACCATTTGCTCAGGGGAGAGGTCACCTGTTCAAATGAATAACCATTTGCTCAGGGGAAGGTCACCTGTTCAAATGAATAACCATCTGCTCAGGGGAGAGGTCACCTGTTCAAATGAATAACCATTTGCTCAGGGGAAGGTCGCCTGTTCAAATGAATAACCATTTGCTCAGGGGAGAGGTCACCTGTTCAAATGAATAACCATTTGCTCAGGGGAAGGTCGCCTGTTCAAATGAATAACCATTTGCTCAGGGGAGAGGTCACCTGTTCAAATGAATAACCATTTGCTCAGGGGAGAGGTCACCTGTTCAAATGAATAACCATTTGCTCAGGGGAGAGGTCACCTGTTCAAATGAATAACCATTTGCTCAGGGGAAGGTCACCTGTTCAAATGAATAACCATCTGCTCAGGGAGACATCACAAGGAAACGCAAAAGAACGAAGGGACCAACTGAGCTTTCGCTCAACTGGTCCCGACGTTTCGGTTTTTGTTTAGTACATGCGATTCGTACGTTGGTATTCTCACCGATCAGCTTAACTGCCGAAACGCGAAAATTATGTGTGCTTTTGGCAATAAATTTTTCCAATCCCAAAACTGGGTAAAAACAGCAATATCCAGTCTCAAGGAATTCGATGGTCGACTCGCACGACAAAACCATAAAGCACATCAGTTTGCCCGATGACTTACCGCTTTCGCCGGTCCAAAAGTTCAGGCACGCGATTCTCGGCGACCCGATCTCCACTGAAGACGCTGGTCACACGCTGCTTCCCAAACATCTCGCTCTGCCTGTTTTTTCCTCGGACGCGATTTCGTCAGTGGCCTACGCGACGCAACAAATCGTTCTTGCTCTCGGCGGCGCCGGTCTATGGGTGGCGTCGCAGCAAAGTACCTACACCACTTATACGATGGGTGTCTCTGCCGCCATCGTGGCTTTGCTAGCCATCGTTGTTCTATCCTACTGGCAGACAATCTACGCCTATCCAAATGGTGGCGGCTCGTACATCGTTTCAAAAAGCAATCTCGGCATTTTGCCTGGCTTAACTGCAGCCGGAGCGCTCCTGATTGACTATGTTTTGACCGTTTCGGTTTCGATTGCTTCCGGAATACAAAACTTGAAAGATGTGCCGTTGTTCGCGCCCCTTCATGTCGGCGACCATCTGGTTTTGTATTGCGTTGTGGCGATTGCTCTGCTTACAATTGCTAATCTGCGCGGACTGAAAGAATCCGGCAGAATGTTTGCGCTGCCGACCTACATTTTTGTCTTCATGTGTTACCTGATGATTGGTCTGGGATTGATCGGTCCTTTCATCGGCTGGAACTTCCACACTGAATACGTAAACCAGGATTGGCCGGGCGGAACCGCCACCGCCACCAAAGCGGTCGGCACTTTCGGTTTGGTCGTCTTGCTGCGTGCGTTTGCAAATGGCTGCTCGGCGATGACTGGAACAGAGGCGATCAGCAATGGCGTTCCTGCGTTTATGGAACCCAAATCGCACAACGCCGCTTTGACTCTCGTAACTATGGGAATTATTCTCGGCACGATCTTCCTCGGCATTTCCTGGCTTGCCATGCAGTTTCACGTTGTCTATTGGGAAAATGGTGGTATCACCGCACCATCTGTTATAGATCAAATTTCTGGTTGTGTTTTTGGAAAAACTGGAACCTGGAGTGTGGCATATCTGATCACTCAGATATTCACCGCACTAATACTGGTGCTCGCCGCCAACACGAGTTTTGCCGATTTCCCCCGCCTTTCCTCACTTCTGGCGCGCGACGGTTTTATGCCGAGGCAATTATCCAACCTCGGTGACAAACTCGTTTTCAACAATGGCATCATCGCCCTTGGTGTGCTTGCCGCGATTTTAATTGTGATCAAGAAAGGCAGTGTCGATGCTCTGATTCCGCTGTACGCCATCGGGGTGTTTCTCGCTTTTACCTTGTCGCAAGCGGGTATGGTCAAGCACTGGTTTAGCGATAAAACAAAAGGCTGGCAAATTAAAGCCACCATCAATGGTTGCGGGGCAATCGCCACATTCCTAGTTTTAATTGACATCGCCGTAGAAAAATTTGCCGAAGGCGCCTGGATGATCATGGTGCTGATTGTGATTTCGGTATTTTGCTTCCGAAAAGTTTCAGCACACTATGCCGACGTCGTTCAGCAATTGCAACTGGTTGGCGACCATGCTATTCAGATCGTTCCAAGAGAGAACATTGTCTTGGTGTTGGTACAAAGCGTGAATAAAGGCACTCTGGAAGCCATTAACTACGCGCGTTCTCTTTCCTCGAAAACGATTGCTATTCACGTTGAAATTGATGCCGAGCACACAGCCTTGTTGTCCGAAAAGTGGCTGACTTTGTTTCCTGATCTCGAACTCGAGGTGCTTGAGTCTCCGTACCGCTCGCTCGTCGCTCCGGTTTTGAGATTCGTCGATACCACTCGCATGGAGCACCCCGGCGCTAATGTGACCATCGTGATCTGCGAATTCATCGCCTCCAAGTGGTGGCACACTTTTCTGCACGGTCACACCGGTTTCATCCTGCGACTCGCACTGCTAACTAAGCGCGACGTCGTAACCGCCAACGTGCGTTACTTTCTCGAGAAGCATGATGAAGTCGTTTAAACTGGCTTCATTGATTTCTGTTTGAATCGAATCAAACTCAAACCGTTGAACAAAACGATGAGTGTACTGCCTTCGTGGAGAATGACAGCTTGACTGATTTGCACCCATCCGCATACAGTGGCGACAACCAACACGCTACTGACGCCAAGCGCAATCACCAGGTTCTGATTAATCTTGCGTGTCGCTTCTCGAGCCAGTTCGACAGCGAACGGGAGTTGTTCCAATCCGTTGCTCATCAAAACAAGGTCTGCTGTTTCAAGCGCTACATCAGAGCCGGTGCCGCCCATTGCAATGCCGACCGATGCTGCTGCCAGCGCGGGCGCGTCGTTAACTCCGTCGCCTACCATGGCGACGCCACCTTCGTTTGCAAGGCTGCGCAAAATCTTGGCTTTGGCATCCGGCATTAGTGGCGCGCGTGCTTCATCGATGCCGATTTGCGAGGCAATTGCGCGAGCTACAGTTTGATTGTCACCGGACAGCATGACACTGCGGACGATACCAAGGTCTTTGAGCGCACGTAGCACTCTGATGGTTTCGGATCTCACGGTATCAGCGATTCCGATAACGCCAAGGAAGCGATCGTCCTCGCTAATTATCACAACCGTTTTTCCATCGCCTTCCAGTTCCGAAACGCTTGACGCAATAGAGTCTGATAGCGAAGCGAACATCGAAGAATTGCCTGCCCAAATCGTCCTGCCGTTGACGGTAGCTTTGACGCCCTGACCATGGGCGGCGTCGCTGCGTTCGGGCGAGACGGGTTTGATTCCCAGAGCCTTAGCGTTGTCGATTATCGCGTGAGCAAGAGGATGCGATGAGTGTGATTCAGCGCTGCTTGCGGCACTGATCAATTCGTTTTCGGTAACACCTGGTTCCAGCCGAAGGGCGACGACACTTGGTTTTCCAATGGTCAAGGTTCCAGTTTTATCAAACGCGATTGCGTCGACTCGGCCTAACGTCTCAAGGTGCACGCCACCTTTAATTAGCACTCCACCCTTCGCGGCACGTGCCACCGCGGATAATACCGCCGCCGGGGTTGCGATAGCCAGGGCGCATGGAGATGCTGCCACCAGGAGCGAAATTCCACGAAGAACTGAAGCCGTGAGAGTTTCATGGCCAATGAAGTACAGGGCCAGTGAAAGTGATGGTGCCGCAACAAGAATGATCGGAACAAAAGTTTTTTCCAATCGTTGCGCGAATTTTTGAGAAGCTCCTTTTTGCGCTTCAGCTTCTGAAACCATGTCGACAATTTTGGCGAGCATCGATTCAGACGAGAGCTTCTTAACTTCAACTTCCAGCGTTCCGTTAGTGTTGATGGTGCCTGCAAAAACGTCATCGCCGGGACCGCGCGAAACCGGAACCGATTCACCAGTGATGGTGGCTTGATCCAGCATCGAGCTACCAACCAGAATCATGCCATCGAGCGGCACCCGGTCACCAGGGCGGACGATCATGATGTCGCCGCGTTTGACAGTCTGCACATCTAATTCGATTATGTCGGGGCCTTGTTTGATAAAGGCTTTGTTCGGACGAAGTTTGCCCAGTGCTTCAACCGCATGGCGAGCCTGATCCATGGCTCGGTGTTCAAGCGCGTGTCCGAGGCTGAACAAAAATAATAGAAACGCACCTTCGAAAAATGCGCCAAGGCATCCGGCACCAATCGCCGCCAAAACCATCAGAGTCTCGATATCGGCGATGCCGGACTTAACTGAATTCAGTGCTGCGCGTGCGGGAAACAATCCTGCGCATACCATTGCGGCAAAAAAGATGAATTGTCCGATTGTCGTATCGCCGGGACTTATCACGTGTTGGTAGAGAAATCCGAAGGCGAGAAGAACGCCGCCAACGATTGAAAGGGTCATCTGCAATTTTGGAGCCAGACCGCCGCCATGCGCGTGGAACGAGCAGGCATGCCCTTTTTCTGGTTCCTCTAATTCGTATCCGAGAGCATGAACTCGTTTGTCGATCGTTTTCGGGTTAGTTAATTCGCGATCGTATTCAACTACCAGTCTTTCCGCTGCGTAAGCTACATTGGCAGTGAGGATGCCGCTCATGCGTGATAACGAGTGTTCGATCAAATACCCGCATTGAGCAGAGTCCATACCGCGAACAAACCACGTCGTCTGCAAGTAGCGCTTGCTGACTGCGCTTCCGTGCGAGTCGATAGCTGCGCGCAGAGACTCCAGCGAAATTTTGGTTTCGTCATAGTGAATGCAAATTTCCGGCTTGCTGTCATCTCTTCGGATGTGTACTTCGCCGACTCCGACGACTGACTCCAGAATGCGCTCTAGTTGTTCGAATCTGCCGAACTCGTCTGTTTCGCCAGGGATGACTACTTCTAATTCAACCTGGCAAGCGTTGCCGCCTTGTTCGGACGGACGCGTTCGAAGAACGGCTTCTTTGCGTCGTTTCTCCGTATTAACCGGCGCCGGATGTTGATGTCCTCCGCAACCATGCCCGTGTTCGTGTTCGTGTTCGTGTTCGTGGTCGTGATCATGATCGTGTGAGCATTCCGCACCGTGCACATGTACATCTGCTTGAACCGAATGATCGTCGTGCTTGCAATCAGCGCCGTGAACGTGCGCTTTGGCCGGTTCATGATCGTGTTTGCAATCAGCGCCGTGAACGTGCGCTTTGGCCGGTTCATGATCGTGTTTGCAATCAGCGCCGTGAACGTGCGCTTTGACTGGTTCATGCTCGTGTTTGCAATCAGCGCCGTGAACGTGCGCTTTTGCAGGTTCATGCTCATGTTTGCAATCAGCGCCGTGGACGTGTGCTTTTGCAGGTTCATGATCATGTTTGCAATCAGCGCCATGAACATGGCCGTTTTCTTCAGAATCGTGGACTTTGACGCTCACGCTAACGCCATGTTCACAGCTATCGTTGTGAACATGGGCTGATTCGTGCTTGTGGTCGTGTTCGCACTCCGGACTGTGGACATGCTCATCTGTGTGATGGTCATGATCATGGTCACAATCCGATCCGTGTATATGCTCACTTTCGTGTGCATGATCGTGTTTGCAATCTGGTCCGTGTTCGTGTTTCGACATCGTTTGTCCTCGAAGATCCGTGCAATTTGAAATTGACTAGGATCTAGTGTCCATGACCGGAGCTTCTTTTTGTCGCGGGTGGAGCGTGGTCATCGTCATCATCGTCGTCGTCGTCGTCGTGATGATCTTCGTCTGGAATTGGTTGGGTGAATTTTTGTCCGCCAATTTCAAGTGTGAACGCGGTGCAACCCGGTGGCACTTTGAATTCAAGAACGGCTGGCAGACGCGATTCGTAGCGTTTCACGACGGCGCCTTTGTCGTCGTAAATCGTTCCGCCGGCAGCGACTGTCATGGTTTCGTCGACGAGAACTGCAACCAGTTCTGCCATTTCTTCCATACGATCTGCGACGCGGTGGCACCATAAGTGTCCGACACCAGGGTACTCTTCGTGACAGATCTCTTCCATTTGTTCTTCGTCAATTTGTGAGCCGACTCCGACGAGTACGAAGTTGAGTCTTGGCAGGCGACCTGCTTCGATTTCTTTGGCGACTTGAGCGGAATAGGCTTTGATATCGGCGGCATCATAGACTTGGCTGTCTGTGATAATCACCGCGAGACCGCGCTTTGCTCCCTTCTCTACTTGCGTTTTTATGTACGAGACATAATCGCGGAGGACGGGCAACATGACCGTTCCTTTTCCAAAGTATTGGGGCCCTGGGAACTTGTAATTTTTCGCATCGGGACCAGTTAGATCGCCTACAACTTCTAACTGAGAACCGTCGCCGGTCGCCCAGTAAGCCACTCTCAGCACACCGTCTTTATCTTTGGAAGCTAGATATTCGAGCATCCATTGCATCTGAGGCTCGACGGTGTTTCGTACGCCGCCGAGTTTTGCCAGAATTCCGCGCGGACCGTATTCGCCTTCCATACTGGCGGAACCGTCCATGTAGAGTGCCACATCAAGACCTTCGACTGTAGGATCATGCAATAAGGTGGCAAGAATGGTGCCACCCTTATTGTGAACATCCGAAAAAGGTTTGACTATTGTTTCGTGCTTATGACCCATGATTAAAAATCCTCTTCATTAAAACAGTGATGAACACTCATTCTCAATGCTAGTTTTTAATGGTGATCGTCGTCATCGTCATCTTCCGGCAGCGGCTGCGTATATTTTTGTCCGTTGATTTCCAGCGTGAAGCTTTTGCATCCTTCTGGAACTTGAAACTCAAGAATGGCTGGTAGACGCGCTTCGTAGCGAGCAAGCACTTTGCCTTTGTCATCGTATACGATACCACCAGAGGCAACGGTCATTGTCTCATCGACGAGAACCGCGACGAGTTCTGCGACCTGATTGATCTCTTCGGCGACGCGGTGGCACCAGAGGTGACCGAAGCCGGGATATTCGACGTGGCAAAGTTCTTCCATCTGTTCTTCGTCAACGCCGGAACCGACTCCGACTAGAATGAAGTTGAGACGCGGCAACTTTCCGTTTTTCATTTCGCGCACGACTTCGGCGCAGTATTTAGTGACTTCTTCGGCATCGTGGATGACACCATCGGTGATGAAGACGGCGCATCCCTGACGAGCTCCATTGCGAGCTTGATCGCGCATGTAGCTCACGAAATCACGAATGGCTGGTTCCAAATTCGTAGAAGAACCGAAACTGCTTGGTCCTGGAAATTTGTATGTTTCGACATCCATACCTTTGAGTTCGCCGATTACTTCGATGGATTGGCGGTGACCGGTTGCCCAGTATGCGACGCGCAGCAAACCGTTTCGGTCTTTAGTTGCGAGGTACTCTAGAATCCAGCGTACTTGAGGTTCTACAACGTTAGGTAGAAACTCGGTGTTTTTGCCGAGGAACCAATTGACGATACCGGACCATTTTTTCTTGTACTCGTATTCGTCTGTCATGCTGCCTGAGCCATCTAAGTAGATCGCCATATCGAGTCCTTCGACAGTCGGATCGTGAAGAAGCGTTGCTCGTACTTCACCGTGCTCGCAATGAACATCCGAGAATGGCTCTACTGGTCTTTCGTGAACTTTAGTCATTGTTTACTTACCACCTTAGTGTGAATGGACTTAACTCAAACAGGCAACCGTATATGGTGCTAAGCACCGATGCAAAAATGTATTATTCGAAATCTTTCATCCAATCCGGCTTTGTTTCAGGCGGCTTGGGCTGTGCCTTTGCAGGCGATGGTTTGGTCGGGGCTTCCTTCGGAGGCGATTTTTGGGAAGGTGTAGCTTTTGCGGGTGACGACTTTGCAGATGTTTCCGTGCGTGGCTCTTCGTGTATCCGCGTTTGCGAACCGCTTTCGAAATCAGTCATCCAGCTCGGCTTCGCGCTTGCAGGCGGAGTCGCTTTCTGAGCCGTCGCAGCGACGCTTTTCAAATTCGTCAACCGAGTTACGGGCGGACTTTCCGGCTGACGATGCGTTTCTATAAAGTCTTGCATCCATTCGGATTTTTGGTGTTTCCTGTTAACAGGTTGTGGTGTCGCGACCGTGCCTTGCGGTGTTTTCACAGGCTTGGGTGGAGCGGCTTGTTTTCGTGATGCTCCGCTGCGTGCCTCGACGGACGCTTGCCGAACACGATTTTGCAGTGCCTTCGCCCGTGGTGGCGGATAGCCTGGCAGGTTTTTCAATGTTTCGCGCGCTAAGGCAATGAAATCGTCGACGGTGCCTTCGGGTGGCAACGTAAACTTGTCTTTAATCACTTTGCCGATCGCATTCGTGACCGCGCTAGGAAGTGGGTGAGATAGAACATCCGGAAGGATGTTTGGTAGCAGCCCCGCCACGTTGGGCTGACGCATCGCCACTTCGCCTTTGATCACGTAACCGCGCGATTCCAGCTCCTTCTCGAACGAGAAACGGCTCACCACAGGTAGTGTCAGGTTTTTAAGCGGATGATTGATTTTCTCTTGTTCAATATCTTCTTTTAAAGCGGCGAGCATATCGAAAATTAAATTGGAAACCAGAAATTCGTTCCACGGATCGCCCAGTCCAATCTCGCCGGGCATCAGAGGATAAGCCATGACAAGCCCTTTGCCTCGAGCGATTTCTTCTTCGCGATCGCCGGGCAACAGTATGTTGAAACAGCGCGATGTGGATCCTGCTGCGCCGGTTTGATAATGAAATGAATAGCCCGCAGAATTGACCAGGCCTGCGAGCAGGTCGAGGCGATTAACGGTAAGTTGTCCTTGGATACCCCGATGATTTTCTTCGGAGGCGGAGGGAAACGGACCGTAGAGAGTTCCGTACAGATAGACAGGATCGTTTAATCCAGGAGTCTCAGGCGGCTGTTCCAGAGCTTCAAGGTGGAACGTGTAAAACTCGATGCCGTCCATCGAACGGCTGGCTGCGGAGCCAATCACTTCGTTGAACGCCAGATCTTGTTGCACGACTTCCGGAAGGTCGGAAAGTTGTTCGTCGCAAATCGCGCGCAGAAAGCCTGCTGCATCAATCGTGACCAGCCATTCCCGCTCAACAACGTGACGACCGCCCAGGAAAAAACTGTCAATAGCATGGACAGGTTCCAAGGTGCTGATGATGCCCTGTTCGGACCATTCAGAGTCAGTTCGACTGACAAAATATCGTGGTAGTGGACGAGAGGACATTTAACTTATTAACCGCGTACCTTGGTGAATCCAACATATCAGCCGGACGACGAAGTATAAGGTATCTGAATGATCTCATTATTAATGGCGGAATTTGCTTGCTCGGAAAGTCCATATCCTCGCCAGGCAGAACCATGCTGATCTGGTGAGGGCGATTGCTGGCTGTCAAGTTCGGCTGGTATCGTAAACGTTTAACTCCATGCTGCGAAGCGGTTTGTTAAAAGCCTAACTTAATCGGTCTTAACGACTAATTCAGCCAATGCGAAACCTCAAATTCAGTCGAGATCAGGCAATTCAATTTGAAAACAAAACGGTTGCTTTCAGTCGCTGCCAATCGGTGTTTCGATCTCCTGTGGACGTTCTCGACGAACTGCTGCGTTTGCAACTAAAAATGCGCGTTTGCGTTTTCTTCTGCGCGACGCACGAATCGTGTTGGCGGTAACTGGCTGTTTTTCCGGCGACGTTGTTAAAGCTGAAAGCACAAGTAAGTACAAAATAGTAAATCCCATCGTCAGATAGAGAAAAACTGAAAATCCGTTATCCGGCATGAGCGGCATAAGACACCTCCTTCGAATGAACCCCTTCATTAGGAACAACGAAGATTGTGGCTAAAAAGTTCAATTAAATGGCGAGTTTTCGAAAAACTCGAAACGCTGTCATACCAAGGTTTTAGCCACGCACGTGTGGCTGCTGCTATTGACGGTTTGTGAGTTTTGTCTGAACTGTAGATCGGCTCTTAAGGCTAAACTCGACAAGTCCATAATCCTTACTTGCTGGACAGGTTTTTGACAAACTCATTGCATTTTGGAAAAACTTCGGTTAGACTGCCAGAGCCCTTGTCGATACCGCCCGCGGTGCCATAGGCTATACCGCAGATGAATCGTTTATTCTTTATTGATTGTACAAATTTTCTCGCGCTTGAGGCGCGGCTTGCGGTCATCACAGGCTTGGGTCACCGCCCATCTGCGATCAAGTCGCCGTGCGTTGTCCGCCAGTCAGTACTCTCTTCAACGTGTACGCAAAGATCCTCACGTACGCAAGCGTCATCAATCCGACATAAGCGAAACCGTCCATGTACCAACGGTCTCCGCGATAATGTTTGCGCCAGAATCGATACAAACCACGATGCGAAGAGAGGATCATGCGCGCTTTAACTTGCTTGATCGACTGACCATAGTGGTGGACGACTTTAGCATCAGGATCGAACCAGATCTCCCAATCATGCTGCTTGACGCGATAGCACCAATCCACTTCCTCAAACAACATGAAGTAGCCTTCGTCAAGCAATCCCACTTCATCCAGCACGGTGCGCCGGATCAGAAGCGCGGCCCCTTCCGGCTGATCGACTTCGCGTCTGTCATCATGATTCCAATCTAACATTTTGTAAGCACGAAACTTGGTGCCCTGGCTCGATCCCACAGGAAACATTTTGCTGAGCCCAACTAATTCGTAAAGCATTCCGATAAAAGTCGGAAACGCCCGACACGATCTTTGCACGCTGCCATCAGTGTTTAGCAGTTGTGGTGCCACCACTCCGCAGCGCGGATTTTTTTCAAAAAACTCTATCAACGTTCCAATCGCACCGGGCTTAACTTCGGTATCCGGGTTGAGCAGCAGAACGTAATCACTCGTCGTGTCTCTGAGCGCTTGATTGTTTGCTTTGGCAAAACCTAAATTTTCTGTGTTTCTAATCAACCTAACCCAGGGATGCTCCCGGGCAACCATGTCCGCCGATCCGTCGTGTGAATCGTTGTCGATCACAAACACTTCTGTCTCCACATCCGGCATGCGCGCTAACTCTTCCTGAACCGTGACAAGGCAGCGGTTCAAGAGATCGCGTGTGTTCCAGCTGACAGTGATGATTGAAAGGCGCATTCTAAAAGGCTTGTACCAGGACTACATTGTAACCATTTGCATTCTGGCCAGTTTACTCCGGCGCTCGGCGGACCTTGGATAAATAAGTCCAATCTTATAGAGCGTGACGCTCGAACGGCGCTTCCCATCTGTACAATTTGCAAAACGGCATCAAGCCGTCCACCCTTGGTCCCGTCACGTTTATGTTTTTGAAACGCCTGACAGATATATTTCTTGCGACAACTGCCCTGGTAGGAGCTTCGCCCTTATTGTTGGGCGCCGCTTTATGGATAAAACTGGATTCAAAGGGACCTGTCATATTTCGCCAAAAACGAATCGGCACGAATGGCGAATTGTTTGAAATTTATAAATTTAGAACGATGCGTGAGGGCACACCCGACCTGGCTACGGACCAGATGCAGAACCTGCCCAGCCCCATAACTCGAAGCGGCAATTTTCTGCGTAAAACCAGTATCGATGAGCTTCCACAGCTTGTAAATGTGTTAAAAGGTGAGATGAGTTTAGTCGGCCCTCGCCCGGCTCTGTATAATCAAACGGAACTCACGGCTCTGCGCTCGGACGCCGGTGTTCTCGCTTTTCCTCCTGGGATTACTGGATGGGCGCAGGTCAACGGGCGCGACGAATTACCGGATCCGGTCAAGGTCGAATTTGATAAATGGTATTGCGACCACTGGAGCTACTTTCTGGACTGGCGCATTATGTTCGAAACCGTGTTTGCTGTTGTAAGCAGGCGCGGAGCTAAGTAACAGCGAAACACTCACGACTCAATAGGTTAAGACCATGAAGGGACTCATTCTAAGCGGCGGTAAGGGTACAAGGATGCGTCCAATCACGCATACTGCTGCAAAACAATTGTTGCCGGTAGCCAACAAGCCGATTCTCTATTACGGCATTGAAGCTCTAGTCGACGCCGGTATTAAAGAGATCGGAATTATCATCAGTCCCGAAACGGGCGAAGACGTCAAGACCAGCGTCGGCAATGGAGATCGTTGGGGCATCAAGGTCGAATATATTTTGCAAGACCAGCCCGCCGGCCTTGCTCACGCTGTCAAGACCGCGCAGCCCTTCCTCGGCGACGATCCATTCGTCATGTATCTCGGTGACAACTTAATTAAGGATGGTGTCGGACCGCTTGTTCGCGAGTTCGAGAAAGGCAACGCCGACGCTTTTATTCTTCTCAAAGAAGTCGAGAATCCGTCATCGTTTGGTGTTGCAGTTTTAAATCCAGATGGTTCAATCAAAAAATTGGATGAGAAACCAGCAAAACCCGAGTCTAATCTCGCTCTTGTCGGTGTGTATCTCTTCAATAAAGAAATCCACAAAGCAATTGGTCTGATCCAGCCAAGTAAACGCGGCGAACTCGAGATTACCGACGCGATTCAAAAATTGATCGACATCGGTCACAAAGTCGGCAACCACATCCTCAAGAGCTGGTGGCTCGATACCGGAAAGAAAGATGACATGTTGGAAGCCAATCGTGTTGTGCTCGACGAGATGATTGAAGTAAATCTGGAAGGCGTGATTGACGCCGCTTCCAAGGTCTCCGGACGCGTTACGCTCGGCAAAGGCAGCAGACTTGTAAATTGCACCGTTCGCGGACCTGCAATCATCGGCACGGATTGTTTGATCGAGAACACCTACATCGGTCCATTCACATCAATAGGCGATCGCGCACATGTTTCCTTCGCCGAAATCGAACACTGCATTCTCAGAGAAGATTGCAAAATTACTGATTTCCACGGACGCATTGCCGACAGTTTGATCGGAGTCAACGTCGAGCTAACCAGAGGCGAACATCGTCCTGTTGCGTACCGTTTGATGCTCGGCGATGACAGTAAAGTAGAAGTCGTTTAAATCTAAACGTTTCGAATTTTTTGAAATGAAACGCTTTCTCGATATCGGAAAGTCTGCATGAGCTGTGGTATTCAGTGACTGAAATTGTTGCGGCACTACTCGCGGTGCCTCTGTTTTTAGCGGGAAAATTACGAAAGGCAGTGGTAATTCCCGACAGAATTGAGACAATGAAACGCTGAAATCTGACTGGGAAAAGAAAAAAACACTATTGACGTTTTGCGAAAGAAATCAGTAAATCGTAGTTATTTTGATCGGCAGCTCGCAGTGCCGTGATGTACGCTCTTCTCGTTTCTCCGTCAACGTCTAACGACTGGCCACCCCAGGTCAAAGAAACCTCTTTATTGAACAACAACAATAGATCTGCAGTAAGTCTTGCGTGACGACCGTTGCCGTTAGGAAATGGATGAATACTGACCAGGCGATGATGAATGCGAATAGCGCAGATATCGATAGGGAAGGTGTCATTCTCAAACCAATATTTTGCATCGCCACACAGTTGACTTAATTGTGTTTGTATTTGATAGGGCTCCACGCCAATGTTTTTACCGGTTGCGCGAAAGGTGCCGGCCCATTTCCATGTGTCGTCAAACATGCGCTTATGGAGCAATTTGAGTGAATCAATAGTGAGCAGATCTCTTCGGAGTATCCGGCTTTTTCTAGCCCATAGCACTGCTTGGGCGATGTTTGTTTGCTCAAAAGCATTCAGTTCCCCGCGAGTTGTTAATCCAGGTTTAAGCCCTGCAGCTTCGTCAGGATCGAGCGGGGTAGCACCTTCTGGTAGTTGATCCTTGTCAGTCATTTCGCCAGAGATCTCTTTTCCCTTTGCGGAGAATGTCGGCGGCTAGCTCTTCAATGAGCTCATTCCGATCTGCTTCAGTTGTCGCCTGCTGCTCAAGAGCCATCGTTTTAAACACGGTTTCAGATATCTCCTGAGCCCGCCGTCGCGCCTGCTCCTTCACCGTCTGTTCAAAAGAATGTTCTGGTACTAGAGCGTACATCAGGCGGCATCCAAGTGCTTCTGCGGCGCGCTCCAGTGAGCGGAGAGTTATTGTTCCGTTGCGTTCGCTGTTCTCCATATCAATAACAGTCGACTGACGCACACCCAAGCGCGCGGCAAGTTGGTAGCTGCTCATTTCCAAGGCGCCGCGGATCTCGTGAATGTAGCCTCGAGGCGGCGCTTCAATCGGCTCAAGATGTTTCATGGTTTGGTCGAGCTGGCGTCTGCGTAGCTTATTGGTTAGTTTAGTCATAAAAGGTCTATTCCGGTTGATGGGCTATAACCTATTAAATCACACCCTTTTAATAGGGTGTGGCAAGTTGTTTTTACTGATATTAATTGGCTATTCTCTATTATTTTATCAAATTTAATCGGTTATAGCCAGTTGAATCTCAAGCATTGTCCGCCAGGCTTTGGATCAGCAGCCACTTGAGCTGTTTAGCGTTAGGGGTCATTCAACCGCACTTGCGGCTGTGCGCCGTGTGCGGATGCCGCTCCCGTTTTTGCACATTTTTCGAGAAAACTTGAGTGAGAGTCGAAGTGGTCTAAAATAAAGAAATAGTCGCGGCTTGGTTGTTCTGCAGTGTTGATACTTATGTTCCTAGTCTTTGCCCCCTTTGTTTGTCTTTTCGGCTACGTAATTTGCCGCATTTTTGCAGAGATTTCGAGGACCGTTTCTGCCCAATTGTTAGGAGTCATTCTCATTAGTGCGTTCTTCTTAATTGGATTGAGTTGGAATCTGGGACCTATGCGTTTTTGCGGCATTTTGTTTACAGTGCTGGGGTGTATGTGTCCGTTGCGCCTGGCATTGTGGCGTCGGTGGCGCACTACTAACGGATCGAGTTATTGGGGCGAACTGGTTGCTGGAAGTTTGATTTCCACGTGGGGATTCATTGCATTCGGGAGCTCTAGTTTTAGATAAAAACTCGTCCAATCGCACCTAGCGAAATCACAGATCTGCCGATGAATGGACGGCTTGAAACAGATGGTGTCGTATGTGGTGCTCGACCTGCCACAAATCTAAACGCTAAACTCGTTGGCCAATTATTCGGCTCGTCTCGTTCCTTATCAATTCGTTGATTGTTTCCTCCGCTTCGCAACGTTCTTGCGCAGCTTGTTGAACCCTTCAGGCTCTTCATTCAGAACAGTTCACTCCGCGGCGTTCGATCATCTGAGTTTCCTGTAATCAAATTAGTATCCGATTGAAAAGTATTAGCGCTGTTTAAACTAGCGCCTCATGAGAACTGCTCGCTCCTCCCGACAACATGAAGCAATATTCACACAGGACGGGTTCTAGATTATCTGGGGCGGGTTGATTTAATCGCCTGCAACAGTTGACAATCAAATGGTTCAATCCAGAACGTTGTACGTTTCTTACTCAAAAACGTTTTTTGGCGACAGCAGAAGAGGTAATCTATGCGACTCTTGGTAACAGGCGGACTAGGCTTTATCGGCAGCAATCTCGTGCGCCATTTGCTCAAAACCTATCCATCTTATGAAATCATCAATCTCGATGCCCAGACATATGCTGGACACCTGGAGAACCTGGAAGACGTAGCGAGTAATCCGCGCTACCGGTTCGTCAAAGGTCGCATCGAAGACGCTAATCTCGTCGACAAGATTGTTTCCGGCAAATTGTTCGGACCGATCGACGGCATAATGAACCTCGCGGCTGAAAGCCACGTTGACCGTTCGATTGAAGATCCCGCAGTATTCGTCCACTCCAACATTCTCGGCACCCAGGTTCTGCTCGATGCAGCTTTCAGGCATGGTCTGGTAAAAGGAACGAAACCAGGTGTTGATGCCAAATTCAACATACGCTACGTGCAAATTTCCACAGACGAAGTCTATGGATCGCTTGGACCAACCGGCTTCTTCACTGAAGATACGCCACTTGCTCCTAACAGCCCATATTCAGCCAGTAAGGCCGGATCCGACATGCTGTGCCGCGCTTACTTCCATACATTCGCTATGCCGGTAATGATCACTAGATGTTCAAACAACTACGGTCCTTATCAGCACCCGGAAAAATTGATTCCTTTGTTTATCGATAACTTGATGAACAACAAACAAGTACCTGTATATGGTGATGGCGCCAACGTTCGCGATTGGTTGCACGTAACCGATCACTGCCGCGCAATTGATGCTGTGTTCCACAACGGGCTCGGCGGTGAGGTCTACAACATTGGTGGCAACAACGAACGCACCAATATGCAAATCACCAAATTGTTGCTCAACGAACTCGGCAAGGGCGAAAACCTGATCCGTTACGTCGAAGACCGCCTCGGTCACGATCGTCGTTATGCAATCGATTCTTCGAAGATGCAGAAAGAGCTTGGCTGGACTCCGAAGTATACCTTCGAGACCGGCATCAAAGAAACGATCAGCTGGTACAAAGCCAATCAAGTTTGGCTCCAGAAAGTAACAGGCAAGTACGAAGAAGCCAAAGCGATGGAGCAAGCCGCAGCAGCAGCTGCTGCCGTTCATGCAGCCGCAGCAGTAGCGACGCCGCCCACGATCATCTAGAATTATGCAAGTTGCCGGCCCTGCCGGCTGCGCTTGAAGACCTGTCGAGTTTGCTCGGGCAGTCTCTTCCTGGCATTCATTAAAACGAAATCAGGCGATCCGATCGCGAGGTTTCGATCAATCTTGCATGTTCTTTCGTCTCGCCTCGAAGTAAGGGAGTAAACAATGACCGACAAACGGCTTCTCGTCACCGGTGCTGGTGGCATGTTGGGACAAGCGCTTGTGGCTTGCCTCGAATCTCGCGGATACGTGGTAATCGCTTCGCCGCGCGAGAGGCTGGATGTGACGAATTACGAGCAGGTGTTGGAACAGCTCAACATGCATACACCGGACTTAGTGCTGCACTGCGCCGCCTATACGAAGGTCGACCAGGCTGAGTCCGAACCAGAGTTGGCGTTTTTCATCAATGGTTATGGCACCGAGAATCTCGCTGTCGCTTGCAATCACATCAACATCCCGTTGCTGTATGTGAGCTCTGATTACGTTTTTGACGGCGAGCAAAATCGCCCTTACACGACCTGGGATGACACCAGACCGCTGTCAATCTACGGCAAGACCAAACTCGCCGGTGAGAGAGCCATAATGAGGCATCTCAGGCGCTTTTACATTGTCAGAACCAGTTGGCTTTATGGTCCCAACGGCAAGAATTTCGTGGAAACCATTCTGCAAATGGCTAGCGACGGCAAACCGCTTCGTGTGGTTGCCGACCAGTACGGTTCTCCGACCTGCACACTCAGTTTGTCAGAGACCATAGCCGACTTGATTGCTACCGATCGCTGGGGCGTTTACCACGCTTCCGATGATGGCGTGACCAACTGGCACGAGTTTGCCAAAGAGATAGTCACCGATTCGAACGTCGTGGTGACGCCGATTGCCACGTCGGACATGCCAAGACCTGCTACCCGACCTAAATATTCCGTTATGGATAAAACCACTTTGATCAATACGATCGGTCGAGAACTGCCCACCTGGCAGGATTCACTGCACGCCTACCTGCGGTTGCGAAAGACAAAGACACTAGCGTAAACGGGCAGCAAAGCGCTCAAAATCTGGTATTCTATGCACTTGTTTAGTGGATAGATTACTACTGTCAGAGGCGAGAGATCGGCTAGCTATGAGCGTAAAAGCACTTACAAAAGACGAGATTGGTCAGGATTTCGCAACTGAGTTGTCGGTCCAGGATTATGCAAGAAAGACACCGATTGAAGGCGTCAAGATTATCGACTTGAAGTTGATGATGGATGACGGCGGTTGTTTTACGGAAATTCTGAGACTGGATGAAAGCGGTAACTTCCTCGGAATACCCGAACTGGCAGATTTTAAAGTCAGACAATCAAACTATTCGCAAATGCTTCCGGGCGTAATCAAGGCTTTCCATCTACATTTCAATCAAGAAGATGTTTGGTTCATCCAACCTTATGACCGCGTTTTGATTGGTTTGTTCGACGCGCGAAGCGGTTCTTCGACATACAAAGCCCAAATGCGCTTCGTTATGGGCGGCGGAAAATCTCAAATCTTGTACATACCTAGAGGCGTCGCGCACGGTCTGGCAAACCTCTGGAGTGTCCCGTCCAACATGATCTATTTCGTCAATCAATTCTTTGACGTCAATGAACCCGATGAGCGCAGGCTCCCATGGGATGCGCTTGGCGAAGATTTCTGGACGATCAAAAAAGGCTAAAGACAAAACGGTTTAAATAAAAGGCACCACGATCGATCGCGGTGCCTTTTTTGTAATGAATAAACCGTGAAATCAATCGCTTGTTTGGGGGTAAAACTTGCGATCGCTATCTCACCAGCGCTATGGTGTTGGTGGAACATCACGCTTGAAGTCTTTGGGAACGCTTGCTTTAAGCTTTTTCAGCGCTGCTTCGATATCTTTCGTGGTCGCGACACCAGGTTTCAATTCCAGCGTTTTCAAAAATGCTTTATCGACATCCTTGCTGTATTCCTGGTTGTAATCTTTGTTCGGTTGTCCGAGTTTCGCCATCATGCGTTTTTCCAGTTCTTTAAACATGTCGGCGTTGGTGGCATCCGGTTTCAATCCGAGCGCCTTGTTGATCTCCGTTTGCGAAGCCAATTCGCGAATCTTCGTTTCTTTCATCACCGAATCAAGAGCGGGACCGTACTTCGTTTTGATCACGGATTCGCGTGCTTGTTGATGCGCGTAATCAAACGGCTCTTTGAGATCAGCCGGAATTGACTCGCGATCCGGCATGTTGTTAACGACTTGATCTTCTTTCTTGAGAGCATATTCCATGGTGTCATATACGGTGCGCTTCGGAAGTCCTGCTACCAGATCGCCATCACCTTTATCGACTAAAGAGAACGACAACTTGTTTGCGTTTCCGGTCGCATCTTCGCGGAAAGAATATTTACCGTTGCCTTCTCTGAGGTTGGTGTTCAGTTGATCAACGAACGTTCTCAGTGCCTTAGCTCTGTCTGATGGTGCTAGACCTTCTGACTTCGACAATTGATGATGGAACGCGGAATGCATGTCATCGCGGTCACCGTCTTTAAGGTCGCCAAATTTGAAATTCGTTTTCATAAGCGTTGCCAGTGCGCTTGCATCTTCTTTCGATTTCTCTGCAAGTTTTGCAGGTGTCGGTTTTTCTTTGGGTTGCTCGGTAACATCCGCCATTGCCAGCAGGTCACCATTACGCCCAGCGTTAATAGGTGGGATGTCGAGAAATGATTGATTGGGCGAAAGAGAATTTTTTGAGGCTGAAGAATCAGGTCTGAAATCTTGCGTATCGGCTAGGAGTGCACGACCGACACTGTCATCGGCCACATTCGAACTTGGTTTAGGGGGCGCATCTAGCTGTCGAACCATTCGTCGCTACCTCGGAGTAAAACACGCCTCATCATCACTCGGCAACCGTGAAGTTTTTGTGCCTCGACATACGTAAGGCTCCCATTCCGTGTGTCCGTCGGCGTTTTACAGCTTCATGATTTGGAAACATTTTTTGAACACGTGTGATATTTTTGCCGCACTGGCAGTCGCATCCGGAGCCGCGATCGAACAACTTAGTGTATTGCAGCATCTTCTGCGCGGCGCCATTGTCCGTGTTCTTTCTGTTGAAACTGCCAGAAGTGATTACTACGACCCGCGTCGCGATAGGTTCAGGTCGCTCACTAAGTAGAGCAGCGGACTGAAAACCAGAGTGTCAGCAGCTCACTTTTGCTTGTTGCTTCTTATTCGTTCGCGGCGATGGCGACAGCGTTTGCCACGTGATCGTGCACGCCTCGATCCAGAATGCTCGGAACCAGATCGTCCAGTTTTGTTTGTCCGGCGATAGCTTGTGCGGCCGCGATCTTCATTTTTGATGTGAAGTATCTAGCTTCGGCAGCCAGAGCACCTTTGAATAGACCAGGGAAGGCGAGAGCGTTATTAATCGTTCTGCCGTCGGCCGCAAATTTGGCACCACTGGCGATGGCAAGCTCAGGATCAATCTCCGGATCCGGATTAGAAATCGCCAGAATAATCTGGTCTTTCCTGATCGCTTCCGGTTTAATTAAACCAGGAACACCAGTCGTCGCAATCACGATATCGGAGTCTCTCATCACGGTATCCAGATTTGCAGGAGTGCCACCACTCGCTTTCAATCTCGTCATTGCATCGTCGCGCAAGTCAGCTCCGAGAATTTCTTTGACACCATAGCTCAGCAGCAACTGGGCAATTCCCGCACCGGCCGCGCCGAGACCTAGAATACCGACTCGGCAATTTTCCAGATGGAAACCACTGCGCTGACTGATTGTGATTAAAGCACCGAGCACCACAGCGGCCGTGGCATGTTGATCGTCATGAAGAACAGGAATGGAAAGCTCCGCCTCAAGCCGTTTTTCGATCTCGAAACACTCGGGAGCGGCAATGTCTTCTAAATGGATGGCACCAAATGTGGAGGCAATGCCTTTAACGATATTGACCACGTCTTCGACACTTCTAGACTCAATCAAAATCGGGATGGCGCTGATGCCGACCAACTGCTCGTATAGCACGGCTTTCCCTTCCATGACCGGCATTCCGGCTACGGGTCCGATGTTTCCTAATCCCAGAATTGCCGTGCCGTTAGTGACAACCGCCACCGAATTTCCGATGGTCGTGAATATCCTGCTCTGTGATGCGTCTTTATGGATCAGTTTGCAAATCTGAGCGACACCAGGCGTATAAATTTTTCGCATCTCAGCGATGGTATCTAGCGGGGCTCGGCTTTTCATGCCGATTTTGCCACCACGGTGAGCTTGCTCTACCGGATCAATTACACCCTCGACCGTTACGCCGTCGAGATTGTTAGTAACCGATTCGATCACTCGCTGTAAGTGCGCCTCGTCTTTTAATTGAACGCTCAATTCGCGTATCAGGTAGTCCGGTCCTTGCCCGGCGATAGAGACGTCGCCAATGTTGACCTCGAGTTCTCCTAAACGTGTAGCAATCCTGCCCAGATAGCCGGGTTTGTCTAAGACTCGCAGGCGAAGTATGCGAAGGATTTTTTGTTCTCTTTTAACCACGGTTACCATGCTCGTTTCCTGAACCTGTGCTGATGTGAACGCGAACGCAAGAAGATGACAAGTCTACCGCAATGCACCTGTCAAACGGCCCTAGCGTTTCGGACTATGACGATTTGCATTATAGTCGCGCGTTTCAAAATCTAAGCCTGTAGCGGCTTTGCGGATCCGGAGAAGAGCAGCGTGTCACTCCAGGGTTTTCCCTCTGTGCTCGAAGAGATGAGGAGGTGAGTATTAAGACAACGCTCAGATTGTAAACTGTATCGGACGCGCGGTAACCCGAACACCAAATTCCATGGACTCGAAATAATGAGCAATGAATCGAACAGCGAAAAGGTCGATGGTCAGTCCGGAGAACCGCCGCCCGGCAAATCGAAACAGTTTTGGAATCGAGCGAAGAAACCGCTGACAATCTGCTTGAAGGTTTACGTCGTCCTCTTTCTGATCGGGACATTGATGAGCTTTCCAGCAGTGCGAGCTATGTTGTATCCGATTGCTGGTCTGACGTCCCAACCGAGTTTTTCTTTCCGAGATTACAGCCCGCTATTCACCACTACGGAAAAACCGACGTTCCTGGCCGATGTCTCGAAATTCACGAACTACGAATTCAATGTATATAAAATCGATGAAATCCATCAGCTGACGGGCACGCCGCGTCGCCCATTGCCAGAAGCTATAGATGATTCCGATGCTGCGACTGAGTACAAAAAGCTTTTTGAGCAGCATAATCATTACCTTGGGTTTAAGCCAGTGGCAAAGTTGTCCGGTGCCGTCAGCTCGTATGACATCAACAGGAGCGAGGTGGTAACAACTCTGCCGGAACCGTTGAAGCCGGGCGAATACCTTGCGGTCATGGGTGTTCCTGGACAGACGCAGAAGGGCAGCGAAACTGCGTTTGCGCATTTTCTTGTCACCGACCTTGGTGCCATCATAAAACAAGACGGCGACAAAATGGTTTTCTCGACTGTTAGTTTGACTACGAGAAAACCCTGGCCGGCAGCCAATTTAAAAGTTTCGTTTAACGACTTTTCTAATCTCGAATCATCATCAGAAGTTTCAGCTGATTCATCAGGTGAAGAAGAGCCGGGGTCATCGCCCGGAAGTGGCGTGGATGGGCAAGACTCTGCCCTGCCGCCGGGCAATAGAACCGTAACGTCATACGCCGCGCTCACCGCGACAACCGATGCCAACGGCATTGCCACCATAAAGCGTCCGGCCAATTTACCGATTGCACTATGGCAAAAGGCCAGCGTTGACGCTACATCGGCAGACAATCGAGCTTACTTCGGACCGAAGCGGCGTTACAACGGACAGCATGAAGGCCCAGGTTCGTGGGACACAAATTTCGATCATTATTTCGGCGGACAATATCGCACATTTTTTGAAACAGATAGACCGATTTATCGTGTCGGTCAAACGATCAACTTCAAAGGAGTGGTCAGAAAAGTTACTTCAAACGGTATCGCCAACGCGCTGACCGGAACTGCGATTCAGCTATCAGTCTCAGATCCGAGCGGCAATAGTTTCAAAAATTTGACACTGCACACTGATAGTTTTGGTGCGTTCAAAGGACAACTGCTTGCCAGTGAAACTACAAAGACTGGTGCCTATCAGTTTCAGTTGATGTATCCCAACGCGGAGGCCGAAGGCTTTACGGCAACTGTAGAACAGTATCGCAAGCCCGATTTCAAAATCGACGTCACACCTGAACGCCAGCGTTTCGCGCGCGGCGAGAAAGTGCGGTTTAACATTCAAGCCAATTATTATTTTGGAGCGCCGCTGAAGGACGCCAAAATCAAGTATCACGTTAATTCGTTTGCCGATGGTCAATCCAAAGAAAGACTAAAAACCTCTACCACCGCAGATGGTGCTTTCTTTGCCGGGTGGCCGGTGGATCAGCGCTTTCACCCCTATGGTGGAGAGTCGAGCTTTGACAAAGTTGGTGAACTGTTAACCGACGGAACCGGTAAAGCCGTTCTGGAATTCGAGGCACCATCGGAAGCGCCTAAGTTTGAGAATCCTTATAGTGCGAACTACCTGGATGACACTTTCAATGTCTCTATTGAAGCCACCGATATGAGTCGGAAAACTTTCACGGCTGAAGGCGCGGTGCCGATTTCGCGAGGCGACTTTACTCTCCTTGTTGATGCGCCACGAAGCATTGTTCAGAATGGCGAGAATATCGTGGCTAACGTCAAAGCCGTAGACTATGAGAAGAAGCCGATCAAATTCCAGAAAGTGGAAGTCACTCTTTCCAGATGGGAATACGAGCAGAAACTTTTTGACCCATCCGGAACATCAAAACGCGTGATCGTTGCTAAAGCAGAAGGTGTAACTGATGATAAGGGACAAACTTCGGTCACCTTTAAACCAGGCAAAGACTTTGTTTCCACCAATTATTATTTAAACGCCGAGGCTGTCGACAGTAAAAAAAGAGTAGTTGGTGATGTCACTTCCGTTGTTTATACGAGTTCGGAACACGCTTGGTATTACGATAGGGCTCAGGAGTCGGAGCAGTATGGAATTCAGCTCGATAAGGATGTCTACAAGCCAGGAGAGACCGTTCGCGCTGTAATTAAAGCGCCGGTTACGCGTGGGAAAGATGCATATTTGCTTGCCACCGTAGAAGGTGCCTCGTTGAGGCAGCATAAACAATTGAAGGTAACCGGACCAGTGTCCGTTGTTGAATTTCCCATGGACAATTCATACGCGCCGAATGCCTATATAGGCGCTTCTTTGATCATGGACAACCATGCTCCTTATTCGATGGAGCAGCTTGTAAAAGTTTCGCCAGTCAATAATTTAGTCAACGTGTCGATATCATCAGACAAACCACAGTACCGTCCTGGGGACACCATCAAGTACACCGTTTCTGCTAAAAACAAGCAAGGAACGCCTGTTCCGAACATGCAACTGTGTGCCTCAGTAGTGGATGAAGGCATCTTCGCTGTGCGGGAAACTATGAAGCGAGAAGGGCGCTTTTACGGAGAATCACCCGATATCGTCACTGCAATTTTTAAACAAATTGGAAATGATGTGGTGACAAAATTCACATTCATGGAGGCCAATCAGGCTGAATCCATGCGTGGTAAAAATATGTTCGACGGAGTAGGGCTGGCGATTGTCCATGCTCCGATAATCATTCTATTTAATCTCAATCCGCATGTGTATTCGGAGATGGAGGAAATGTCATCGCGGTCGAGTGCGCGAATGTACGGAGCTCCTGGACGCGGAGGCAGTGCCAATCAATCGATGGCGACAGCCGAATCGGATGGAGCCGTCGCCGGAGGCGCACCTGGCGGTGGTGGAGCTCGACCTGCTCCTCCTGCTGTGCCGGCTCCTAGAACCAGAAGCAATTTTCTTGACGCTGCGGCCTGGTACCCTTCGCTTGTTACCGGACCGGCTGGAACCGCCACCTTTGACGTGAAATTGCCGGATGATCTGACCACCTGGCGTGCCACCGTAAATGGTGTCACTTCGAAAATTGAAATGGGAAGCGCTTCGCACTCGGTTCTCGCGTCGCAGGACTTTCTTGCGCGTTTGACGCTCCCGCGGTTTTACACTGAATTTGACGAGACGACGATCACCAGTCTCGTTCACAATCTTTCGCCAGTGCAACAATCGGTAAATGTTTCGCTGACGGTAACTCCTAATATCCAGCTTTTAGACCCCGCGACCGCAACGTTGAAAATTGCAAAGGATGGCGTGCAGCGCCAGTCCTGGAGCGTTAAAATACTTAAGGCGGGTGAGGCGAAAGTCACGCTTAAGGCAATCGGCAGCACGTTGGCTGACGCTGAGGAGCGCAAAATTCCAATTGATAAATTTGGTTATCGAGTCTTCTTTGCCAAAAACGGATTGCTCAAAGATGCCAGCGGCGAGAAAAGTTTTCCCGTCGTCATACCTCCTGATGCCCTCCTGGAGACTGGACGTTTTGACATCACCACTTCCGCATCAAGCATTGGACCTGTGCTTGGCAGTTTTGAAAACTTAATCGGATATCCTTATGGATGCACTGAGCAAACGCTCAGTAAGTTGATACCTTCGGTAGTGGCTATGCGATTGCACAAGAATCTCGGTGTGGAAATTTCCGATGAGATGAACAAGAAATTTCAAAAGGCTTATGCACTCGCCATGCCGAAGTTGTGGAAACATCAACACGAAGACGGCGGCTGGGGCTGGTGGATTGACGATCATAGCGACGCCTACATGACAGCGCACGTTCTCGAAGGATACCATTTGCTCCAGAAGGCGGGCATGCGTGTCGACGAGAATCAAATAACTAGAGGACGCAATTACCTCTCATCGAGAATTTCGGAACTTTCCATTGCGCCGTGGGACCGCTTCAGCTCGGAGGATCATGCCAAAAGCGTATATGTAATGAGTCTCTATGGCGACGCCCTCGATCCGGTTAATCGAACCTGGCAATTGCTCAATCTTTCGAAGATGACGCCTGAATCTTTGGCTTACATGACGATGGCGTTCAAAAACGTCAAAGACGAAGCCGCCGCGATGAAGACTTATGAGCGTCTTAAAGAATTGCGCAATGACTCAGTTGAGTATTCCAATTGGGATCACACTAAAGAAATGCTCGGGAAGCTCGGTGTAGACCCTCGCTGGGACTATACCTATAGATTTACCGGAGTTGAAACCACAGCGCTTGCACTTCGCGCGACCGTTATGATGGAGCCGAAAAACGAAGAGCTGCTCGAGAATGTAACACGCTGGCTTGTGCTCGAGCACGATGAAAATGGCTGGGACAATACTAAAACTACAAGCGCCGTCTTCCTCTCGCTACTCGAGAAGGAGCTGTCGCAGAGCCCGAATCGAACGACTAATTTCACAGCGCGAGTGGAAACCTTGAACAAGTTGATCAAGGAATTGACGTTTAAGAAGACCTACGAGCGCGGCGAACAATCCGCTTCTGTTCCGCTCGTCTCCGCTCCCGTTTCCATCAAATTGAAAAAGAATGGACCGGGTTGGCTGTATTACAACACCTTGCTCCAATACGATCGACCACTGAAAGTGGGTGAGCAACCTATTTTGAAGTCATTGCCTGCGGATCTGAAAATCAATAGAGAACTTTTCCGGCTGATACCAGAAAAGAAAAAGGACAGTATTGAGATAACAAATAGACTGGAACCTTTAGGTAATCAACCGGTGAAAAGCGGGGACGTGATTATGATCCGTGTGACTGTCGATTGCCCGTTTGTCGTGCCGTACGTGCTTTTGGAATCCGCGCTCCCGAGCGGCGGGGAAGTTATGCAGATGCCACCGCCCCTGACACCAGACCAGAAGATAGATCAGATCGACGAAAGTTCATGGAACTGGTGGACACATCAGGATGTACTTGACGATAAAGTTGCCTATTTTGCAACTTCGATGCCTGGAGGCAAATCGGTATTCAGAACATTTGTTCGTATGGAAATGCCCGGCAAATTCAATATCAATCCGGTCAATATGGAAGCGATGTACACAGATAAAGTCCACGCGCGTTCAGCTGCGCATGACATTACCGTAGTCGATCAATAATTGATCGAGCGAGCTTGTGTGCGTTTCGCTCGTGTGTTAAAACGAGCACCTCGTTGTCGCGTTGATCGCGGCGGCGGCGAAACCGCTGGCTGGCGTTTTATTCGTTCAACCTGCCGATTAGAAACACACAGCAACGTTCGGAAGCGGATAACAATGTAGAACTCGCGCCGTTCGATAAGGCAAAAAGGACAAAGAAAAAGGGATGACCGAAGTCATCCCTTTTCCATCATTCAGGACAAATAACCGAAGTTATTTGGTTTTTGTAGCTTCTACGACGTGCACATCTTCTGCTTTGCACTCTTTCATGATCTCTTCGGCGCGTTTGCGCAGTTCTGGATCTTCAGTGTGAGCAGCGATCAGGATATGACCTTCTTTCAGTCGGCCTTCGTACAGTTTTGCTTCATACTCGGGAATTCCGAGACCGATCAAACCACCGGTGACGCCACCGAGGGCGGTGCCAGCTGCGGCGCCACTAAGGGCTGCCATAATAGGACCAGCTGCGATTAGAGCTCCCATTCCGGGAATCGCCAATGAGCCGATGCCGGCAAGCCAACCTAAAACACCACCGACGAGGAAGCCCGTGCCGGCACCAACTGCGGTGCCTTCTGGCGCTTTGCTTTCGTTTTCGTGACCGAACTCTGTAGTTGAGGTCACATCAGGCATCAGGATGGAGACTTGATCGCTGAAGAAACCTGACAGCTTGAGTCTGTCTACTATGGTTTCTGCTTGCGTTAGCGTTGATGCTATTCCGATAATTGCTTTTGACATTCTATCTCTCCTTTGTAATCCATGTTTAGACTAAACACTATTGAGTAACGCTTAATTTGCAAGATACTTGCGAGGCTCCCGCCGACTTGGCGATGTTTACGAGTTTTTCTTTTTCCGCTTCTGATTTAACCGGTCCGTCGAGCACCAGAATTCCGTCTTCAAAGCTCAACTTCACGTTCTGTGCATCTGAGGACAAACCCTTCGCTTTCATGATCGCTTTGCGAACTGTGGCAAGCGATTTCTCATCAGAAGTTCGGTCAGGAAAGGCTGCTCGTGAAACTTTTTCATCGAACGCTTTTACCTTGTTGCAATACTTTGTTTTGTCGCCATCTGAGAGAGCGCCTTTGTTGTTCGACTTCGAAACTTCAACAGCCTTGGCGAGTTTGTCGCCTTCTGCTTTCAAGTTATTGGCTGTCTTCGCACTGAGTTTTCCGCTCTGGTGCGAGGTATCAACCTTCGTGGTTGCTTCACTCAATTTTTGCTCAACGCTGGCCTCGTCGGCGTCAACCGCGGGTACCGAACTGCTGAGCATCAAAAGTGTGAGAGCGACTAAAATATTTGTTTTCATCTCACTTCCCTTCTTTTACAGGTGAGCGCTTGTTCAACAATCAGGTGACTAGCCACTCTGATGTCCGCAGCGATCCATTTCGGGTTGCAATTCGATAATTGTGGAAGCGTTAGCTTCGTCAAACTGTCTACTCTATTGCGGCCATCTTTTACTCGTGTAGCATCGCTCTAAGGTCGTGATGCCTTGGATTTTTTAATGTCGTTAATGCGCCACGGCGCCGGGTATTGAAGCTTAGAGTTTCTCTGATTGCTGCTTGACAAAGCTCAGGCGTTTGTCGATTCCTTTAGCTGTTTCGTATCTCATGATTCGATCCTTAAAAGGAATATTTAGCGAGCTGTCAACACTCGTTTTGAGTGAGACGTGAGTGTAGCCGGGTTTGCTCTCAGTGAGTACCCAGCTGCCTTGAAACGTGGTCAGTTTTTCAGCGTCGACTAACTTGAAATCGACGCGATTGTCGTCAATATGTTCTTCGTAGACAATGTTGTCTCGAGCTACGGGCAGCGGGCTATCTAGCCGCTCTTTAATCGTGACTGAACTGCCGTCATTCTTGGTTGAAACAACTTTGCGTTTTTCGGGATCTGCCGTTCTGTGCTTGATTATTGCATTCACAACCTGCTGACGCGTAGCCTTAATTGTCATCGATTTTTCTACGGTTTCAACTGCCGCCGCCGGCGATACCGCGATCAATGCCGCTCCAAGCAGCAGAGAGGCGCTTAGAGTAGTAATTTTAAATTGGTTTGTATGCACTTCAATTCAGGACCATGCCAGTAATTAGTAATCGCATAGCGCGGATCCCCACTCCCGGCGCCTATTTCCTTTATAGCGCAACGTTTTTTAAATATGACAACCTCCAATTGCAAAAAAAATTCTGCGAATTCAAGATTTCAAGGGCTTCCTGCTAGTACTATTACAACACCGGTCGTCTCGGCCATGCTACAGCCTCTATGTGGTTGAACGAATCGAGAAAGATTACCCGCGCAGGCTGCGGGGGATCTCAATTTCGCGCCGGCGGCAACCAGACCATTATTTCGACAGTACGATGAGGAGTTATCTGATGGCAACATCGAATTTTCTAAGCGACGTCAAAGCTCTTCGTGAGCGGGCTCGCAAAAATGTGCAAGACGGGCCTGTTATTGAAAACTACAAAGGTAACAGAGAGAAAATCATTTCAATTCTGAATGAAGCGCTCGCTACGGAGTTGCTCTGTGTGCTGCGATACAGACAGCATCACTTCACCGCGAAGGGCATGAACTCTGAAGAAGTTGCAGCTGAATTCATGATTCACTCGCAAGAAGAACAAGGACACGCTGACCGAATTGCAGCGCGAATTTCGCAATTGGATGGCAATCCGGATATGAATCCGGCCAATATTACCGGTCGCAGTCACGCTCAATACGTTGAGTGCGACAAGCTTGAAGACATGATTCGCGAGAATCTGGTTGCAGAAAGAATTGCGATCGAATCCTATCTCGAGATGATTCACTTTATCGGCGATTCGGATCCAACCACTCGCAGAATGCTTGAAGAAATTCTTGCTGTTGAAGAAGAGCACGCTGACGACCTCGCCAACTTGCTCAAGTAGAAATCAGCAATTCATCCAATCAAAATTTTCACGCCGACGAAACATGCGGCGTGATTTTTTTTGCCATACGAAAGAAAAGACAAGCGAGTTTCGTCGCTTGTCTTTTTCTTAGGCTCTCGCCATATCGTCAATTGCGGTAGTTCAAACAGCTTAGTCAGGGAAAGATCGCGTGAGCGTTAGCATCTCTCGCGCGCCTTTTGAGGTAGTTAAGGTTTTCGACCATGCGCGATGCTAGCGAGCAGTGACAATCCGAAGATCAGGATTGAAGAGCCGACGATAGCAGGAAGAATGGCGACGCCTGCGAGTGCAGGACCCATTGCGCCCATAAGTGATGAACCGATCCAGGCTCCGATGATACCGAAGACTACAGAGGTCAGAATGCCACCAGGGATTCTGCCCGGCACTATGTATTCAGCGATACCAGCGCAAACTGCGGCTACCAGACAGAAAAGTAAAAATCCGAGAATGCTCATAATTTCCTCCGCATAATGCATTTTGGTTACCCCAATTCTTTAGCACGCATGTCGAATTGCAATGCGGATATCCACGTTTGGCAGTGTTTTCGCCAAAACAAGCTATATAAAAGGAAGAAACACAGGGCTGCTGAGACTAATCGAGCAGCGACCGAGGAGTAGCAAAACATTATGATGAATAGCCAAGTCCAAGAGATAAGTACTAGAAGAACTGATACCACCAGTGCGGTCAGACTGTTAACGACAACATCACTTTTGGTTGGCGCGGTCTTCGTTCTTTGCGGGTGTACTCAGCAAGGCGACGGTAGTGTGTTCAAGGTTCAGTCTGGTGAAAAAACACTGCTGGATATCAAAAAGAATCCGGACGAGAAAGTCTCTATAGAAGTTGATGTTCCAAAAGTAAACTTCAAAATGAAACGCGATCAAGACGTCACTGTCGAGCGCACGACCACGACAGAAACGACAGTCGTTCCACCAGCCACTACCGTAGAACCTGTAGTACCTGCACCACAGCCGGTGCCAGGCGTCAGGTAGAAGTTGGTCTAGTCTGAAACTTGAAAGATGCCGACGCCCTTGCGTCCGTTCGGAAGAACGAATACTCCGAGCAGTCTCCGGTCGGTGACCCAGTTGTCGGCGTCGATCAGTTCGAGCCAGCCGGCCGAGAGCAGTTCGACGTCGCGATCGTGGGCGAATTTGTTCAATACTTTGTGTGCCGACGGCCCTAGTGATAGGGCTGCGCGGAATTTCGCGTTGGGAGTGTCGCAGACGGATTCGTTTAAAACCGTCGCTAATTCATGGACAAAATTGTTTCGGGTGCTTTTGAATGACTGCAGAACCATGGAGCCGATCACGTGAATGCCCGCTTCGCCTTTGGTTAAGCTGCGGCTGCCGATTGCACTGCGAAGCTGAGCGATGCCTTCGACGAAGCGCGGATTTGATAAATTCGCCTCAGTTAACCGAGGTTTGCTAGTTACTGAGCTTGTTTCAATCATGTCGTTTGCGCCGCCTCGCACAAGTTTTTCCATGATCCCTTCCGCAATTTTTTCGATGGTTTTCTTTCTGCAAGTGAAACCTTCGAATTAATTTGTTACCAGATGGTATGAAATCCTTCACCGCTCAACAATGGTGAAAATACTCCAGATAGTTGTTTTTCCAGCGCAGCGAGCGTTTTGGGCTTCAGAATAAAACTGTAACTCTTTTCTGTGACTTGATTGTGACTTGCGTTTTACGTGCAAGTCAAGCTCTGAGATGATAAGCTTATTCCTCGTTTCGGACCTTTTTTAGTTTTGCGCTCCCCGGAGAGCGCGGGAAAAACAATCACATGGCGAAATCCTCCACTGCCGGCACTGTCCAACTTAAATCGTTTCTTTTAGCTGGCGCTGTAGTCGCCTGCGGTTTGAGCCCGGCTGGCGCGGCTGATGACGCAACGGCAGCAGTTGCAGTCCCCGGTGAAAACGGGATGGCAGTTGGTACAAAAGCCGATTCGCGAGACATCGTTCTGTATATTGAAATTGCCCAGGAGCTGTTCGACCTGCTGTCGCCCAATTACATGGATGCGCAGCTGGCCACAATGGCGGCCGAATCAATCGAAGACAGCCCCCTTGCGGTTTCGGCTACTCGCAAAATTTCAAGCAATGCAAAAATCTCAACGCTCACATCTGACAGCGAAGACCTGACCGCCGCCACCACGAAAGTTTTGGCTGCCTCTGATCGAGATTCACTGCTCTACGAAAACTACCAGGTCGAAGACCCTTATTCGCATGGAATCATCACCAGCAGTCTGTTCGGAGGCTGGGGCGGCGTGATGGATGACTCTTATGTGATTTCCACGACCGGCAGTAAAATGATCGATTCGCTTTCTATCTGCGCAGCTCCGGCACTCAACAGCGCCTTTGTCTCACTACCGGACACCGGCTGCAGTGTAAAACCAATCGACGCTTCAGACCACATCAAACTTACCGAAGGCGCTGCCGTCATCGTTGCCGACCGCGATATGGAAGTCGACGTCAATGTCGGCAAATTGAAAGTTGCCGAAGGCTCCGTGATTTTGGTTTCGGTCACTCCAACCAGCACAGCCGTCTACAACTTCCATGATCCTGGCAAACATTCGGTTGCGCTTCAGATCGGCAGCCGCTCATTAGCGATTTCTCCAGGGCGGCATTTGCATGCCACGGCAGAAAAAACATCTGACTTTGCTTCGATCAATTTACTCGACCGCATCTCGCACAGACGTCTTGTCACCAATGCCACCACCGATGGTGTTACGGTGTTTAGCTCTGAATTCTCGACGTTGTCTGCACTCGAAGCATTAGAGCCACTCAAGAAGGTTTTGACCTTGAAGCACACCGAAGCTCGCAAGCTTGCCAATCAAATGATTAAAACCTCGGCTGTTTTAATGCAGCTCGGTGGCAACTCGGAAGAATTCAAATATCATTTCAAACCAAAAATGACTGCGCTGGTCAATGGTCGTTCGGTTTCGAACTGATTTAATCAAGTTTCACGGATATGTCACAAGCGAGTGAGACGATGAAGTCTGCTTAGCGATATAGTCTCGCACCCACTCTCGCTCACCCCCAACCCCAACCCGCCATCAGGTCGTCGGCGTCTGCCGGCACACTGGTTGCTCCCGATAGAAATTCGGGAATATTATTGTGAAATCGAGGAATTCTGAATGGACTGCCTGCCTCCGGATAAAATTCCGCAGACCGCCGAGGTCTGCTCTAACGAATCGTTGTCTTCCGGATTGAATTCGGTTGATATTTATCTTGCGCAGATGCCGACGAAGAAGGGCAATGCGTCTAACGATTCTGTTGCCGATCAGTCTGCCACTGCAGCAAATCAAAAAGTACAAAACGATTCCAATGTTGGCTTCGACCAGCTGCCGGAGAGCAAACAGAAAGCAATCGAAGACGAATTCAACAAGAAGCATCGCGGCGTAGTCCCGATTGGCGACGCCAGCATGGACAAAAGCGGAACCATTAATCTGCGCATGCGGCGCACGATGGGCGGAATGAACGCCGATGGAATGTTCGAGTACAAGAAAGGCAGCCAGTACTACGACGAAGTTTTAAATCACATCGGCGGTTTGAAACCCGGTGATATCAAACTTGTTGCGCCATTTCCAGAGAAGCCGAATAAGAACGTTACTCCTGTTAAAAAGGGAGGCGGCTGAACATGGGTCATTTAGAAGGAGGAGAGGACGATCGAAGTCCCGCAACGGCTCCGGGCTTGCGTGCGACCGATGTGGTCACTAATGCTGATCGAATTCCTCCCGATCAATTAAAGAGCGCCAACGCCACTGATACAACCACTCTTGTAAATAAGGGCGATATTCCCGACGTCCATGTCGATATGCTGGCATCAGGTGACGCTGCTCAAAAGCAAGCCGGCGCAACAACCGAGTCTCATGCACACGAGCACTATCCGGACATTCTGCCATCCGTTGATCTGCAATTGATCCGCCAACACAGAAAATCCGGAGGCGATACAACCAATTTCACTTACCAACCAAAAACTGCCAAAGGTCAGCCAGATGGCTTAAGTGAAGCCGATCGTGAGAACTCGATCTTCTATAAAATTCAAAGTGGCGAAGTCGATGGCACTTCGATTTTCCAAAATGCATCCGAGTTATTTAAAACTTCAGGCACTGGTGATGCTCGTCCAACGGACGCATTGCCGCGCCAACAAGTACCGCGTGACGGCAAGCCTCCGGACCGCGCACCAGGACAGCCGGAGACGGACGGAGCAACGGTGCCGGGCGAAGCGCCGAAACCTGGAGATGTAGTTCCCAAGCCTGGCGAACCGCTGCCACCACCTTATCGCTCAGAACGATTGCAGTTGAATCCGGATGGGTCTGCCAGTGTGCCTGTCAAAAGGGGCGATACCGTATGGGGTATCGCAAGGGAGACTCTGCGACATGGTCGAGAACCTGGCTACAACCCAACTAATCGGGAAATATTCGACGCGGTAAAACGCCTCGCTAAAGAAAATCCACAAATAAAAAATCCCGATCGCATTCAACCAAATCGCGACACGATCAAAATTCCAAAAGACATGATCAGGGAAATTCAGCCTCAAGTCGCGCCGATGGACGGACCCAAGGTACAAGTGGAAAACCGTGGTGCCACGCCGGAATTTCATGCAAAGATGCAGAAGGAAGTAGATCAACTTCCAGCCGGCGTTCGTCGATTGCTCGACGCTAACCAAACAAAAATTGTGGTCGGCGATAAAGTTTCCGGCGTCTATCCGGAATTGGCCGGTGTTCAGCCAAGAGGCTGGCCGCCTGGTTCTACGTGGGATAATGCCGACGGTTTATATTCACCGGATGACAAAACTGCTGTTGTCACTGAGCGTCGTGTTGACGATGGCAAAGACGTGAAAAATGAACGCTCCGAAGGCGTGATGAAGCATGAGATAGGTCACGCAGTCGATCACGCGATGGGCAACTTCTCGCAAAATCCTGAGTTCCAAAAAGAATACGACAAGGATGTCGCCGCCCTCTCACCAGCAGATCGCCGAGCCGTCCAATACTTGCTGCAACCAGGAAATGCTGGAAAGAGCGAGACCTTCGCCGAAGTCTTTGGTGCATTGAACGGCTCGTCAGCAAATCCTTCGCAGACACGAGATATCCTCAGACAATTCCCGAATGTTGCCGCGCTGATGCAGCGTAAATTCGCAGCTATGTAGGACAAGATAATGCAAGAAGACGACGCCACCACAGACAGTGCAGAAGAAGAATACATCGGTGAGTGCATCATCGAAGAAGATGGCACACTCATCCTGCGCATGCGCGCCGTCGGCCCGCGCGGAATGATCGGCAGTGGGACGATGACTTATAGAACCGATCATCCAAATTATGCCGAAGTTTTGCAACACATCGGCCCAATCAAGCCAGGCGAAAATAAACCTGTCCGGCCGTTTCCCGACTAGCTTCATTAGGCTCATCGGCGATCACCTGATTTTTGTTGCTTCTTCTTCAACTTTGTTGAACACGGACATTAATAGAAAAACGACGAATTCCATCGTAGTCTTCTCATCGTTGTGGATCAGGACTTTATGAAGTTCTAGTTGGGTGGAAAGGTCATCGGACGGGGGCTTTTTCTTAGAAGGCATGGTACTACTTGCGATACAGCGGGTGAGACGACTATATATTGTGAATTTGGATCTGTCAATAATTTTGTGTCAAAGGTAGTCCATTGTAATTACCTTTAGAGATTGGAATGATACCGCCACAGAGGCGTACAGCGCTAGCTGTAGCCGATGGGGTGGAACCGTCGGCGGTGCAAGC
>Ga0163146_10000837_pt1 | contig 44101 bp, 42 predicted proteins | sample OliLakLV19MP7G1_FD_148648 | JGI IMG/M metagenome (GOLD analysis project Ga0163146, IMG submission 148648) | Freshwater microbial mat bacterial communities from Lake Vanda, McMurdo Dry Valleys, Antarctica - Oligotrophic Lake LV.19.MP7.G1 | ecosystem: Environmental > Aquatic > Freshwater > Lake >... | reverse complement strand
GAGCTGAACGCCATCGCCCATCGCCTCAACACGCGCCCGAGAAAATGTCTCGACTTTGCGACGCCCCTGGAAGTCTATACGCAACTGCGTCATCAACCACCCGTTGCACTTGGAACTTGAAACCGCCCCCAATATGTTCCCCTCCTGCGGTTCGGGTTCCCTATCCGATGCTACGAGCTGCTCAATTCGTTGGAATATCTTCTCTGGCAACGACTCAATCTCGAATTCAAAGTGAAGACCAGACTGGACATCAAATGGGTCATTAAACAGTAAAGGCGAGCTATAACGAACTGCGGACGATTCAAGAATCTTGAGAGCAGTTGAGGCCGAGGTGTACTTAAAGAAACGCTCTTTCGCATGTTCTTGGTATGGCATTGCAACGCAATCGAGAAACATCTAACGCCCAGCTTCAGCCGACGGCCGCGAGCACAGCGAGTGGCCGGTCGGCTGCAGGCGCTGGTTGGGAATCCCTGTACGGCGGTTCATTGGCAAAAGAGATGACCTTGTTTGATCTTCCATGACCTGCCTTCCTGATCTTTTACTTGAGTTTCGAACATCGGAGCGCTGCCCATGGAGTGTAGAGGCAGTTCAAAGATACTTGCTTGGTCCTCGTCCCAAAATACGACGGCGTACGTTGAGAAGGGCTTGAACCTATTGAAGCTGCCGACCGCTGAGTTCAAATCTGAGCCGCTGATGATGGTGGCTTGAACAGGATAGCCCTTGGACCAGCCATATTCCTTCTCAAATTTGACGCAGACCTCTTCCCTTGTGGCTGCGTATGCAAGCGTGGAGACAAAGGCACTTCCCAGTGCCGCAATAAGCGCAAGCCCTCTCATCATGCGAATGCCCAACTATAATTCGACGTCCGAATCATTTCGGCAAGGCCAGCAGAAACTGTTTGCTAATCCCAGGCCCTGCGTAGGACAGGCAATTGCGCAAGCTGCTGAATCCACATTCGAGGGCCTGCATGTATAGAACAAAAGGGGACACCACCGACAAGATGCTCAAAAAGGTCATCCAGCAAGGCCGCAGGGAGTGGGACGACTGAGGCGTACCCAAGAGGGTACGTCGCAAGGAGACACAGGACTGAGAACGCAGCTGGGGGCCTTTTTGAGCATCTTGTCAGATTGAATACTGAAAGATCGGCTTCGCCCCAATCGCCTGAGCCAGCACTCCACGGCGCTTGAGTTCGTCGAGAATCCGGCGAGTGGCCGCATCGAAGTCTGCAGGGCCTGACAGGATGATATCCGTATTGGGCGGAACTTCTTCGGGCGCCTTACTCATGTGAATGGCGATGACTGGAACGGGATGCACCAGCGTCCTGATGGTCTGCGCCGCTTCCACATAGGCCATGCCGAAGGGGTTGGTGGTCGAGACCACGATCAAGCCTGTATCGACCAACAGCCGCGCCACCTCGCCATAGCGGCGGGCCATCTCGGTCGCCTGGCCCCGTTCACCCTCCGAAAGGTCTGCATCCAGCCCGCGTCGGAGGTTTTCTCCGTCGAGCAAGTAGGCATGCCGACCGTCTGCCACAAGTCTGGCCTCGATCGTCCTGGCCAGGAAAGACTTCCCCGTATACCGCCCGCCGGTGACCAATACAATGGCGGCTCGGTGGCCATACTGTTGCGCGCGATCCTCGACACCGACTTGACCCTTCACCCAGGCAAAATCGCGCTGCCGCGCTTCTTCGCGGAGAAACTCCTGATCGTCATGGACCAGTTCTGTGACGATGCCGCCACCGGCAATGTCGTATTCATCCACAAGCACGAACCGGCCGGTCGACTCAAACGAGGCTGAGAGGTCGAAGGCCACCGGGGTTTTGGTCCTGATGGTCAGTTCGGCGACCTGATTCTTATTCACCACCGCGCTGCCTTGCTGTTGAGCCAAATCCATCGTGTCGATAATCCGATGAATCGTGGCCACTTCACAATCCACTTCCCTCGTGGCCATTCTGAGCTGATAGCGCCGCCCCCGCTCCAACGGCTTCTTGCCCAGCCAGAACAGGTTGGCTCGAAAAGCCGTCGACACCAGCGGAAGCTCATCTTGATGCGAGGCGATCTCCCCTCGCTCCACAAAGATCTGCTCGTCGAGCGTGACACCGACCGACTGGCCCGCAACACTCTCCACCGGCAGAGGGTCGATATTGAAGGCTTCGATGGACTTCACCGTCGCTCGTTTGTTCGATGGTGAAAACACCAGGGCATCGCCGACCTTCACACGGCCGGCTGTCACGCGTCCGGTGATGATGCGGCGCGCGTCGAACTTATACACATCCTGAACCGGCAAGCGCAGCGGCTGTTCGGACTGTCCCGGTCCCTTCTGAAACGCGCTGAGCGCGTCCAGCACGGTCGGACCTCTGTACCAGGGCATCTGCTCGCTCCGGTTGGCGATATTGTCTCCGAGCTTGGCGCTGACGGGAATGATCTGCTGCGGAACCGCCTTGAACTGCCCGAGGAACTCCCGATATTCCTTTTCGATGGCGTCGAATACGTCCTGTCGATAGCCGACCAAATCCATCTTATTCACGACGACGGCAAACTGGCGCACGCCCAGGAGCGATAAGAGATAGCCGTGTTTTTTCGACTGCTCTTTCACACCCTCCACGGCATCGATCAGCAGCAACGCCCCTTCAGCCCTGGCAGCCCCTGAAATCATATTCTTGAGGAATTCTTTATGTCCTGGGGCATCGATGATGATGTAATACCGGCCCTTCCAGCCAAAGAACGTCCGTGCCGTATCGATGGTAATACCCTGCTCCTGTTCTTCAAGAAAGGCATCGAACAGGAAGGCGTACTCGAATTCCTTCCCTTGCTGACGGCAGATGGCTTGAACCTTTTCAAGCTTGCCGTCCGGCAACGATCCCGTATCGGCATAGAGCCGTCCTAGCAAGGTGGATTTCCCGTGGTCCACATGCCCGACGATGACGATATTCAAATTGTCAGATGGTTTTTGGGTTTGATTGTCCATGTTCCTGTGCCTTATTGAGGATGATCAAAAAGACCATCCAGCGAGGCACGAGGCGAGTCGAAACCGGAGGCGTGCCCTCTCGGGCACGTTGAGGATTTCGATGAGCCGAGAACGAAGCTGGGGGTCTTTTTCATCATCCGCACTACATGTAGCCGTCTTTTCGCAGCAGCTCCATCCCGCGCCCTTCATCCTGCGCGCGGCCCGATCGCTCCGCTACCGTGGTGTGCCGCAACTCCTCGATGATCTCGTCCACGGACTTCGCCGTCGACTTGATCGGCGTCGTGCAGGGCGCGCAACCGAGACTGCGATAGCGAGTTCCTTCTCCCTTGTCGAGATAGAGATCGATGAAGGGAATGTTCTCGAACTTGATGTATTCCCAAATATTGATTTCCGTCCAATCCAGCAGCGGATGGATCCGGATATGTGTTCCAGGCGGAAAGGTCGTCTTGAATTGATCCCAGAGTTCCGGCGGCTGATCCCGGAAGTCCCAATCGCCATGTTTATCACGGGGCGAGAAGTAGCGCTCCTTGGCTCTCGTCCCTTCCTCGTCCGCGCGCACACCGAGAATGATGCCCGTATAGCCCTTTTGCTCGATTAATTGTTTGAGTCCATTGGTTTTCAAGGCCGTGCAACAAGTAACACGGCCCAATGTATGATTCATTCCTGCCGCGAGCGCTTCCTTGTTTTGCCCCACGACCAGCTTGAGCCCCCACTCACGGGCCACACGATCGCGATATTCGATCATGGCGGGAATTTTGTAACTCGTGTCGACGTGCAGGAGCGGAAACGGGACATGGCCGAAAAAGGCCTTCCTGGCCAACCACAGCAGCACGGTCGAATCCTTCCCCATCGACCACAGCATGCCCATGTTATCGAAATGTTTATAGGCTTCCCGGAGAATGTAGACGCTCTGGTCTTCTAATTGACGAAGGTGTTGCACGGACTCGATCCTCTCCTATGGTCAATGTGTTCGGCCGGTCACGCCCATACCCACCGGCTCCTGAGTCAACTCCTCCAGCTTTCGTGCCGCAGCCCCCTCTTCAAGTGCTCGCCGCGCCAGTGGAATGCAGGCCGCCCATGTCGTCCCTTTGCCTGCGGCGTACAGAATCAATGCCGCGTTCATCAGTACCCAGTTACAGGATCCTCCAGGCATCTGATTGTGGAGAATCCGTCGGAGCAGATCCGCTTCCTTGTCTCGCTGGTCCGATGGGAAACCGGCCATGTCTCGTGGCGTACCCAGAGGTATTCCGACGTCTTTCGACGCGAACGAGAGAGGAGTAATCCGCTCATCCCGCAATTCCAGCACCCTGGTGAGCCCGGCAACAGAGAGTTCAGGATCGCCTTCCACGCCACTGACCACGAGGGCTCGCGGGCAAGCCAGCATCCGCAACACTTCTGCAGTCTTTTCAAAATGGGGAGGATGGGACAGGCCGATGACCTGCGACGAAGCCCGAGCCGGGTTCAAGAGCCTCGCGATTGGATGAAAGAGGTTCCGTGCGCCCAACTCTTGGCGCATCTCTAAAAATCGATAGATCGGAGGGTGGTAGAGGGCGATGTCGAGATAGGCGAATCCATGTTTGATCACCGCCTCTGCCACGACTCTTGGTTCCATATCGATCGGCAGACCCAAGGCCTTGAACACCCCTGCATTCCCCGCGCGACCGGGAATCCCGTCATATCCGTGCATCAAGACCGACGCGCCTGCAGACACGGCCACAATGGCGGAAGCGGCAAGGGCATGGAAGGTGTCTTGTTTGCCCGCATAGCTCGGCAGGTCCACAACGCCAAGTTCACGCGGGATCGGCACAGGCGCCACATAGGAACGCGCGGTCGCAGTCAACGAGGCCAGCTCGGTCACGGACTCCATCTTGATCCGCATGGCCATGAGGAAGGCTCCCACCTGCGCTTGCGTGGCGTCTCCTTCAATGAGTGCCTTCATTGCCCGTTTCGCTTCGTCCCAGGTGAGATCCTTGGCGGCTCGTGGCCCCTTGGCAATTTTTGCGATAAATTCCTGCATCGACATCACGAGGCCTTGTGTAACCCGCACTCGGTCTTGGTAAAGGTTTTCCATCTCCCCGCGCGGGAGTCTTCGCCAGGCATCACCTGGCTCGTGCAATGGGTGCAGCCGATACTGGGATAGTTGCTGTCATGCAATTCGTTGTAGGGCACTTCATGGACACGAATGTAGGTCCAGACGTCTTCCCACGTCCATTTCGCGAGCGGATTGACTTTGGCTAACTGAAATTTTTGATCCCACTCGATCAGCTTCGCCTTGGCCCTCGCGGGAGACTGGTCTCGCCTGATCCCGGTAATCCAGGCATCGAATCCCTTGAGCACTCGGGTGAGCGGCTCCACCTTGCGCAAGTCACAACATTGATCGGGCTGGCTTGTCCAGAGAGCCTCGCCATGCTGAGCCGCCTGTTGCTCCGGGGTGAGCAACGACTTCACCTGCATCACTTGTTGTTGCTGCAACCCATAACGCTCGATCACGCGATCGCGCGTGGCATAGGTCTCGGGAAAGAGAAACTCCGTATCGAGATAGAAGAGCGGCAGGGAGGGATCGATACGGTGGACCATGTCCACAAGCACGACATCCTCCGCTCCGAAACTGCAAGCCAGCACAATCTTCGGCACATACCGCTCGATCGCAGCAACCAGCACCTCTTGCGGCTGCTTCGTCTCACACGACTCGCCCCAAGCCGTCAGTTCTTCTGATGAGAGTTTCATCCGTATCTCTTCCTTACTCCACTTTCTCGACGAGAATCCGATAATGATCCGCTGCGGCTTCGAGTGGTTCCTGCAGGAGCAACAGATGTCCGTCGTTTTTCAAGCTCAGGGGCACGTTTTTGATCGGTTCGCCCGCATCGAGCCAGACCTCCAACCGTTCGCCCGCATCCATCATCTCCAGTTTCAACTTGGTCTTCACATAATTCATCGGGCAGGTCACTCCACGCAAATCGTAGACCGGCGCGCCGGATACAGCAGGCGAAGCCGCAGCAACAACAACTTGCTTGACCTCGGGCGGTGCGTTAGTCGAGACCACAGCCGCAGCCTTGCCCGTCGGCGCCAATTTGAGATCTTTACCCATCTGCTCCGTCGCGGCACGACAGGCATCGACGAATCCCTTGGCAAAGACCATCTTGTCGCGGGCCGATTCGCCCGTTGTGTCTTTAGGTCCTAAGTCGCCGACGCTCTTCCTCAAGCCCTGATACATTGCAGGCACGATGCCTTTTTGCGCGATCCGGCTGTCGAATTCAATGAAGGTTTCAGCATCGGTCGAAGGTTCAAGCCCTTCCGTCACGAGCAAGGCCTTGGCCGCGGCTAACACGGCGCGATAGGACTTATTCACCGAGACAGAATATTGATGGTTATCGACAAGCAGCTTCGATTGATAGAGTTCTTGGTCGGCTTCGAGAATGCCGTTCTCGATCATTTCAAGCGCGCCACCAGCGCATTCGCCTGGCCCGAGATCTTCCAGCACAAACTCCGCCTCACCTTCCCAGTCATAGTAAAACGTTGGATCATCTTGAAAGGACGGAACGATGGTATAGGGGATCAACTCATCCTTGAGCGTGACCTTGCCGGCCCGATCGATGAATGTAGGCAGCCCTTCGCCTGTGAGACGGTCGCGCCGATAGACCTCGATCAAATGCGTGATCGCCGCCGAGACACTCTTGGCCGGTAACTTGACCACCATCTGTCCGATTTTCGCTGTACCGTTGACCCTCCCACCTAAATGCAATTCGTAGAAGGGCGCGACGTGCTCGCCGATGCGCTTCCCCACCCCGTGCAAGCCGATCGTCGCGATATGGTGCTGGGCGCAGGAGTTGTGGCACCCGCTGATCTTGACCGTGACATCCTTCAGATCCTCAGGCACTCGCCCAGCTGGAAATACTTCTGCCAAGGCTCGCGCGAGCCCCTTGGAGGACGTGATGCCCAAGCCGCACGTATCTGTGCCGGGACAGGCGATAATGTCTTCGACCAATTCGGCGCCGGGATCGGCCAGGCCCTGTGAGGCCAAGTCATCATAGAGGTCGGCGATGCGCGACTCCGGTATCCATCGAATGATCATGTTTTGATTGATCGTCGTCCGAATGTTGCCGTTGGAGTAGCGATCCGCAAGGTCGGCGATGTGCAGCATTTGTTCTGTCGTGAGATCGCCCATGAAGAGTTTGGTCACGGCAGCCACATAGCCCTCTTGCTTCTGACGCACCACATTGGTACGGCGCCACATCTCGAACGGCGTCTCCGTCGGCCCGCCGTTGGCATGACCGTTCCTGTGCGTCGTGGCTTGCTTTGCCCCATTCGATGTCGGCATGATGAGGGGAACTGGTTCATCCGCATAGGTCAGCAACGTGATGGGCTCATGAGTCGGTCGGGCATGGCCCATCGACACATAGGCCTCTTCCCAGCGACGCTTGAACTCCTCGAAACCCAGCTTATCGATCACGAACTTCATCCGAGCTTTTGTCCGATTCTTTCGATTGCCCAAGGTGTCGAACACCCGGATCACGGCTTCCACACTGGGAATGAGCTCATCCACCGGCGTGAACTCTCGAAGGACCTGCGCGAGCCGAGGGGCTGAACCGAGGCCACCGCCGGCGACCATGCGAAAGCCGATGACTCCATCCGCGCGCTTCGCGGCGAGCAGACCGATATCGTGAATCGGCGTGAGGGCGCAGTCCTGTTTGCAGCCGGAAAAGGCAATTTTAAATTTGCGCGGGAGGCTCTGGTTGAGCGGGTTCCGCAACAGGTGGAGCGCAACAGTTTTCGCATAGGGTGTCACGTCGAACACTTCCCCTTGGCAGATCCCGGCGAGGTGACAAGCCGTCACGTTGCGAACCGTGTTGGCGCAGGCCTCTCTGGTGGTCAAACCGACTTCTGCCAGCCCGCGCATGATGGCCGGCACATCCTTGAGTTCAACAAAGTGCAGTTGGATGTCCTGGCGCGTGGTGACATGCCCGACGCCTGTCGCAAATTGCTCGGTGAGTTCCGCGACCCGACGCAGCTGATTTGCCGTCAGCCCACCGAAGGGGATCTTGATACGGATCATCTGGACACCGGCTTGCCGCTGTCCATAAATGCCGTACTGCAGACGGAAGGGCCTGAACAGATCGCCCGACACATCGCCGGACGCCATGCGCTTGGCCTCGGTCTCGAACGTCTCGATCTCCTCCAGAATGGCAGGAAGAATGGGCTCTGTCTTTATGGGAACCGTACTGAGTAGTGTGTGACTCATAGGTAACCTCAAATGTGGTACATCAACGACCGCTCTTGTTCGAGCACTCGTTGCTGCCCGGCTAATTCTTCCACGCTGATGGCCTCGAGCACATGGCGCTCCGCTTGATGAACCTGCTCCCACATCTTTCCGAGCAACAGTTCCGGTTTGCTGAGTCGTCGTCCTTGTGCAGGCCCAGTTCCACCGTTTGAGAGTAACAGCGGACCATCGAGTGCCTCAAGAATCTCGACGACCGATACCTCGGACGGTTTTCTTGAAAGCACGTACCCCCCGTGGGCCCCCCGAAGGCTCGACACAAGACCGGCCTTCTTCATGCCATGCAGGACCTGTTCAAGGAAGCGAGCAGGAATGGCTTGTCGACGCGCAATCGATTTTGCTTGGACAGGCGCGCTCCCAATATGCATGGCTAAGTCAACAGCCGCCATGATTCCATAGGTCGCTCTTTGAGATACCTTCATACATGACTATTCCGGTAGGAATTAAAACCTGTATGGACTTTTTATACTCCACACAAGGCGCTGCTGTCAAACCGTCTCTTTCTCTGATCCTCCCAAGAGCATAGGTTCAGCAGGTGACGGTGAAATAGTTCGCCGACGCCACCGCTCACAATGCGTGAAGCCCAAGGACAGACGGGGCTGTCTCGTTTGCTTGTTTAAACCAGACTGGCCAGATGAACCAGCCCAACCCTCGCACCTCTTCCCCTCAAGACAGTCTCGGCCTGCTACCCTGTGGGGTTGCTCCCTGTTGTGCCACAGGTTCGATTCCTTAACGTTCTCATGTGCCACCACTGTGTCCCCGCTATCCTGTTCGAGCACTTCGCCTGCGCAAACCAGGAACGACGAATCTAACAGGATGCTGAAAAAGTCGCTCTTCTCACCCGCCCAACCCCGGCGCGCCAAGACGCGCCATTTCCCATGCATCGTTCTCGCATCGCTCAGAGGCTCAAGGAGAGTTTCCCGGAAATCGGAAGCGCTGGAGGGGCTCTTCCGTTCGCCAAGATCCGTTCTAGCAGAATGCGGGCTATTTTGATGCGAGACGGCCCGTGTGCGAAGCGCGACGTATGACGCAATAGTCGAGTTTCCCCGCAGCCTGGTAAGAGTAGGGGAAATGCGATTCCTTCATACCGGTCACAGGAGAGTGGCATGGAACGGAAGTGGTTGAACCCCAGGGAATGCCTGATCGAGACATCGATCCTCTCTCGTGATATTTTCTTGGTTGACATCAAATTAGCTCTGGGCAATAATCCGCCCCTCTTCACCATTTCCCCCTTGGAACGTTCATGTCGCATACGTCATCTGCTTTCAATATTTTGTTGCTCAGCGGGGACTCCGACATCCAGAGTCAGTTCAAGCACCTGTTCAAAGATGTGTCCGTGACTGTGGCAAAGTCCGCGACCACGCTGCCGAAAGACGTGATGAGTCGCACGTTTGATGTGGTCGTCGTCGAATTAAAACCAGGCTCACCCGGGGGAGCCTCTTCCATACCAGCTCAGATCGATCTCGCGCACACCATGGTCATCAGTGGCTCTCGGTCTGTGCTGAAGCGAGCGTCCAAATTTATGCAAGTCATGGCGCGGCAGAAGGTTGCGGAAGTGAACGGAAAAGAAACCCTCTCTCTTGAGAACTATCTCGAATGGAAAATGGGAGAATTTGTGAAAGGGATGCGAAACGGTTCCGGGCGGAACCTGCATTCCATGTTGATCAGCGCCATTGAACGCCCCTTGATCACCAGAGCGCTTCAGGAAACCAACGGCAACCAGATTCAGGCGGCAGAGCTGCTGGGATTAAATCGTAATACCCTGAGAAAGAAGATCCAGGACTTGCACATTCCCATGAAACGGGATCGGACCGCGAAGACCCGAGAGGCGTAATGCCTCTGCCTCTGTTCCCAGAAGCCCTGGTTCATGGAGGTGCGGTCACAGCAATCGGTGGTGACAAGAAGTGGTCTAGTTCAACTCAACGATAGGAGGAGTACGATGACGAAAGAAGAGCTGATCGCAAAGATGGCATTATCTGCGGGAATTACGAAGGTTGCGGCGGGCACCGCGTTACAGGCCTTCACTGGAGCAGTGACCACGTCGCTGAAAAAGGGGCAGCGCGTCTCGCTGGTGAATTTTGGAACCTTTACGGTCGCCAAGCGGAAAGCCCGTTTCGGGCGCAACCCCAGAACCGGTGAGGCGTTGCGGATTCCCGCCGCCAAAGTCGCAAAGTTTTCGGCAGGGAAAAACTTGAAGTCAGCCGTCAGGTAACGTCATCGGGTTATCGATCATCAGATTGCCCATCCGGCAAATGCACATGTGGAGGAGAGGGTCTACTGCACCTCAGAGGTATGTCCTCTTCACTTTCGCGTTTCAGTATGACATCTCCTTGACTGTTGCGGTATCATCAGTATCTAAGGCGTGAGACGTGAATGGTGAAATGTTTCGATCGAGGCACTTCCCACGACCTCTCACACCTGACGTGTTGTTTCACACAGAGCTGAAAGGGGGCGACCGGAATCGACGGGGATACTAAGGTCAGCGGTGCATGTCGAGCTCTCGGGGTCTCGTAAATCCTCCGGGAAAATGTAACTGCCAATCAAGAACTGGCACTCGCAGCTTAAGACACTGCGACGTTCCTCCACCTGAGGCCCGCGGGGGTGGTCGGAGCGCGATACAGCGGGCTGGTCCAAAGCTGGTGCTCAGCGGCTGAGGACGAGACAATACTGGGCTAGCGGCCAGTCTAAGCTAGCCGGTGGGCGTGGGTGGCTGCGAAATTAAAACGATCGGCTACACATGTAGATCCGTTGTGCTGAAGGTCTTCGGACCCGGGTTCAACTCCCGGCGCCTCCACCAGTCGACGTGCGGGGAACGGGAGATGGTCACCCGTTCCTCGCTCGCTCCTCGTCCCGCGCGGTCATGCTTGTTCAGATCTTGCCTCCTCTGCCGTCCAGAGAACAGCTGTGTTCCTACTGTTATGCCCCTTCGCCGAATACCCCGCAGCATGTAGGCCTCCTGCTCTCTTCTGGGAAAAGACAGGATACGGGGTATTGTAGCGGGATGTCCCCTCGCCCCAGTACTCTCCTGGATGGAGAGAGGGCAGACGATACATATGATTTAGCAGTCGGGTCAGTAAGAACAGACATGCCAGGGCTGAGGCGCTGCGTGGGCCAGTAATCGGGAGAAAGAGGGTTGTATGACGCTCTCGTATGAAGATCAAGAGGCGCTGCGGTATGCGAAGGGGCTCCTTGAGAATCCTAGCCTCGCGACGAAGATCACGGGATTGATCGGCATGCCGATTGAGAAGGCGCTCAAGCGACTTCCGGGGAGATGGGCACAGGTCGTCAACGAGGCAACAAGAAAGTCGCTGGAAACGGCGCTCCAAGCCGCGCTGCTGACGCTTGACGACAAGCCGCAGGCGAACTCTTGGGAGTTCCTCCACAAGCTTGCGGTCGCGGCGACCGGCGCCGGGGGAGGCGCTCTTGGATTGCTCGGCCTCCCAGTAGAACTGCCCCTCTCTACCACCATCATGTTGCGTTCCATTGCGGATATCGCACGGAGCGAGGGTGAACGCCTCCGGACGCCTGACGCCAAACTGGCCTGCCTTGAGGTCTTTGCGCTTGGCGGGCGGAGCAAGGACGACGATGCAAGTGAATCCGGCTACTTCCTGATACGTGGGGCTCTGGCGAAGTCGGTCTCAGATGCCGCCGGGTATCTCACCCAGAGAGGTCTCGTGGAGGAGGGGGCACCAGCCATTGTCAGGCTCATCGCACAGTTGGCTACGCGCTTCGGCGTGAACGTTTCCGAGAAGGTCGCCGCGCAAGCCCTCCCCGTGATCGGTGCCGCCGGAGGTGTGGTGATCAACGTCCTGTTTATCGACCATTTTCAAGAGATGGCACGGGGTCACTTCATTGTCCGTAGATTGGAGCGCACGTACGACCCGCAGTTGGTGCGGGGGGAGTATGAGCGGGTGTGAGGGGTAACCTGGTTGTTCCCCCGTGCTCACGGAACCCCCACGATGAAGGGGAAGGGGATGGAGACTGATGATCTTCCGTGCTCGCGCAACGCGCGGCTTATGAAAGCCCTCGTTGGACACGCGCAGAGGAAGATCAATCAGCCCCCATCCCTGAAGAGAGAATGAGCGAGTTCGGAAGAAAAAAATAGAATGGGCAGTGGTCGCTTGGGGAAAGGTCGTGCTACACACGACCGGGGTTGGGTGGGTGAGAAGCTCGTGCGTAGTTGGGGGCCAACCCAGGCTACCCCTGAAAGAGGATAAGCGCGAGCTTGGAGAGCCCAGTGAGTAAGAAATGTTGTCGCCCATCAAGTGGTGAGGCGCATCGTCGGCATATCGGGCCATAAGTGGCCAGCACCATAGCCTCGGCGGTTTTTTCGGTCTGACAGGCCCGCATGATTTCTCTGGCACGTGATGCTTGACAAGTGTTCGTACGCGAGTGATAGTCCGCGCAGCTCCCAGAAGCGGCCAATCGGGAGGGCGTTAGACCGGATTACTCAAAGGCAATACGCGGTGGTTCGAAGGAGCCGTAATGAAACTGAGTTTTGAGTGGGATGAAGACAAGGCCAGGGCAAATCTTAAAAAACACAGAATTGGTTTTGACGAAGCCACTACCGTTTTCACCGATCCCTTTTCAGTCACTATTCATGACCAAGGCTACTCATCAGATGAACAACGGTTTATTGATATAGGGAGATCTGAGAAAAACCGTGTGCTCGTGGTAATCTATACCGAGCGCGGATCAACCATACGTCTTGTTAGTTGTCGAAAGGCAACTTCCTCGGAGCGGAAACTCTATGAAGAAGGCCACGAGTAAAGTAAGAGAAGTGGAGGACAATGCCATGCGTGCCGAATATGATTTTCGAGGAGGGGTGCGTGGCAAGCACTATAGAGCGATGCAAGCTGGGTATAGTATCACTGTTCATAAAGCGGATGGCACGACGTTAGTCAAGGATGTCATGCCAAAAGAAGGCGCAGTAATCCTTGAGCCGGATATACATGCCTATTTCCCAGACTCGGAATCTGTCAATAGGACGTTGCGCTGTCTAATTCCACTACTACCCCCAAAGCATAGAGCAAGGGCAAGGAAACCTAAAAGAGAAAGAGCGTAGAGCCGTTTCCGTAATTTGCCACTCATTTTCAGCGTTCGACGACATTGCGTTGATCGTCTCAGCGCAGAGTACGTTACGTCTGGTTGATCCCGATGCCGTCGAATAATGTCCGAATCACTCGACATGGACAGTGGGATATGGGTGGGAAGGTTTGGGGCAGAACTTGTTGTTTCACTCCGGCAACTCTCTCAGCCGTCTCTTGAGAAACCGCCGCTCCGGCTCCTGTTGGATGAGGCCGAGAGCCTGTTCATAGGAGGCGCGGGCCCCCGCTGTTCGCTCCAATCGGCGGCAGAGATCCGCCCGTGCTGCGTGCGCTAAGTGATAATTTCCCAACTCCCCCCGCGCTAAGATCTCGTTGATGAGATTCAGGCCTGCTGACGGGCCATCGCTCATGGCGACTGCGACTGCACGATTCAATTCGACCACTGGCGAGGGATGAGCCTGAAGCAGCAGATCGTAGAGTGCCACGATCTGGGCCCAGTCTGTAGCTGATGCGCTGGGTGCCTGAGCATGTGCTGCCGCGATGGCAGCTTGAATGGTGTAGGGACCGGCCTGGCCTGACGACAGCGCCCGCGCCACCAGCGAGAGTCCCTCTGTGATCTGATCCCGGTTCCACAGAGCGCGATTCTGAGCTTCCAAAAGAATCAGATCACCGGTCGGCGACGTACGCGCGGCCCGCCGCGAATCGTGAAGCAGCATGAGCGCCAGGAGTCCCATGGCTTCAGGCTCTGGGAGCAACTCGGTCAGCACCCGTCCCAGGCGGATCGCTTCACCCGAAAGGTCGTGTCGAGTGAGTGCGTCTCCAGCAGAGGCCGAGTATCCTTCATTGAACACGAGATAGATGACTCGAAGAACGGCGTCCAATCGATCCGGCAGCTCTTTCTCCAGCGGCACTTCATAGGGGATACGGGTCTCGCGGATCTTGGTTTTCGCCCGCACGATTCGCTGCGCAACCGTGGCCGGCTTCGTGAGGAACGCACGCGCGATTTCTTCAGTGGTGAGGCCACAGACTTCGCGCAACGTCATTGCCACTTGCGCCTCCGGGGCCAGGGCTGGATGGCAGCAAGTAAAGATCAGCCGGAGCCTGTCGTCCTCGACGTGCTCATCGTTTTGCTCGTCGGCATCGAGCGTGGTGGTGGGTTCCGGCTGCTTCGCCATCTCCGCCACTGACGCATCATGCCGAGCACGCAGCCAGATACCATCGATGGCTTTGAAACGTCCGGTCGAGACGAGCCAAGCTCGTGGATTGGCCGGTACGCCATCCCGAGCCCATTGTTCGACTGCGACGGCGAACGCATCGTGCAGCGCCTCCTCGGCAGTCTCGAAATCGCCGAGGAGACGAATCAGCGTGACAAGCACCTGGCGCGAGTCCGAGCGGTAGATGGCCTCCATCACCGCACGTACATCGTTGAGCTCGTCCTTGCTCATCGGCGATGAACCTCCCGGCTACTTCCCGATTTTCTCCATGTTTCAGGAGGACGCGATAGGCGCTTCATCGTACGTGATCGAGAGGCTTGAGTAATGCAGGATGCTCAAAAAGGCCGTCCAGCGCGGCCGCAGCGAGTGAAGACCGGAGGCGTACCCTCTGGGGTACGTTGAGGATCTGAACGATGCGAGAACAAAGCCGGCGAACTTTTTCAGCATCCTGCTAGAGTTTTTGCATGATCCGTTCTACATAGCCGGTCAGTTCCATGTAGCCCTGTCCGTGAATCGGTTTTCCCTGCGCCGTGCCGGTGGTTTCGATGGCGCCTTCCCAGTAGGTCACTTGCGTGCTGCGTTTGGGGGAGAGTTCTTGCTCTGCCATGCGGGGCACGAGTTCCAGTGAGAGTTGTTGTGAAGGAATGGTCAAGCGCCAGCGCTGCGGATAACGAGCCTTACTCGTAGGGCTGGTCCAATAACTGGTTGGTTCGAGTGTGAAGTCTGCGAGCAAAAGATGATGTCCCCGACCGTCTCGATCGATGAGTGTGCCGCTTGAGGCGGGGTCCGCCGAGCCGTCTGTCCGGCGGAGTCGATAGAGCATGAGTTCTCGTTGGTCGTCGAGCTGTAGACAGAACCAGTCCCATCCGACCAGGTCCTTGTCGAGATCGGCGGACCCGAACTCATGGTCCATCCAACTTGTGCCGGTCACGTCGAACGATTCATTCCCGACCGTGAGGGTGCCGGTGGTGGCCAGTCTGGTGAAGGAATAGTAGTGGGAGGCTTGCCCTGTGAGCGGACCTTTGTGGCTGATCCCGTCGGTGCCATGTACGACCGGTGGTTTCTCCGACGAGACCGTGAGGTGGAGGGCCATGTCGCCCTCTGCGGCCTCGAGGATCTGTGTGTCTGGGGCGGCTGACGGCGATTCGGCGCTCCACCGATCGATCCAGGCGTGGAGCCGGTCCTGCGCCGCGCCGGCCTTGCCCAAACCGGCCCGGCTCATTCTGTCTGTGTAGTGAAACCGGTTCTTGCGGAGATCGCTGATCGCAAAGTGGGCCATGTATAAATGCGTGACGGCCCATTGTGACGGCAGAGTTCTCGTCTGCTCGCGCGGCATGCCACGACGGAAGAAGGTGAGTTCATAGCCGAATGGCCGACCGTCCTTCGTCGTGACCTGACCGGTGTAGTACCACCATTCGGTGCGAAATTCTTCATGCGCTCCATGGTCGCGCGGAAATGCGTATCGATAGCCTTCCGTGGCAAGACGGAATTCCTGTGCCGTATCGCCTGCGAGTCCTGGCACAACGACCGCCAGACTACTCGCAAGGAGCAAGAGATATCGGAGATGGCGAGGCCATGTGTGCATGGGCGAGGGACCGTCCGTGAGGTGAAGGTGTTGTCTCATGCGCTTATAGCATGCTTTGACTGGTGGCACAAATCTCCTGTGTTGATACGGGGTTTCATCGACTCACTGGGTGGGCGACGCAGGTCTCGCGCCGTTGACAACTTTATTGGCCATCAGCTATCGTGATCTATGCACACCGATCACGAGCGTGAACAACCGGAACGAAATCAGCGTGACGCGGTCACGCCGTTTCCCATTCCGGTTCGAATTCCGGTGTTTCCGCTTCCGAATGTCGTGCTGTTCCCCAAGACCTATCTCCCTCTGCATATTTTCGAGCCGCGCTACCGTACCATGGTCGCGGATGCGGCGTTGAGCGGGCAGTGCATCGGTATGGTTCTGCTCAAGGAGGGATGGGAAACGGATTATTATGGCCATCCGCCCGTGTTCTCGATGGGCTGTGTCGGTCGATTAGCGAGTGTGCAGCCATTGGCCGATGGTCGATCTAACATCCTGCTGCAAGGGCTGGAACGGTTTGCGATTGAATGCGAGTGGTACGACAAGGCCTATCGTGAGGCCACGATTGCAGTGACGGTTCGGGGCACAGAGATGTCGCTGGATCCCGCGGTCCGCCGACGCCTGTTCACCACCCTGGAGTCCTATCTCCAATCCCGCGACGACGTGCCGACATGGCAGGAGCTGTTTCGGGAAGAGGTCAGCGATGAGATTTTCGTCAATACCCTGTCCACCTACTTGGAGTGTACGCCCTTGGAAAAGCAGTTTCTGTTGGAAGCAGACAGTCTCCATCAACAGGCCCGCCGTCTGAGCGATCTCATCGAGTTCATGATGCACGATCGATCTGGCACGAAGGGCTGGGGGTGATGGATCGCGCCATCGCGATTCAGGTGTCGCATCTGACGAAAACCTTCGATGGCCATACGGCCGTCTCCGATCTGTCGTTTGAGGTCTATTCAGGTGAAGTGTTTGGTCTGCTGGGGCCGAACGGAGCGGGGAAAAGCACGACGCTCCGGACGCTCATCACCCTGCTGACGCCGACGTCAGGCACGGCGAGCGTCTTAGGCCACGATACGGTGCGCGAGGCGGATGTCGTCCGGCGCCTGATCGGTTACGTGCCTCAAGAACGGGCCATTGACCGCTTTCTCACCGGCCGAGAACACCTCGAACTCCTTGGCGCGCTGTATCACTTGTCGAAGGCTGAAGCCACGAAGCGCATTGCCGAGCTGCTGAAGCTCGTGGAACTGGAAGAACCTGCCGATCGTCCGGCGAAAACCTACTCCGGAGGAATGAAGCGGAAACTCGACATTGCCTGTGGTCTCTTGCCGGACCCCAAGATCTTGTTTCTCGACGAGCCCACGTTGGGGTTGGATGTGCAGAGCCGGCTCCGAATTTGGGACTACATGCGGATGCTGAAGGGGCGCGGCATGACGATCGTGATGACGACGAATTATTTGGATGAGGCGGACCAGCTCTGCGACCGGTTGGCCATCATCGACAAGGGAGCCATCAAGGCGCTCGGATCGCCGACTGAGCTGAAGATAGGGCTGGGCGGCGATATCGTGTCCGTGACCTTGAAGGACCTGACGAAGATCCCCACATTGGTCACTGCGTTGACGGGACAACCCGCGATGCGGGCAGTCAAGGCGACGCCGACCGGCCTGGATATCCGGGTCGACTCGCCCGAGAAGGCCCTCCCCGCGATTCTCGAGTCCGCCAACCGATTGGATTGCCGGCTGGAGTTTATCGAGTATCACCGGCCGCGGCTGGACGATGTGTTCATCGCCCATACGGGGCGGTCCATGACCGAATCGGTTCAAGACATTCAGACAGGATAAGGAGAGAGAGCGTGGCGGAGTACTGGCAGGAAATTCATGCGTTGACGATGCGGTGGGTCCGGCGGCTCAGCCGCGAGAAATTCAGCATGTTGTTCACGTTCGTGCAGCCGATGCTGTTCTGGTTGATCTTCTTCGGCAACCTGTTCCAGCGGGCCGCGGATGCGCAAGTGATGCAGGCCCCGGATTACATCAGCTTCCTGACGGCCGGCGTGGTCGTGATGACCGTGCTCAACAACGGACTCGCTGGGGGTGTCGATCTGCTGTTCGATAAGGAGAATGGGTTTCTGGAACGGCTGATGACCACGCCGATCCATCGGAGCTCTGTGATCCTGAGCCGCTTTATCTTTGTCATGACGATTACGTCGCTCCAAGTGCTCGTGATTCTTGGGGTGGCCTTTCTGTTCGGTGTCCAGCCGGCGACGGGGCTCCTCGGTATCGCGACAATTCTGATGATCGGGATGCTCTTCGGCGTCGGTCTGACCGCAATTTCCATGGCCATGGCCTTTTCCGTGAAAAGTCACGGCGACTTCTTTTCGGTCCTGGGATTCCTCTCGCTCCCGGCGATTTTCTTGAGCTCAGCGTTAGTGCCGTTGGCTGGGATGCCTGCATGGATGGGATTTTTAGCGCGCTTCAACCCGATGACCTGGGCGATCGACGCGGTGCGCCCGCTGATCCTTACCGGCTGGACCGAAGCGCTTCCCCATGTTGGGATGGTGGTCATTGTCATGGTGATTTTTGACGGCCTCTGTCTTTACGGGAGCGCCAAAGTATTCCGTCGGGCGATGGGTTAATGGGCGGGCTTTCGAGGAGTTCCACCATGCTGACAAACGAAAGCCAAATCCGAGCGCTGATCCGGTTACTGGCCGATGAGGATGAGAAGATCGTCCGGACCATCAGCGGGAAACTCATCGACATCGGTCCCACTGCGGTCCCCTTGCTTCAGGAAGCGGAGATCGAACAGCCGGAAATGGCCGCCCGTCTCGTCTCGGTGCTTGAGGAAATCCGCGGGGGACATCTCGAAGATGAACTCACGCAGCTGGTGGCACAGCCAGATGGCCCGATGGATCTCGAACGGGGCGTCTTTCTGATTGCCCGCTATGCCTATCCGTCCCTGGACGTTCCCTCGTATAGGCGACAGCTCGATGAAATGGCGCAGGAAGTGCAGGATCGGATCGGTCATCGGGCATCGGGGGAGGAAACGATCAAGACGTTGAACCGGTATCTCTTCACAGAACAGGGGTTCAAAGGCAACACCAAGAATTATTATGAGGTGGAGAATAGTTATCTCAACTGCGTGATCGATCGGCGAACGGGCATTCCGATCAGTCTCTCGACGGTCTATCTCCTCGTCGGGAGGCGGCTGAGCCTTCCGGTGCATGGGATCGGGATGCCGGGTCATTTCTTGGTGAAGTACGAATCGGATCGCTACAAAATCTTCGTCGATTGTTTTAACGGAGGGGCGTTGCTGACCGAAAAGAATTGCCAGCGGTTTCTCACGGAAGCCGGGTATGGATTCGACGAGAAGTATTTACAAGAGAGCCCGGTGCACGCGCTCCTTTCCCGCATGATCAAAAACCTCTTGGCCATCTATGCCAAACTCGACGACCCCCTCAAGAAGGCCCGCTTGACGAAATTCATCGAAATCTTGGGGTGCGATAACCGCGAAGGCGGGCTGTAATGCGCGCGAAATGCGTGTGAAAAGCGGGGCTGGCCGGAAGTTTCATCAACTTCGCAGGCTGCTCAAAAAGTCCGTCCAGCAAGGCCGCAGCCGATGAAAGCACCGGAAGCGTAGCCTCTGGGCTACGTTGAGGATGCTTTCGAGGGGAGAACGCAGCTGGCGGGCTTTTTCAGCAGCCTGCTAGAGTTTGATCGTCATCAAGTCCCGTCCAACCACAATCTTCCCCCCGAATGCTTCCCCTGCCTGTTCCCGCACATTGTATCGTTCGGTGATCGGATACAAATGCGACAGCACGAGCTGGCCGACTCCGGCTTCTCTGGCCACCTGCCCACATTGACCGGCATGCAGATGGACCGGGCTCGGCCGACTCGCCGGGGCGGAACAGTCCAGCACCGCGAGATCGACGTCTCCACAGAGGCGCACCAGGCTGTCACAGTATTGCGAATCGCCTGAATAGGCCAGGGCCTTCCCGCCATATTCAATTCGATATCCTAGGCAATGGAGGTTTTCTGTGTGGGTCACTGTTCGGGGAATCACCGTTGTCTTTCCAATCGTAAACGCACGATCAGCCACTTCTTTGAAATGAACCGCAAACGGCGCATGCGTAAATCCTGGCAAGGTGGCGAAGAGGGTCTGGAAGAATTTCTTGGTCCCGCGAGGGCCGATGACGGTCAGCGGTGGCCTCGTTCCTCCTTCGTATTTGGTGAAGATCATCGCATCGAAAAAATAGGTGATGAAGTCAGAGAAATGATCGGCGTGGTAGTGGGAGAAGAGAATGTGGGTGATTCGATGGCGGTTCAGGCCGGTCTTGAGTAAATTCGCCAAGGTGCGTGGGCCAAAGTCCAGCAGGATCGTCTGGTCGGTGCGGACAAGATAGCCCGAGGCTGCGCGCGTGGGGTGGATGTTCGTGCCGGAGCCGAGAATAGTTAAGCGCATGGATTCACAGAGGTTGAGATTCGTTGTACGGTTAATCCGAATAGGGTATTTCTTGCCACGTTGAACCTTCAGCCTCTAACCCTTCAGCCTGAGCCCCAACCTATTGGCGAAAGCTATCCCGCAAGCGAAGCAGCAGCGCGCGAGCTTGGTCGACTTCTTTAGGGGTCAAGGCCCGTTCAAAGAATGGACGAAGAAAAGCCAAGTGGGCCGTAAAAGTCTTTCGAAAGAGCGCATCGCCTTTCACGGTTAACGAGATCTTCGTGCAACGGCGATCTTTTTTCATGGCATCCCGCCGGATCAGACCTTTGGAGACCAGTCGATCGAGGACGCCGGTGAGCGTGCCTTTGGTGACGAGCGTCTGGGCCGAGAGTTCTGAGCAGGTCAGGCCCTCCGTATCTCCCAGCGTGGCGATCACATCGAACTGTGAAGGCGTCAGCCGCAGAGATTTGATATGCCGGGTGTCGATGCGCCAGAAGGCCAGATAGGTCTCGACGAGGGGTCGCAACACTTTCAGATAGGGATCGTCCTTCAGATGTGGTAACTCCATGCCGAGAGGATAGTCCGTGCTAGGACGGAGATTCAAGAGGGGAGGAGGGGAGTGGCCAGGTGCCCTTCTTGCTCGCAGAACGCGCACAATCAGAATGTGCTCGTCCGATGCGCGCAGTCAAGGGCAACCTTGGCCGCTCCCCTTAGTCGGTGGTTGGGGAAGTGGAGGGGATGAAGGCTGTTGATCTCCTGTGCTCGCGCAACGCGCGGCCTGGGAAGGCCCTCGCTTGGGCTAATGGCACGTCTCGGCGTGCCAGTGGGTGGGCCGGGTGAGAATGATGCGCGCAGTGAAGGGCAACCTCGGCCGCTCCCCTAGAGGGAGATGTAGAGACATAGGATGTGCTCGCGCAACGCGCGGCCTGGGAAGGCCCTCGCCTGGGTTAATGGCATGTCCCGGGAAATCGATTCCGAAGCAATCGGAGGGTAGGGCGGGTGAAAAATATCTGCCAGTGGGTAGGCGGGTGAGAACGTTGCCCGCAGTGGGAGACCATTTAGCCCGCCTTCCAAGTAGAAGGTGGAACGCGCACGATGAAGTGGACTGGAAGGACACTCGCGTGGTCCCGTGCTCTCGGAGCGTGCACGATAAGAATGTGCTCGTCCGATGCGCGCAGTAAAGGGCAGCCTTGGCCGCTCCCCTAGAGAAATGTGGAGTATCAGGAAGTGCTTGATTGACCGCGCAGGGGGGGGAGTCCGCAAAGTTCTCCCCGCTCGGCCTGCCTCGCTCATTTCGCGTCATGTCCGACGAGCGACGACTTATTGCAAGCCGGCGTGATTTTCTATCGTGAAGAGCGTATCCTTCGGCGGAAACGATAGCGACAATGGGAGTGAAGTTTGCCAGTGAGCGACGAGCTAGACGTTCTGCAATCTGTGACCGCTCAATTGGAAGGGGCCGGCATTTCCTATATGGTGACTGGCTCAATGGCGGCGAATTTCTATGCCGTTCCTCGAATGACCCGCGATATCGACCTTGTCATCGAACTGTCCGAGCGGGATGTAGATCGTGTCACCCGCCTATTTCAACAGGAATACTATATCGACCGTGACATGGTTCAACGAGCCGTACGAGACCATGCCATGTTCAACATGATTCACAATGCCTTGGTGGTCAAGGTAGACTGTGTCGTCAGAAAAGAGACGGAATACCGTCGAGAAGAGTTCGCGCGTCGCCGGGCGGTCTCCGTCGCAGGCCAACGGATCTTCATCGTGTCGCCCGAAGATCTCATTCTCTCCAAGCTGGATTGGGCAAAGGAGAGCCGGTCCCAGATGCAACTGGACGATGTCCGAAACTTGCTGAGGTCAGTGCAGGGACTCGACACAGAGTATCTGAATCGGTGGGCAGATCGATTGGGGCTGACCACACTCTACCAAGAGGTACGTCAATGAAAGATACACCGCCCGAAATGGACGCCCGCTATCAGGACATGCTCATGCAGCGGTCCGGAGAAGAACGGCTCATGATGGGTTGCTCGATGCGCGAGACGTCGCGTACCCTTGTCGAAGCCTCCATTCGGGAACAAGACCCACAGGCCACCCCTGAAACTGTCCGCAAAGGCCTTTTTCTTCGCTTCTACGGCCACGAATTCGATGCCGATAGCCGAAGGAAGATTCTCGCTGCCATTGAGTCTACAACCCATCCAGTCGCCAAGTAGCCGATCTTCGTCTTGCCCGCCGCCGTTCGTCGCTTTCGTTCATTTGATTTCTTTGGTTCGCCGGGCGGGTTTGCCGGTTGTGCCAACAAGACAGACGATATAGACCAAACCAACCCCCGCGTTGAGTGAGTCCCATTCGTCCCGCCTGTTTCGCGTCAGGGTTTCTGGACGCGCGCAGTGGAAGATCAATCAGGCCCCATCCCTGAAGAGATAATGCGGAAGTTTTGAGAGACGGGAAAGTGTGGCCAGGTGCCCATCTTGCTCGCAGAACGCGCACGATCGGAAGGTGCTCGCCTGGGACAAGAGCGCGTCTCGGCGCGCTCGGGGTTGGGTGGGTGAGAACGTTGCGCGCAGTGAGAGATCAATGAGCCAGCTCTCAAGGGAGAAAAGTAGATTGCGCGCACTCTTGAACCTCAACGCTTAGCGAGTACTGCTTGTCAGACCGTGAGCAAATCGGTATCCTCCAAGGGCGAGAGACTTCTCAGGGGGTAAGGAATGGGTATCGCGGACTTACTCAAATTCAAGCGGCCTGAAATACTGCGTCTCGCGCAGGCACACGGAGCCCACAATGTGCGGATCTTCGGGTCCGTGGCAAGGGGAGAGGCGCGCCCGGAAAGCGATGTCGATTTTCTCGTTGAAATGGACAGCGGGCGCAGCTTGCTCGATCTCATCGAACTCAGCCAAGACCTCGAAACATTGCTGCAGCGTAAAGTCGACATCCTCACCGATCAGGGCCTGAGTCCATACCTTGAGCAGCAAATCCATGCCGAAGCTGTCCCCCTATGAAGGACGACCGGATCTATCTCCTGCACGTTCGAGACGCGATCCAACACATCGTGAGCTATACAGCGGCGGGAAAAGAGAGCTTCTTTTCCGACCGAAAGACCCAAGACGCGGTCGTGAGGAACCTCAGAATCATTGGGGAGGCGATCAAGCGTGTATCCGTCACGCTGAAAGAAGCGCACCCTGACATAGCGTGGAACCCATCGCCGGCATGAGAGATAAACTGATTCACGATTACTTTGGGGTCAACTTGCGGTTGGTGTGGGATGTAGTGGAACGAGACTTGCCGATTCTGAAACAAAAGATCGGCCGTCTACTCGATGCTCTTGGCGAGAAATCCTAGGAGTAGTATTCGCCCGGAGTGCGATCATGCTGAAAGATGTCGTCGAAGCCACGCCGTTGGAAGGTCACCTACCCCCCTTTCGCTCGCCTATCTAATCTCTTTGGGCTATCTGGTTTTCTTGTGCGATAAATCGACCCAACCAACCTTGCGTCGTGCCACTCCCGCTTGCCCCGCATGTCTCACGCGTCTCGCATCGGGGTCCATGGACTGGCGCAGTGAAAGACCCTCTAGCCCGCCTTCAAAGGGAAAAGATAGGCCGCACGTTTAATTCTTTCACGTCTTCCAGTCCTAAGCTATTCTCCTCATAAAAGGCAGCTGATTTGTAGGTGTGAAAGGGGTAAGCTTCAGCGCTAATTCCCTCACCGCCTCGCGGAGAACTCCTGCATGTTTGAGCAAGCCTTCAGAAATATCGACGATGTGCTCAGGAAAGAGGCCGGTTGCACGACCGAGCTGGACTATACCGAGCAGACATCCTGGCTGTTGTTCCTCAAGTATCTCGATGGGTTGGAACAGGACAAGGCAGACGAAGCCAAGCTGGAGGGCAAGAAATATAGTTTCATCCTCGATAAGCCGTACCGCTGGGAAAGTTGGGCTGCACCCAAGGAGAAAGACAGCAAGCGCGACCACAACGCCGCGATGACCGGCAGTGACCTGAGCGAGTTTGTTAACCTGAAGCTCTTTCCCTACCTGCACGGCTTCACGCAGAAAGCCACCGGGCCGAACACCATCGAATATAAAATCGGGCAAATCTTCGGGGAGATCAAGAACAAGATCCAAAGTGGCTACAACCTGCGCGAGATCATCGACCACATCGACGAACTGCGGTTCCGTTCGCAGACCGAGAAGCACGAGCTGTCGCACCTCTACGAAGCCAAGATCAAGAACATGGGCAATGCCGGGCGCAACGGCGGCGAATATTACACCCCGCGCCCGCTCATTCGCGCCATGGTGCAAGTGGTTCAGCCGAAGCTCGGCGAAAAGATCTACGATGGGGCCTGCGGCTCAGCGGGTTTCCTCTGCGAGAGCTATGACTACCTGCGCAAAGGCAAACTCACCACCAGTCAATTCAACACGCTGCAAGCCAAGACGTTCTATGGAAAGGAAAAAAAGTCTCTCGCCTACGTGATCGCGATCATGAACATGATTCTGCACGGCATCGACGCGCCGAACATTATCCACACCAATACGCTTACCGAAAACCTCGCCGACATTCAGGAGAAAGACCGCTATGACGTGGTGCTGGCCAATCCGCCCTTCGGCGGCAAGGAGCGCAAGGAAGTGCAGCAAAACTTCCCCATCCGCACCGGCGAGACGGCCTTTCTCTTTCTCCAGCACTTTATCAAAATGCTCAGGGCGGGCGGACGCGGCGGCGTGGTCATCAAGAACACCTTCCTTTCCAATACTGACAACGCTTCCGTGAGTTTAAGAAAACTCCTACTGGAAAGCTGCAGCCTCCACACCGTGCTCGATTGCCCTGGAGGGACGTTCCAGGGCGCAGGGGTGAAGACCGTGGTGCTCTTTTTTGAGAAAGGTGCCCCGACGCGCAAAGTCTGGTTCTATCAGCTAGACCCAGGCCGCAACATGGGCAAGACCAACCCGCTCAACGACGCAGACCTCGCCGAGTTCGTCAAACTGCAGAAGACCTTCGCCGACTCGCCAAAATCCTGGAGCCTGGACGCCAAGACCATCGACCAGACGACCTTTGATCTCTCCGTGAAGAACCCCAATGGCGGTGAGGCAATCGCGCACCGCAGTCCAGAGGACATCATGGACGAAATCGCCGCGCTGGACGCCGAGAGCGCCGAGGTGCTGGGGAATATCAGGGCGCTGCTATGAAGAGCGGGTGGAAGACAAAAACTCTGGGCGAAGTCTGTTCCTTCCTGAATCGTGGCATATCCCCCCGGTATCTCGAAAGAGGAGGGATTTGCGTCCTAAACCAGAAGTGCATCCGTGACCATCGCGTCAGCTATGAACCATCACGCAGACATGACGTGCGGACAAAGAAGGTTGGAAGTGAACGGCTGATCCAAGCTGGGGACGTGCTCGTCAACTCCACTGGAACAGGGACACTTGGTCGTGTCGCACAACTTCGCGAGGCTCCTGAGGAGCCGACGACTGTTGATTCGCATGTGACCATCGTTCGCCCTACGCCGGGGAAGTTCTATCCGAAGTTCTTTGGTTACATGCTCGTAGTCATCGAAGATGTCATCAAGGAAGCTGGCGAGGGTTGCGGAGGCCAAACGGAATTGGCTCGATCCGTCTTGGCCGAGAAGTTCCTGGTGCATTATCCAGAATCCCTCCCTGAACAGCAGCGGATCGTCAGCATTCTCGACGAAGCGGTGGACGGCATCGCCACAGCCAAAGCCAACGCCGAAAAGAGTCTCCACAACGCCCACGAGCTATTCGAAAGTCACCTCCAATCAGTCTTCAATAAGCGTGGCAAGGGGTGGGCGGAGAAACGATTGGACGAAGTTTGCACTTTTTGTAGTGGCGGTACGCCGTCCAAAAGTAACAGCAGCTATTGGAGCGGCGAAATACCTTGGGTTTCGGGACGTGATATGAAATCAACCCGACTGTCCGATTCGCTGTTGCACATTTCTCGGTCCGCAGTTGACGAGTCCTCAACGCGCATGGCGCCAGCAGGAACGCTCCTAATTCTTGTTCGCGGTATGGGGTTGGCGCATGGTGCACAAATCGCCGAGCTAATGGTTCCCTGTACATTCAATCAAGACATCAGAGGAATCCACCCTGAGCCAGACCTGATCTCTCGGTATCTCCTTTTCGCACTGCGAGACCGGATCAATTCAAGCGACAACGTCTTGAGTAGTGCGGCTCACGGAACACTCAAGATAGACTCAGACGAATTAAAGAGTGTGATGGTTCCTGTTCTTTCGCGCGGCCATCAACAGAGAATTGTGGCCACGATCGACTCCCTTTCCGAAGAAACTCAACGTCTCGAATCCCTCTACCAGCAAAAGCTCGCCGCGCTAGAGGAATTGAAAAAGTCTCTTCTCCACCAGGCCTTTACGGGCGCACTCTAGGAAGCCCCATGCCAGACGACGAGTCGACGCAATCCAGCATCATTCTTTACCAGACAGAGGATGGCCGGACGCGCGTGGACGTGCAATTCAAGGGCGAGACGGCGTGGCTTTCGCTTAACCAGATGGCGGAGTTGTTCCAGCGGGACAAATCGGTTATCTCCAAGCACATCAAGAACGCTTTCGCTGAAGGAGAACTGCGCGCGGAGGCAACTGTTGCAAAATTTGCAACAGTTCAAACCGAGGGCGGGCGGACGGTCAGCCGTGATATCGAGTTTTACAACCTCGACGTGATCATCTCGGTGGGCTACCGGGTGAAGTCGTATCGCGGCACGCAGTTCCGCATCTGGGCGACGCAACGGTTGCGGGAATACATCGTCAAGGGCTTCACCATGGACGACGAGCGGCTGAAGAATCCGCCTGGCAAGGGGCAGAAAGATTACTTCGACGAGCAACTGGAGCGCATTCGCGACATCCGTTCCTCGGAACGGCGCTTTTACCAGAAGGTGCTCGATATTTACGCGACGAGTGTGGACTACCAGCCCAACACGGAGCTGTCAGAGCAGTTCTTCGCCACGGTGCAGAACAAGATGCACTGGGCGGCGCACGGTCAGACGGCAGCGGAGGTGATCCATGCGCGGGTGGATGCCGCCCGGCCGCTCATGGGTTTGAAGACGACGCGGCCCGGCGGCATCATCCGTAAGGAGGATGTGGCCATCGCCAAGAACTACCTCGACGCGGAGGAACTCGGCACGCTGAACCGGATTGTCAACGCCTACATCGAGTTCGCCGAGTTGCGAGCGCTGCAACGCAAGGTGATGACGATGCGGGATTGGATTACGAAGCTGGATGAGTTCCTGAAGCTCTCCGAGCACGAGCTGCTGGACCACGCGGGAAGGATTTCCGCCGAGCAGGCGAAGATGAAGGCGGAGCTGGAATATGATCGCTACCGCAAGCTGGAGGATGCGCAGCCCCGCCCGGTGGACGCCGATTTCGATACGGCAGTGAAGCAATTGCAGAAGCCAGCGCCGAAACCTCGAAAGAAGAAGCAGCCATGAACGAAGCCGAAACCAGAGCTGAGCATATCGATCCCGCGCTGAAAGCGGCGGGCTGGGGCGTCGTCGAAGGCAGCCGTATTCTTCGCGAGTATCCCATCACGCTCGGTCGCATCGAAGGGCTTGGGCGGCGCAGCAAGCCGTTGATCGCCGACTATGTGCTGGTCTATCGGAACCGCAAGCTGGCTGTGATTGAGGCCAAGGCATGGGATGAAGCACTGACCGAAGGCGTGGGGCAGGCGAAGAATTACGCCGACAAGCTGGCTATCCGCTTCACATACGCCACCAACGGGCAAGGCCTCTACGGCATCGACATGGAGACCGGCAGAGAAGGCGAGGTGCCGCAGTATCCCGATCCCGACACCCTCTGGGATCTGACGTTCGCTAAACAGAGCGTGTGGCGTGATCGCTTCGCTGCCGTGCCATTTCCGGATAAGAGTGGAAGTTGGACCATTCGTTTCTATCAGGAAATTGCCGTCGAGCGAGTATTGGAGCGAATCGCCAATGGCGATGATCGGATTCTCCTCACCCTGGCCACCGGCACGGGAAAGACCTCGATCGCTTTTCAGATTGCGTGGAAACTTTTTCAATCTCGATGGAGCTTGAGTCGTGAACCGTCGAGACGCCCGCGCATTCTGTTCTTGGCAGATCGTAATACGCTCGCCACCCAGGCCTACAACGATTTTACGTCGTTCGCTGCCTTCGAGGACGACGCGCTCGTTCGAATCAAGCCAGAGGCGATCCGCGAAAAGGGAAGAGTCCCCACGAATGCGAGCCTCTTCTTCACCATCTTCCAGACCTTCATGAGTGGGCCACCGAAAGAGGGCAAGCCCTCGCCCTATTTTGGAGAGTATCCGCCTGACTTCTTCGACTTCATTGTCATCGACGAGTGCCATCGGGGTGGTGCCAACGATGAAAGCAACTGGCGCGGCATTCTTGAATACTTCGCCCCGGCGGTGCAGCTCGGTCTGACCGCCACTCCCAAGCGCAAGGACAACGTAGACACCTACGCCTACTTCGGCGAGCCGGTCTATATCTACTCGCTCAAGGACGGTATCAACGACGGCTTCCTCACGCCGTTTAAGGTGAAGCAGATTTCCACGACACTCGACGAGTATGTCTATACGCCGGACGACAAGCTCATCGAGGGCGAGATCGAAACCAAAAGACTCTATACGGAACCTGACTTCAACAAGATCATCGAGATCAAGGAACGCGAAAAGAAGCGCGTGGAAATCTTCATGGGCCAGATCAACCAGAACGAAAAGACGCTGGTCTTCTGCGCCACACAGGACCACGCCCTGGCCGTGCGCGACCTCATCAACCAGATGAAGACGAGCACAGACCCGAACTACTGCCAGCGGGTGACGGCCAACGACGGTGAGCTGGGCGAACAACACCTCCGAGACTTTCGGGACAACGAAAAGACCATCCCGACGATCCTCACCACCTCACAAAAACTTTCAACCGGCGTGGATGCCCGCAACATCCGGAACATCGTGCTGATGCGTTCGATCAATTCCATGATCGAGTTTAAGCAGATCATCGGGCGCGGGACGCGGCTGTATGACGGGAAGGACTACTTCACGATCTATGACTTCGTGAAAGCGCACCACCACTTTAACGATCCCGAGTGGGATGGCGAGCCGATGGAGCCGGAACCGACACGCAAAGATCAGCCCTATCCTCCTCCGCAGGACCCCCAAATTAAGGGGATGCATGAAGAGGCTCCTGCTGATTACGTCAAAAAGCAGAAGATCAAAGTGAAACTGGCTGACGGCAAAGCTCGCACCATTCAGCACATGATGGTCACGACATTCTGGCACCCCGACGGCACGCCGATGTCGGCACAGCAGTTTCTGGAAATGCTCTTCGGTAAGCTCCCCGAATTTTTTAAAAACGAAGCCGAACTCCGCGCGCTCTGGAGCGTTCCCGACACGCGAGCCAAACTCTTACAAGGACTCGCCGAGAAAGGCTTCGGGCATGAACAGATGGCCATAATGCAACGAATCATCGATGCCGAGAACAGCGATCTATTCGACGTGCTGGCTCACGTGGCCTATGCCCTGCCGCCACTCACACGCCAGGAACGAGCGGAGAAAGCCAAGATGGAAATCAGCACCCACTTCAACCGCAAGCAGCAGGTCTTTCTTGATTTCGTGCTGGCGCAATATGTGAAAGTCGGCGTGGAGGAACTCGCGCAAGACAAACTCTCCCCCCTGTTAAAACTCAAATACCACGACGCCATCGCCGACGCCGTGGCTGACTTGGGAAAGCCCGAAGAGATTGGGAAGTTCTTCGCGGGATTCCAGAAGTATCTGTATCAATCTCAGATCCAGGCGCGGCCATAATACGGTGAAAGAAGAATTGTAGTGACCGTGAGGCATTTCTAGTCGGCCGCCAAATAAAGTGCAGCAAGCCGTCTTCCGACGCCGTCTCGACGACCTCTTTCAGCCAATGCACCACCGCGCTTTCAATGGCGAATTATAGTCGCTGTCTAGGCTGATTTAGTCGGGTACGTTCACTAGATCACGTTGTTCACGATTCATGAACGTGTTATCTCGGATGAACTCAATTCTTTACACGCATTCAGCTAGGTGGCTGGTGTGCGAGGGAGAAAAGTGGACAAGGGAGAAAAGGGGACAGGCTACTTAATCGGAATCCTTTCCGCCAGTCGCGCCGTCTCACGCATCGCCCGCATCCGACGTTCTGCCGCACCGCTCCGCACCCTTCCCCCCCCTGTGCTCAAGCCCCGATGCAATTGCCGACGCGAATCAAGTACAGTGTGCGAATTATTTCTCTTTGTCTGATGCTTTGGAGGAGCCATGGCGGTATTCCGACGACCCGAGTTGGAAAAAGATAACCCGATCGCCCCGCAGATGTATGTCGGGCCTAGGAGGAGGCGCGCGCTGCTACGTGAAGCCTCGTTGTCGCCTGCCTCACGGCAGGGGGACATGGCCGAGACGCTGCAGGTCTTGACGGCAGCGGCGGAACGATTTGTGGCGAGCGTGCCGCCATCGAAGAAGCTGCAAGAGGAACGGAGCGCATTGCTGGAGGCGATCATCCAGGCGCAACAGCTCTTGTCGGGCAAGCCCCTTCCCTGAAGGGGAAAACCGCAGGGCTGTTGGATGCCGGCTGGGCTTCCCATGATGCGTCTCGACAAGCTCTTTCCCGTGAGCTATCAGCCACTTGCTCATTCCCCTCAACCCTCCAGCGAAAAGGTCACGGCTCACGATGGAATTGTTGACGGCAAAAACCGTTGGAGCCACTGCCGCATCGAATCGCGTGATTTTGGGGCGAGCCCCCAGCACGGTGAGCCGCGAGTCGGCTCGCAACACCACGCGAGGCCGCCCCTATCGCGCCTGCACGGCGCACAGGTTGGTGACGGCGTTTCACCGCAGGGTGTGGTAGGCACTGCAACAGATTCCTTGCAGGCAGACCAGGTCCTATCAAGAGATCGCGCGAACGATCGGGCAACCGACGGCCGCTCGCGCCGTGGCTAGAGCCTGTGCCGGCAATCCCATCGCGGTGGCCATTCCTTGTCATCGAGTCGTTCGGAGCGAGGGACACTTTGTGGGCTATCGTTGGGGCTTTGAGCGGAAGCAACGGCTGCTTGCGCTGGAACGAACGTGAGCGGCACGTCATAGGCTGGTTTTTCGTCGTTCCGATTGCGACGTTCTCCTTGTTATCCGCACGATCGTAGTACCATGTGCAATTGAGTTCCAGCCCTGCACTGCGTAAGACGATACGCCTCGAATGGAAAACGAAGCATGCATGATGGTCGGGAGGCTGAGTGCGAGGATAGATTTTGCGGGCGTATCTCCTGAGCTTCGGCTAGAGTCAGATTGGGTCTACGTACAATCAAGGAAATGGCGGTCGCACCAGTTTCGCGGGCTAGGATTCTCTTGTATGTCGCACAAACAGGTCGTCATCATCGGAGGTGGTTTCGGCGGCCTGACGGCCGCGCAATCGTTGCGTGATGCCGACGTGCTGCTCATCGACCGCACCAACCATCATCTGTTTCAGCCGTTGCTCTACCAGGTGGCCACGTGCGCACTGTCTCCCGGCGATATCGCCTGGCCGTTACGCACGATCTTTCGGCGGCATCCGCATGTTCGCGTGGTCATGGATGAAGTCGTATCCATCGATCGTGCCGCGCGTCTCGTACGGTTGCGGGATAGCGCGCCGATTGGGTTCGATGCACTCGTTGTTGCGCCAGGATCGCGGCACTCGTATTTCGGGCACGAGGCGTGGGAGCAGTCCGCACCAGGACTCAAGACCCTAGCCGATGCGGTCTACCTTCGCGAGAAGATGCTGCTGGCGTTTGAGGAAGCTGAACGGCTGCGAGTGGCCACCGGTGCGCGAGATCGACTCACCTTCGTGATCGTGGGGGGAGGTCCCACCGGCGTGGAGATGGCCGGTGCGATGGCGGAGATCGGACGGAAGGCCATGGGGCCTGATTTTCCACATTTGCACCTGGAGGATCTCGCCATTCTACTTGTGGAAGGCGGCCCTCTCATTTTGCCAGGGTTCACCCCCGACCTGTCGGCGAAAGCGGCGACTGCGCTTGAACGAAAGGGCGTCACGATCAAACTCAACAGCCTGGTCAGTGAAATTCGCGCCGATGGCCTGGCGATCGGGAGCGAATTCGTTCAGTCCACGAACATCATCTGGGCGGCAGGCAATAGGGCGTCGCCGCTCCTGACTTCGCTCGGAGTTCTTCAGGATGGGTCCGGTCGGATCAAGGTTCAGCAGGATCTGACGATTCCAGGGGACCCCTGGATCTTTGTCATTGGCGATGCCGCGCATTGTTCCGATCTGGGCGGAAACCCTCTGCCGGGAATCGCTCCCGTCGCCGTGCAGCAAGGCCGCTATGTCGCGAGGCTCATTCGCGAGGGGACTGCACTTGATCGGCGCCGGCCGTTTGTCTACGCGGATCGAGGCATGCTGGCGACCATCGGACGCGCGCAGGCCGTCGCGCAGATCGGCCTCTTGCGCCTATCCGGCCTGTCCGCCTGGTTGCTGTGGTGTGTGGTCCATATCTTTTTACTGATTGAGTTCCGCAGTCGCGTGCGGGTGATGTCGGAATGGATCTGGTACTACCTCACATTCAAGCCGGGCGCAAGAATCATCTACAACAAAACCAGCCAGACTATCGAAGAAGCAGAGCGTCGCCGCCTCGCTGCACGGAGTCTGACTCGAAGGAATGATGCGGTTCCGCAGATTGAAGGGCAGGCTTTGCCACCCACATCACGCGATGATGAAAAGCGTCAGGCCTCGGTTCGCACCACGCCATCCCTCAGAAATTCGGTTTGATTCTCCTTCGCCGAATACCTCGTCGCGTCCGGCCTTCGTCGCTGAAGTGACTAGCAGTCTGCTGAAAAAGTCTGCCAGCTTCGTTCTCGCTCCGCTCAGAGGCTCAACGAGAGTCTTCGAGAGTCGGAATCACTGGAGGGGCTTTTCCGTTCACCAAGATCTATGACAAGGGCGAACGGCCCCACGAAGTGCGGACCGTACCTCCTCGCCTCTTTGCTCGCTGCGGCCTTGCTGGACAGCCTTTTTGAGCATCCTGCAGGCAATACGGCACTATCGATCTACGTATTATCAGTGGCCCTTCTCGCGCAAAAAATGAGTTTTTCAGCAAACTGCTAGTCGGATCGTGCAGATTCTGAAGAGATCTGACGCGGGTCGTGAAGGCGCCTCTTTTTCTCGCTCCCTGTTTCCCTCCGCCACTCAGTTGCAATCCGCTGCTCAAGCGGTCGGCCACGGACTCGTCCGATGCATTGCCAGGTGGGCACTATTTTCCAGAAGCCTGGGAATATTAGTTTCGACGGGTGGCCCATTGATCTCCCACGAGAATTCTCTTACCCTATATTCGTATGATGTCGATGAGGAAGTTGCCGATACGACGTGGCGCCAACCGTGCCGGTTCTATGACCGCCCAACGCGTACTGACGGTCTTGTTGTCCCTCACGCTGGGGGCCTGTGCGGGGGTAGATTCGCGAGGGGATCTCTCGACGGTCGAATCGGTGGATCTCTCGCGCTATGCCGGCGCCTGGTATGAAATTGCGCGGCTCCCGATGTGGTTTCAGCGTCACTGCATCAATTCCAAGGCGATCTATTCCAGCCGCCCTGATGGGGCTGTCGGCGTACACAATGAGTGTGTAACCGAATCCGGCGCAGTTGAGCAGGCGGACGGAGTGGCAACGGTGGTGGATACTAGGACGAAGGCGAAACTTACGGTGGTGTTCGACAACTGGTTCGCCCGGTTGTTTGGCTCATCCCGAGACGGAAATTATTGGATTCTCGATCTCGATCCAGAATATCGGACCGCGACAGTGGGGTCTCCGGATCGTCGATATCTCTGGATCCTGTCCCGGACCCCTCAGCTGGAGGAGAGCACCTATCGGCGCTTGGTCGAGCGGGCCCAGCAGTTGGGGTATCCGGTGTCGGATCTCATTAAGGCCCGACGCCCTGCCTCATCGTGACGGATCGTCACGTGCTCCTAGCAAACATCACAATCCATTTACCTCGGAGAAATAGAGTATGCCTTTGATCGCCCACAATAATGTGCTGGTTCCTTCGTTCATGTATGGCACGGCGTGGAAAAAAGAGGCCACGACGCAATTGGTGCAGCTAGCCGTGGGAGCCGGCTTCACCGCCATCGATACGGCCAACCAACTGATCCATTACCAGGAAGCCTTGGTGGGGGAAGCCCTGCTGGCCCTTGCGCAGCAAGGGGTCCCGCGAAATCGACTCTTTCTTCAAACCAAGTTTACGCCGACAAATGGCCAGGACCATCGCACCCCCTACGACGCGTCGGCCAATCTCACCACCCAAGTGACTCAGTCCTTCGACAGCTCGCTGGTCCACCTGCACACTGATTACCTCGACTCCTACGTCTTGCACGGGCCTTATCAACGGCAGGGATTGGGCGCCGCGGACTGGGAGGTATGGGCTGCCATCGAAGGACTCCATCGATCCGGGAAAACGAAGATGATCGGCATCAGCAATATCACGGCTGAGCAACTGACCCAGCTCTGTGCCCGAGCGTCGGTGAAGCCCATGATGGTACAAAACCGCTGTTATGCGGCACTCGGATGGGACAAGGAGGTGCGGGAGATTTGCCGGGCCCATAGCATCATCTATCAGGGCTTTTCGCTGTTGACCGCGAATCAAGGAATCTTTGCCGAGCCAGCCATTCGGGCCATCGCCAAACGGTTAGGGACCGGTCTCGCACAGGTCGTCTTTCGGTTTGCGATACAGGTCGGGATGCTCCCCTTGACCGGCACCACGAACCCGCAACACATGAAAGAAGATCTCCAAGCCGAACAGCTCACCCTCACCGACGACGATATGCAGGTGATCGAAACGATCGGGATGTAAGCTGGCAGGACGCTGAAAAAGGCCGCCAGCGGCGTTCTCGCATCGCTCAGAGGCTCAACGTACCGCAAGGGTACGCCTCACCTCTTCGCTCGCTACGGCCTTGCTGGACAGCCTTTTTGAGCATCCTGCTGGATGGCTTAGGTGGGGAGTTCGGTCAGCCGGAGCGTGTAGAGATACTGGTAGAGCCCTTTACGATCGATCAGTTCAGCATGGGTGCCGGTTTCCACGAGGCGTCCTTTATTGAGAACGAGGATGCGATCGGCTCGTTGGATGGTCGTCAAGCGATGAGCGATGACAAAGGTGGTTCGGCCCTTCATGAGCTGTTCCAGCGCCTCCTGGACGAGTCGTTCCGACTCACTGTCGAGCGCAGAGGTGGCTTCATCCAACAATAAGATCCGTGGATTTTTCACGATGGCTCTGGCGATGGCGATGCGCTGTCGCTGTCCGCCCGACACATTGATTCCCTTTTCCCCCACAATGGTCTGATACTGGTCCGGAAAGCTCATGATGAAGTCGTGGGCATGGGCTGCACGACTTGCCGCGACCACCTCTTCCTGAGAGGCCTTTTCGTCTCCATAGCGGATATTGTCGAGAATGGTCCCGCCGAATAAGATCGTCTCTTGGGGAACCAGTGCGATCTGCCGATACCAACTGTCCATGGTGACGTGGCGGAGCTCGTGCCCGTCGATGGTGATGTGCCCCTCGGTCGGATCGTAGAATCGATGGAGCAAGTTCATCATGGTTGTCTTGCCGGCTCCGGTGGGCCCGACGATGGCGACCAGTTCGCCTGGCTTCGCCTCGAACGACACATCCATCAGGACCGGTTGGCGCAGATCGTAGGCAAAGCCGATATGTTCAGCCCGGATATGTCCTGAGACCGGTGACAGCGTCGTAGCTGTGGGGGAGTCGCTCACCTCGGCGCCTGTGTCGAGAATTTCGAACACCCGTTGAGTGGCGCCCTGCGCCTCCTTGATCTGCGCGAACAGGCGGGCAGCGGAACTGAAGGGGCCGATCAGAATTCCGGCAAAGAGGACGAATGCAAAGAGATCGCCCGGCGACACGCTCCCGTCGATGACCTGGCGTCCTCCATACCATAACACCGCTGCCGCAGCAGAGAAGGTGAGGAGGCTGATGACGGGAATAAATACCGCCATCACGCCGGCCTTGGACATCGTCAATGCCAGGGTCTGTTCGACTTGTGCGGCAAACCTGGTCTCCTCGCGCTGTGTTTGGACAAAGGACTTCACAATCCTGATACCGGAGATCACTTCCTCGATCAAGGTACTCATTGCCGCGGTGTGATCTTGAATCGAGGTCGAGAGAGATTTCAGTCTTCGCCCGAAGACCTTGGCCACAAGGACCAGCAGAGGGAGGAGAACCAGGATCAAGAGACAGAGCCGCCAATTCATCATCAGCAAGAACGTGATCCCTCCGATGAAGGTCACGAGCTGTTTCGCGCTATCGATCGGCGTTTCGGTGACGACAGACTGGATGACCGTCACGTCGTTCATGAGCCGTGAGAGAAGTTCGCCGGTTCGACGGCGGGCAAAGAAGCTCACCGATAAGGTATGCAGATGCGCAAAGAGATGTCGGCGGAAATCGGCGATGATCCGTTGAGAAATCCATGCAGTCAGATAGCTATGGCCCATCGAACAGAGCCCCTGCAGGATGACGAGCCCGAGGAAGACGGTGATCATGTCCGTCATTCTGGACTGGTCGTGCTGCACGGTGATGATGTCCCACAGGGTTCCGGCCAACCGTAGCAGGGCCAGATTGATGGCAGCGACACCCATAACCAGCAGGCCTGCCAGCACCATGCGGGACAGGTAGGGCTTCAGGAATGGGAGGAATCGCGAGAAGGTGGACATGATAAGGGGCGATCTCAGCAGACTGCAGCGTAACTATTTATATTGGCCTGCAAGGACTTTGATGATCCACACGAGTGCGATAACAGGAGAACAGTCCCAGGACATAGTCGAGTGAGACCGGCAATCGGAGATGGAAATCCGATCTGTCCACGTCGCGCCTTCCTCGCATGTCTCGAGCTGTATGCGCCACGTTCTGTGGTTGATCGCGGATTGTTTCAGCATCTTGCTCGAGGAGGTGGCAGCGGAAAACCACGAAAGAATAGCAGAGTGGGACGCAAGTCCGAGGTGTAGGCAACAGCTACAGTTCTGTGATGGACTCGATCAGGTTCTTGTTAATGGCTACGAAGTCCGAGCGATCCTTCTCATTGACCAGCACGTCGGTGAGGCTGATAAAAAGACGTGGCTCTTCGTTGATCGCATCGGACACGCGATTCCGCATGGGGGGGATGAGAAATTCGCCGACGTAGACGCAGGTCGCCGTTCGGACGCGGATGCGAACCTTCTTGCCTTCGGGCACGAACCCCTCCTCCCCCTAACTCGGGTGAAGCCTAACTTTTACGACGTTCAAATTTTTGACGCCGGCGCAGCTTTTTGTACTTGTGCTTGCGCATTTTTTTTCGGCGTTTTTTCAACACACTAGACATGCGTTATCTCCCCTACAAGAGGCGGAGTGTAGAATTTTCGGCGGCAAATTGCAAGCGCATCGACGGAATATTTGATCCCACGATGAGAATATTCTGTTTTGGCACAGTAGAGGTGTTCGCTTCCTTGCTAGCCTGCTGGTTTTCAGACGGAGGGGAGGATGGGCAGAGAGGACAGGGTCATGATGCGTGTGAAGGAACTCTGGCCGGTGCATGGAATTAGCCAGACGATGGAGAAAAGTTGACATAGGTCACAGCGACGGTGCTCCTCTATGCGTAGCAGTATGGGGACTTTGGCCCGACGCCGGCAGCCGAGAAGCTGGATGAGTGTCACGGGATCTCGATCAGGGATGAGACCCTTTCGGTCATGCTCGAAAAACGGGTAGATGGGACGATGCGGATAACCCAGAAAGGCTGGCCGTTCACGTATTTAGACGATCGTCGCGCGTCCGTTGCGCGTGACGCCTCCTCCCAAGATCGCGCTCCCACAGCGCCCAGTCACGTCGACAGGTGCATGCCCGTGGCCTACAGGCTGCTGCCGAGACGAGACACCGATGGGGCTGTCGCTATCACGTAAGCCGGATTTGTATATTTGTGGCGTGAAGCTCATCGATGGAATAAGTTGAGCATGAGTGGGCCATAGCCGAACAGGTTGGGGATTTGCGATGCGATGTGATGCGGTGGGGGGCCGTTCATAGACAGCTTGACCTGCCTGATACTCGTTTCTATACTGCCCTCAACATGCCCCCATACAAATTCCCACAATATCCCGTCTTACTCCTCCTCAGTTCGATGTTGTTGATCAGCATCGGCTGCGGGGGCAAGACGATTCAACATCCAGAAGATCACGAACGGTACCTCCGTATCGATCGGGCTGTGGAATCGCTTCGCCACGCGTATGTGGAGAAAGATTCATCGGAGCTGGCCTCGCTCATGATGCCGCTTCATCAGCTTGAGCAGCTGCGGGAAGAAGCCCGGAGCGATTTTGAGACATTTCATGCCATCACGCTAGATTTCGCGATTGAGCGCATTATGATTGATGGGGACAATATTGATGTGTTCGTGCATTGGCAAGGGCTGTGGAGAAAAGACGCGGACGACCCGGGTCTCCGTCAGCGAGGCCATACGAAATTGCAGTGGGTCGGCACAGAGTCGATTCTGTTGCGCGGGGTTCAGGGCGATGTCCCCTTCGGTATGAAAGCTCGGCAGGCCACGATCGACTCCACACGTTCTCCCAAGAAGAAATAATCAATGCCGTCTCGCCGACCTCGTGTTCCTCTACAGGCCGATTTCCTGGTCATTGGGAGCGGTGTCGCCGGTCTTCGCGCAGCGTTGGCGTTGAGCCGTGCCGGCCGTGTCACGGTGCTGACAAAAGGACATCCGCTTCAGAGCAGTTCGATCCATGCACAGGGCGGGGTGGCTGTGGCGATGAGTGAAGAAGACGACGTGGGCATCCATTTGACCGACACGCTCAAAGCGGGACATGGGCTATGCCGGAAAGAAGCCGTGCGAGTCCTCGTGGAAGAAGGACCTGCTCGAATTCAAGAATTGATCAAGTGGGGGGCCAAGTTCGACAAAGTCGGCGGCAAGTTCGCGTTCGCTCGGGAGGCTGCCCACAGCCGAAGCCGCATCCTGCGCGCGCGAGGGGATGCGACGGGGAACGAGATGGTGCGAGTGTTGATTGCCGAGGTGAATCGACAGGAGCGTATTCAACGACTGGATCATCACTTTACCGTAGACCTCGTCGTGGATGCCGGACGGTGCTGTGGAGCCGTTGTGCTGGACGAAGGGTCTGGCCGCCAGTTCGTGCTGCCGGCTCGTGCGGTCGTGCTGACCACCGGCGGAGCGGGGCAGATCTATGCGCGGACGACCAATCCCCCGAACGCCACCGGTGATGGAATGGCCATGGCACTGCGCGCCGGTGCGATGCTTCAAGATATGGAGTTCGTGCAATTCCATCCCACGGCACTGTATTTGCCATCGAGTCCGTCGTTCTTGCTGTCGGAGGCGATGCGAGGCGAGGGCGCGCAGCTGCGCAACAATAAGGGGGCCCTGTTTATGCAGCGGTACCACCCCATGGGGGCGTTAGCGCCGAGAGATATTGTGTCGCGGGCCATCTTGGCGGAGATGGCGGCGACGAAAGCGCGTCATGTCTATCTTGATGTCACCCACTTGGGGGCAGAGTTTGTGAAGCGGCGTTTCCCGACGATTTATGCGACCTGCCTTCGCTATGATATCGATATCACGGAGGAATGGATCCCTGTGTCTCCCAGTGCGCATTATATGATGGGCGGGGTCTGGACCGATCTGAACGGGGCGACGACGGTTCCAGGGCTCTTTGCTGCCGGGGAGGTAGCCTGTAGCGGTGTGCATGGAGCGAATCGTCTGGCGAGTAATTCCTTGCTCGAAGGATTGGTCTTTGGTGCGCGCGCGGCCTCGGCAGCCGTAGCGTTTGCCGATCGACAAGAGCCTCCCGTACTGTCGTTTCAGGATGCCACGCTCCGAGCGGGCCAATTCGGTGCATTGGAGGATGCGGAAAAGTTGCGAAGCTCACTCAGGAGAACGATGTGGGGACAGGTCGGCGTTATTCGCTCGGGTGAGTCGCTGATCCGGGCCTGTGCGCAACTGTCACGGTGGACTCAACTCGTGACCCAGCCGTTTGCAAGCCGAGCCGCGCTGGAAGTGAAAAACATGGTGCAGGTGGCGCAATGCGTCGCGGAAGCGGCGCTGTGGCGAGAGAACAGCGTCGGGGCTCATTACCGAGCTGATTTCCCTGAGGCCAAGCGGGCCGGTTGGCAGCAACATAGTTCCCTGTCGAGCGGAGAAGTGGTTAGCGGGAAGAGGGTTCAGAAGAAATCGCGGGGGTTGCTGTTGTCGCTGTAGTGCCGTATCGGTTGACCGGGCGTTCCAGGATGACGCCATCGCGGACCAGGAACGTGCGGTAGTATCGGAGGACCTTCCGAACGTATTGCCTGGTTTCCTTGAATGGGGGAAGTGACTGATAACGGTCGACCGCATTCTCTCCGGCATTGTAGGCTGCCAGGGCCAGCGGTAAATTCCCATGGAAGCGGTCGAGCAGTTGGCGTAAGTACTTGGTCCCTCCGCCCACATTATCATCCGGATCGTACATGTCCCGCACATCCAGACGCACGGCGGTTTGAGGCATCAGTTGCATCAGGCCAATCGCGCCAGCGCGAGACACTGCCCGTGGATCAAAATTCGATTCAGCCTTGATGACAGCTCGGATCAATGCAGGATGGAGTTGGTGTTGCGAAGAATATCGACGAATGACTGGTTCGAGTTCTCGCTCGGACAAGGCGGCGTGGAATCCACTGGATTCGTTCTCGATTTTCCGGTAGCGCGCATCCGAGGGGACATTGGTGAGCGAGATCGAGCCGGTGGGCCCAATAAACTGATAAATTTCTGCCGCAGTTGTTGGCACGGAGAAGGCCAGCGAGCTGATTCCCACGAGGACCGTTGTGGTCAGCCCAATAGCTGTGTGCCGCCGGAGGGATGTCATGATGAGAGAATAGGTGTGGTGCATGGCTGCAACGTTACCAGTCTTCCACTGGGTGTCAAGAATTTGCAGATCCTATGCCTGGTAGTGGGTGATAAATAGTGTAGGAAAACAATGGGGCTTGTGAAGGGGGGTGCTGTTAGGGTTCTTTAAGGTGCGCTCGGTTGGCAATAAACAGTCTCTGGATCTGTTGGGTGAGAAGCCCTGGCGTCCCCTTCCCCACCGGATGCCTGTCCAGCATCGTGACCGGCATCACTTCCATACTCGTGTTGGTGAGAAAACATTCGTCTGCCTGATACATGTCCTCGACTCCAAAATGCCCTTCGTCAACGGGGATCTGTGCCTCTTGTGCGAGGCTGAGCACAATGTCGCGCGTGATTCCGTCCAACAGGCCGCATGCAAGTGCCGGGGTGCAAAGTCGTCCGGCTCGGACGAAAAAAATGTTGCTGACGGTGCATTCCGTCACATGCGACTCCCAATTGAGCAGGATGCTGTCGAAGGCGCCGGCCGCGATGGCTTCCCGTTTGGCCAGAATATTATTCAGAAAGTTTGTGGCTTTGATCTGGGGCGAGAGGGCGCTGGGCAAGTTCCGTCTCGTCTCGGCAACGATCAGCGTCACGCCGGTACGATAGAGCTCGGGTGATGGGGGATGAAGCAGTTTGGTCATAATGACGATGGTGGGGGTGGGACACAGGGCTGGATCGAGACCGATGTCGCCTGCCCCGCGGGAGATGGTGATGCGAAGGTATGCGTCGGTATGTTCGTTCCCGACATCATTCCGTATCATCGCTTCGTGAAGGAGACCCGGCCATCTGTGCTCGGGAATCGGGATAGTCAGGCCGATCGCGGCTGCAGATCGTCGCAGCCGAGCTAGATGTTGGTCGCGCATGAAGATCCAGCTCCCATAGGAGCGAATCGTTTCGTAGACGCCGTCGCCATAGAGAAATCCATGATCGAAGACCGAGACGACGGCCTCGGTATCTTTCACGAACCGATCGTTGAGATAAATCCACATGCTACGTCTGTCGCAGTGCGCTGAAAAACGCCTGGGCCTTCTGGAGTGTTTCCTCGTACTCCTTGGCAGGGTCGGAGTCGGCGACAATCCCGGCACCGACCTGCAAGTATCCTTTCCCCGCACACCACGCCAATGTTCGAATCACGATATTGAGATCGAGGTTGCCGTTCCAGCCGATGTACCCAAATGATCCAGTATAGGGGCCACGGCGTACCGGCTCCAGTTCTTCGATAATCTCCATGCAGCGGATTTTTGGTACGCCGGTGATGGTGCCGCCAGGGAAAAGAGCCTGAATGAGATCGAAGGGCGTGGCGTCCGGCTTCAAGATGCCGCTGATATGAGACACAAGGTGGCTGACGTGGGAGTATTGCTCGATGGCCATGAATTCATCGACCTGTACGCTGCCGAATCGGCAGACGCGGCCAAGATCGTTCCGTTCGAGATCGATGAGCATGAGGTGTTCCGCTCGCTCCTTTTCATTCGCAAGTAATTCGCCGATGAGGCGTTGATCCTCGCGTGCGTCGAGTCCACGTGGTCTCGTCCCTGCAATCGGACGCGTATCCGCCTGCCGGTCATGCAAACGGACCAGCCGTTCGGGCGAGGAACTGATAAGCGTCACATCGTCGAAGTGCAGAAGCCCTGAGAAGGGCGAGGGGTTAACAGCTTGCAACCGTCGATAGAGTTCTTGCACGTACGACTGTCGATCGGTGCCGTCGTTGTAGCCGCTGGGAGGTTCTAGGGTGAATCGATGCGAGAGGTTGGCTTGGTAGATGTCTCCCGCTGCAATATACTCCTGGCAGCGTCGGACTCGACTCAGATAGGCCTCCCTGGTTTGGTCGGGGTGAAAGGCCATCTGATCGAGGGGAGGGAGACGCTTCAGGGGAGCGGGCCTTCCGCTCAATCTGGCTTCACACTCGGCCATCCGGTCTAACCCTTCGCGATAGAGCTTGTCTCGGGGTTCTCCTAAAAACCGTTCCATGGGGGGACAGAAAATTATCTGCAGACGATCGGTTTGATGATCGACGACGGTGATGACATCGTAGAGACCGAATTGCAGATAGGGCAGCTGCAGATCATCGTTGGCCATGGATGGAAGCGTTTCGAATTCGCGTACGAGGTCGTAGCTGAGATAGCCGACGGCTCCGCCCCAAAAATGGGGCAGGCCTGGTGGAGGCTCTATGGGGGGGGCGGCGAATAGGCGACAGAGGCTTCCAAAGGGATCTTGTGAGAGGTATTCTCGTCCTTCGTGAGTGCGAAGGGTGGCCTGCCCTTGCCGTCCCGTCAGCACCGAGAAGGGGTTGCTCCCTAGAAATGAAAAGCGATTCTCACCATCGGTGCCTTTCCCGCTCTCGAGTAGGAACGAGGGCTGAGAGGGAGAGGCAATTAGTCGGTATAACTCAAAGGGCGTCTTCCCTTGGCTATCCAGCGAGAAGATCAAGGGCTGTGGAGGCCCAGCAAGGAACGATGGTTGGGAGAAACGAGCCATAGGTGAACCGGTATCGCTTTACACCGATGTGCTCGCTCACTATACGCTACTTGCTGGCTGCGTCACAGTGCATGGTCGGCAGTCTTGTCCAATCCGGAAATGAGTCTGAGAAAAAGTCGGCGAATCTGAGTCTCTGCTCTCTGTGCTGACTCGGTCAGGTTGATCAATGTTCCGTCGTTCTGCCGTGCCGGTGTGGCTCATGCCCGCTTCCGGTTTGCCGCAGAGATAGACTGGAACAGCCT
>Ga0163146_10000830_pt1 | contig 44244 bp, 46 predicted proteins | sample OliLakLV19MP7G1_FD_148648 | JGI IMG/M metagenome (GOLD analysis project Ga0163146, IMG submission 148648) | Freshwater microbial mat bacterial communities from Lake Vanda, McMurdo Dry Valleys, Antarctica - Oligotrophic Lake LV.19.MP7.G1 | ecosystem: Environmental > Aquatic > Freshwater > Lake >... | reverse complement strand
GAGCTGAACGCCATCGCCCATCGCCTCAACACGCGCCCGAGAAAATGTCTCGACTTTGCGACGCCCCTGGAAGTCTATACGCAACTGCGTCATCAACCACCCGTTGCACTTGGAACTTGAAACCGCCCCCTGAAACATTAAATTCATGCTCGAGAACAGCGGCGGCATAACCGGCCATGTAGGAATCGTCAGCCGCGATGGTCGCCTGCACGATTCCCAAGACGAGACAGAATACGAGAACCACTCCACTCGTCGCGACCTTTGCGGTGCTCCACATGGAGAACCGGTGGACGCCCACGGAATCTGGTGTGCCAAGAATGACCATTCTTTCACGCCACAGAGGCAATGGTCCCATTCAGGAATGTAGATATGGCGGGATGGAACAAGATCCAAGTAGAGCGCATCGTGTCAGAAAAGCCGCGACCATCTGAGCAGATGGGCAAGCATCGATTTCCGGATGTCTACCCTGTCTCGCTCGGTTGCACTTTAGAAGGGCACTTAATCCAGACGTGCAGACCCTCGGCTTTCTACTCTGCCGAAATGATTCGCTCATTGAAAATCTGAGGTGCAGCTGTGTACCGATCTCACCGGTGTCGGCCAATAAGGTCAGTCGCACGCACATCAACATCCTCGATCGCATCGGACGGAAGTTGCGTATTGACGTGTGCTTCATGCTGCGAAGCACACGCCTGGCTCAATGAGTTTGCAAACAGAGCATGTGAATAGCCTTCCAGCAGCATGTGTTCGACAAATCGGTCAAGGACGGAGAAGTTCTCCGGTGTCATGCCCTGCATGTTCCATGTAGACATATTGCGCGGGAAGAATTGCTGATGGGCATGCACGAACTCGTGGGGGTGACAGTAAAACACTATGCGCGTCGCACGCCGAGAAATCCTCCGTACCATCCACTTTATCATCGGCAGTCCGAGTACCCGGAGCGTCGCCATGTTGATGGGGAACAGAAACGCTGAGGGGGCCATCTCGATGATCGAGCTGTGTCCCGGCAGGCGCAGGTGGGATGACGAGAGGCGATACGGCTCACTCGGCGCGCGAAAGTATTTCAGGTAATGCACCCGGCCGAAGCCGCAATCGAACCGCCGCGCCGGCACAGATGAATCGTAACGGTATCCCTCTTCTTCGAGCGCACGCAAAGTCGTTTCGCTGATCCACAAGCTCGGCGCCCGGAAGACGACGGGGCGAACCCCTGAGGCTTTCTCCACAGCCTCCGTGGCTAAGCGGATCCACTTTCGCTGCTGATCATAACCGGCTGACCTGAAATCCTCGTCTTGTTCGAGGCTCCCATGTTCCCACCCATGTGTGCCAAGTTCATGCCCTCGCCGCCGACAATCTCCGATCAGATCCGGATAGCTCTCCGCAAACCGCCCGGCAACAAAAATCGTCGCCTTCACCTTCCATCGATCACAGAAATCCAGCAAACCCTCCAGCCCGACTTCGGACCCACGGACCCAATCCACATCGATGGTGAAATGCCAACGTTTGTAAGTCAGTGGTTGCATGTGATGACGATACTGAGATGAATTCCGATACAGAAAGAAGTTGGGATGAATCCTGTGACTATACAGTCCTGAACGTATCTGACTTTACATGCTGGGATAACGCAGGTTCTTGGATGCGAACACGGGACGACAATATCGAATGGTTCACATTGAGGCTCTTTTCTTGACTGAGGATGCCCTCGATCTCCAGCAATAGCTCGCGTCGGCACATCTCTCCTTGAAGATATAGAACCTGAGTATGGGAAGGCAGCTGCTCCTTGAGGATGTCGCGAACCGTCGCGAAGTGTTCGGGGTGTCGAATATAGACCTTGAAGATGGCTTGCCTACACCACTGTCCGCGAGTGACTCCGTGGAGCTGCTCAGTCTGTGCGATCAACGCAGTCAGGTTGTGGATAATTTCCAAAGTTTGTTTACCTGGATCGCCGATGTGGGCACTCACATGACCGACTATGCTCGCCGTACCGGAGATGAGCAGCTGTGACCCGCAGATGGATGGCTGTAAGGTAGCTCTCGCAAACGAGGGGCTGCTTGGACCATAGATGGCAGGATACTCGTATGCGCGCACCTGCCGAGGATTTTCGACATGTGTTCCTGGATCCTTCGCCGCCAGGAAATGGATTTTAAGCGGGCCAGACATCGTCCCAACGGCAGTCCCCGCAGGCAGAGTTCCTGGGAATCTCGGAAGCTTCTCGGCCAGAGCCTGGTGTCGGCCGACGCAAAAACGCTGGTATCGTTCCAGCCCGCCGGATTCACAATTGATATTCGGGAAGTAATTCCACACGCGCAACAGATGCGGATATCCCTGGGCACGGGCCTGGATGAGCAGACGTCGATAGGCGTTGTAGGTCACACTATCCAGCAGCGTGCCTGGGCTTTCTTCCAATTGCAACGAGCCAAAGAGCACCTCATCGTTCATGGCGCAGTGGATACCCTCGGCCTGGCGATAGAGGACCGGCAGTTTGCTCGTCCACACCTCGGCCAATGGAGGCCCGTTGAATTGCGGAAGATCGAGGTCGACAACCGGACAAGCGCCTAAGCTATTGGACTCATCGGCGCTCCGGTCATGACGGACAACCCCCAGGACGTTTGATGAGGAAGCTTTCAGAAGGGCTTCTAAATGAGCCTCCTCCACATAAGTGATGTAGAACGCCTGTATGTTCGAGATTGGGTCACGTTGGACATGCCTCACCTGGAGCCAGGTCCTCGGACCATCCACGACCCACCGCTTTGACTTCGCTTGGCTCACTCTGCCGATCTCCATTTGTGGTCACCGCTGCAAGTAAGCCACGTCATTCATGACCCGCTCACTTCTCAGAGGGATTCCTCTCTGCTCGTCTCGGCAGGCCACCCTTGGCCTTCTCCAGAGATATCCTTGAAACCAGGCCTGCTCACCGTACCCCGCATTAGGGGAGAAGCGCATCTCCCGCGACGTTCGTGGCAACGGGGGTGAAAATGAACCCCAAGATTGGGATGAGATACCACATGGTGGCCTCGTCCGACTGTACGATTCGCACCTTCGTTGCACCGTGCTTTTTGGCTTCGTCGGCGAAATTCTGGACTGTCGTGTTCAGCGTGGCGTCTCCCCAGATCGGTTTGGTCATAAATAGGTGGATCGCGTAATTTCTCGTGTTGATGTGCGTCAGCTTGTCGCCATCCATTCCTTTTATGCCTCGCAAATCGGAAGCGGTGCTGGATATTGAGCAGCCAGCGGCAGCGCCCACGATCAATACGAACATCGCCATAGCGAAATATTTCATGGTTTCCTCCTGTGGGTGGACACACGCCCATTCGTGTGTAAATTCACGATAAATTTATCCGATAGACAGACTGCCATCTGTTCAAAATTGCTCACATTTGAAGAATTTATCCTCAGGCAGCTTTATGCTCGTCCGGCTTGAAATCAACGATGCTTCATTCAAACAAACTTAGTCGTCGGCCCCTGCCGGCCGTCGTGTCCTGCCTCTATCCAAGCGTATCTACAGGGACTTGAGATATTCGACAAGCTCGCCAGCTTGCTTGACGGTCACAATCTTCACTCCACTACCGTGATCAATTCGCGAGGACTTGATGACCCATTACTCGGTCAATGCTACGCCTCTGAAGGATGAGAAACTGGTCACAATAGCTCATGTGTGAGTCATTCATATGGAAGGCCGCGGCTCTACCCCTGCTTGAAATCAATACAGTCTCAGGAAAGGGAGCTAGGAGCCCGTCTGCGCGCGGAGTCATCACGCTTGCCAGATCGACCGCCTCTCACACGATCGAGTTATGAGTTATGAAGGGAGCGTGGCAGATTGAATGCTGGCTCCCGTTTCTGTGACTGCGGCAGAAGCGCTCATGAGTCTTGCGACTACGATTGAACTTTAGGCTCTTTGACGAGGGTGTGCCCCACAAACCCGGAGAAGGTCAGACTCACGGACGCAATCGCCAAGTAGTGTTTGAAGGTTCGTACCGCAAAATCCACATCTTTGACTTTGCTCTTTCGTTGAAGAAGCTCACGAATCTGCGGTTCGGCCCGACAGAAATTAGCGAACCAGGCATCGAGCGTTTTGGGATAGGACAAGTAGGGCATCTTCTTCGGTTCGACAACATGGAAGTACTTCCTGAAACATCTCATGTTGGAAGCAAAGTTCGGACAGGCTCCGTAGGGGAAAATGTACTTCAGGAACCATCGGTCGGCCTTGTAGAACCACGATTCCGAATAGATGGAATGCATCAAGGCCTGCCCGCCTGGATTCAGCGCCCTGGCGGTTTTCCGATATAGATCATCGAAGTCTGTAATATGTTCCAACATGCCGATGGACATGATGTAGTCGTACGTCCCCTCCATCTCATGGACATTTCGTAATTCCACCGTGACCAGGTCTTGTAAGCGCCTCCGTGCAATTTCTTGTGTAATGTACCGATGCTGCGCGGAGGACAGGGTGAGACCTTTGGCGCGAATACCGAATCGCTCCGCCATGAAAAACAGCACGCCACCCCACCCACAACCTAAATCGAGCAGGGCCTTCCCCCGGCTGTTCTCATCGATACCCATTCGTGTGGCGTAACATTCCAGTTTGTTCGTTTCAGACTCCTCAAGCGTCTTGGTCTCCGGGTCCCATTTTCCGCACGAATACATACGATGATCCCGATCGAGCCAATAGTGGAAGAATCGATTCGAGTCGTCGTCGCTCTCGAACCAGTCGCTCAAAGAATAATGATTGTCGATGGTCGCATGCTCTCGGGGCTTCGAAAAATACCCACCTGCTCTGGCCCGGACGGCTGCAATCATATCGACGATCGACAGATGCCGGAAAATGCGCAGCGATGTCGCGTAGACACAGATACACAAAAACTCTTTATAGTCTTCATCGTTGACCTCTATCTGCCCTTCAGAATACCCCTCGCCCAATCCCATACTGCCTTCCAGAAATATTCGTTGAAAGAGGCGCGCGGCATTGTGAAACGACAGGTCCACCATTCTTGAACCGCTGCCGATCGCAGGCTGAGGCACGCCATCGAACGTAAACCGGAAACTGAGATCCGGTCGTTCTTCCCCCACATAGGCACGAGTGACCGTTATGAAAATTGTCTGTTCTCGTGTCAGGCCTTTCATAAATATTGCCCCCCTATTCAGCCGGCACACACCACGCCAGTGGCCTTAACCCGCATTATTCATGAACGCTCTTGCGAGTGAAGCGCCGTTTGGGAATGGAGTTGCTGGTTTCTAGTTTCAGGTTTCATGTTGTTAGGAAACAGTCTCCGAAAACTTGAAACAAGAAACATGGAGCTTGAAACGCCCGAATCGCATCTGACCAGCCCTTCGGCCAGCCCAAGCTTGGATAACGCATAGATGAGCCATTTCGACGGATCGACGTTGTACCACTGAGGTCCGTTCCGATAGTCCCTGGGAAAGGTATGATGATAATTATGGTATCCCTCTCCCAGCGTGATCAGCGAGACCCACCAACTGTCCCGGCTGGAATTGGACCGGCTGTACGGCTGACTTCCCCACAGATGGCAGACGGAGTTGATGCAGAACGTGGAGTTCAACACCAAAAATATCCGTCCGAAACCGGCCAGCAAAAAACAACCCACCCCCGCCTCTCCAGCCGTTGGAGACATACCCGACGAGAAACGGCAGCGCCAGTCCGGCCAGGAGGAGGGGAACGTACCAGCGATGCTGCCACATCACGATACGATCCTCGCGCAACCAGGACGCATACCGTTCGGTCTTGTGTGGGCTTTTCTTGAAGAACCAGACGCAATGGCTGTGCCAGAATCCTTTCGTGGCGTTGTAGGGATCCTCCTCCTGGTCCACACGCGCATGGTGCCGGGCATGGTTGGCGCTCCATTTCAGCGCCGAGTTCTCCATCGCCCAGCTGCCCGCGACCAGGAACGCCACCTTGACCCAATCGGGGGATCGAAAACTGCGATGGGAAATCAGCCGGTGATACCCCACGGTAATGCCGAGTCCGCTGATGAGGTAGAGAATCCCGGCCAAGGCCCAGTCCAGCGTTGTATAGCCATAGACATAGCCGAAGGCCGGCGCCCCGATGAGACCCATCGATGTGACCAGAGTAAACAGCCCGATAGTCGGGACATCCCACGCGCTTCGGCCATCCTCTGCGCCGGCATGTAGCTGATAACCCATCGCCACAGCCTCCCTATCTCTTTTGACAGGATGCAGAAGAAAGTCCGTCAGCCCTCTCACAGGATGCTGAAAAAGTCCGCCAGCGGCGTTCTCGCATCACTCAGAGGCTCAACGTACCGAAGCGTACGCCTCGCCTCTTCGCTCGCTGCGGCCTTGCCCGCGGAACGGCGCGTCTCGGCGCGCCGGGGTTGGGCGGGTGAGAAGTCTGGCCTTTTTGAGCATCCTGAGGCGATTGTGACATCGACGCCATAGGGAAAATTCTTTCGGTATTTTGGACATGAACCGAGTTTTTCCGGAGCCTGCTAGAACCCCTGGCAGCTATATTTGCGCACGTATGGATGTTCTTCCCCGGAATCGGCACAGGCGGCGAGATCGCTCACCCGCCGGAAAACCTGGCAGGAAATTGCTTCGCCAAGGCCGTCGCGAGTGTATCCGCAATGACATACACATGTTGTCGCATCATCGACCAGGTTTCTTCTAACTTGGCATACTCCTTTTTCTTGTACTGGTTGATTTGAAGGACATGGTGGGCACCATGCGCTGCGATTAGTCCACGAACAGTACCTATTGGAAGATAGTGGGGATTGACTCCGTTGAAAAATGTTTCGATGTCGTCGGCATTGGACGCCATGTGCACAAGCGCCGCATCCTGCTGGCGGGTATCCCCCGCCATGGTGGCCTGGGAGTATTCTTTGACTGATGCGTAATGAGCGGCCAACAGGGTAAAGAGCTTCTCAGACCTCGCTGCGCCGTAGAACGGCTTAAATGTGTTCGCAATTTGTTTTGCATTGGTCAGAACTTGCTTGTCGGCGGCATTCTGCTCTGCCAAATCATACTTCACGTTGTACAACACGGCGTGCTGAATCATAAAGATGTGCCCGAGCCAGAGATCGCGAAGAGTCTTCTGCATCTCCGCCACACGGATGGGATTCACTTTCTCGGCTGCTCGCGATTCATAGTCACCGCCCGCTAGGCCAACAAGGGCGAGGACCAACAGAATCATCACCGGATATCTCTTACCCATAACCCCCTCCTTCGCTTCAGTGTTACGTATTATACATGCGCCACATCGAAGCTTGTACTGATAATGGCCCCGCATTCATACTAGAAGCCTGTTCGACATGGATCGTTCTCCCGCGGGGAATGACGGCCAGGCGCCTACGCCATGTCTTATTCATGCTGTTGGATCGTCATGCAAAATTTCCGCCACATCGCTGAATTCACAGGCCGAGTCAGAAGATACCTTCACTTCTTTGGCTCTGTCCTCGTCGCAACCGTCACGGCTGCATTATTTCCGTGCATGGTCACGGCAGCGACGAATGACGTGCGAAGCCCTGTTGAGGACATGGCCGCCCTTGCCGGCAGCGCTCCTCTGCTGACCGTGGCCGAAGGCCCCTTTATCATGGGCACCGCCCGCGTCAGCCACAAACCGTTCAGCTTGGAGCTCCAGTACGACGACACAGAACAGCCCCAGCGTCGCGTCTGGCTCGATCGATATGAAATCGATCGAGACGAGGTGAGCCTCGGAGAGTATGTGCGGTGGCTGCGGCAACAACAACGCCTCTTCCCCGAGGAACTGCGGAAACTCATCGATCATGTCACGACGATCCATGCCATGCAGCCTGAGACATTGGCGCGGTGGCCGGCGCTCTACGTCACCTGGTCTGAGGCCTCGGATTTTTGTCGCACAGAGGGGAAGCGACTTCCCACAGAAGCCGAGTGGGAAAAAGCTGCGCGCGGGGCCGGCGGCAATCTCTTTCCTTGGGGACAGAGACCACCCACGCCGGCGCTGGCGAAGTTCGGACAATCTCACGCGCACGAGATTCCCCTCGTGGCCTCCGTCGAGAGTGGCGAGGAAGGTCGAAGCCCTTACGGCCTGCATCATATGGCGGGGAACGCAGCCGAGTGGGTCGAAGATTGGTTTGGGATCGACTACTATGCGACCATGCCGGATCGGAATCCACAGGGACCTGCCGGCGGCCGATACAAGGTGGTGCGTGGAGGATCGTGGAAGAGCGCACCGGCTATGTTGCGAACGGCCACCAGAGGCGGGGCATTGCCGGATCGGCGCGCCGCGACCATCGGATTTCGCTGCGCGCGATCCGCACAATGACAGGCTGTGGAAAAGCTCTGTGGACAGGCCGATCGTTCATGAGACGTCGGAATCCGGAAACCAATGACGCTTCACGAGATACGCTTCACGGGTTTCAGCATCCTGCTAACGCATGAGGACTCAGATGATCAAGACTTACTTATTGATTGCGATGGTGCTGAGCCTTGACATCACAACCCAGGCCTCCCTTGCCGCTGCGTCGGGGGACGAAGCACGCGCATGGAAAGTCTATACGAACGCCCGCTTCGGCTTCTCCGTCCGTTATCCCGAACACTGGCGTCTTGGAAATCCGATAGCGGATGGGGTTGGCGTGACGCTCCACCCTCCTATCGAGCATAGCCTCGTCGCATTATCCGGCCACATGAATGTCTTAGAGGGCAAGAGCCAGGACGGACGGCAGACACTCGATGAATTTGCCTTGGCCCATCGCCGCATTATCACGGAACTCTTCGGCAAGAAAACGATCGCGGTAACGTGGCGGCAGGATCAGGAAATGTCGCTGGGCGGATTCCCCGCGAAACGATTGACCTTCACATATTCGGATGTCACGCAGGGCGACATAGTCGAACATCACATCTTTTCACTCGGACGCAACGAGGGTCGCGGGATCCGCATCAAAGTGCCTCTTTCAGCAGAAAACCACGTGCTCCCGACGATCACGAACATGCTGGAGACCTATCAACCGGGACGAGATCAGAACGCGGTCAGCCCTCTGATACCGAAACCCAGCTCCCCATAGACTGCGCATGAAGCGTCGTTCGTCCGAAGATAAGAGCATATGCCTTATGGCCAATAGCCAGAGCTGACGACTGACCGCTCATTCTTTTCCTGCCATCAGCTATAAGCCATACGCTCTTATCTCCATCGAGCTAGCTTCCCCCGTCGGTTACTGTTGCGTCTCCACCGGCTGGTTCGCCCTATCCAATCGTTGCGGGAGTTCGAACAAGAACGGAGATTGCTTGGTGAAGATCAACCGTTGAAACTCCTCGGACCAGCTTCCCTCTTTACTCACCGTCTTTACGGGAAACCGCTGCACCTTCGTCACCCACCGATAGTAGTGCCGCTCGCCTCCATTTTCAGAAACCGTTACTTCGAACAGTTCGGTGGGATAGTTGTTCAGCGTCTGCTCACCGATGAATTCGCGCGAGAGTTCCCCTTCCATCGTCTCACCTACCGCCATCCGGTGCTCATCGGCAATCGGCACCTCGAGATACTGCCGCCGCCTGGACAAAATAAGCCAGGAGCTCTGGCGGTCCATCCTCACAATGATGATGCTGGCGCCCCCTTGCGGTTGGGCAAACTCGAACCGCCAACGATCGTCCTTGGCATTGACATGGGCCGTGACAACCTTTTTTCCGCTCTTGACGATCCGGTCGGCAGAAAAATCGAATGCCGTCGCATCATCGGTCATGACGACGAGTACGAATAATACCAGCCATCCCAAGCACCGCTGAGACTGTTCCCTATGCCCCCTCTTTCTCATATATAATGCTTTTACCGCATGGCTGCGCTTTCCTTCAAGAGTAAGGGGACAGGCACCGCCGAAGACGGCGGAGCCAGTCCCCGCTAATCTGCAAAAACGAACGGGGGAACCCAGGCTTCACTCTGCCGGATTCCCCCGCACGGCTTCCTTCTATCCAACCCAGGCTAGTTCGCCTTCATGGACACCGGCATGGACTGAGCCGGGATCTGCTCCTCTGCTTGCTGTGTGGCTGGTGCCTGCTTGCTCAACGGTAAAATCGCCCGGCTGTCGCGGTCGAGCACCGTCAGCGTCCCCCAGTGACCGGCGTCGAGATACCCAGGTCTCTGGTTCAGCCACAGATAGTTGCCAGGAATCCCGTTCGGACCTCCTGCCCCACCATGCAGCCAGGCATTGATCACCTCGGTGCCGCCGAACTCCATGGTGCTCACGAGGTCCGCCCCGCTCATGTAGGGCTCATGCTTCCACTCATGGCCCGACACGCTGAACAGCTGTATCTGTTCACTGAAGGCGCCCAGGACGTGAATCACGACTGGATCTCCCACATGCGCCGCGATGCTCGGGGTCACAGGCTGATCGCCCGTCTTGATGCAGACGAACACTTCGCTGTAGGCACAGCCCTTCTCGACCCGGTAATCGGTCGGTTCGGACCGGTAGTTCACCGCCGTTACGCCTGCCACCTTTTGGATGTAGGGCATGAAGCTGGTGCCGATTTGGTTATCTTCGTCCTGGAACAGGAGGGCGAAGGACCGATAGTTCTGCCTTGTCTCATTCCCCGGCAGGCTCCGATCCACCATCACGTCCGCCCGCCAGGAACTCTTCTGGGCCAGATCTTCACCAGTCGCAGGATCGCGATACTGCGATCCCTTCGGCCCGATGATGATCGCCCCAAAGAGGCCGTTCCGTGGATTCTCGATCACATTGCCCCAATCCTGAATCAGAGCGGCGTTCTCCCCGAACTCCGGGTGGGCGAAGAAGGTGTAGGTTCTACTCTTTCCCGGCGCGACCGTCTGGTCGCCTGGGTTATTCCCGGCGTTGATCCCCATCGACTCCTTGGGATCGAAGGCCACATGATCGACGTGGAACCCAGCCCGCTCCTTGGCCATCTCGTTCTTGAGATTGACCTTGATGCAATCGCCCACGTTCACGTGCAGGGTCAAGGGGCTCGGCTCAATGCTGCCCGAGGCGACCTTGGTCTTCTCGCCTTCCAGCACATACATCTTGCCGGTCTCATTGCCCAACACCATTTTCCGCTCCATGTCCACTTCCATCGCACCGGGCGTTCCCTTGTTGTAGCGAATCGTCTTGTCGATCGCTGCGACATTGAAGGTCTTCACCGGCGCGTCCGCCGGGCAGACGGACTTGGCCGACTGCGGAATCTCTTCCCGGCCCGGCAAAGGCTTTAGTGTGGCATCCGCTTTGTCCAATACCCGGAAGAGGCCCCAGCTGCCTTCCACAAAGTGCGACGCGCGACCGCTGTAGTAGGGGTAGTCGCCTGCCATCTGTTGCGGTCCTCCTGCGGCAGGAATGGCCGCATCGTACCGCTCTCCGATCACCACATGCAGCGAACTTCTGGGGATGGAGTTTTTGCTGTACCGCTCCATCGGGAACCAGTGGCCGCTGATGTGCCATGAATGCACTTCGTTGGCCGATCCTTCGATCAACCGGACCACGATCGGATCGCCCAAGTAGGCCCGCAACATCGGGGTCTCGGGATCGCCGTGGATCAGGCTGCTGAAGAGCTGCGACGGATCAGGATTGTTCGCGAGCCGTACCGACAGGGGTTCGACGCGCATGTTGTAGCCGCTGCCCGTCGTTGCTTCGCCGCCGTTCAAAAACTTCATCGGCGACAGGTTGAGTTTGGCTGGATAGACCGCAGAGGGAGTGCCGTCCACCGAGACGGCCTGAACTCTCGCCTGCGGATTGTCGGCAGTAATCAACTCCGCCGTCCGAGGATTGGAATCCATGACCTGGGTCACGATTTCACGGAAAGAGCCCCGGATATGCGCGGACACCGGTTCGAGCGTGTGAATGTCCGCCACCGGCCCGCTACGGACTTCTTTGCCGGTCAGCGGATCATGATAGGTGGATCGCGGCGGTTCGGCGATGAAGGTGGAGTAGAACCCATGGCCCCACCCGTCCAATCCAAACACATGGTCGTGCCAGAAGGTGGTGCCGAAATCGGCATCCACATACCACCGCTCACGGATCCACTCCACCGACACGATCTCGCCCTTCTTATGGCTATGCTTCAACGGCCGCTCGAACGTGATCGTATTGCCTTCGATCTTGCTGATGCGGGCCGACTCGAATCCACCCACTTCGTCCATGCCCACGCCCAACTCGGTCTTGACGTGATAGCGTGAGGCATCCTTCACCTTGATGCTGCTCGCGCCCTTAGCCGCATCTGCCGCCATCGTCGTATTCATCGGCACTGGCATGCCCTTGCCGGGATGCTCGTCCTTCAGAATCGTGAAGGGCCGCAACGACATCTCATAGGAGAAGCCGATAATCGGGCCGTCCGACGCCTGCGTGTCGAACTGGAACATGTGCGGATGCAGGTTCGTCTTGCTGGAGAATCCTTGCCGCACATCGTCTTTCAACTCGCTCTTGTATACGACGTCGATGCAATCCTGCACGTTGCCGCGGATCACCAACGGCATCTGTTTGGCGGGATTCTTTCTGACTTCCTGCTCTTCTTCATGCAGCACGTAGAGCAATCCATCTGGATCCACGATCGCCGGCGTCTTGGCCGTCGCCTTCTTGAGCGTGATCGGCAATCCAATCGCGTGGATGTTGAAGTACTTCATCGGCGCCCCTTCCGGACAGAGGCTCCAGGGCCCTTGCTCGCCAGGCTTCGGCGGTTCGGTGGAGTTGCTGCCGTCGTCGCGGCGATGGATCGGCTCCAGCCAGGGCGCGCCGCTGTGGCTCGGAGAGAACGGCGCGCGCCGCCCCAGGTGCGGGCGTAACCATGGCCAGGCGATCTTGCCGGTTTGCGGATCGAAGAGAATCTCCAGCCGCTCACCCGGCGTCGCCGACTTGTAATTGACCCACTCATAGGTGGTCTCAGGCTCGCTCAGGGCCTTCTGCCCATCCCAGGCCCAGTCGTTCACGGTTGCGTCGTAGGCCAAGGTCTGCTCTTTCTCGCTGTGCTTCTTGCCAGGCTTGCCTTGCGGCGTGAGCATCATCTCCACCCAATCCTTGATGGAGACCTTGACCGGGTCGGCTTTCCAATCGGTCTTGTCCTTGGTGATCTCGTACTTCTTCCCGCCATACCAGTCCACCGTGGTGCCGACAAGCTTGTCCGACGGAGTGCCGGTCATCATCTTGCCGACGCGATCCGGCAACTCGACCAACGGCTTCATCACATCGGTCTGGAAACCAGGCGCTTGCAGCGTGTTATACACACGCCAGAACCCCCACATGCCTGTCACATAATGTTGCGGGATATGGCAATGGAACACGAACTCGCCGGCCAATGTTTGCAGGCCCCCGGAGCCTCCCTCAATCACCTGATCGTAGACCTCGGTCGGCCCGATGGACTGCACGTCCAAACGGTCTGAGGGGTCGCTGATCGCAGGGAACTTCACCGGCCCGTTTTTCGAGAGTGCGAAATCGAGATTGCTGTTCCCCGGCTGGCGCGCCCAACGGATGGAGCCGCCGTGGAGGTGGTGCGAATGTACGATTTCAGACCCGCCCGCCATCCGAAACTTGGCAGGATCGCCGAGATAGGATCGAGGAACGGTCGTAGCCGGATCTCCAAACGTATAAGACCCATAGGCCATGGACTCGTCGCCGTAGAAGCCCATGTGGGCCTGAAGCTCAATGCGCGTGCCGTGCGGTTCGCTGCGGTAATTCAGCAGGCGCGCGCCAGGCCGATAGGAATCGGTATGGGGATCGCGCTGGGGCAGCATTTCGCCCTTCTTGTTCAAGAGGCGAAAGGCTTCGTCACCTGCCTCATGATAGAAAATCGCGAATTCACGGAAGTCTGCTCCCTTCGGATCTTCGATCATAACCTCCCAGCCGCTCGCCATCGGCTTGCCGTCGAAGGGACTGAGATAGCGCGAACCACGCGGCTCCACGACGAGCATGCCGATCATGCCCTGGTTGAACTGCTCGCGCGATGCATGCGACCGGAAAAATCGCGCCCCCTCCTGAGTATCCGGCTTGATATACCACTCAAAATTCACCTGCCCGCCCGGTGCAATCGTGCCTTCTGGATTCGAAGGAGTCGCCGGCTTGCCGGTCGCCGCCACCACCATGGATGAACCGTTGATCACCAAGTTGGTCGGCTCATCTGCGATCTCGTTGTGGAGGGTGAGCTTGAGACAGTCGCCCTGATTGGCCCGGATCACGAGCGGCTGAATCGCATCGCCCTGCAACCCGTTCGACACGGCGCCGGGATCGTTTTCCTTCTCCCGCGCTTCCCTGTTCGCCGCTTCTTCACCGCGAACCTTCTCGACGTTCTCCTTCAGCACATACATGTATCCGGGGAAATAGTCGAGAAACCGGCTCAGTGTGATTTCAACGTTGATCGCCGAGACGTGATAGTCCTTCACCGGCGCATTCGCCGGGCAACGCTGCCCGCTACTGACGGAGACTTTGGTCGGATCCTCTGCGACCAGCAGCACACCCTGCTGCAGCATGTGGCTGTTCGCGCCGGTGCTATAGCCGCCTTTCAGGCCGATAGCTTCCTGCTGGCGCTTCACCTCTTCCATCATGCGGTCGTGCAGGACCGCTCCGCCTTCGCGATAAATGACCTTCTCTGCCGATGCCTCCCCCACATCGCCATGATGGCTGTGCTGATCTGCTGCCAGCCCTATCGGGGTTGTCAGCAGACTGCCGGCAAACAGCGCTGCCGGCAGCATGGCTGCCATGCGATAGGCGCGGCAACTGCGCGAACCAGATATACGTGTCATACCTCGGCCTCCTTTTCCTTGCTGTACCTGCCGCTATCGGCAAGTGGTTGATCTGGATCATACGCTCAGCCGTCAGCGTTCAGCTCTCAGCCGGTAACTCAGTCCTCTTGGTCTAGCTGATGGCTGACAGCTGAGGGCTTCTTTGCTTCTCTCGGCCTTTGTAAAGAGCTGGTGAAGGGTTCCTCCTTGCGGAGGACGGGTCATTCGGAGGCCGGTCCTAATCACCCAGTCCTTCACCAGCAGTCAATGCCTAGCGCAATCCCTGTGCCGTAATTGTTCGCCTGTCTCAGAAATAAGGAAATGCCTTGATGCACGGGATGATTATGATTCACGCAGGACAACAACGGTCCATCAATCGTGGGGCAGAAATCCAGGCGGTTAGACAGCTCCGACAGAAGTAATCGGTCAGCATTTGCAATTTCAATGCGTTAGGCTGTCTAAAATTTTAGACGGTAGAAGCGGCAAGTTGGGGCAGAGAGGGGCAACCCGACAATTATTGAATGTGATACCTGCGCAGCTTGTTGTAGAGGCTTGCCCGGCTGATCTTGAGAAGCTTGGCTGCTTTTGATCGGTTTCCACCGGTCTTCTTGAGGGCATCGGCGATGAGCGCTCGCTCGGCTTGAGTGACGGCTCCACGCGTCGCCGATCGCAAGTCCTTATCCTCGGTTGCGGAACCGGATGATACAAGATCGTTGCAGGCGAGTGTTGGGCCGCTGGTCGTGACCACGGTCCGTTCAATGTAATGCTGTAACTCCCGAACATTACCGTGCCAGGGGGCCTCGCTCAATGCCTGCATCGCCTCTTCCGAGACATGACGGATCGGCTGACGATGCCGCTTGCACGACCTGGCCACGAAGTGTTCGACCAGCAGCGGAATGTCCTCGCGTCGCTCCCGAATCGGCGGCAATGACAGCGGCAAGACTGCTAATCGATAGTAGAGATCCTGGCGAAACGTCTGAGCCTTGACCAACTCGGCCAGGTCTTTGTTCGTCGCCGAAATGACCCGCGCATCGATCTTGATCCGCTGAGTCCCGCCGACCGGCCTAATCTCACCCTCTTGGAGGACACGCAGCAGCTTGGATTGAAAGACCGGCGTGGTGTCGGCAATCTCGTCCAGGAAGATCGTTCCGCCGTCCGCCTCTTCGAAGAGTCCGCGTTTGGAGGCATGGGCTCCGGTGAAGGCCCCCTTCACATGGCCGAACAACTCACTCTCCAACAGCGTTTCCGGCAACGAGCCGCAATCGACGACGACGAACGGCTTCTCCCGCCGATAGCTGATCTGGTGAATCGTTTTGGCGACCAACTCCTTGCCAGTCCCGCTCTCCCCTTGAATCAACACGGTCGCGGAACTATCCGCCACGAGCCGGATCATGTCGAGAACTTCCCGCATCGGTTCGCTCAAGCCGATCAGCTCACCCAACTTCGATTCGTTGTTCGCCTCCACGCGCTCATGGCTCGTCTGCTTCGCAGCCTTCGACGGCGCCTTGAACAACACCAGCAGAGACTCGACCCCACCGCTGCATGAGACGAGCGGAAAGGCCTGGCGCATCCCACAGGCCGCGCCGTCTCCTCCGATGGAACAGGCCACCGATTGAACATCGGGCGAATCGTATAGCTTCGTCGCCGGGCAGGTGCCACAGGGATCGCTCCGGTGCGCGAAGGCCTCATAACACTTTGCCTGACGGTCAGCCGATTGCGGGGCCCCCTCAGACCAGGCGGATTCATTCGCATAGATCACATTGAACTCGCGGTCCAAGACCGCCACTCGGTCGGAGAGCCCACCGGCTAACTGTCTAATGGCCTCCAGTCGAGCGATGAGGATGGGATCAGTACAGACGGGAACAGTCGTAGAATGTTGTTGAGATCCGGCCATCTCATACCTTTCGCAATCCGATGCGTCACCATAGACACGCGAGACAGGCACTCAGTCCATTTCTCCGTTCAGCGTCGGTCCTAAGAGTCGTCGCACAGCCTCTTTCAGCTCGCTGATGCGAATGGGCTTGTCGAAATAGGCCTCGACGCCGAGAGCCAAGGCGTCGGCTTTGGTCTTGGAATCTCCAAATGAGGTGATCAGCACCAGCGGCACACCAGGGGCGAACGTCCGGAGCCTGGCGATGTAATCGAGTCCCCCCGCCGGCATCCGAAGGTCTGTGAGGATGAGTGAGGGGAGACTATCCAACACCGATCGCAGGGCCTCGTCCCCATCGGCAGCCTCCCGAATGGAGACCCCCAGATCGAAGAGTTCATCGCAGAGGAGGCTCCTCATCTCTCGATCGTCTTCGGCGATCAGCAACACAACCTGTTTCGTTCCTTGTGTCATCTATCCCTCCCTAGATCAAGACCCTACGCTCTCACAAACCGTGAGCTGTGAGACGTGAACGGTGCAACGCACGAGGGCTGGATGCTTTTCCTCCAAAACATTTCACCTCTCCTACCCCACGACTCCCTGGCTGAGACCGCAGCCTGTTGCCAGATACGTTGCATAATCCATGCGAACCGCACCCTTGACATGAACGGACAGTGAGACGCTCAGGAATCGCGCAAACTTGGGTGAGATGTCTTCAGAATGAGCAGGGCGAGAAAGGAACGGGCCAACGTCTGATGAGAATTGCGACAGATGCGTCGGTGGTTCTGTCGCAGATCGCCACAGAATGCCTCCGTCGGGTCGAACATGGGCGCTAGCCTTGAACCGCTCTTGATAGCGCCTATGCACGCATATCTACCGCCAACCACAGAGGTCAGGAGGTTCCCACATCCGCTCATTGAACCGGACATATGGTTTCCCCATCTGACTCAACCCATGCGATTCAGAGTGGACACGTGTTGGTTCAGCGACGCCAGTTTGCTCTCTGCTACCGGCGTAGCTATAATGGTGGCTACCATTTGGAGGATACTTGGTCATGAAACTGGCAAGCGTCAAAGACGTCAAGAACAAATTATCGGACTACCTCAAGAAAGCAGAGCGAGAGGATATCATCATCACCAGGAACGGACGGCCCACAGCGGTCCTCCACCATCTGGGAGAGGACGACCTCGAAGACTATGTCGTCGAACACGACCCCAAGTTTCGCAAAATCATTGAAAAGCGCTGGGGGGCCTATAGTACTCGTGGAGGACGTCCACTGGAGAAGGTACTCAAGCGGTTCTCTGAATGAGTGCTGACTCTCATCGCTTCTCCATCGAAGTCTCTCCTCACGCCGAGCGTGATCTTGCGAAGCTCCCCAGTGCCATTGCCCGCCTCATTCTGGAAGAAATGCGCGCCCGCCTTAGCACGGACCCGATTCGGGAGATGAAGACCAGGGTCAAGTGGTTGATCGGATTCTCACCGCCGCTCTATCGCCTAAGAGTCGGCGATTATCGAGTGTACTATCGAGTCACCCTCCAGCACGTCGTCGCCCTCGGCATCTTCCACAAGAAAAACAGCGACCGCTGGCTCAAGCGGCAGGGGTAGGCGAAGCAAGACCTGCTGCGCATTGCCCCGATTGAAGTTACTGGTTTCTAGTTCCAGGTTTCATGTTGTCAGGAAGCAGCTCTGAAAGTTTGAAACGCTTGAACCTCCAGAGCAACCAGCTGGTTTCACGCTTCACGCTTGAATCCTGATCTCCGGCAATGGGAATCGTACCCAAAACGTTGTGCCTGTGCCGACGACACTCTCTACTGTAATAGTCCCACCATGCTCCTCGATGAGGCCTTTCACGACCGTGAGCCCAAGACCAGTCCCCATCCCGAAATCTTTCGTTGTGAAAAAGGGCTCGAATATCTTCGAACGGATCTCTTCCGGCATCCCATGGCCTGTATCGGAGACGCCGAGGCGTACATGACTATTCTCTCGATTGAGGCTCAGCCTGAGGCGCCCCCCCTCCGGCATGGCATGGAGGCTATTCGTCACCAAATTGATCAGCACCTGGATGAGCTGGTCCCGGTCGGCAAGGACAGGAGGCATATCGGCTTCAATCGCCTTTTCCACCGTGATGCGGTTGTGAGTCATCCGCTCCTGGAACATCTCCAGGCAGTCCTCCACGATCTCACCGAGATCGACAACCTGCCGATCCGGCTGCTTCCGCCTGGCAAAGGCGAGGAGTTGGTGCATGACCTTCGTGATCCGCTCGATCTGCGTGACGATCGTAGTCAGGCCCTTCTTCATCCCTTCATCGGCTGTACGTTGGAGCAGATATTCTGCGCGCCCGAGGATGACGTTCATCGGCGTACCGATCTCGTGCGCCATGCCGGAGGCGAGCGTGCCAAGTTCCGCAATCCGCTCCGTCTTTCGGAGCTGTTCCTCGACCTGTTTGAGATCGGTGATGTCGAGTCCGGCTGCCACGACATACTCAACCCTGCCGTTGGAATCCGCCAGCACCGTATTCGACCAGGAGGTTCGTCTCAGAGCCCCCTCCTTACCTTTCCAGTAATTTTCATAATCGTTGCGATGCTCTCCGCCCAGAAGCCGCTCGAACACCGCTTTCACTCCCTCGACTTCATCGGGAATCACAAACAGATCCCAGACACGTTGACCCATCACCTCTTCAGAGGAATAGCCGGTCATCCGTTCACAGGCACGGTTGAATCGCAGAATCCGCCCCTCCCGATCCAACACCACGACGAGCGCTCCGGCGATCTCCAGCACGGCATTGATGAAGTCCCGTTCTTTTTGCAACGTCTGTTCTGCCCGTTTTCGTTCGCTGATATCTACGACCGACGCCAAGACTCGCATCCCATCCGATGTCCTGATCGGATTGAGGCCGATCTCCAGCGGAAACTCCTGGCCGTCTTTGCGCATTCCATGGAGATCCCGCCCTTTCCCCATCGCGCGCGACTCGGAATGGGCAAAGAATTTCGCCCGGTCTCCGGCATGGTGCGACCGCATAGGCTGCGGCACGAGCATTTCCACCGGCTGTCCGATCAGTTCAGCCCGCTCATAGCCGAACTGCTGCTCAATCTGCCGGTTCACCAGGAGGATGGTCCCGTTTTCATCCACCATCAACAGGCCATTCGGCAATGCTTCGACCATTACGCGGAACTGCTCTTCCGCCTGCATGCGCACAGTGATGTCGTAGTTTGTGCCCGTCATCCGCAGCGGGCGGCCTTGCGGATCCCACGTCACGAGGCCATTGGCCTTGAGGACACGAACCGTGCCATCAGGCCACTGGACACGGAATTCAAGGTCGTACGGCTTCTCGTTGCGCAAGGATTGTTGGATGGCCTCATCACATCGCGCCCGATCGTCGGGATAGACAGAAGAGAGCCAGGCATCGTAGGCGTCGCCAAAGTCTTCTTTCTTCACACCATAGAGGGCGTACATCTGGTCGTCCCAGACCAATTCGTTCTTCAGGATGTTCCAGTCCCACACGCCGATGTCTGCCGCTCTGGTGGCCAGCGTCAGTCGTTCTATCGACCGAACCACCATCTCCTCCGCCTGTTTACGTTCGGTGATGTCGAGCAGCGATGTGTGCCAGTGGGTGCTGCCCCATGGATCCTCGCTAAACACGAGGCTCTCAACATAGACCCAGCGCTGGCCATCGGCCCGATTCCGAAGCTGCACCTCACAGACTTCTCGCATGCCTGTCTTCAAGACCTCCCGATAATGCCGGCGCCAGATGTCCTGATCCTCCGATGCGATGAGGGAGGCGAGTGATTGTCCAATCAGCGCAACCCGATCGATGCCGAGCAGCGTCCCGGCCCTCAGATTGGCATCCACAATTGTGCCGTGCGTATCCAGCGAGAGATGGCCGGCAGGGGAAAAGTTGTAGAGGTTCATATAGCGGTCACGGGCCGATTCGAGCTCCATCTGGGTCCGGCGCAGCTCCTCGTTCTGCATGTTCAACTCGATCTGCTGTACTTGTAGCTCATGCACGATCTGTTGCACATCCTTAACGGGCAGGGCTGCGACGTCGCGCTTGCTCGCACGAAGCAGTTCCTCTGCCTGTCGGCTGAGCTCCGTCGCCCTCGTGGATTTGTCAGGTTTCTCAGCCATCACATGTTCCTCAGCCTGCCTGCCTGCGGGGCGGCATTTGCGAGCATCCTACAAGACCACCGGCAGGAAATGGTCACTCTTCTGGCTGTGCCTTACCTTCGATTTCGGCGAGCTTACGATACAGCGTTTTACGGTCGATCCCCAGCATGTGGGCCGCCTGATATTTGTTGCCGCCGGTCTTTTCGAGAATCTTGAGGATATATTCTTTCTCCACTTCGTCGAGCCGCAGAGTCCGTTCAGCTGCATCGTCAAGGATGCGGCGATCGCCACGGGCCCCCTGTATCGTCGCGGGGAGATCGTCAGGGACAATCTTTTCGCTTCGGCTGAGGGTGACGGCCCGCTCGATCACATTCTCCAATTCACGCACGTTGCCGGGCCAGGCATAATCCACCAGCATCGCCAACGCAGATTCACTCATCCCTTGTATCTGTTTCCTGCGAGTGGCCGCACACTTCTTCATGAAGGCGTCCACGAGCAGCGGGATATCCTCGCGGCGCTCACGCAAGGGAGGCAGGCGCAGCTCGATCACGTTGAGCCGGTAATACAAATCCTCCCGAAAGCGCTTCGCCTTGACCTCTTCTGTCAGATGAAGATTCGTCGCCGCAATGATGCGCACATCGACGGCGGTCGGTCTGTTGGCCCCCACGCGGCGAATCTCCTTCTCCTGGATCGCGCGAAGGATCTTGGCCTGCAGCATCAGGGGCAGTTCGCTGATCTCGTCGAGAAACAGCGTGCCCTTCTGCGCCTCTTCGAAAAGGCCCCGCTTGTCCGCCTTCGCATCCGTGAAGGCGCCTCGCATATGGCCGAACAGCTCGCTTTCAAGCAGCTGTTCCGGAATGGCGGCGCAGTTGACGGGGATAAACGGCGCATCCTTGCGATCACTATTGTAATGGATCGCTTTGGCCACCAATTCCTTGCCGGTTCCGCTCTCGCCGGTGATCAACAGATTCGTCGGACTGTCGGCCACGCGCCGGATCAGGTCGAAGATCTCCTGCATCGGCTTGCTCTTGCCGATGATCTGATGAAAACTGTACTCCTTGTGAACCTCGCGCCTGAGCCGGTTCACCTCACGCCGTAACGAGGCTTCGCGGATCACACGTTCGACGACACGAACCAACTCCTCGTTTTTCACCGGCTTGGTCAAGTAGTCGCTGGCGCCCCGCTTCATGGCCTCGACCGCGGTATCCACCGAGCCAAAGCCTGTCATGAGAATGACCCCGATGTCCGGGTAGAGACGGCGGATCTCCGACAACAACTCCGTCCCCTGCATCCCTTTCATCCGCAAATCCGTCACCACCACGGCGCAGTCTTGCTCCGCCAACAGCGTCAAGGCCTCTGGCCCGCTTCCTGCCGTCGCAACCTGATGCCCACGATCCTTGAGTACATCGTGGACAAGCTCCCGCATTTCCGCATCGTCATCGACGACGAGAATCGCACCCCAGTCTTCGGTCATTCACTCCTCCTCCAAACTGGTTCATCTGGTCTGTCTCGTCTGTCTGGTCTATTCTGTCTGGTCGGTCTGTCTCGTGTGTTTGGTTAAACCAGACAGACCAGATCAACCAGATAGACCAGACAGACCATAAACGAGAGGCTAGCCCTTCGATCTCGATGGGGTCAAGACTGCTCTGGCGCAAAAATCCACAGATAGGCTTTGCTCTTGGGGAGAAACGCCCCAATATTTGCTCTCTTAGTGAGATTGCCGCGAACTCGATATTGATGTGCAAAGGTGGGGCCACGGACTAGCAGAATGAGATCAACGCGCCAATTTTTTGTGCCACAGCATCACGATGATGGAAACAGGGTGCCCTCCGTAGGTCATGGCAAAAAACCTAACCTCCACTCAAACTGAATCACCCCGTATAGAAATCATGCCGTTATCATGAGAAGAAAGATAGGAGGTGAGCCACCGGAAAATTCTCCCATGTCGAGGGTCATAGATCCCCCAGCCTTGTTCGGCGGCTGGGCCTCTATGAGGACTCCCACGACGAGCCATTCACTGGCCCGCATGATTCATGACGGTTCGTGGCCCTTCGACAAAGCTCAGGGTCCCGAGCACAGTCGAGGGACGAAATCGCCAGGAAAACGTGTTCCTCGTGAAGCGTAGCAAAGAGTGAAGCGTCCCTCGACAGGCTCGGGACGCCCTGAGCCCGTCGAAGGGCGTATCTCGTGAAGCGTGAAGCGCTGGAAGCAGGTGCGAAACATGAAGCGCCCGGCTCCGGAACGAAATACGCTTCACGAACGACGTTTCACGCATCGAAGACGCTTCACGCCCAAGAGCAGCGAATCGGCCTGCCTGCGTGCGGACACGCACAGGCAGGCGATTGCAGCAGAAGCGTTCATGAATCATGCGGGCCAGCGCTGGGCTGTTCCGCGGGGCGGCCTTGCAGCTTCATACGGAGTTCAGCGGGTTTGTTGCAGAGCTGTCTCAGGGTCTGGCAGAACCTCACTCAACAACACAGGAGTTGTTGTCGGGAGGTCGTAGACTTGGTAGGACAGCTGAATCCCGCCGATCACGATGGTCAACCCAACGAGGGCGAACAGGATATAAAAGACAGATTGGAACGCTCTCCGATTGGTGAATGCGCCGGACACATAGAGGTACAGGGCCACGAGCACCAACGGTTGCAAAAACAGGATGGTGACAAGGATCATCATGGTCGCCACCTCAAGGGCCTACTCGTTCGAGGGACAGGACGGAAAGGGCCTCATAGGCCCAAGCAGAGGCTGAAGGGAGCGGACGCGACAGCGGGAGACGAAGGAACGCGGTCTCACCCTTCCACCCCCTTGAATGAAACAATTCAGGAAGACTCCCTCACCCACACATCTGAATATGGGTCTTAGGAAGCGGTCGTCAGTCAAGGGACCGTTTCCGCAGATAAAATCGATGCCTGCACCCATTGCATCGCCATGGAAACATGCCGAACAGTCGACGGAGGAAATCCCGCCTGCCATGCCGTATGGACCGGCGGCAGTCCACTGAAGAACAGCAGGGACAACTGACAGTGATCCCGATGGCCGAACTGGAGGGGATGCCGGCATCAACCTTCTCGACGAACACATATGGAGCAGGTTCCGTGAGCATCTAGTCCTCGAACCCGAGCCGATCGTCGCAGAGTTGGTGCGGCCGACGCTCGTTCTCCATCGACAGAGACAGGAAGGCGAGACCAGCCCGGTCCCCTTCGACCCACTGTACCCGGCCCACACCACATGGCACGGCGGCGGGACTGCCCCACGGGTACACCATGAACGTCAGGTATTGTCCAGGCTGGAGGGGTTTCGTGAGGTGGAGGCCACACCCCCGCGTTGTCATATCGATCATCAGCCCACTGGCGAGCCCTGTCTTATCCGCGACGATCATCTGGAAATCTACAAGCGCTCGCACAGACCGCCGTGGTTCTCTCCAGACTATCTGGGGTTCCTGTTCGGACAACTGGGGTACTGTTTCTTCCATGGCGAATTCGTCCTTCGCGATGTGCATCCGATATACGTATGGGGCAGCAACTCTCATGCCGAGAGCATCTGCCTCAACAGGACTCATAAATTGCGCGATTATGAGAGGCGGGGCGGTTTGGGGGGCGGAAGGTGTGAATCGGAATTGATTCAGAGGAGAACGAAAGGATACAGCCGTGAGACTCCGAGGAGGTCGTCCAGTTCACATGCAGTGATTCTTAACCCTCATCTTGTTCGTCTGTCGCCCTCTTCGTCCCCCGCTGCCCCACCTCAATGATTCGCCCCAAAGAATTTGTACCGCGAGATTCGGTGATGAGGTCGTAGAGGCCTCTGCTTGGTGCAGAGGCCCCTCCTCTCCAACACTTCGACAATGGCGGCGATCTCCCATCTGTGGAAGCCGGTCGCTTCTTCGAGGAGACCTACTGTCGCGTGGGGGGCGTTCGGGGTTCATTTTCCTTTTGGCTTCCACTCCTGCGCCAGTTTTTGTGCCTCGGCGATCTGGGCAGGGGTCATATGATTGGCGAGCAAATCACGAAGTTGGGGCGCTGGTTTATCTCCGTTCGTTGCCGCCAAGCTGTACCACTTGTAGGCCTGCACAAAATTCTTCGACACACCCTGGCCCTCATCGTACATGATGGCAATTTTCGTTTGAGCGAGCGCCTCTCCTTGGTCTGCGGCCAAACGGAACCATCGCAAGGCCTGCTGATAGTCTTTTGTGGCTCCCTCTCCGTTAAAATACAACGTCCCTAGGTGGAACTGTGCTTTGGCCTGTCCCTGTGCCGCCGCTTTGGCATACCACTGCCGTGCCTGGACATCGTCCTGCGGCACGCCTCGGCCTTTGCGATACAGCAATCCGAGGTGGTACTGCGCGAGGGCGTCTCCCTGCTCGGCGAGCGGGCGCCACTCACGCAAGGCTGTGGCGTAGTCTTCACGGTTATTGGCATCCATGCCGGCCTGAAAGTCGGCCCATGCCGGCAGGGCGAGATAGACGAGCGAGAGCACAAGAACGATGGATAAACGGAGCACGATCGACGGAAGGGGGCGAATCCAGAAGCGCATAGGAACCTCGCAAGTGGGCGTATTGTAGAAGGAAGACAAAGAACGGCGCAAGGGCTGCAGGTGGCGACTGTATCCTACGGGGGAAAATCTATCACAGGCCAGGGAGCACCAAGCCATATGAAGTGGCAGACCTAGCAGGCTGCGGAAAAACTCGGTTAATGCCAAAAATGCCGAAAGAATCATCCCTACGACGCTGATGCCAAAATCGCCTCAGGATGCTCAAAAAGGCCAGACTTCTCACCCGCCCAACCCCGGCGCGCCGAGGCGCGCCGTTCCGCGGGCAAGGCCGCAGCTCCGAAGCTGACCTTCGTCTCACGTTTCACGGTCTTTGTGAGTGACGCGAGAACGCTGCTGGCGGACTTTTTCAGCATCCTGCTAGGGAGAAGGGGATACGACCACGGCACTGAGGTCAGGAGCAGTCGTGGGGTAGAAGCTCTCCAGCGTGATGATGAGGACTTCCTCCCCCTTGCTCCCAAAGCCTATCAACTCATCTTCGTGAGGGGTTCTCTCGTATCTATGCTCCCACTTCAAACCATCCGAATCGATATAGGTGCTGACGGTGCCGTAGAAGTCCTCCACTTCTTCCCCTTTACGCCGGCCCACCATCTTCCATGTTTTGTGGATAACCGGGTGCCTGCGCTCGCCCTCTTTGAGGGTAACCAGCACAGAGGAACCGGCAATGGTGACCATAAATTTTCGTGGATCTATCTGGACTGCCACAGTCTGGCGATTGCCGGAACTGTAGTCCGCTATGACCACGACTTTCCTGTTCGTACCAGTGACGGTACCGATCGTGGCCTTGAGGAATCCAGGGGGGTGAATCCTCCCGAAGTGAGGGTGCGCGATCGTGAGAAATTCCGCTGCACTCGAAATGTGAGCGAGATCCATGGGGGCATTTTACCGCAACGACCCGCCTCTAGTCTTCTAGGGGCCTCGCGAGAAAGACTGGAGCCTCACTGGTTGTTGACACAGGACTAGCAGGCTTTCCCATGCGCTTCCTTGTAGGCTCTGAGGAGGGCATTAGTCCGCATGATTCATGACGGTTCGTGGCCCTTCGACAAAGCTCAGGGCGTATCTCGTGAAGCGTGAAGCGCTGGAAGCAGGTGCGAAACATGAAGCGTCCGGCTCCGGAACGAAATACGCTTCACGAACGACGTTTCACGCATCGACGACGCTTCACGCCCAAGAGCAGCGGATCGACGATTGCAGCAGAAGTGTTCATGAATCATGCGGGCTAGGAGCCTGTCCGCCATTGCCTTCGTAACGAGGCGAAGGAGGTGCGGCCAGATGCGAGACCGCAGGCCCGGAAAAACCGGAGGTGTATTCGCTGGAATACATTGAGGATTTTTCCGAACCGAGCACGACGCAGATGGTCGCAGATCGTTCGCCGCAGTAGAACGGTCAATGTCGGACAGGCTCCTAGGAGCACGAACCCCACACAGAAACGTTCCCCAACCCATAGGACGTGAGGTACTGCACGGGAACGCGATGGCCGTGACGAATCAGGAAGGGCATCGCGGCCTCGCAGGGATGCCTATTGCGTGAGAGATGCGAAGGAGTGTTATGAAGGTGTTCCTTGCCTGTCGTTGGCGGGGCTATTGGAGCTGGGTTCCTGTGATGCTGTCTTGAGGGCCTGCTCGGCATATCGCGCCGCCTCTTCCCAGGTCTTAAAACGTCCTTCACTCATCAAGTTCTGTACCATGGACACGAGGTGTGGGTCGCGCGGTTCTTTAGCCCACGTGGCAAACGCATTCTTCTTGTCCGTCTCCTCCTGGTCACGGACCCTGACGTTGTGCAGGGTTCGGCCAAGCCAGATCACGAAGATGACGACACCGATAAAGATGATTTCCATTCTCGACCTCTCCTTTCTCTCTACTCTTGAAGAAGGCTCTTTGGAATCATAACGGCGCATTGAACAGGGACGCAAAGGCAGGGGAGCATCAAGAAAGGCATAGCGGCCTCGCCAGGAGGCATATTGTAGGAGGGATGAGAAGGAGGGCGCAAGAGTCTCCTCCTACAGAGGGGAATCGTTTCTCCATCTGCTCAATCTGCCGTTCCACGAAGCAGGCCATCTTCTCTTTATCCCGTTGGGGCGCTTCATGACGATTCTGGGCGGGAGCCTTGACCAGATCCTGATGCCGCTCGTCTGCCTGGCAACCTTTCTCATCAAGACGCGCGACCCATTCGGCGCTTCCGTGGCCCTCTGGTGGACGGCGGAAAGCTGTATGGATATCGCCCCCTATATCGACGATGCGCGGGCGATGGATCTCATGCTGCTCGGCGGGGTGACCGGGAAGGAAACGGACGGGCATGACTGGAACAATCTCCTGACGCTGTTGGGCTGGCTAGAGTACGACCATCGCCTGGCGCACCTCGCCTACAACTTCGGCATTCTCCTGATGCTGGCCTCGTTCGCGTGGGGCGGGGTGTTGCTCCTGAAACACTACCGCCGGCTCGCGCCGTAATCGCGCGTGTCTCAGTGTGGCTGGGCTTGTGAGAGTGATTCGAGCGCGAGGATCAGCGCGTGGGTGCCGCTCCGGCCATGTCCGAGCCTGTGGACGGTCTGGTAGAGCTGGTGCGCCAACGTAAGGCCGGGCAGCACGAGCCCCATGCGTGTCGCTTCTTCCAATGCAATACCCATGTCCTTGATGAAATGTTCGACGAAAAATCCTGGGTCGAAGTTGCGCTGGAGAATTTTCGGCGCCAGATTGTCTAAGGTCCAACAGGCGGCTGCCCCGCCGCGGATCGAGTCGAGCATGCGGTTCAGATCGAGCCCCACTTTGTAGCCATAGAGCAAGCTCTCGCAGACACCGACCATCGTGCCTGCGATCACGATCTGGTTGCAGAGCTTCGCCTGTTGTCCGGTGCCGGGCCCTCCCTGATGCACGATCTTTTTCCCCAATAGCTCGAAGAGCGGCATCACGGCTTGCACGGATGTCGCGTCTCCACCGGCCATGATCGAGAGAGCGGCATTCTTCGCGCCGACGTCGCCGCCGGAGACAGGCGCATCGATGGCAGATAGACCTTTCGCTGAGGCAGCTGCGGCAATGTCACGGCTCAGGGAGGATTGCGTCGTCGTCATGTCGATGAGGATGGTTCCGGCTCTTGAGCCGGAGAAGACGCCGTCGGTGCCGAAATAGACCTGCCGGACGTCTTGAGGAAAACCGACCATTGTAAAGAGGACTTCTGATTCAGCCGCCACGGCGCTTGGACTCTCGGCCCATTGCGCACCGTGATCGAGCAATGGTTGCGCCTTCGAGCGAGTGCGGCTATGAACAGTCACCCGATAGCCGGCCGCGATCAGATGGCCACACATCGATGAACCCATCACCCCGGCGCCGATCCAGCCGATCCTCGTTGCTGTTGTGATAGCACATTGAGCAGTCATCGTTCGCGAACTCGACTATTCTGAGAGCGAGGTGATCCGATCCGCCACCGCCTGAATGACGCCTTCTTTATCTCTCGCCACTTTCACCCCCTGAAAACTCAAATAGTAGCCCCCGTGACTCGGCGACTGGATCGTGGCGGTGAGTTCAATCCGTTGCCCCTCTTCGACATCGGGATCTTTGACGGTCGGGACTCCGCACCGTCCGTAGACCGCGACGTTGATTGAGGAGGTCTCATCTTCTAGGTAGAATAAATAGGCGCCGTAACACATCGTGCCGGCCTGGAGCTTGTAGGGGTCGAGCGGCGTCACATTGCGAACCGTGCCCTGCAACGTGACCTGTTTCAAATGAAACGACCTCGGATCGTCGAGGATCTCACGAATGGCGATGGGCTCCGCGGCTGAAGCAGAGGAAGAGCCGACCACGGCCCACACAACCCACAGGACGGTGAGGAGAGTTATCGACGTTCTTGCACGAGATGCGTTGCCCAGTACCATCGTTCCATTTTACAGAAGGTCGTCGCAGAAGTCCCTTCCGCCTCCTCGACGAACTAGTTATAATCCGCCCATCTTATTCTGGAGAATCACCCATGATCGATCGAACGCGCCTCGAACGCTATATCACAGACAGCCGCCCACGATTTGAAGACCTGCTGGGCCAGATGGTGGAGATTCCTTCGATCAGCATGGACCCGGCCAAGGCCCCCGATATCCTGCGCATGGCGGAGTTTGCGAGGCAGGTACTGACAGACCTGGGGGCCGAGACCCAGATTGTGGAGACCGGCGGTTATCCGATCGTGTCAGGCGGATGGATCACTGGGCCTCAATATCCAACAGTGACCATCTACAACCATATGGATGTGCAGCCGGCGCAAGAGCCGGAATGGAAACAGGAGCCCTTTGCCTTCAAGAATGAGAACGGGCTCTATCATGGCCGTGGCGCGACGGATGACAAGGGTCCGGCCCTGTCGGCCCTGTTCGGCGCGAAGTATGCGATCGAGCAAGGAGTCCCGATCAATGTCCGATTTCTCTGGGAGCTGGAAGAGGAAATCGGCAGTCCTCACTTTGCGGCTGGGCTCAAGAACCGAGTCGCTATTCCACGACCGGACTCAGTTGTGGTGTCGGATACCATTTGGCTCGCGAAAGGAAAGCCGGCCATGCCCTATGGTCTGCGCGGTCTGCTGGGCGCGCGCCTCACGTTACGCACGGGATCGAAGGATGCCCATTCCGGTGTGACTGGGGGCGCGGCGCGTAATCCGCTTGTGGAACTGATGGAAGTGGCAGGCGCTTGCGTCGATGCCAAGACCGGCAAGGTGAAGATTCCCGGGTTTTACAAAGATGTTGTCGAACCGACTAAAGCGGAGATCAAGAGCTTCCTCGCGTCAGGCTTCCAGGTCAAGAGCTTCAAGCAGGCCTATGGGTTTCAGACGCTTCGCACGAACGATCCCGCCGAGATTATGCGCAGGATTTGGGCTTCGCCGACGTTCGAGGTGCATGGGTTGACCGGTGGCTATCACGGGCCAGGAGTCAAAACCATCGTGCCGGGTCATGGCGAACTGAAAGTGAGCATGAGATTGGTGCCGAATCAAACTCCGGAGAAAGTTTTTGCATTGCTCAAGAAACATGTCGCCAAACTGAATCCGAGCATACAAGTCGAGCGGGAAGGGATGCTGCATCCATTCAAAGGATTATTCGAGGGACCCTATGTCGACGCGGTGAAGCGGGCGGCGAAAGCTGGGTTTGGGAAAGAACCGGCCTTTATCCGCGAAGGCGGATCCATCGGCGCGGTGGTCACCATGCAGAAAGCCTGGAAGGTGCCGATCCTGTTTATGGGATTGAGTCTGCCGGAGCACGGCTACCATGCGCCGAACGAATACTTCGACTGGGGCCAAGCCTCCGGCGGGATGAAGGCCTTCGCGCATTACGTTGCGGAGGTGGCGAAGATGGGATAGGGGTGGGGGCTGATGATCTTCTGTGCTCGCGCAACGCGCGGTCGCGGACTCCCCTCGTTGGACGCGCGCAGTGGAAGATCAATCAGGCCCCACCCCTGGAGAGAAAACGAGCGAGCTTGGAGGGAGCATTTATTTCGTTCGATACGCGCAGTGAAGGCCAGCCTGGCCACTCCCCCTGCGCCTTGACGGTCTCCGGGGTCCGCGCCATACTGCGCCGTATGTGTGCCCTCTCCGTCATAATTCTTCTCGGAGGTCCAGACCTTCACCGCCACACACTTATATTCTGGGCGACGATGACAGCAAAATGACATTACAAACCGTCAGTCAAATTGTGCTGCTCGTTGGCGTTGTGTTGAGCGCATTTGGAGCCTACGGTTCCTACTACTACGGAAAGCTTGAAGAAGCAGAAAATAAACGCCAATCCGACAAGGCTCAAAACGAGCTAAAAGCACAAATCAAAGATCTTCAAGTCAATACTTCGCAAATTAGCGATAAGGCGGACCTCATTTTCCAGGCACTGAAGGTCAAAACAGAAGCCTGGATGGAGGTGGAAATGAAGAATGCTCCAGCAGGTATTGCCGATTATTTATTGCTGCTGTTTGCTTCGGACAAAGGGCGGATCAGCGGAAAGGTAAGAATAAAAGGCTCTGAGAACGTCGCTTCATTCTCAACTACTGCGAATAATAGGGTGCCTGTGGCTATTCGCAATCTGTGGTTACCTAAAGAAGGTCAGTACAAAATACCCACGATCATGGAGTTCACGGTAACAGAGAAATCCGAACCAGACGCATCCCTGAGCATATACACACAGGGCTTTATCTGGTCCAGAGGACAAGAACCGCCCTGAGTCTTAGATGGATGCAACAGATCGAGCAATTCGGTTCCTTCGAGAAATCGACCGTGTCGACCTCGCCATGCTCCTCCCATATTCGACATACGAATATGGCACCGAGGAGATATGGTACCACCACTCGATGCCAGTGATTGAGTTATCGTCACCCAAGATATATTCGGAAGCCATCGCTGGTCTGCCAGAATGGGACCAGAAGCGAATCGCCGAAGCCATCCACAATACTCACATGGAGGAGCGTTCAAGAGATTCCGCTCCAGACAGGCTTGTACTCAAGACTATCGACTCAGAGGTGGAGGACAGTCTCTATGCAGAGATTCTCATCCATCGCAACCAGTTGGTTGCCGTTTCGACCGGAAAAGGTCGAATCCAGGACCTCGATGACTATTACAAGGCACGGCATCGTCGAATCGCAACTGCGCTCGCCGCCCGCGGTATCGACAACCCGAATCCGTTCGAGAGTCTTTGGGACTGGTACCACAAATGGAAGGCTTTGTTTGGTTCCTATTCAGAGCGTCGGCGCTTTATAAACGATATGTATGAACCATTGATTGCACGTATCATCAACGCCCCAGAGCCCGCTGTTCCAGCGAGAGAACCGACGGGATGGGAACGCGTTGACCGTGCCATTGAGAAGGCTCGCAGTCGAATGGAGTCAGCAAAACACGAAGAGGATTATCAAACGGTTGGACTACTTTGCAGAGAAGTGTTCATATCTCTTGGACAGGCTGTCTATGATCCCACTGTGCATGTCTCTCCAGATGGTGTGATACCAAGCGCAACTGATGCAAATCGAATGATCGAGGCATTCTTCGCTCAAGCCATACCAGGCGACAGCAATGAGAATGTGAGACGGTACGCGAAAGCTGCTTTGCAACTTGCCATAGAATTGCAGCACAGACGCACAGCGGATTTCCGAGCGGCTACCCTCTGCATTGAAGCCACATCTTCAACCGCAAACATTGTAACTGTATTATCAGGTCGGCGGGACCGTTCGGAAGATACCACCGGCTAGTCTCTAGGGATGCGGAGAGCGTTTATGAATTCATGGAATGTCGAACTGCTAGTGTCCTTGCCTTTCAGACATGGTGAGTGCTGTGCCGAGGTGATCGAGAAAGTTGCGACAGGGGATTTCTTCTGCTCCGAAGCGCATCACATGCGATGAGGCTTGTTGGCAGTCAATGATTTGGAATCCCCAGGCATGCAGTTGGCGCACGAGGGAGACCAGTGCCACTTTCGAGGCATCGGATGCACGGGTGACCATCGATTCTGCGAAGAAGGCGCCGCCCAGTGCTACGCCGTAGAGCCTGCCCACCTTATAGGCTTTGGTGTACTCGGCCAGAACTTTGTCGAGCGGCAAATCAGCAAGCGCCGAGCGTTTCGCGGCGTCTTAGCCCGCATTATTCATGATGGTCCGTCGCGAACGCGTGCAGACGCGAAGCGAGACGGGCACTTGGAGCCGTGAGGTCCTGAGGCATACTCGTGCAGTATGTCGAAGGGCTGAACGGCGAGACTGCCCGTTGGAGCCGCGTATCCGCGCTTGCAGCAGAAGCTTCATGAATAATGCGGGTTAGGGCCCAGTGGTGTCGCGACGGACGATTGGGAAGGGTGTTTGCGGGTCTACTGTGAGTATAGCGCGAAAGTTGGAGTGAAGAGAGAACGGTAACCCGACTCAGCAGCCTTTGAACTTCTGTGCCAGACACTGTTGCGTGAGCCGCTTGGCTTCCGCAATCTGCTCGGGAGTCATGTGCCGAGCGACATCGTCTCGATTTTCCGCCGCTTGCTTCTGCTCGTCACCCTTCATGTGTACTGCTGCGAGGTTCACCCACATATACGCCCGCACAGAGTCTTGCGGTACGCCCAGGCCTGCGTAATACAGTTCCGCGAGGTTGTTCTGCGCAAGCGCGTGACCCTGCGCCGCGGCTTTCTCGTACCACTGACGCGCTTGCGAATAATCCTTCGGCGCGCCCTGTCCTTTGGCAAACAGTTCTCCGAGATTGTTCTGCGCCTCCGCATTCCCTTGGGCTGCAAGCGATTGAAATGTTTTCAACGCAGTCGCGTAGTCACCGCGTTTATTTGCAGCAGTCGCATCTTCGAGTGGCCCCGCCCACACCGTACCAACAGTCAGCAAGAGCCCAATACCTACAGAAACGACCATTCGTGTCATTGAGAATTCCTCCTGAGAAATCGTGAGAACTTTTGAAGTGTGCTCCCGTTTGAGGAGAAGTTCAAGGATGCCTTGATAGGCTTCGCGGCAGTTTGTGGGGGGATGGCATGGGCTGGTCGCTACGGATGATTCAAATGGTGTCTGCGTGTCTACTGCGAGCGGAGCGCAGGTGGTGTGGGAAAAATGGGAATTCGACGGACCCTACTGGCAGTCCTTGAACTGCCGTGTTTGACACTGACTCGTTAGGCGTTTGGCTTCTGAAATCTGCGCGGAAGTCATGCCGCCTGCGATTTCATCTCGATTTTCTGCTGCGACGTCCTTCTGCGGGTCATTCGTCGAGAGGGATGCTGCGACGTTGTACCACATGAATGCACGCACAGAGTCCTGCTTCACGCCATGTCCGAATTCATAGAGCCCTCCAAGGTTGTTCTGAGCACCCGCGTGTCCCTGCGTAGCGGCTTGCTCATACCAGTGCCTCGCCATCGAAAAATCCTGGGAGACGCCTTTCTCGAAGTCATAGAGCACCCCAAGGTTGTATTGCGCTTCCGCGTCTCCTTGAGCAGCGGCTTTCTCGAACCACTCCCGTGCCTTCGTGTAATCTCTCGGTACACCCCGCCCGAAGTCATATAGCAACCCGAGGTTGGTCTGCGCTTCCGCTACACCCTGGGTTGCCTGTGTTTGCAGGTCTGCTATCGAGGTGTCGATTGGAGGAGAAGCCTGTGCCTGCCCAGAGGGGAGAACGAGTGTAGCCAGGAGAATTATGACGACTAGGAGCCTGTCAGGCATTGCCTTCGTGACGAGGTGAAGGAGACGCGGCCAGCTGCGAGGCCGCAGGCCAGGAAAAACCGGAAGTGTATTCGCTGGAATACATTGAGGATTTTTTCTGGCCGAGAACGACGCAGACGGTTGCGGATCGTTCACCGCAGTAGAACGGCCAATGTCGGACAGGCTCCTAAGGCGCGCATGGTGGCACAGTATGGTGCGGAACGCAGAGAGGGTCAAGGCGAAGGGTGAGCACTGCTGCACAGGCACTCAACAGGAAAACTGCGACGTTGCTGTAGAGTTCGTCTAAGTCGTGCCTTGCCCAACCAGTATAGTGCCCTGTTCGCGGAGGCACGATTATTACTAAGTTCTCAGCTCACGACTTATATCATGGAATGTCGAATTGCCAGTGTCCGCGTCGACCTGGAAGTGTTAGCGCTGTATTGAGGTGATCAAGAAATTCCCGGCGGGAAATCTCCTCTGCGCCGAGGGCTATCACATGCGGTGAGGATTGCTGGCAGTCGATGATGCGGAATCCCCAGGTCTGTAGCTGGCGCACGAGTGAGACCAACGCGACTTTTGAGGCGTCGGGCACAAGGGTGAACATCGACTCAGCAAAAAAGGCTCCGCCGATCGCCACGCCGTAGAGTCCGCCGACTAACTGTCCATCCTTCCAGGTTTCAACGGAATGGGCGTAGCCTTGTTCATGGAGTGTCGTGTAGGCGTCGAGCATCTCCGCTGTGATCCAGGTACCGCCGTCCGGATATTGTGGTCTTGGTCCTGCGCAATGTTGCATCACGTCGCGAAAGCAGGTATCGAGGGTGACGGTGAAGAGGCCGGGACGAAGGCTTCTTTTGAGGCTGCGGGAGATGTGGAGTTTGTCGGGAAAGAGCACGGTTCGCGGATCGGGCGACCACCACAAGATCGGCTGATCGTCGTCGTACCAAGGGAAAATACCGTGGCGGTAGGCTTCGAGCAACCGCTCTGGCATTAGGTCGCCTCCGACGGCGAGCAGTCCTTCTGGCGATGCCAAGTCAACGGGTGGGAAGCGCAGATCGGACGGGTTTGCGCTGAGCCTGAACAGGGCCGTCACCCCTTCGTGGTATCCGCCTGGGCCAAGATTGGTTGGAAGATGGGATCTGCGTCCAACACGGCCTTCAACGATTCTGCTCCAATGAAAAAGTTCCAGATGTCGGGAGTCTGCCCGGGAATTTCAGCAAACCATCGCTTGGCTTCCGTGAGTCGCTCCAAGAGCGCCCGATTGTCCCGATCCGGGGTGAACAGCAAACTGTAGGCCTTGGTGTATTCGGCCATGAATTTATCGAGCGGCAGATCGGCGAGCCTGAGCGCGTCGTCGGCATCTTGATAGGCAGTTCGAATATCTGTGTCGTCAAGGATGCGGTTCCAAGCCACTTTGTTGATGCGGGACCAGGCGAGCTGAATCAAGGCTTCGGATCTGCCGGCTCTTCGTTCAGGCGAAATGGCTTTGACCAGAGATTGGTGGGTCGCGATCGAAGGCTCTTGATCGTTGTTCCAGCGTAGGGCTACGCCTAACCGGAATCGGTTGTCGAGCTGTTCCGGCCGTACGATCGCCAATGTTTGCATGGCTGAGAGCATACGGTAGAGATAGTCGGCGGTCGTCGGTTTGTCGAACCCACCCATCTCCATTCCCAGCGACAGGTCCACCCGCACAGATTGGGAGTAGATGTTCCAAAAATGCTCGTTCACGACCAAGGCCAGCGCCGGATCCTTCACGGTGAGTTTGTGAAATGGGATGGCCTCGCCCAGGACAACGGTGTAGAGGTGCCGGCTCAGTGCCGTGAGGGCCTCGGCCCGATTGGGATCGATGATGAGGACACGATTCAACATGGCCACGCGGTCGCGCAGTTCTGGAAAGCCTGCTGCGCGAGCGACCCCGGCGGTTAAGAGGCCAGCGGCGTCTGTCGGTCCCCACCAGACTAGAGAATCAGGGAGAGCCCGGCTGGTTTCTGTGACAAAGGGAATCTGTTCCTGCGCACCGCTGCCGAAGACGGTTCCGCTGGTGACCGGAAGGTTGACGACGGCTGTGTCGTTCACAAAGCCGTGTGTCTTCAGTCCGGAGAGAACGACCCACTGGGTGGTGACTTCCTTCAGCGCGCGTCTGGTTCGTTTAATGGTCGTCGTCCATTTGACCGAACCGGAGGCGTAGGTCACGGGAGCAGTGAGAGGATCCTGGTAACGAAAGGACAATTTCACCAAGGTGGTCGGCACTGCGACGGTGGGGCCATCTGATCGAAGGCGGAACGAGACTGAAGGGAGCGGTGCGCTTCCAATAATGTGAGTGTGGAATCCTGTTCCCGGCGGTGCGAGACCCAGCGAGTCGGTCACGAAGGCCGAGGCAGGATAGCGGTCCAGGTCTTCACTGAAAAATGTCAGTTCGCCATGACTCGGCCACAAGACCTCCATGCCGACATCGGTCCGGATGAGGGTGGGGGCATGGGCCTCTCGGAGGCGCTGCCAGCAGGAGTCGTAGACGAGGTCGGAGTCGGCTGGATAGCGCTTGAGGCCATGGGGGGCTGCGGCCACGAGGGGATATTGACAGGAAAAGTCGAGCTGGCCGACTCCAGCCTTGTTTCCCGCCCCCATCGCTTCAGCATAACGCTGAGCCGTCGCTTCGGCAGAGGTGACAGCCTGCTTGGCCTTCTTAGGAGCGGTAACAGCTGATGCCGATGAGGCCTCGATCAGGGTCATTGCAGCGACCATCGACAGGGCTCCAGCGAGGAACAGGGTTCTGGACCAGTCACATGGGAAGGTATGCGAGTATGTCATGTCGAACAGACTCCTAGTGTGAATGCCGAGATGAAGGCGGTATTGTCGTTTCAGGTTACAAGTTTCAAGTTTCAAGTTTCAAGTTTTCAGAGGATGGTTCCTGACAACCTGAAACCTTAAACGAGAAACCAGCAACTCTATTCCGAACGACACACGAAGAGGACGCCCTCACTTCTGGCTATTCGACCACGATCACGGCCCGCATCTCATGGCCCGGCATGTCGCACAGGTATAAGAAGGTTCCGGTCCTTGTCGGTGTGAACTGAAACTCGATCATTCCCTCAGCCGGGATGATGACCCGCTTGAGTCCATTGGGACCATACTCCTGCGCCCCATTGCCGCCCACATCGATGTCGATGCCGGCAAAGAGATCCTTGGCCACCACGCTATGGAGTTCCGTATCGTGGTTGCGAAACCGGATCACGGTCTTTTTCTCACGATGCAAGAAGACGCGCTCCGGGATAAACATTCTGGACCGAATCTCTACGGCCACTATGTCCATCTCGGCTTCGGGTAGATTCGAGCGAGGTGGTTGTTCGGTGTGGCCGTTCGTGGCGGGAGCAAGGCCGATGTCGGAGAGACCCTGTGTGGGAATCGAGAGGAGCAGAACCACACCGATGAGCCCAAGCGTTCCTTTCACCGCGCGTTGGCCGCGTCGAGGATCGTGCGGCGCATGTTCAACCGGTCGGCCGAGGTCAACGGTGGGACTGGGCGATGCCGGCAGAGCGCGACGGTATGTTGGAGGGAGGCAATGAAGACTTCACAATTCGGGCAGGCTCCGAGGTGTCGGCGAATCTCTCGGCAAATATCGGACGGGAGTTCGTCGTCGATATAGGCGGACAACTGTTTGAGAAGATCCAGGCAATGGCCTTGGCCATGCGTATGGGGGTGAGACGATGGGCTGGACGGTTTTTCCTTCGCCGGCGTCTTTTTCTTGGTCATGAGCGCAAGCCTCCAGACTTGTGGTCATCGTGGTGGGTGATGCCGCGAGCGCTGAGCTCTCGCCGCACAAACAAGCGTGCTCGGTGCAGTCGCGATTTTACGGCGCGCTCATTCACACCCATAATGGTCCCGACTTCTTTGGCGCTCAGTCCTTCCATATCGCGGAGCACGAGAGCCATTCGATATTGGGGGGGCAGTTTCTCGATCGCCTGATCGAGGGCCTGACGGAGCTCCTTGTTTTGCAGCGCCTCTTCGGGACTGAGTCCGTCCATCGGAATCTGAAGGCGAAACTCCCCTTCCGATGTGGGCACAAATTCATCGAGCGATAGTTCGTGCTCGGGCTCTCCTTTTCGTTTGCGCCGCATCCGTATGCAGGCCCGTGACGCGATGGTGTACAGCCAGGTGGAGACCTGCGCCTCGCCGCGAAAATCTTTGAGTCCTCGGTAGGCATTGAGAAAGGTTTCTTGAACGAGATCCTTTGCCGACTCCGCTTCGCCGCATAGGCGATAGGCGTACCGGTGGATGAGGTCGACATGGTCTCGATACAACCGGTCGAATCCGTCAGGCCCTTGTACTGGCGGGTGTTGGGGAGGCATTTTAGGAGCAGTGGCGCGCATGGTTGGGAAAGTCTAGGGGGTCGGCTGAGGCCTGTCAAGCAAACCTAGCAGGATGCTGTAGCAATGGTCGAGATTAGCGGAGCTTCGAGGGTGTGCGTTGGGACGAGGTCGCTTCCTTAGGTGTCAGCGTGACGGTGACATGCGCCTTGTCGATGTGCACCGTCAATGGTTGCCCTACCTTCACTTGGGGTATCCCAATCTTCGAATTAAGCATCACGAGGCCGATCGGGGAGCGGACAAAGACGAAGTTGGATTTGAGCTTCGAGACGGTTCCCGAGAGAAGGAGCTGCACATCTGACCCGGACGGCGGGATCTGGCTGACCTGCAAGTCGAATTGCAGATCGTGCACCCCGATGATGGTATTGGTTTCATCGACCTCAACGGTCAGCCTGTCTCCTTCGCGATGGTTGACAAGGTGTTCCTGCTGCGTGCCGACTTGAACGGCCAGGTCGCCGTCAGGCCCCCACCAATGCAATGTTCTCGGCTCACCGTCCTCAGACGTCATGGGTCCACTGAGGTAGCGATGGACTAACGATCCGTCAGTCCTTTTTCGGATATCGACGACGACATGCTGTTCGTGTGCCCAAAAGTGCACCTCCATCGAGGCTTTGAGATCCTTCAGCGTCGTTTTGGACGTGAGACTCAACAATCCGACCGGAGTCTTGACGAAGACGATCCCAGGCTTCGTCCTCCACACCGATCCCCATAGCTGTATGAAGGGATCGCTTGTGACCGGTTCAGCCTCGTCAGGGGTTGGATCGGAGGTTTCTGTGCTTGTGGGGGAGAGGATTTCTTCCGGTGCAGCCGGCTCCTCAGCATCAACGGGGCCGAAGAGGGTGAAGACCGCCACCCCGGCACAGAGGGTCTCGATCAGGCCACGCTGTAGTCTGCGAAGAAAGGGATCACACCGCCCGCTGATCTGTGCGCGATTGTGAACCATAGGAAGGTACGTCTCTGTCTGTGCGGAATGCATCATCAGGTTGAGCGAATACCATGGCGCCTGTGAGGAGTCAAGGCGAAAAGCCATCACGAGGTGGCTCGGAAGGTCTACCGTTACGAAGTTGTGTGGCAGATGAAGTGGAGAACAGGGGCGTGAGAGTCACGATGACACGGATCTCACGGTTCGATGAACTCGGCACCCCGAACCCTGTGAGCAGGAGAGGTGGTGTGACCATATGGCAGATGCGGCGAATTTCGAATTGTGCCCAGTCCTGCGTCTCGGTTCGACGTCGGAGTTGTGCGAGTACGTCGAGACAGCATTCCGTGAGGATGGACGGCATGGATTCAGGCTCCAGCTGCGGCCAGCGCTCATGGGATGCACCGAACAATGCCATCAGTGTACGGGCTGGCGCATTCATGTGCAGGATGCGAGCGGATGAGGAAAACACGATCATGCCTGACTCGGGAGAAGGGAGGAGGGGTTGTTGTCTCGCATCTGTTCCGTGAGTCGCAATCTCCTCTGTTCCGAAGACAGTATTCGGAAAGGAGTTGGGTTGGTTTTGCAGCGACGATTGTGGCACGGATATCCTTTCGGGGGAATGGTCTCAGGACAGTGCAAGAGTTGCACCGGAGCGACAGGTGTAGGAAGCGCGATGATCTCGCCTGTAGCGACCATCACGTGACGCCTTGAATCATCAGATGGTGTACAAAGTCGGTGTCGGAGTGGCGGAAGTTGAACGAACTATTTTTTGCGAACCAGCATGCGAATCGGGGTTCCCTCGAATCCATACTCCTCGCGGATTTGGTTCTCGAGAAAGCGGAGATAGGCGGGGGTGATGTTGTCAGGATGACCGACAAACAAGGCAAAGACCGGTGGGTGGGTGGCGACTTGGGTCACGAAGGCAGATTTGGTGATCTTCGTCGGTTTGCCTTTCCGCACCGGCAAGGGATGGGTGGCGAGGATTTCCTGGAGGAACTTGTTCAAGGCTCCGGTCGGGATCCGTTTTGAAAACGCGGCGAATACCCGATCGATGGTCGGAAAGAGCTGGCTAAGCGAATGGGGGCGCGCAGCGGATGCGAAGAGGACCGGGGCCCAAGCCAGAAAGGGAAAGCGTCGATGAAGCTCCTGTTCGACTTCCTGCCGGGCCTGGCTGTCGCCTTCTCGGAGATCCCATTTATTCACCAGGAGGAAACAGGCTCGCCCTTGCTTGATGATGATCCCGGCGATCTTCGTGTCCTGCTCAGTCACACCTTCTGTGGCATCGAGTAGCAAGATCCCGAGGTCGGACCGTCCGATGGCCAAGTGCGATCGGATCACGCTATAGCCTTCAATCCCACGGTCGATCTTTCCTCGCCGACGAATGCCAGCGGTGTCGGTGAAGAGATATTTGCGTTCTTGGTGGAGGGCGATCGAATCGATCGAATCCCTGGTGGTGCCCGGCACATCGCTGACCACCACTCGCTCTTCTCCGAGCACCGCATTGACCAGCGTGGATTTGCCGACATTCGGCCGCCCCACGACGGCAATGCGGGGCATCGTCGTCTGTTCAGCATGCTCATCCGGGACCGGGAGAAGTGGATAGATCGCATCGAGAAGGTCGGAGACGCCGATGCCATGTTCAGCAGAGATAGGATAGAGTGTCTCGGTACCCAACCGATAGAAATCCGCCACGAGCGTTTCGACTTTGGACGTATCGATTTTGTTAATCACGACAAACAACGGCTTCGGCGTTCCGCGCAAGAGACGGACCACTGCTTGGTCCGGGGTCGTCAGCCCGGTCCGGCCATCCATCAGCAGGATCAAAATGTCCGCTTCGGCAATGGCGAGCTCCGATTGACGCTTGATGAGGGCCAGCATACCTTCCGAGGCCGACGGGTCCAGGCCTCCCGTATCCACCAGCCGGAACGGACGATTTCGATAGGTGCCGTCGGCATAGTTACGGTCTCGGGTCACACCGGGAACGTCGTCCACGATGGCCGTGCGCTTGCCGAGCATGCGATTAAAGAGCGTCGACTTGCCGACGTTGGGACGACCGATAATAGCCACAATAGGCGGACGAGCCGTTGTGGCAGAGGGTGCTGGTGTTGTCTGGACGGGGGTGTTCTTGGTGCGTGGCATGGAGATGTATCTGTCGACCGTAACATAAGAATTTTGGCAAACACAACCCTGGTCGGGTACACTCTCACGAGATGACGCCATTTCAACTGAATTGGAACGAGATCGATGACGTGCTGCTCGACATGGATGGCACGCTGCTCGACCGCCATTTCGACAACTTCTTTTTCGAAGAGGAACTGCCGCGTCGGTATGCGGTGCTTCACGGTCTCCCGTTCGAAGAGTCGCGCGACAGACTCATGGCGATGTACCGGTCGGTCGAAGGTGAGTTGGCCTGGACCGATTTGCATTACTGGACCAAGCGAGTGGGAATCGATGTGGTGGCGTTGCATCGTGAGTTGGATCACATGATCGGGTTCCTGCCGGGGGCGGAGGAATTTTTACGATACCTTCGGCAACTCGGGAAGCGTGTCACGATCGTCACGAACGCACACGAAGCGGGTGTATCGGTGAAGATCGCCAAGACCGGCCTCAATCGGCATGTCGATCGAATCGTCAATGCGTTCGAAGTGGGGCATCTAAAAATGCGTCCGGAATATTGGCCCAAGTGTCAGCAATTACTGGGGTTTGACCCGGCAAGGTCTCTCTTCATGGATGATGATGAAGGCTGTCTGGTTGCGGCACAACAATTTGGCGTCGCCCGTTTGATTCATAGTGCCAAGTCGAGCTCTCAGCTGCCTCCCGCCCCGCTCACTCAGTTCGTCTCGGTCACCGGTTTTTCCTCTCTCCTCAACGGACGGTCTGCGATCTAGTCCGGTCGGATTGCTGTACCTCTGTACATTTCGCCGCCGAGTCTGGGCACGCTCTGCATCTGGAACCGATCGAGAGTCATGATCTTTAAGCCGGCCTGGGCGATGAAGTCGTCGATCTGGCGATTCAGGTTGCAGCCACAGCCGATGATGTTCTGAAGGGGATTCAGCCGATCCTGCCACGACGCGACTTTCGTATCTTCGCTCCGGCCATGTTCCAGAAATAGAAACACTCCGCCGGGCTTGACGACTCGACGAACCTCTCGGAGCGCCTTGATCGGATCGGGAATTGTGCAGAGAGTCCAGGTACTGACGACGAAATCAAAGGAATGGTCGTCATAGGGCAATGCCTCAGCGGTGAGGTGCTGGATTCGTATGGGAAAGGACTGGCCGACGCTACGTTCCATGACGATCTTGGGAAGAAGGTTGGCTGGATCGACCGCATGGAGCCAGGTGATGGTCTTGGGATAGTGCGGCAGATTCAGCCCGGTTCCTATACCCAGCTCCAGTACTTCCCCATGGACATGAGAAAGCAATTCCGTACGTAAACAACGGAATTCCTCTCCCGCCATGACCCAATCCATGAGGCGAGGGAAGATATGATGACGATAGAGTCCCATCGGATCTCGTAGTATAGCGGAATCTGTCAACCCAATTTAGCAGGATGCTGAAAAAGTCCGCCAGCGGCGTTCTCGCATCACTCAGAGGCTCAACGAGAGTCGTTCGGAGATCGGAAGCATTGAAGGGGCTTTTCCGTTCGCCAAGATCTATTGCACGGGCGAACGGCCCCACGAAGTGCGGTCCGTACCTCCTCGCCTCTTCGCTCGCTGCGGCCTTGCTGGACGGCCTTTTTGAGCATCCTGAGGCGATGTTGACATCGACGCCATAGGGAAAATTCTTTCGGCATTTTGGACATTAACCGAGTGTTTCCGCAGCCTGTTAGACATGGCCTCTTTCTCCCACCGTAGAAATGTCTGGGTTATGCTCTCGCCACCGTCGCCTGTATTCGTGGCTCAGACCGCAGGCGTCGGCGCCACGGATGATTCGGCCTCGGTGTGACCGGGCGCCGGGGTGGGTGGACCGGTGTGACCGCCGCGATCTTCACGGGCCGAACCCTGCGCGCGTGAATGCCGAGCGGCCGACCCTGGTGCGTGATCCGCATGGTCCCCCTCCTGCTCCACCCGGTCGATGAGGCGCCGAATGTGGCGGGGCGTCAGCTTCTTATCCATCATGTGGCGAATCATCTGTACCCGCCGGAGTTCCTTCACAAGCATGATGACCCTGTCCTCGCTGACCATCTGGCCCTCCCTGTGAGTGCCGACCGTTTCGTAACGAAGAGGACATGTCTCTCGTGGTGAAAGCGGATATATTCATTGGGGGGCTACAGACCTACATGGAAGCCGTGACTGCGCGAAGTATCGCGACCTCTTTCGTGAAGGGAAGAGGCAGGCAGATGCGCTCGAACAACGCGTTCGAGAACGGACGCCCGCCTACGGCTCGCACCGCTCAACGCGAACATTAGGCCTCTCAGTAGTGGAAGCGCAACTGCGCGATCGGTCACGCATCTCCCTCTGAGCGACCCATCGTCCGATGCTCATCATGTACTCAGCGTGACCAGTGCCCCGAAAGCGCATGCTTCAAGGGCTCCGGCTTCCCCGCTCCTACGAAGAGCTCTCGTTGTGTCTGACTCAACCACGATGAAGATTCACCGCCACGGGGGCGGCGCAAAAGGGGGGCCTGGTCCAGAGGTGTCAACCGCGCCGGCGTGACCACAAAGCTCCATCTGGCCATTACCGCAGAAGATCATGTGGT
>Ga0163146_10000811_pt1 | contig 44778 bp, 33 predicted proteins | sample OliLakLV19MP7G1_FD_148648 | JGI IMG/M metagenome (GOLD analysis project Ga0163146, IMG submission 148648) | Freshwater microbial mat bacterial communities from Lake Vanda, McMurdo Dry Valleys, Antarctica - Oligotrophic Lake LV.19.MP7.G1 | ecosystem: Environmental > Aquatic > Freshwater > Lake >... | reverse complement strand
TTTTGTAAAGAATTTCTGCGGCCGCTTTTAAGTGGGCTTTTAGCTGTTCTTGGTCTGAGGGTGTCATTTTCTTTACCTCATCTTTATTTGGCAATTTTACTAGCTTTTTCATTTTAACCCTTTTTTGGCATACTCGCCAAAGTGAGATGCACCCCCCGGCAAGATGCCTGTTGCACAATAAAATATCTTTGTTGTGTGTGGAACGGGCTTCTAGCCCGTTGCTAATAATTGTGGAAAATGTCAATTTTTATTGATGTCCTAATTTTTTATACTCCCAATTTTTTTTAAATAAGCTTAGGGCGTTTAAAAATCAAACAATTTTGGTCATACTTCGAGTCGTGATCCAGAGCCACAAGTTCCCATCCCTCCTCGCCCAAATGATTGACAAATAGATGCAGCGAGCCTTGTTTCCAATCTCGCTGTTCTTCACCGTTTACATATAAACTAATCAGCTTGTTTCCAAAAGGATACATATTCGCATCCACAAATAAATACTCCCACTTTTGCATAGCAATCCTTAATGTAGTTAGTCATGTAGTTAGTGATCAGTCATTAGTCATTAATCATTAGTCATTAATCATTCCCAATTCCCAATTTCCAATACTTTGGATACGCGGTTCATGGCCTACCACTACGCGGTTCCTGAGCGTAGTCGAAGGGCCGTACAAGTTCCCAATTCCCAATTCCCTGTATTCAGGACACGGAAGTCACGGATACAGGAATAGCTGTTTTTCCCTTCTTCCTTCTTCCTTCTTCCTTCTTCTTCCTTCTTCCTGACATCCGTTACATCCGTTACATCCGTGGAGCGAATCCGTTGCCGAACTTCCTTCTTCCTTCTTTCTTGCCCATTCCCAGCAGTTACTGGACTGCAATTCTAGCCAAAGTAGCACCCCGGTAATAGTGCAACAAAATCTGCTGGTAGCCATATCCCTGTCTGGCCAAATTGTATGCCCCCCACTGACTCATTCCTACAGCATGGCCGAAACCTTTGCCAGCAACTTGAAAACCGGTAGGAGCTTGGCCACTGTTCCTTGGGTTCCCACCGCCCCCATACTGAGGAATCACGGTAAACCGCGTACTCCTCAAATTTAAAACCCGGCGTAAATCTGCGCCAGTCATGACCCTAGAACCGCCATCTCCAACTACTTTCATCCTCAAAACGCTGCCGTGAGCGGTAGTGCGTTCTGGCTTCATCGAAATCACGTTGCCCACGCCAGAAATCTTACTGCTGATTTGAGCCCGAGAAAAATTTTCTTTCCATTGGTAAACCGGCGCCCCTTGGTCGAAGTCAGGAACAGCACGCAGGTAAGGCAGAGGTTCCGTCCAAACATCCTCGACATTTTCAGTATGTCCCCCAGACGCAGAGTGGAAAGCGGCTAAAATTATCTGACCGTTGTAAGCCAGAACTTGACCAGCCGTTGCATCGACTGCGGAATAAGTGCCCGAAGATTCTGTTTGCAGTCCTTTGTAAACCTGCGAATACTGAGTGCTGTCCACGTCGTAAAGGTCGGTTTCGCTTTTCATGCGCTGGTGGATAGCGTAAGAACGGGCGGCGACTGCTTGGGCTTTCAAAGCCTCTTGAGGCCAATTGCCACTCATCTCGGCGCCGAGAACGCTGTAGAGATATTGTTCGATATCGACGTAGTTGATGGCAGTCAAGCCTCCTTTTTGGGGAACTAGAAGCGTGCGTCCCCGATACCAACGATCGCCAATCCAAACATAACCGTTCCCCGTCGGCTCGATCCAAACTTGGTTGGCGGCCCAGCGACCAATTGCCACTGTTCCCGATCGAAATTGAGCTGACTGAGAACTGTTTGCCGGCAGTTCGCCCAAATTGCGCCCGCTACCGTCGCGGATTGCAGCCTTAGTAGAACTGCCGACTTTTACCTGACTTGCCCCGTCTTGTACCGCGACTCGCAAGATCAGCGCGGCCTGTGCTGGGGCTACCATTGCCAGCCAAAACAACAACGAAATCCAAAAGTAGCGTTTTTTTAATGTCGAAAAAACGGAAGCAAAAAATACTCCTGACTGCATTTGAAAATTTTCCTCCTGTGCTGTATGAGTTTAAGAATTTTTAAGGCTAGGGAAGGGAAGGGAAAAAGGAAGGGGAACGGAAGAAACAAAACGTTAGAATTGGGTTGATCACTCTGTGCGCTTGTCAAAAATGATTTTAGCGAATAGATGTTCGCAGGAACAGCGATTTATCCCGGTTCCTGCCTGCGACTATTTTCTATATGTCTGATTGAGCGCACTCTGGATATATGTAACATATTTTTTAAGATTTAATTGAGGTGATTTGACTCTTGCAGATTACATTTCTCGGAACTAGCTCCGGCGTACCCACGCGATCGCGCAACGTTTCCAGCATCGCCCTCCGCTTGCCCCAGCGAGCTGAACTCTGGCTGTTTGACTGCGGCGAAGGAACTCAGCACCAGTTTCTCCGCAGCGACCTAAAAGTCAGCCAACTAAGCCGCATTTTCATCACTCACCTGCACGGCGACCATATTTTCGGCTTAATGGGTTTGCTGGCTAGCTGCGGTTTGGCCGGGAATGTCAAGCGCATCGATCTTTACGGGCCTCCGGGACTTGAAGAATATTTGCAAGCTGGTGTTCGCTATTCTCAAACTCATTTTTCTTACCCGGTTAAGGTACACAAAATTCACGAGGGAGTCATCTATGAAGATGACGAATATATTGTTAGCTGTGGCCCTTTGAAGCACCGAGTTACTGCTTTTGGTTATCGAGTAACTGAGAAAGACCGTCCGGGACATTTTGATGTTGAAAAAGCAAAGGCTGTGGGTATTCCTTCCGGGCCGCTTTACGGTCAATTAAAACAAGGAAAGACGGTAAAGTTAGAGGACGGGCGACAGTTTAAAGGTACTGATTTTTGTGGCCCGGATCAAATCGGGCGCAAGTTTGTGTATTGTACTGACACGGTTTTTTGTGACGGGGCCGTGGAATTAGCGAAGGATGCTGATTTGTTGGTTCATGAAGCTACTTTTGCTCATCAAGATGCTCAAATGGCATTTGATCGCCTGCATTCAACTTCCACAATGGCGGCTCAAGTGGCTTTGATCGCTGGGGCGAAACAGTTAATTATGACGCATTTTAGCCCGCGTTATGCTCCCGGAAATGCGATCGTCCTGGACGATTTGCTCAAGGAAGCGCAGGCAATTTTTCCGAATACGAAAATGGCTTACGATTTCCTGACTTACGAAGTGTCCCGGCCCGAGTAATCGTGGGATGCTTCATAGATGAGACAGCGGTTGAAACCGCGTCTATACAAACCAAGTCCGCCTCCGCGGACTGAATACAATCACATAATTTCAATAGCCTGGTCTTATTCAACCCGCGGAGGCGGGTTTTGTCTGTATAGACGCGGTTTCAACCGCCCGGTCTTCTGCTACAATCGGGGAGGGTATATGTTGTGGCTAACACTACAGCCCGTAACCCTGAAAGCTAATAGCTAAATTATTAAAAATCTGCCTCTCCTGCCATGTTTAAAAATCTGCTAGGCGATCCCAACGCGCGCAAACTGAGAAAATTTCAGCCTTGGGTAGCTGATATCAATATTTTGGAAGAAGACATCCGCGCACTCTCAGACGACGGCCTCAGAGGCAAAACGGCGGAGTTTCAAGAACGTCTGGCAAAAGCTAAATCTCTCAACGAGGAGAAAGAGATCCTAGACGAAATCTTGCCGGAGGCTTTTGCAGTCGTGCGGGAAGCGGGACAACGGGTTTTAGGAATGCGCCACTTTGATGTTCAACTCCTCGGGGGCATTATCCTGCACAAAGGCCAAATTGCCGAAATGAAAACCGGTGAGGGCAAAACTCTTGTGGCGACGCTGCCAGCTTACCTCAACGCGCTCAACGGTAAAGGCGTACACATCATCACCGTCAACGATTATCTCGCAAGGCGGGACGCGGAATGGATGGGACAGGTGCACCGCTTCCTGGGATTGACTGTGGGGCTGATTCAGCAGGGCATGGATCAGGTAGAACGAAAGAAAAATTATAGCTGCGATATTACCTACGCCACTAACAGCGAAGTCGGCTTTGATTATTTGCGCGACAACATGGCTACTGTCATGGAAGATGTAGTGCAGCGTCCTTTTAATTTCTGCGTGATTGACGAGGTTGACTCGGTGCTGATTGATGAGGCACGGACACCTTTAATTATTTCCGGCCAGGTGGAACGCCCCAGTGAGAAGTATCTGCGGGCGGCTGAGGTAGCTGCTGCTCTGAGAAAGGAAAATGAAGAACATTACGAGGTTGACGAAAAGGCTCGGAATGTGCTATTGACCGATGAAGGGTTTGGTGAAGCTGAGAATTTGTTAGGCGTTACGGATTTGTACGACCCGGCTGACCCTTGGGCGCATTACATTTTTAATGCGATTAAGGCGAAGGAATTGTTTATTAAGGATATTAACTACATCGTCACTCCCGATCGCGAAGTCGTGATTGTGGATGAGTTTACCGGCCGGGTGATGCCGGGACGGCGCTGGAGTGACGGTTTGCACCAGGCGATCGAAGCGAAGGAACGGGCGGAAATTCAGCCGGAAACTCAGACGCTGGCGACGATTACTTATCAGAATTTCTTTTTGCTGTATCCGAAGCTGTCGGGGATGACTGGGACGGCGAAGACTGAGGAGACGGAGTTTGAGAAGATTTACAGTCTGGAAGTGACGCTGATTCCGACTAACCGGATTACCAGCCGTACTGACCTTTCGGATATGGTTTACAAGGCGGAGGCTGGGAAGTGGAATGCGATCGCCCAAGAATGCGCGGAAATGCACGATATGGGTCGGCCGGTGCTGGTGGGTACTACAAGCGTGGAAAAGTCGGAGTTGCTGTCGCGCCTGCTCCAGGAACGGAAAATTCCTCACAATTTGCTGAATGCTAAACCGGAAAATGTGGAGCGGGAATCAGAAATTATTGCTCAAGCCGGACGCAAAGGCGCTGTGACGATCGCCACGAACATGGCGGGACGCGGTACAGACATCATTCTGGGCGGTAATTCTGAGTACATGGGCCGCCTGAAGTTGCGCGAGTATCTGATGCCCAGAATCGTGCAGCCAGAGGATGGAGAAGACTTTTCGCTGGCGCAAGTGCCCGGTATTGGCGGCCGCCCCGCACCTCAAGGTTTTGGTCAAACTGCGAAAAAGGTCAAGTCTTGGAAAGCTTCGGCGCAGATTTTCCCGACGCAGCTATCGAAAAATGCCGAGCAAATGCTCAAAGCGGCGGTGGAATTGGCGGTGAAGGAGTACGGGGAGCGATCGCTCTCGGAATTACAAGCCGATGATATCGTGGCTGTAGCCTCGGAAAAAGCGCCGACAAAAGACGTGGTAATTCAAAAATTGCGGGAAGCTTACAATTTAACTCGCAGCGAATACGATGCTTTTACCAGCACTGAACACGATGAAGTCGTGCAGTTGGGTGGCTTGCACGTCATCGGTACCGAACGCCACGAATCGCGCCGGATTGACAATCAGTTGCGCGGCCGGGCGGGACGCCAAGGAGACCCGGGTTCTACGCGGTTTTTCTTGAGTTTGGAAGACAATTTGCTGAGGATTTTCGGTGGCGAACGGGTGGCCGGTTTGATGAAGGCTTTCGGTGTTGAGGAAGATATGCCGATCGAATCTGGAATGCTGACTCGTTCCCTCGAAGGCGCTCAGAAAAAAGTCGAAACCTACTATTACGACATCCGCAAACAGGTATTTGAATACGACGAAGTGATGAACAATCAGCGTCGAGCAATCTATGCGGAACGTCGCCGAGTATTGGAAGGTTTGGACTCGAAGGAACAGGTAATTAAGTATGCCGAACAAACGATGGATGACATCGTGGGAGCATACATCAATCCCGATTTGCCTTCGGAAGAATGGGAAGTCGAAAAACTTGTGAGCAAGGTGAAGGAATTTGTTTATCTGCTCGCTGACATGACACCGGATCAACTAGAAGATTTGTCCGTTGAGGAAATTAAAACATTCCTGCACGAACAAGTACGCAACGCTTACGACATGAAGGAAGCTGAAGTTAATGCAATCCGATCTGAATTGATGCGAGATGCGGAACGGTTCTTTATTTTGCAGCAAATTGATACTTTGTGGCGGGAACACTTGCAACAAATGGATGCTTTGCGCGAGTCTGTAGGCCTGCGTGGTTACGGCCAGAAAGACCCGTTAATCGAGTACAAAACTGAAGGTTACGAGCTGTTTTTGGACATGATGACGGATATCCGCCGCAATGTGGTTTATTCGCTGTTCCAGTTCCAGCCGCAGCCGGCAATGCAAGTTTCGCCAGAGATGGTTTGAAAATAGTTAACAGTTAACAGTTAACAGTTAACTGTTGACTGTTGACTGTTAACAGTTAACTGTTGACTGTTGACTGTTGCTGGTTCCCAGGCTCTTCCTAGGAACCAGTTGATTTTACACCACCCGTGTCATGGAAGAAGAATAAAAGAAGACCAAATACAGATATTCGCATTGAAATATTGTATAACCTGGAATTATGCCAACTATTTTACGAATAGGTCCTTACCGACTTTACTTTTACAGCCATGAACCAAATGAACCACCTCATGTTCATATTGACAGAGACAAATCATCGGTTAAGTTTTGGTTGGAGCCAGTCAGTTTAGGAAACAACCTTGGTTTTAGTGCTAAAGAACTTCGTAAAATACAGTCGGTAGTACAAGAAAATAAACAAACGCTATTGGAGGCTTGGTATGGGTATTTTGGCGATTCGAGCGGACGAGAGAGTTAAGCACATTCATTTTACAGAAGAAACCATTAGTGTTGATTTGATGGATGGACGAATCATTACCGTCCCTTTAATTTGGTATCCAAGATTGTTTCATGCAACGCCCGATCAAAGGGAAAAATGGGAAGTATGTGGAGGAGGCTATGGCATTCACTGGGAAGAAATTGATGAAGACCTCAGTACAGAAGGAATGCTGCGAGGTGCACCGGCTCCGAGGCCTAAAATTACTCATTAATTTCGATCGCTAGTTCACTTCTAAGCTTTCGTAATATAGCCTTTCTCACGTAAGAGATAAAGGAGGTATTTAAGGTAGATTTGAGATTAGACCCAATCTTCTTGATCGCTTTTTTGTTTCCTGTAAACCTCACCTTTGGCGTGAATTTTGCGGGTTTGTTCATAAAGAGTTTCTTCGGTATGATTCCATTTTTGCAGGACTTTTTTTAAGTCCGATTGAATATCTCTAGCGCCAGGAAAGCCTCGGTAGCGAATTATTAATCTTGCTAATTCCGATAAATTGTAGTCGGTTGCTTCTCCTGCTAATAAAGTATCGACACTGGCTCGATCGCGCTTGTATTGCGGATGCTGCTGATCTTGAGTTTTTTCTACTGAATCCATACTATTTATGTTTCCCAATCATTTGAAAATGTTGCTACAAGCAACCGCCACCCAAAAGCGCGGACATAAATAACCTCATGAATAGAGTCTTAAATCCGCGCTTCATAAACGGTTTGATTCGGGTATCATAACTGTCAACTGTCAACTGTCAACTGTCAACTGTCAACTGTCAACTGTTTAAATTGTCGCTTCAGTCATTCCCAGAAATTTTTGTGTTTGTTCAGTAATACCAAATAGTCGATCGCCGTGACAAAAAATTTCCCAGGCGCGAATTCCCATAAAACCAATACCTGCAACCGCCAAGGGCATCGCTGCGGCACCTAAAAGCGCGGCAATGGGGGGAAATATCATGCACAGTGTTAACAGAATGCCAGTAATAACACCACCAGCAATGCCAGCTTTGGCGGTGGCGGTAGCGACTTGTTCCACTAACTCTGACTGGGTAATTTTGCCTTCCACGCACAATAGCGAATTTTCTAAGATAGAAAATATTAACTCAATTACTGCTGCTGCGATCGCCCCTTTCATTGCAGCCCCAACGATTTCGGCAACTGCTGCTTTAAACGCTGCATCCGTTAAAACTTGCTTAGCGACTGCTAATTCTGCGGCAGTCATGTCTACACCACCGCGATCACGATTCACCCAAAAATATTCAAAAATCCCGTTAGCAGCTTCGCTTCCGCCTCCATTGACGTGCGCTTGGATGTGACTCCAATCTTTATCTTGACAGAAGTTGCGAATTGCTTCTGGGCCTTGAGCACGAATTTGGGCGGGTATGGATTCAAATACTTTTGCTGCTTCTTGCACATTTCGGATGCCGTCACGCACCCCAGCCCTAGCAAATTTGAATTGCAGATTTGTTGGCAGGTTCTCAAAACGGATGTTATGTGCTATTTTAAAAGCTTCTTGAGTGGCGATCGCCCCGGCACTAACCATTGAACTTGGCGCTGATTGTACCCACGCCGTTAATACAGTTGCATTTTCCTCAAATTTTGCATCAATTTGGTTGCCTAAGTTTTGGATATCGGCAACAGTTTCTTGTACTTTAGCCGTTAGGAATTCGAGCGGATTCTGGCTAATTTCCATGTTGATCCAGCTTGCATCGTTAATAATTGAATTATTTTGACTATAACATTCCTCTTCAGTAAGTGTGATTTTTTACTGAATTGCTTCTACCTTCTAACTCCGGCTGTAAATTTAGAGCTTTTTTTTGATAAAATAAACCTTCATTGATTCGACCTTGCTCTTCCAAACTTTTGCCTAAATTCCAATAAGCGACGGCTAAATCTGGTTGAAGAGCAATAGATTTTTGATAGTAAGTTATGGCGTCATCGAGCTGGCCTTGTTTGTAAAACATACTGCCCAAGTTAACATAGGCTTCGACAAAGTTAGGGTCAAATTCGATCGCCTTTGAGTATGCGCGAATTGCCGCGTCTATTTTGCCTTGGGCTTGCAGGATATTGCCTATAGTTTTGTAGGCGGCGGCGAAATTCGGTTGCTGGCGAAGTGCTTGGTAACAGGAGGCGATCGCCTCTACATATTTCTGTTGCGTATAATAAATTTCAGCTATCTTGTTGAGTGCGATCGGACTATCGGCTTGAATGGCTAGTAATTTTTGATATTGAGCGATCGCCTCGTCAACTTTTCCTGATTTCTGGAGGCTCTCGCCCGCGGACAAATACTGCTCTGCTAACTCGGAATTTACGGTCATAGATTTTACTTTAACAGCCGACACTACTTTACCACAAGTGTTAGTTAGCAACCGCGATTTCTAGGAATATTCTGACTATTTGAGATTTTAAATTTGTTTCTGTACCGGAATGCGGAAAAAAATAGTATGATTATTTTGAACCAGCATCAACGCTAATTGCAGAGGAAATCTCATGGCATCACTAGCAGGAAAAGTGGCAATTGTGACTGGTGCATCGCGGGGAATAGGACGCGCGATCGCCCTCCGATTATCGCAAGAAGGCGCATCGGTTGTCGTCAACTACGCCCGAGGCGCAGATCAGGCTAAAGAGGTTGTGTCAGCGATTGAAGCAGCGGGCGGGAAAGCATTAGCCGTGCAAGCCGATGTCAGCAAAACCGCAGAAATTCGCGATTTGTTCGATCGCACTCAGGCAACCTATTCACAAGTAGATATTTTAGTCAATAATGCAGGAGTAATTCTTTACAAACCTGTAGCGGAAGTTACCGAAGCAGAGTTTGATAATCTTTTTGCAATTAACGTCAAAGGCACGTTTTTTGCTTGTCAAGAAGCTGCTAAACGCATGGCGGAGGGAGGAAGAATTGTTAATTTTTCCAGTTCGACAACGGCGATAATGATGCCAACTTACGGGGTTTACGTGGCGACAAAAGGCGCGGTGGAACAGCTAACTCGATCGCTGGCTAAGGAATTGGGCGATCGCCAAATTACAGTCAATGTAATTTCTCCTGGTCCAACAGATACAGAACTCTTCACTGTAGGCAAAACCGCCGAACAAATACAAAGATTTACCCAAATGACTGCTTTGGGAAGACTCGGAAAAGTTGAAGATATTGCCGATGTGACGGCTTTTTTGTGCAGCGAACAAGCCCGGTGGATTACCGGACAAAATATCCGCGTTAACGGCGGAATTGCCTAAATACAGCGTATTCCAGGTTTATGAAGTAGAACGGCCCGGCAAGAGTGTCCCTACGGGGGGATAGATCGATAGGCGGGTGTCCTTGATAAACGTGGAATCTGGTATATATACTTTAGTCTGCTTGGAGTGGACGAAAGTTTGTATAGCAGCGATTTCAATCGCCAAGTTTAAGAATCCCCAAGCAAAATCTTTGATTCTGGTTGGGGATTCTTAAAATTCTATGGCGTGGACAATCTAACAAATCAAGGAGACAGCCGCCACACCTTAATCGTGTCGTCAAAACTGCCACTGATCAGAGTTTTGTCTTGAGGATTAAAAGCCAATTCCACCCAAGTAGAATGACCCTTCAGCGTGCCCACCGTGTCGGCGGGACTCATCTGCCACCGATCGCCGGGACTCATCCGCCACAGCTTGATAGTCCCGCTCAAATCGGCGCTGGCCAGCTTATCTCCGTCGGGACTGAAAGCCAAGGACTTAACCTTGTCGGAATGGCCGATCAAAGTCCGCAGCAGAGAACCGTTGGGCTGCCGGGACTGATTATTTGGGCTGATATCCCACAACTTCACCGTCTTGTCCCAACTGCCACTGGCGAGAGTTTGACCGTCCGGGCTGATGGCCAGAGACCAAACCGCTGCGGAATGACCCCAAAGAGTTTCTTTCAATTCCCCAGTCTGCCAGTTCCACAGGTTGATCTTACCGTCGCTGCTGCCGATCGCCAAAGTTTCTCGATCGGGACTGAAAGCCACCGACTGCACCTCGTCAAAAACCCGCTTGAGAGTTTCCAACTCGGCCCCGCCTTGGACTTGCCACAGCTTCAAAGTTTTGTCCTTACCGACACTGGCCACAGTCTGGCTATCGGGACTGAAAACCACCGAGAACACGCCGTTTTTGTGTCCCTCCAAAGTCTGAATTAACCTGCCAGAATAGAAATTCCACAATTTAATCGTACCGTCAACGCCACCACTGGCGATCGTCCTGCCGTCGGGACTGACAGCTACCGACCACACCGGCCCCAAGTGTCCTGCTAAAACCTTGAGCAGCTTGCCGTGACGCTTGTGCAGCAGATGAATTGTGCCGTCGTTATTCCCGCTGACTATCACGCGACCGCTGGGAGCGACTGCTACCGCCCAAACCGGGTTTTTGTCTTGATCCGCCAGAGTCCGCACTGCGGGCCCTGACTGCGATTCCTCACCCCTGAAATCCTGCATCGGGGGCGGATTGAACCGAATTTCGGGAATGGTAGAAACAGGATCAGAAGAAGTGAAAGCCTGCGGTGCAGGAGATGGCAAGCGAACACCCACTACTACGGACAGCAGGGCAACCGTACTTGCTGCCCACATGGCCAAAGTCCACTTGGGTTTGCTGAGAATCACGTCTACCGGTGCCGGGCCGTATTTCATGTCTGTGAGAATTGCCTCGGTCGATCGATAGCGTTTTGATGGTTCTCGCTGCACCATTTTATCCAGGATGCGGCCGAGTCGCGCCGAAACTGGTACTTTCAAATAATCTCTCCAAGTCCAACTTTCGGTTTTGATGTCAAACAAATCAAAGGGCGACATTCCCGTTAACAAGTGAATGCAAGTGACGCCCAAACTGTAGATGTCGCTGCTTTTAATCGCTTGGCCTTTAATTTGTTCCGGGGCCGCGTATTCGGCAGAACCTGTCACCGTTTCTGTTTTCAGCGGCCCGCTGTTTGCCGGAATTGCCGCGCCGAAATCGACTAAAACTAGCCCCGAGGCACTTTCCTGAGACACTCCATGTAAATCATCTTTCCCTGCCAAAGCTGGGGATGCTTGGGGAGTTTTGCGGTGAATAATATTCGATGGTTTGATATCTCGGTGAATCAGTTGATTTTCGTGAACAAATTGCAGGACTGGCAACAATTCGCTCAGCAGATACCAAATTTGAATTTCTTTAACAACACCTTTTTCTGAAAGCCGATCGGCCAAATTGCGGCCTTCGATGTATTCTTGCACTAAATACTGGCAGCCTTCGACTTCAAAAGATGCCAGCAGTTTCGGTATTTGGGGATGTTTCCCCAACTCGTCGAGAACTGAGGCCGAGCCGCGAAATGTCCGGTTTTGCTGGGTGCCACCGTCGGCGACTGCCGCGGGCGCGCAGAACTGTTGAATGACGCAGCGGGGTTGCGAAGGTTGGTCTTCATCGACTGCTAAGAAGGTGCGGCAAGTAAGACTTTGACCGAGAGTGTGAAAGACTCGGTAGCGACCTTTTAGCAGCAAGTTCGACTCGCAACTTTTGCATACTGTCGCGCGATCGAGATTTTCGGGGATCTGGCAATTGGGATTTGTGCAGTAACTCATTTGTCTTTCCGCTGGAGACCCCCGTCCGACATTATTGCTGGTGGGGGAGGAAAGCGGGGCGGTGCGTGCCGCTTCCTGTGGACAAATTCAATAATTGGAATCTTTGCTTGATCATAATTGTTTCCCAGATTTTCGCCACAATTGCTTGGGTCGATCGCGCGTAAATTATTGCTGACTTTCCTGCGAGCGAGGTTTAATAGGTCGATCGTACGGGCGGGCAGGATGCCCACCCCACAATAAAATCATTCTTTGTGGAACAGGTATCTTGCCTGTTCTTGAGAATGGTGCAATATCTCAGTTGTTACCGAATTAAGCTATACTGTCACTGCGAATACTTGCATTGAGATCGCAGCAAAGCAATCGCGACGCCTTGCCAAATATCCGCGATTCTTTGTTCTATGGAGTCAATCTAAAACTGCAAATCTCCAATCCACTAACAGATTAAAACTTAGGCAAATTTTGCCAAACTAACTACTAACTTTTAACTATTACTTATGCCGTTAATTCGCGTACCCAAGTCTTGGGAAATTCTCAACCCACAAATTACCCCAGAAACAGCCTTTCTCAATCGCCGCCGCTTCATGACAAATTTAATTGGCGTTGGCGTGACAGCTTCGCTGCTGCCGCTGACCGGCTGCCAAAGCAATGCTAGCTCAAAAACTGCTTTGGAGCAAAGCTCAACCCAAGCATATTCGGAATTGAGCCGGAATCGGGCCTTTGCAAAAGTCGATCGAGCGATTACCGACGAAGCCTTAGCTACAAAATACAACAATTTTTACGAATACGGCGGCACAAAATCTATTTGGCAAGCCGCTCAAGCTTTGCCAACAGAAAACTGGAAAGTAGAAGTAGGCGGTTTAGTAAAAAATCCCCGCACTTATGATATTGACGACCTCTACAAGAAATTTCCTCTCGAAGAACGAGTTTATCGATTTCGCTGTGTAGAAGCCTGGGCGATGGTAGTTCCTTGGGTCGGATTTCCCATGAAATTACTGATGGCTGATGTCGAACCGCAATCGCAAGCTAAATTCGTTCGCTTTACCTCATTTTACGATCGCAAAATAACCCCCGGCCCCGGTTTGATGTCCCAATTCTATCCTTGGCCTTACACCGAAGGTATGCGAATTGAAGAAATGGCCAACGATTTAGCATTTTTTGCCACAGGCTTGTATGGCCGAAGGCTACCAAAACAAAATGGTGCACCGCTGCGGCAAGTGATTCCTTGGAAATACGGTTTTAAGGGCGCGAAATCAATTGTAAAAATTGAATTTGTAGAAAAACAGCCCGCCACTTTTTGGAATACAGTCGGCCCCAACGAATACGCTTTTGAAGCAAATGTCGAACCCGACAAACCACACCCCAGATGGTCACAGGCCAGCGAACGGATAGTCGGCCCCGGTAACAGTTGGTCGTGGGAAACTCGCCCAACTTTGCCCTATAACGGTTACGGCGAATATGTAGCGAGTTTGTACAGTTAATTAAGTCCGCTACATATAATTTGAGGAACAGGCTTTGCGGCTTCTTCCTCAAATGATTAATTTCTCTCCTTTCTCTTTCTCTGCGCTCTCTGCGTTCTCTGCGGTTAATTTAAAAAATCTTTTTTGTTCGCTTCAGGAAAATGAAATATAGGACAAGGCAGTGCCGTATCCCTACCCGATACCTGCACTATGTTTGTAAATTTTACCTTAAATTTGAGTCCATCGACTATAATAAAAACTGATGAAGCTACCAAGGAATTGTTAAATGGTAACAACAACATCAACTCCCGTCGAGCAGCAAACTACCCCAGAAAACCGAGTTATTTTAAAAGGTGTCAGTTGGTCAACTTTTAAAGCATTGCTGGCAGATGTTGGGGACGATAGAGCTTGGAGAATTGCTTACGATGGAGGAGTATTAGAAATCAGAATGCCACTGGAAGAACACGAAGAACCCAAACGACTGATAGAAAGCTTTGTGGAAGCCATTGTAGATGAGCTGGAAATTGAACTTAGGAGTCTGGGTTCGCTGACTCTTGAACGAGAAGATTTAACTCGTGCTGTCGAACCTGATTCCTGTTTCTACATTCAAAATGAATCTTTAGTTAGAGGCAGAAATATCAATTTGCCAAATGACCCGCCGCCCGATTTAGCGATCGAGTCAGATTACACAAATTCATCTGTGAATAAGTTTACAATTTATGCTGCTATTGGCGTTCCCGAAATCTGGAGGTATCGCCGGGAATCTCTGCAAGTGTATCACCTTGTAGATGGGAAATATGAAGTGTGCGATCGCAGTTTAGCTTTTCCGTTTTTACCCGTTGCCGAAATCCCCGGTTTCATCGAACAAAGCAGAACCATCGGACAGCGTGCGGCTGTGCGTTTGTTTCGCGAAAGAATTAGAGAAATTTTACTAAGTCAAAAATAACACTTACATCTCTCCTTACTCCTTCTCTGCGTCCTCTGCGCCCTCTGCGGTAAAAAAATCCTTATTGTTCGCAAAACTCTGCAACTCTCCGCCAAACTCGCTCCAATAAATCGGGCATACTAACATCAAACCATTCAATTTCAGGATACGCTCGAAACCATGTCCGCTGACGCTTCCCAAATTGCCGCGTGTGCAAAATTGTAAATTCCTTGGCTTCTTCAAGCTTAATGTCACCCGCCAAATATTGTTTCATTTCCTGGTATCCCAGAGTATTCAATAGCGGCAAATCGCAGCCGTATTTTTGACACAAATATTCAACTTCAGCCAGCCAACCGGATTCTAACATTTGTTCAGTGCGGTGTCTGATGCGATCGCCCAAAACATCAATCTCACAATCCAACCCAATCTGTAAAATAGGATAATGGGGAGGATTTTCGCCCTGCTGCTCGGAAATAGAGCGCCCAGTCACATAAAATACTTCCAGTGCTCTTAAAGTTCTGACTGAATCATTCAGGTGAATTTTCTCAGCGGCAGAGCGATCGACCTGCTGCAACATCTGGTAACATTGAGATTGACCGAGTTCGACAAGTTGCGATCGCAATTCGGGCATCGGTGCTACCCTCGGAATTTTCAAACCGCGCACGATCGACTTAATATACAAACCAGTCCCTCCAACCAACAACACAGGAGAATCAACAGCAGCTATTAAATTTTGAGCTTGCTGCTGGTACTCTGCTAGTGTCAGCGTTTCTGTCGGATCGCAGATGTCAATCAAGTGATGCGGTACAGAAGCGCGATCGACCGCCGTCGGTTTTGCAGTCCCGATGTCAAATTCGCGGTACACTTGACGGGAATCTGCACTCAGGATCGAAGATTTCAGTCGCGAAGCCAAAGCCAAAGCCACTCCCGACTTCCCCGTCGCCGTCGCCCCGCAAATTGTAATCAATCTAAACATAAGCTGTCGCACATTTAAAAAACATATTGAATTTCCCTATAAAAACCCTCAAATCCTCTCCCATCCCCTCCCCTCCGGCTAATTCACCGCGCTACACCTCGGAAATCGCGAAGCAATCTCAAAACTATTCCCCTCCCTCCCCCCGATAAATTTGCATTTAGAAAGCCCTAGCATCGCCTTTAACGGTTTTGTGCTATAATTTTAGGAGTTTTCCCATTTTAGAAGCTTTTGGGGCTTTAGGCCTCATTATTGGAGCTATTTTTGTATGACCAGCAGCTACAGCGCCGACCAGATTCAAGTTCTCGAAGGTCTCGAAGCAGTCCGTAAACGACCGGGGATGTACATCGGTACCACCGGCCCGCGAGGACTCCACCATCTAGTTTACGAGGTTGTGGACAATTCCATCGATGAGGCGCTGGCTGGCCACTGCACTCACATCGAGGTTGACATCAACGCCGACGGTTCCGTTACCGTGACAGACGACGGCCGGGGTATTCCGACCGGCATCGTTGCCAAGACTGGCAAATCGGGAATAGAAACAGTAATGACTGTACTCCACGCCGGCGGTAAATTTGGCGGTGGTGGCTACAAGGTTTCTGGAGGATTGCACGGTGTAGGTATTTCTGTTGTTAACGCGCTGTCCGAGTGGGTAGAAGTGACAGTTTGGCGCGACCAAAAAGAACATTTACAGCGCTACGAAAGAGGCAATCCAGTTACTGAACTTAATGCCAAGCCCAACAAAGGCACTCGCACCGGCACTTCAGTTTCTTTCTTGCCAGATACTCAAATATTTAGCACTGGCATTGAATTTGATTACACTATACTCGCGGGGCGCTTGCGAGAATTGGGTTACTTGAATGCGGGCGTGAGAATTACGTTTAGCGACCACCGTTTGGAACTGCTCAAAAGTAGCGAACCTCGCATCGAAACATACTGTTACGAGGGCGGAATCAAGGAATATATCGCCTACATGAACCGCGAAAAGCAGCCTCTGCACGAAGAAGTGATCTACGTGCAAGGAGAACGCAACAACGTGCATATAGAAGTGGCTTTGCAGTGGTGCGTCGATGCTTTTAGCGACAACGTTCTCGGTTTTGCTAATAACATTCGGACGATCGACGGTGGTACACACTTAGAAGGTTTGAAGGCAGTCTTGACGCGGACGATGAATTCGATCGCCCGCAAGCGCAACAAAATCAAAGAAAACGAGCCCAACCTCGCCGGCGAAAACGTCCGGGAAGGTTTGACAGCAGTAATTTCGGTCAAAGTCCCAGATCCGGAATTTGAAGGCCAAACTAAAACCAAGCTGGGAAATACAGAAGTTCGGGGAATTGTCGATTCCTTGGTAGGCGAAGTATTGACCGAATATTTGGAATTTCGCCCCCAAGTAGCAGACGCTATTTTGGAAAAGGCAATTCAGGCATTTAAGGCCGCAGAAGCCGCCCGTCGTGCCCGCGATTTAGTCCGCCGGAAATCTGTTTTAGAATCGTCTCCTTTGCCCGGAAAGTTAGCGGACTGTAGCTCCAGAGACCCCGCCCTGTCTGAGATATACCTGGTTGAGGGGGATTCTGCAGGCGGATCGGCCAAACAAGGGCGCGATCGGCAATTCCAAGCAATCCTGCCTTTGCGCGGTAAAATTCTCAACATTGAGAAAACCGACGACGCCAAAATCTACAAAAATAACGAAATTCAATCGTTAATTACAGCCCTCGGTTTGGGCATCAAAGGCGAAGAATTCGATCCGTCGCAATTGCGGTATCACCACATAGTGATCATGACTGACGCGGACGTAGATGGAGCCCACATCCGCACGCTGTTGCTGACTTTCTTCTATCGCTATCAGCGCGCACTTGTAGAACAAGGTTACATCTATATTGCTTGTCCTCCTCTGTATAAAGTAGAACGGGGGCGCAATCATTACTACTGTTACAGTGAACGCGAAAGGAACAGTTTGATTCGCAATGAATTTCCGGCTAATGCGAACTATACTATCCAGCGGTTTAAAGGTTTGGGCGAAATGATGCCGACACAGTTGTGGGATACGACGATGAACCCAGCAACTCGGACGCTGAAACGGGTGGAGATTGAGGATGCTGCTGAAGCCGATCGCATCTTTACGATCTTAATGGGCGATCGAGTCGCCCCCCGCCGCGAATTCATCGAAACCTACGGCCCCAAAATGAATATGCTCGACTTGGACATCTAAGTTAGTTGACAGTTGACAGTTGACAGTTGACAGTTGACAGTTGGCAGTTCTTTGCTCGCGAGGATGAGTCATTAGTCATTAGTCATTAGTTAGTGGCTGATGACTGATGACTGATGACTACCGCCAACTGCCAACTGACTACCGCCAACTGACTACCGCCAACTGTCAACTGCAACTTTTGTTATAAAAATTAATACAATCTCTCATCAAATCGATCTAAGGTAAACACTTAGGTAATTTTTAGATTTTTGGCGCATCCATCAACTACCACAAAAATAGAAGGTTGGACAATATAGCGTCAACGACCCAGGTCTAAAGAGATTGGGCTTCTAGCCTAAGACTTAAACCACAGTTGACCAGACTCAGTACCTTGGTACTACGTTAACGGTAAGAGTTAAAGACCTACCAGGGAATGCGAAGCTAGTTCCTTGCTCTAGAAATTTAGGATTAAACAGACTTATTGGGTTAAATCAGTGTCCTAGATATAGTACCGGCCGTTAACTTTGTCGAAGCTAACATTACCCCGAAAGGGAGGCTCGAAAGAGCAAACATTATGTGATCGCGGGTTGCAAAATTTGAGAGGGTAATTTCGATGCACGCTCGCGTAGCCGAAGTGTCCCATCGAAAGTACATTAGATTCATTACACCGAATCTAGCAATCCTCGTGTAATGCAAAGATTCACGGCGGTTGAAACCGCCGAGCCGTTTCCCTCTCAGGTCTAAAGACGCTGAGTTTCCCACTTACCGAATTTTTTTATGAGCATCAATTTAGCGACCAAATTGCGTGAGGGAACCAAAAAGTCCCACACAATGGCAGAAAACGTCGGTTTTGTCAAGTGTTTTTTAAAAGGCGTTGTAGAAAAAACTTCTTATCGGAAGTTAGTAGGAAACCTCTACTTTGTCTACTCGGCAATCGAAGAGGAAATGGAACGCCAAAAGCAGCATCCGGTTGTTTCAAAAATTTACTTTTCTGAGTTGAATCGCAAACAAAGCTTAGAGCAAGATTTATTTTACTACTACGGTGCGAATTGGCGCGAACAAGTAGCTCCATCAGCAGCAGCTAAAGCTTATGTGCAGCGCATTCACGAAATCTCTGCCTCAGCACCGGAACTGTTAGTAGCTCACTCTTACACTCGCTACCTCGGCGATTTATCCGGCGGACAAATCCTGAAGGGAATTGCCCAGCGGGGGATGAATCTTTCCGAGGGAGAAGGCACTGCTTTCTATGAATTCCAGGATATTCCTGATGAAAAAGAATTCAAGGCTAACTACCGTCAGGCAATGAATGAACTGCCGATTGACGAAGCAACAGCAGAGCGAATTGTTGACGAAGCTAATGCAGCTTTTGGTATGAACATGAAGATGTTCATGGAGTTAGAAGGCAATTTGATTAAAGCTGTCGGTCAGATGCTTTTCAATACCCTGACACGGAAGCGCGGTGGCGCCAGTACCGAATTGGCTACTGCTGATTGAGCCAACACTCATTGGCAATAATTTGAGCCTCGTTTAAGAGGAAAACATTAAATCCTGGGGGTTTGATGGCTGGTTTGACAGTCACCAAAGCTCCGGGATTTTGCATAGATGCAGACGGCGGTTGAAACCGCGTCTACACAAAGGAAGTCCGCCTCCGCGGACTGAAGAAAAGAACGCAATTTTCAACGCCCGCTCTTCAACCAGCTATACAAGCGGGTTTTGTCTGTATAGACGCGGTTTCAACCGCCCGGCCTTCTGATATTCTCAATGAATAGAACCCGCTAGCCGGTCACGCATCAACAATTTGATTCCCGTCGAGCGGTCAATTGTCAACTGTCAACTGTCAACTGTCAACTGCCATATTACCTTCCCATGCCGCGATTAGGAGGCTCCTCATCCGGGACAGGCAAAGAAGTGGGCCTTACCTGCCGCTCCAAATACTTGCTCAAAGCGTAAGCGATATCCCCACGAGTCATGGGCTTCAAAGGATTAATCTTATTAGTTACGAGATCAATATTAACAAACCCTTCATAAAGTGCAGTAGCGATAGACTTTCTAGCCCAATTAGGAATTTCGCCTGCATCGGGATACTTAGCTAAAATCTCGGAAATGCTGGGATCTGGAAACTGAAAAACCCCGTAAGCTTGAGCAAAAATCGCCAAAGCTTCAGCGCGAGTCACCCTTTGATTTGGGAAAAACATTCCGTCGCGATATCCACTCATCGTTCCCGTTTTCAAAGCAGTTTGAATCGCACTGTAAGCCCAGTAACTCTTCGGTACGTCCGGCAATTCCCGATCGGGTTTTTGAGCAGTTTTCCGTCGTTCCAAACCAAAAGTTTTCACTAAAATGACCGCCAAATCGGCGCGACTGACAAGTCCCTCAGCATTAAAATTGCCACTGGCATCTTTATTCATCAATCCTGCACTCACAACCCGATCGATCGGATCGATTATTTGTTGAGCTTTAACCGCCATTGGCACTCCTTGCACTATCGCGAACGCAAAAAAAATAATCACTAACTTTTTCACGATTTTAATCCTTTCTGTCGCTAAAACAATCATGAAAACAGCAGTAATATTTTTTCCGTTTCCATCGGTATTATTCTGTGGTTTCGGCGGTGCGCGAGATTTGGGGATTATGTATTAAAATCAAACATTTGCTTCCGGCAAAGCGCCCTGCATTTTACCCAGCCAATCAATCAAATTATCTAATTGCTTTTGGGCCGTCAAAACCGCCATACCTCGAATAGTAACCTTCCCCTTGCTGTAGACAAAACGAGAGCGCAAATGTTCCGGCAAATTAGCCTTGAGCACATTCCAAGCAGGCTCTTCCATAGCTGTTTCCAAAACTATGTGCTGCTTATTCTCCGGTTTAATTCGAGAAAAACCGATTTTTTTAGCGATTTGTTTGAGTTCCACAACACGGATAAGTTGCTGGGCTGGAAGAGGAATGGGGCCGTAACGATCGCACCAATCGGCCCTAATTTGCTGCAAATCTTCCGAGGTATTAGCAGAAGCCACAGAGCGGTAAGCGCTCATCTTTTGATCCAAATCCGCGATGTAATCGGCAGGAATAAACGCCGTCAAAGTTAGGTCAATTTGCGCGTCCTCCACTTTCGGAATTTCCTGACCCTTAATTTCCCGAATAGCCTCCTCTAACATTTCAGCATACAAATCAAAACCGATCGCCTCCATTTGACCAGACTGTTCCGTACCCAAAACATCACCCGAACCGCGAATTTCCATATCTCGGACGGCCAACTGATAGCCCGAACCCAACTGCGCGAACTCTTGAATAGCGCGCAACCTCTGCCTTGCAGCATCAGAAAGCTTGTTCTGCTTCGGATAAAACAGCCAAGCGTGAGCTTGAATCCCCGCGCGCCCCACCCGTCCCCGCAACTGGTAAAGCTGACCCAAACCAAACCGCTGCGCGTCTTCAATCAAAATAGTATTGACGCGCGGAATATCCAAACCCGACTCAATAATCGTCGTGCACACCAAAATATCGAAATCTGCCGCACTGAAAGTCAGCATCACCGATTCTAATTCCGAAGCATCCATTTGACCGTGGGCGATCGCAATTCTGGCAGACGGAACCATCTCCTGCAACTGAGTGGCCAACTCATCAATCCCCTCAATCCGCGGCACCACGTAAAAAACCTGACCGCCCCTGTCCAATTCTTGACGAATGGCCGATCGCACCACTTCCGGGTTATAGGGAGCCAAATGCGTCTGAATCGGGCGCCTGCTGGGAGGCGGAGTCGAAATCAAACTCATCTCGCGAATCCCCGACAGCGACATATACAAAGTCCGGGGAATCGGCGTTGCTGTCAGAGTCAGAACATCTACCTCTGTTTTGAGAGCTTTAATCGCTTCCTTTTGCTTAACTCCAAACCGCTGTTCTTCATCCACCACCAACAAGCCCAAATCCCGAAATTTAATCGCTTTGCTCAAAACAGATTGAGTACCAACAATCACATCTAATTCCCCAGTCGCCAAACGCTTGTGAATCTCCCGGCGCTCGGTTTCAGTGCGAAAGCGATTGAGCAAACCAACTTCGATCGGATAAGGGGAAAAACGCTCAGAGAGCGTGTGATAGTGCTGTTGGGTCAAAATTGTCGTCGGCGCGAGCAAAGCCACCTGCTTGCCCGCTGTAATTGCCTTAAAAATCGCTCTCAGAGCAACTTCTGTCTTGCCAAAACCAACATCGCCACAGACTAAGCGATCCATTGGTCGATCGCCCTCCATGTCGCGTTTCACATCCTGAGTTGCCTTCAACTGATCCGGCGTAGGTTGATAGGGAAAAGAATCCTCTAATTCTTGTTGCCAAGGCATATCAGGAGGAAAAGCGTAACCCTGTTGCTTAGCTCTTTTAGCATAAAGATTCAGCAAATCTACCGCTACTTTCTTAACAGCTTTGCGAACTTTTGCTTTAGTTTTTTCCCAAGTTTGACCAGTCAGCTTGTTGAGATCCGGCACTTTATCGCCGACAGTCCGAAACCTCGACAAAGCGCCCAATTGATCTGCCGCCACCCTGAGAGTACCGTCAGCGTATTGCAGCACTAAATATTCGCGAGTTTCGCGATCGATCGTCAAGCGTTCCAACTTGAGAAATTTGCCCACTCCATGCTGGCGGTGAACCACGTAATCACCAGGGCTTAATTTATTCGGATCTACTTGCTTAGAAGCAGCGCGACGGCGCTTGCGGACGTAGCTAAAAGTAGCGAGAGAATGCTGACCGTAAAATTCCCGATCGGTAATTAAAACAATCCGAAAAGTCGGCAGAATAAACCCTTCCAATTCTGCTAAGCCGCTGTACTTCAAAGCAACCGGAACGTGCTGCAATTGCAACTTGTCGATCGCCAAATAATCGCGCGGATTCACCACAAACTGAGCCGGACAGTCGTGTTCCGACAGCAGAGAAACCGATCGACTCGGTTGAGCAGAAACCAGAAAAATGGTAAAACCCCGATCGCGCTCTTCCCTGAGCATTTGAGACAACTTAGCAAATTGGTGAGGCATCACCGGCACAGGTCGAGAAGCCAAATTAATCGCAGACGGTAGCTGGTCGCCCTCTGCAGAGCTTTGAAATTTTTTAGAAGTAGAATCTTCTGCCAATTCTGAAAGTTCTAGCCTGTCGAAAGCTGCGACATCTGCCATAGATTCAGCAAAAGTGCGGTGAATTTTCGGAACTTTCAAATTAGCAATTGGCAATTTTTCTGTTGCCTCACCAGCAACTGCCGATTCCCGATTGCAATTATTCCACTGTTCCTGTGCATTCTCAAACCAGCGGTCGCTGTGAGCTTCGCACCCTTGGGGTTCGTCAATAACAACTAAAGTATTTTCTGGCAAATAATCCAACAAAGATGCAGGTTGCTCGAACGCTAAACCCAACAGCCTGCGGACAAATTTTTCCGCTTCATTTTCCGCTTCATTTTCGGGGTCGAAAGAGCCTAGGTGGTTGATTGCGTCAAGCTTTTTTTCAGATAAAACTGCTTTAATAATTGTGTTAAAATTAGTAGGAGTTAAAACTAATCGATCGACCTTATCGAGCGATCGCTGGTTCGAGGGATCGAACTCCCGAATTTGCTCCAAATTATCTCCGAACCATTCCAGCCGCACCGGCAACTCCGCCGCTACCGGAAACACATCGACAATATCACCCCGGCGACTCCACTGGCCCTCCATTTCCACCAGAGTCACCCGATCGTATCCCATCGAGGCCAGTTGGCGGTCAAGTATCTTGGAGTCTTGAACTTCGCCTCGCTTCAGCGTCAGACAGTAGGGTTCAAAATCACTTCGAGGTGGCAAATGAGGCTGCAGGGATCTTTCTGTGGCGACAATGGCGATCGGCTTGGACTGATTGGCGGTTTTTTCTTGCTTGTCCACCAAATCCGCCAGCACCTGCATTTGTCCCCAGGTCATTTCGTTCTCGTCGGAGTAAGATAGCTCGTAGGGCGAAGCCTCGGAAGTCGGGTAAAAATGTACTGTTTGCCAGCCCATTGCCTCTAGAGAGGCCACCCAGCGGCCTGCTTCTTCCAGAGTTGCTGTCACGACTAATAGGTTTCGCCCTTCTTCCTGGGCGAGGGCGGAAGCTACCAAACCTTTAGGTAAGCGGGCTATGCCTGCGAGTTGCAAGCAGTGATGCCGTTTGAGCTTGTTGAGGAGTTCTGTTGCTAGGGGCGATCGCCCGAGGGTACGAATTATTGAAGAGAAAGTCATGCGCTTTTAATTTTAATCCCTGATCGGCGAAGGCTCTTTCCCTTTGCCTGTTAAGGAGATTGTACGACAAACATCCATGATTGTGTCGCTCTGCTGTTGACGCCTTGGAACTTAACTGGAGATAGATTTCTGCTTTAATATGTCGAACTTGCGATCGCAGCAAGCCAGTTCCGTTAATCTAGGGACAGGTCGATCGCCAAATCGAGATTGTCGGTCGAGATTGACAGATCCCCCAGATTATAGATTCAATTGAGTCTAAAATCTAGAATCTCAAATCTCAAATCGACTAACCGGGAAACGCGCTTCGTCTTTACCATCGATAATTTGAGAAATGTCCCCAAGTACCGATATTCTGATTGTTCTCCTGCTGGTTTTCCTCAATGGCGTGTTTGTGATGTCAGAGATGGCCATCATCTCAGTACGGAAGGTGAGACTGCAACAGATGGCAAACCAGGGTTCGATCAATGCCCGTGTAGCTTTGGATCTGGCTAATGCCCCGAATCAGTTCTTGCCGACAGTTCAAATCGGGATTACGCTACTGGCTATCCTGTCCGGCGCTTTCGGAGAAACGACGATTGCTAAAAGGGTAGAGCCTCTGTTGCGCTTGATTCCGGCCTTGGAACCCTACTCTAAGCCGATCGCCTCAGTCATCGCAATTCTAATCATAACTTACCTCACCATAATTATCGGCGAACTCGTGCCGAAGCGGCTGGCCCTCAACAACCCCGAGCCGATCGCCTCTCGTGTCGCTATTCCCATGCGAATGCTCTCAAACATTGGCGCTCCAGCAGTGTATGTTTTAAGTCATTCCACTGACTTAGTGATGCGGATCATGGGGATTGTGCCTTCAACAGAACCGCAAGTTACAGAGGAAGAAATTAAAGTTTTAATAGAGCAAGGAACCGAAGCCGGAACCTTTGAAGAAGCCGAACAAGACATGGTAGAAAGAGTCTTTCGTTTGGGCGATCGGCGAGTCAGCGCCTTAATGACCCCGCGACCCGATCTTACCTGGCTCGACCTCGACGACTCAGTAGAAGAAAACCGCCAAAAAATGCTCGGCAGCGGTCATTCTCGGTTTCCTGTTTGTCAGGGCGGACTCGATAACGTTGTCGGTTTAGTACACGTTACGGATATGTTGTCTCGCAATTTGACCGGTCAACCCCTCGATTTAAGTGCTTCTTTGCGGAGGCCTTTATTTGTGCCGGAAAGCACGCGCGGTTTGAAAGTATTAGAGCTTTTTAAGCAATCTAGCAATCAAATTGCCTTAGTGGTTGACGAATACGGAGTCATTCAAGGATTGGTGACAGTCAACGATATTTTAGTCGAACTCGTTGGCGACTTTCCCTCAATAGAAGATGCTGACGAGCCGGAAGCCGTGCAGCGCGAAGACGGTTCTTGGCTGTTAGACGGAATGCTAGCAGTCGAAGATTTTTTTGAGCTGTTTGGAATCGAAGAATTGTCAGCAGAACACAAAGGAAGTTACCACACAATGGGCGGTTTTGTGATTACAAACTTGGGCAAAATTCCCACAGCAGCCGAGCATTTTGAGTGGAACGGTTTGCGCGTGGAAGTAGTCGATATGGACGGGAACCGAGTTGATAAAATCTTGGTAATGCCGATCGACTCCACGGGCGATCGAGCTGCAAGCCAATCGAAAACCTAAAAACCGCCCAAAAGATCAGACGGCGGTTGAAACCGCGTCTACACAAAGGAAGTCCGGATGGTGCGCGGACTGAAGAAAAAAACGTAATTTTCAAGGCTCTGTCTTCAACCCGCGGAGGCGGGTTTTGTCTGTATAGACGCGGTTTCAACCGCCCGGTCTTCTTCAACCCCTCTCAGCTCGGGTTTTGTCTGTATAGACGCGGTTTCAACCGTCCGGTCTTCTATATCTCATTATTTCTTCTTACTCCTAGCCTCATCCTTCTGCAAAGATTCCAGAATAGAACGCCCCACATAATTGCTAAAAACCACCTCTCCCGCTTGATTGTAATGACAGCAGCTATCCACATAAACAGCATCTTTAGTCTTATCGAACACCTTAACCCCATTGAAAATATTAATCTTATTTTTTTCTAAATTAGGCAACTTACTCAAAAGAGCCGGATAGCCAATTTCCACAGCCTTAGCATAAGGAGTATCATTGTTAAAAGCAATCTGCTTTTCGGCTTCACCAAACACCCTTTTCGTCTGATAATATTGATTAGGCTGAAGAACATGAAAATAAGGCACATTACTAGCAGACAAAACTTTGTGCATAAAAATTGAACTTTTCGCCCAATTCCACGCCATTTGTTCAAAAGCTGCTGAATCCTCTAAAACCGACTTATTTTTATTAATATAAATCACGCTGCCCTCGTCATCTTGTTGTTGTTTGCCACGTTCTTTTTCAAATGCAATCACATCTCTCCGATAACTATTGACTAAATTTTGAACGTAAACAGAAGTCAAAGCATCACACGCAGCTAAAGAACAGTGTTGCAAACTCTCCAAACCCTCATTAATCCTAGTTTTATTTTCTTTAATTCTGAGAGTTGCTTGCATAGCCTTGGTAGAAAGGCTATTATTTGCCAAGCTAATCAGTGGCAGAATGTGCTGATTGCTTGGCATCGCCAGATCAATTTGATTTTTATTGTTTATATTAGAAAGTGCTACTTCATTAAAGCCATCTATATTGACGACTAGATCCAGTTCTTGACCTAAAGCTAAAAAATAATTTAAAATTAATAACTGTTGCGGCTGTTTGTAGCCGCCGGTAGCAAAAGACAAAATTATAAATTCTTTATCCTGTAAACCGGGAACCTGTTTTAGGTATTGAGGTAAAATTTTATTTTGAATTTGAAAAATTGAAAAGTCCGAAGCCACCGAACCGCCAAAAATTCCGATCACAAATTGATTTTTTTTAGTCTTTTTAAACGGGTAATCATAAGGAGAGATAAATCCATAGTTATTAATCTTAAAACCAGGGCGAAAATCTGGCCCTGGTTTTTGAATAAACCCAAAGAAAGGATGAAACCTTTCGACAATAGACTGATTCAGCCGCACTCCTTCTAAATTAATTCCTAAAGCCGACTTATCTTGCGCCTTTTGTCTAGTATAGAATAATTGCTTGTGCTTGACAAAATACCATCCCAAGGAACCGAGTTCCAGGAAAACCAGTAAAAGCCCTAAGTTAATCAAAGCAATTTTTAGAATTTCTTGTCCTTTTTTGAGGAATTTTAAATCTTTCATAAACCTCTATTTCGACTCCCTCACTACTTTAACAATAGAACTGGAAACATAATTTGCCAATACTTCTTCTCCCACTGAATTATAGTGGCAGCAGGCATCTTTGTAAACCGTCTCTTTTGTATTGTCTAAAATATTCACTGCGCTAAAAACATTAACCCCAGCTTTTTGCAAATCATCGACTTTGGACAACAATACCGGATAACCTTTTTTCACCCCTTCAATGTAAGGACTCTCTTTGTTAATCGCGATTTCCTTTTCCTTGGCGGTAAACGCTCGCTTAGTGGGATAATACTGGTTGGGCTGGATAAAGTGAAAATATTTAATCTTTCTACTTGATAAAATTTGATTCATCCCGATCGACGATTCGTACCACATCGATGCTATTTTATCAAAAGCCGGGGCATCCTGCAAAACAGAGTCAGCTTTGGGAATGTATACTATACCGCTCTTTGCCGTGTCTGAGTTGGATTGTTTGACTTGTGCGTCGTACTTGACAACTGCTTGCTGGTAATTGTTGACTAATTGTTTCACTTGTAGCGAGGTAACAGCGTGACACAAAGCAAGCTGACAAGTTTGCAATTTGTCAATACCTGCTTTCAACTGTTTTTTGTTTTCGTTAATTTGGACGATCGAACTCATCGCTTCCGGCGATAAGTTGTTGTTGGCTAAACTCGTCAGTGGCTGTATATGCTGAACGCTGGGCATTCCTATGTCTAGCTGGGCTTTGTTGTTTAAATTTGAGAGGGCTACTTCGTTAAAACCGTCAATATTGATGACTAGATCCAACTCTTGACCCAAAGCTAGAAAGTAATTTAAAATTAGTAATTGTTGGGGCTGTTTGTAGCCGCCGTTGCCAAAATTTAAAACGACAATTTCGCGATCGGCTAATTCTGGATAACTCTGCAATTTCTTAGAAAATTTTTGATTTATATATTCATCTACTGCAAAGTTATTAGCAACAGAACCGCCAAAAATGCCGATAATAAATTGTTTTTTATTGGTTTTAATAAACGGATATTCGTAGCGCGAATAAAAGCCTTCTTTGTTGACTTTTAATTTTAATTTTTCATTGGGAAAAGCACCTTGTTTGAGCACGTAGCCAAAAAACGGGTGCAGTCTTTCTACGATAGATTCATCTAGTCTAATTCCGATCCTTTCAATGTCTTCTACTACTTTTTCTTTACCTTTGGTTCTGGTATAAAAAAACTGCTTTTGATTGATAAAATAAAAAGCTAGCGACAAAGCTTCCAGACAAATAAAGGCGATCGCCAAATTAACCGCGATTATAATTAATATATTTTTGCTTTTTTCGAGTGCAGTTGAATCTTTCATGAAATTTGACGGCTTAGGGTTGTTTTTTGGGGACTTGAGACTGCTTCAAATTCTCGCACAAATTTCGCTCAATCAGGATACTTGTCAGTCGGTGTCCGAGTTCATTCCAGTGACCCCCACAGGGTACAGAATTCTCAAAACCGTGGGCGCAGACTTGATATTTTTCCGTGTAACCTTGGAACTGTTCGGATAAATTAAGCACCCGAAAACCCTCGCGCGCGCCCAATTTTTCCAGCCGCCTATCGGGATAAAACAAATCCTGAATGTTGTTCTTTGTCATAAAATTTTTTCGCCGCTGGGCCTCCGGTCTAACTTGCATCGGATCGCCGATTGTCACAACCAAGAAATCAGCATTTTTCTGCACAACTTCATTCCGCATCGTCACAATCAAACCCTCTGTCACCCTCCAAGCTTCTTGCCAAGCTGCATCATGAGGTTCCTTGAGGTTCAGGGTACTTAAAGTGGTAAAGTGTCCCGATAACTCCCGCTTTTTCCGCTCTAAGTCTACTTTTTTAATGACCTGCAGAATGCGCGAATTGTTGACGATCAAACTGGGCATTCGGTCTACGAAGGAAACTGCTCTTTCGTTGCGATCGATCGGCGCCAGATTGCGAAAAGACATATCCGGTACTAACTTGCCGCTAGCATCATAAGCAAAAAATGGTCGGTAGCGATCGTATTCCAATTGCGGCGAATTGTTAATTATATCATTACCAATAAAAAAAGCAAGAATTACAATATCAGGACTGTAATCCCACACTTTTTTTCGCAGCATTATCAATTCTTGAGCAGTACCGTAGCCCTGCACCCCGAAATTCATGACCTCAACATTTTTGCGTCCCTTAACAGCTTCGCAGTTGCCTAACTTTCGTTCCAATTTCGACCAGAAAGTTTGTTCGACAGGTACGTGAATTGCTTCGGTGAAAGAATCGCCCAAAACCGCAACGCGCAAAGTATTCGGAGGTTTGGCTTTTGTATGTTCGCGATCGCGCAAACCCTCGCTATTCACCTGCACAAAACTCGAACCTTCCCCATTCCACTCCCCCGACGCACCCGGTTTCAGCTTCCAACCCAAATTCGGATCGGAAGTGTGGAAACGAGTTGGCGCCGACTCTACGAAATCTCCTATTTTTGGATAGCCCTCAACTCTAGCAACTCGCAACCCAACTTCACCAATTACCACCCCCATCAATAAACCGCCGAGTGTCAAACCCAAATTGACACCCAAATTTTTCAACTTGCTCATTCTTTCAAAACAGGGTGTAAATAAACGGAGCAATCACAGAACCCTGACTCAATACAATCAAAGCTCCCAAAAAGACTAAAGTCACAATTAACGGCAGTAGCCAATACTTTTGGCGTTCTTTCATAAACGCCCACAAATCTTTGAGAAAGTCTAAAGTTGCTTCAAACACTTAAAAAGGACGCTCCATACTAACTTTTGTTCTTGCTTTACTCGGGACGCGGTAAGTATCCATTTTAGGATTGAGTTTCCGCCGCATTGCATCTTCGCCGAAAATGTTTTTGAGCACTCCCATCGGCCAAACTATTAGGTAAAAAACTATCCCGAGGACGATCGGTGTTTCGATCTTGTTGAGGAGCAGTCCAAACTTCATCCATCCGTGATAAATGGGATTCAGGGATTTCGGCGCAACTAATGCTAGCACAACTAGCACGCTGCCGGCAATCCAGGGCCACCAAGGTATAGAATGCCGCCGCAGTAAAGGTACTGCTAAACCGAACAGCACTGCTATTAAGCTGCCAATTAGCAGCCCGAAATCGCGCAGGCCTTTGTTATCGAGTTTTTTTATTTCGTCGTTCATGGTGAAGGAAGAAGGAAGAAGGAAGAAGGAAGAAGGAAGAGGGAAGAAGGAAGAGGGAAGAAGGAAGAGGGAAGAAGGAAGAGGGAAGAAGGAAGAAGGAAGAGGGAAGAAGGAAGAGGGAAGAAGGAAGAAGGAAGATTCGATTGTTTTGAGAGTCGATCGATCGTTCCGAGAGTCCGACAGGGGTTGAAAACCCCTGTCTCATAGCTAAAGTCCTCTTAAAGAGGACTAAAATACATCGTAATTTTGATTGTAATTAACGATTGTAATTAATTGTAATTAACAGTCGGTTTTAACCGACTTTAGCTATGAGGCAGGGGTTTAAACCCCTGCCGGACTCCTGCCGGATTGGCGGGCTGCGGGTTCAATCTAGTTCAAATTCATTTTTCCAAGCTTCATCTTGTTTCCAAGGAATTTGTTCTGATTTAGGAATTAAGAAATTCTCTAAAACCAGATAATCCATTTCGGTTCGCATGAAACAGCGGTAAGCATCTTCGGGAGTGCAAACAATGGGTTCGCCTCGGACGTTGAACGAAGTATTTACCAAAATCGAACATCCCGATCGCCTTTCAAAGTGACTGATTAAGTCATAGTACCGAGGATTGGTTTCTTTGTGAACTGTTTGGATGCGAGCCGAGTAATCGACGTGGGTAACAGACGGAATTTCCGATCGCGGAATGTTAAGCTTTTCAATACCAAACAACTGTTCTTGTTCGGGTGTCATCGGAATGCGGAGACTAGCTTTGACTGGAGCCACCAATAGCATATAAGGGCTAGAATGGTCAATCTCGAAATAATCCGCAACTCGTTCGGCTAAGATTGACGGCGCAAAAGGTCGAAATGATTCCCGATATTTAATTTTCAGGTTCATCACGGACTGCATTTTAGCATTACGGGGATCTCCAATGATCGATCGCCCGCCCAGAGCCCGCGGCCCAAATTCCATCCGCCCTTGGAACCATCCCACCACATTTCCCTGTTCCAAAATTTCCGCCAACTGCGGCATCAATTCGGCATCGTCCAATCGGTGATAGCTAGCTTTGACAGCATCCAAATATTCGAGAATTTCTTTGTCAGTAAACCTTGGCCCCAAATAGGAACCGCGCATTTTGTCGTGACAAGTTAAATGAGCCACAGACTTCGCCACAGTTGCGACAGCTTGGTTCGTAGTCAGGACTTCAGTCCTCTCCTCGTTCGTAGTAAGGACTTCAGTCCTCTCCGGCTTAATATTATTAACTGCGAGTAGCTCATCGCCCACAGTACGAGTTTGTTCGCAATACTGATACCAAATCGCCAAAGCCGCGCCCAAAGCACCGCCAGCATCTCCCGCTGCTGGTTGAATCCAAATATCTTTAAAAATATTTTCCCGCAAAAGTCGGCCGTTAGCCACGCAGTTGAGAGCAACGCCACCCGCGAGACACAGATAATCGACATCCAATTCTTTTTTAACTGTTCTGCAAAGCCGCAAAACAACTTCTTCGGTGACAACTTGAATGGAAGCTGCTATGTCCATTTCCCGCTGAGTCAGTTGTCCTTCACCTTGACGCGGCGGCCCTTCAAACAGTTGGTCAAACTTCTTATTTGTCATGGTTAAGCCAACAGTATAGTTGAAATAATCCATGTTTAAACGGAAAGTTCCGTCATCTTTGAGGTCGATCAAATGGGTGAGAATTTTGTCTACATACTTGGGTTCGCCGTAGGGCGCTAAACCCATTAGTTTGTATTCGCCAGAGTTGACTTTGAAGCCTGTGTAGTAGGTGAAAGCTGAATAAAGCAAACCAAGGGAGTGGGGAAAATCGATTTCCCATTGAGGTGTCAGTTGGTTGCCGTCTCCCAACCAAACGGAGGTTGTGGCCCACTCGCCTACGCCGTCGAGACACAAAACGGCGGCTTTTTGGAATGGGCTGGGGAAAAATGCTGAGGCTGCGTGGGATTGGTGGTGCTCGGTAAATAGCAGAGATGGCAGTTTATTGGTTTTGCAGTTGGCTATTTCTGCGAGATCTCTTTTGAGCATGGTTTTGAGGTAAAGCTTTTCTTTTAGCCAGATGGGCATGGCGGTTAGGAAAGAGCGAAAACCTTTGGGTGCGTAGGCTAAATAGGTTTCGAGAAGGCGCTCGAATTTGACTAAAGGTTTATCGTAAAAGACTATGCGATCGACTTCCCGTAAATCTATGTTCGCTTCTTTTAGGCAATAGGCGATCGCATTCTTGGGAAATCTGGCGTCGTGCTTTTTGCGGGAAAATCTTTCTTCCTGCGCTGCTGCTATAATTTCTCCGTCGCGAATTAAGGCTGCGGCGCTGTCGTGGTAGTACGCCGAGATTCCAAGTATGTTCATCGCTCTCCTCACAAATCGCTATGCGCTCGTATCTGAGTATTTAGAATAGCTAATGATTATAGCTCTAGTGGTGCTGATTTGAAGTTGATTTTTGCGATCGCCTCTAATTTTACCTAAATTGATACCAGTGCGAGGCCCTTGGACGATCATCGCCCGTCTGACAGCATCCAGCTAGCGCCTGCGAATCCTGCGCCCCCAAGCTCTTAAATAAGTGGCCGCGGGGAATTGATAAAATTCGCCTACCAACCACAGCACTATGCCTAAATGGGACAAAAAGGCTAAACCAGTCCAAGCTGCGGGCAGCCACGACAAGCGACTGCCGGGAATCGGGGGAAAGTAGTAAGCTGAAAGTCCGAGCAAGGTGGTGGGAAGGAAGATGAGACCGATCGCTGCGGCAAAATAAGGCCATCCGAATTCTACGCCTTCGAGGTGTGCTCCTATCCATTTTTTGCCATTCCAGTGCCATGATACGGGCGGCTGGCGATCGGCCATTTTCAGCGATTGTCTTTCTTCGCTGGCGGTAAAAATGTGCTGGCAGAAGTTGCAAGCTAGGGCTTCCATCATCGGCATGGTGGAAATTTGACCGGTGCGGCACACGGGACAGGGATATGTATCTTGATGATTGAAAGGTCTGGTTGATTTTTTGAAAGTCTGCATGGATCAGGCTGTTTGTCAAGATATTGAGAGATCTTAACAGAGTACAGAAATTGTATGTTGAGTGAGGGCGGGTTTTGTATCTAGATTGTTGGTGATTTCACATTTTTTCCCGCTTCCGGGGCCGCTACATTCATGGAGCTTGATGGTGGATGATTCGGATTAATTGCGGTGATTGTTGCTGTACCGAATTCTGGCTCCTGCCCAGTGAAGTTTTTCCCTCAAAGTGTTGTAATAAGAATAGTTTTCCCGCAAAATGATAAACTTGGCTTCGCAGTCTGCCCTCCGCACGTCTACGCGCTGTCCTGGCCAAATTGCAGTACCTAAAATGCCGTCTGTCCAGAGTTTGGTACTGAGTTCGTAATCTGCTAAAGGCCAAATGCTGACGACTGAACCGGGCGGCAGGACGATCGCCCGACTGGATAAACTCAAAGGGCAAATCGGAGTAACTGCGATCGCGTCCATTCCCGAGTGCATAATCGGCCCATTGGCAGATGCAGTGTAACAAGTCGAACCGGTGGGAGTTGCCACAATTAAACCGTCGCCTTGATATTGATCGACTACTTCGCCGTCAACTTCCATTTCTAGAATACAGCTCGGCATTCGATCGGCTGAAGCAGGTTTGACACACATTTCATTTAGTGCCAAAAATCGATCGCTTTGGGGTTCGAGATTGCTTCTGTTTCCCTCAAAAACTGTTGCCTGCAACATCATCCGCTTCTGCACAGCATACCTATCTTCCGAAAGTCTGTCCCAAATCTCCTCAGTATTTTGGAAATCCTCAAAAGACTCGGTTAAAAAACCCAGATGTCCCCCCACATTAGCTGCCAAAATCGGGATGCCGTCAGCCGCCAAATTCCGCGCAGCAGCTAGGGCCGTACCGTCGCCCCCCAGCACTACCGCTAAATCAATTGGGCTGTTACTAGAAGCTAAAAACACCGGATACGGGTTATCTTTCGGGCCATTGGGCCCCATTAAAACCTGACACCCGCGACTTTCTAATTGGCGGGCACACTGTTCTGCCCACCGCTGGCTGAGGGTATCTCTGGCTTTGTGGGCGATAATTACTTGTTTTAGTTGCACAACCTATCGATTTTAGATTTTAGATTTGGGATTTTAGATTATTAGATTTTAGACTAGACCAGATTGCAAAACTCGCAAAGTATCTTGAAATTATCTGCGTTTATCTGCGTTTATCTGCGGTTTCCCTATCAATCAAAGATTTATGCAATAAGTCTAATTGATATCTTGCAGCATTTTTCACAATTTCGAGGCAGAGCCTCCGGATCTGCGTTACCAGGCAGAGCCTGGTAACGAGGAAACGAGAAGTGAGAAAAAGAATTCTCTCCCTCTCTCCCACTCCCTCCATTACCCGTCGGCGATCCGGGATTTGGGCCGCGGCCAGATAATGCTCGAATCGGCCGCGAGTAGGCGAGAAACTGCGATCGCCCCAAAGCGGTTGAGGTGGCTGGGGTCAACAAAATAGTCGTTACGGCCCGGCCACCGCTGCGACAAGTCGCGGAAAGCGAAGCCTTTTTGCCGCGAGAGTTGCTGCATTCGCTGCCGAAACTGCTGTTCAGCCGACCGACGTGTTGGATCTAAGTAGTCGTTGGTGAGGGGCAAATTGACGAAAATTAGGGGAATTTTGCGAGCTTTGGTAAATGCTACAACTGAATTAAAGGCTGTTGCTTGTTTGCCTCCGAGGTTGAAGTTTTCGTAGTCGCGATCGTACTGGCCTGAAACGTAAGCGCGTTCTCGATAATAAGTGTTGGGATTGTACTTGCCCGACATAGCCATGAATCCGTTGGAGTCGATCGAATCTGCCAATTGGTTGACTTGTCTGAGGGCTACTGTTGTCCGTCGCGAGACTGGAATCAATTGTGCTTTTTGAGTTGCTGCATCCGCTGCGATCGGTTTTAACTCATATCTGGCAGTATTTGAGGCAACGGGCAAGATGCCCGTTCCACTGGACGGGAATTTGATTGTGGGGTGGGTGTCAGCAGCGGGCAAGATGCCCGTTCCACTGGACGGGAATTTGATTGTGGGGAGTAGGGGTTGGGCATCTTGCCCGCCCGTGAAAGGTCGATCGACAGAGGTAAATGCTTTGCGGAAAGTGTTTTTAGCGCAGGGCTGCGGGAATCTGTAACACAGCGGAATCTCGTTGGGTTCCTCCGACGGCTGTTGGGGGCGAATGCCTGCTGCTAAAAGTTGGCTGCCTTCGGAATCGACGATCGAATTAAAAGTGCGATCGTCCCGGCCGCTGTTAAATGCGCGCACACCGTCCGCCCAGACAATCATTTGAGGCAAATGCTCCGGCTTCAAGAGCCGCCGCAGTTGAAAGTCAACTACTTGTGCAGTTGCGCCGTTGACTGAAAAGTTAAATACTTTTAAGCCCGGACGGCCGCTGGCGGCCAAAGATTGTTTTAGCTGTTTGGGATCTACGCCCTGCAATGCCCGGGAACTGCCGACAATCAAAACATCTGGCGGCCCGACAGTCGCAACGTAGGATAGGTAAAGTTCTAGTTGTTCGTTGAGTAAATCGCTGCTGAAACTGACTGTACTGGCGGCTTGCGATCGGGTTGCACTCGCTTGCTGTTGGGAATAAACCAAGTTTCTCATGTACTCGATTACTTTTTTCTCAGCAAACGCCCGTCTGGGACTGCCGGGGGGAACCGCTTGCATCCAGGCGACGGCCTGCACCCACAGGGCTGCTACTTCGTCCCAGTCTTGTTTTGAATTGGCTGATTGAGCCAAATTAGAAGCTTGGGTGGCAAAGTTAATTGACTCCGCAAATGGGTCGTTTTGGGTGCAGGAGGGAGCGCTGAGGGATTTTCTGGTTTTGTTGGGGTTTAGAGCTAACACAGAGGTTGGCGGCTCCGCTAGGGCTGCCGGTTCGATGGTGTTAGATGCCCCAGGGCTGTTGGGCTGGTTGGGCTGCGAACATCCGGCTGTTATGGCGATCGCGGTTGCGGCGGCGCAGGTAAGTTTTAAGATGTTAGTGGTCAGGCTAGCAATATAGCGGCGAATCATACAGCTTTCACCGTTGGCGAAACATTAGTAGATATTACCGCAAACGGCCAGATGTGTCTGGCGGCGATCGCGGCCTTAATTGCGTATTTCTGTATGGGATTCGATGACGGCTTCGGCTTGCAGGGCGATCGATCGCAATTTATCAAGCGTATCCTGATTAGCACTCTGCCACAACCCCCGTTGACGAGCTTCTAACAATCTTTCCGCCATATCACGCAGCGCCCAAGGATTATTTTCCTGGATAAATCCCTGCACTTTTTCATCAAAAATGTAAGCCTGTGCGATTCCCTCATACATAAAATCTTCAACACAATTTGCCGTAGCATCATAAGCAAACAAAAAATCGACCGTTGCTGCAATTTCAAAAGCACCTTTATAACCGTGGCGCATCGCCCCTTCAATCCATTTTGGATTTACCGCCCTGCTGCGGTAAACCCGCGCAATTTCTTCTTTCAGTTGTCGCACTTTCGGATTTTCGGGAATCGAGTTATCCCCGAAATAAGTTTCAGGATTTTTCCCTTGCAAATTCCGAATTGCCGCAGTCATTCCACCTTGGAATTGATAATAATCGTCGGAGTCGAGGATATCATGTTCGCGATTGTCTTGGTTTTGGAGAACTATTTGCATTTGGCCAAGGCGTTGTGTAAATGCTTCAGGCGCGGAACATCCCCATTCACTCTGTTTAATTCCTGCTACATCTCCCGGCAAATTTGAGGAACTAGAGGAAGTATAGGCGTAACTGCTCCAATTAATGTAAGCTTTTGCTAAATCAGAATCGTCTGTCCAGTTTTGAGCTTCAATTATGCCCTGAAGTCCCGCGCCGTAAGCCCCCGGTTTTGAACCAAAGACTCGAAATTGCGATCGCACTTCGGCCTCTTCTCGACTCAAACCCGCCGATTCCCAATCCAAAATCTCTTGCTTAACTTGCGCTGCTAAAGGATTATTTTCCGCAGGTTCATCTAAGTTTGCTACAGCTTTCACCGCACTGTCAAACAAATCAATTAAATTAGCAAAAGCATCGCGAAAAAAGCCTGAAATCCGCAAAGTAACATCAACTCTCGGCCGCCCCAAAACAGCAACAGGCAATATTTCAAAATCTACAACTCGGCGCGAAGGCCCATCCCATATCGGTTGAACTCCGATTAATGCTAAGGCTTCGGCGATGTCATCTCCCCCCGTCCGCATTGTCGATGTTCCCCACACTGACAAACCCAAAGTTTTGGGATATTCGCCGTTTTCTTGAGTGTATCTTTCGATCAAAGTTTCGGCGGCAACTCTGCCAACTCTCCAAGCGGTTTCTGTGGGAATGGCGCGGATATCTACCGAGTAAAAATTGCGGCCAGTGGGCAATACATCGGGCCTGCCGCGGGTGGGTGCGCCGGATGCGCCGCTGGGGATGTGTCGCCCATCTAGTCCGCGCAACAGGTTGGTAATTTCTTGGTTTGTTTGCAGCAATGAAGGTAAAAGATAGTTAGTAATCCAGTCTAATTCTTGTTGGGTTGCTTCTCCTATTTCTGGATTTGTAACTGCAGATGGACGCGGATGAACGCGGATGTTTTCGATTAAGTTATCTACTAATTCAGCAGCTTTTTCTTCTAATTCTGCTGTTGAATCGCCTGCTGTAGTTAAGGGGTCGAAATCTAGGTTTAAGTCTTTGGCGAGGGAGCGGGTTAAGCCTGCGCGATTTGTGCTAGGATGGCGGGCGATCGCAATTATCAAATCTCGCAACTGTCTACCTTGGGGACATTGACCGAAAATGTGCAATCCGTCGCGAATTTGCGATTCTTTTAGTTCGCAAAGATAGCCGTCTGTGCGGGTGATGAATTCGGTAAATTCTGATTTATTTAGCTGGATTCCTAAGTCTTTATCTAAGTTTTCCTGGTTGGTGAGGGCTACAATGCGATCGCGAATCATGGGCAATCTGGACGGATCTAAGCTTTGGGCTTCGCAATATTCGTCGATTAAGGCTTCTAATTGCTGCAAAGGCCCGTAAAGTTCGGCGCGAGTCATGGGCGGGGTCAGGTGGTCGATTATCACAGCTTGCGATCGTCTTTTTGCCTGAGCACCTTCCCCCGGATCGTTGACAATAAACGGATAAAAATTCGGCATCGCGCCTAATGCGACTTCTGGATAACATTTGTTAGACAAGGCGATACTTTTACCGGGAAGCCATTCTAAATTACCGTGTTTTCCCGCATGAATGATCGCATCAATTCCCAATTTTTCTCGCAACCAGTAATAGTAAGCTAGATAATTGTGGGTAGGTTCCAAATCCGGCGCGTGATAATTTAACGCCGGGTCAAGTTCGTATCCCCGCGATGGTTGAATTCCGACAAACACATTTCCGAATTGAATTCCTGGAATCGAAAAAGACGTATTGTTACTTATAAAATCTTGTGCATAGCTTCCCGGAAGCCCCCATCTTTTACAAATCCCATCCTGTACTGGCTGCGGCAAACTAGCAAAATATTCTTCATATTCTGCCAAATCCAATGATTGATTAACAGGCCGCAATTCGCGTCCTTCCGGGTCATTTGTGACGCCAGAAGTTAACAGTTCAATTAACTCATTACCGCTAGCGGGGATGTTGTCAACTTGATAGCCGGCTTGCTGCATAGCTTTGAGGATTTCCACACAGCTAGCGGGCGTATCTAAGCCTACGCCGTTGGCTAAGCGGGCGTTGCGAGTGGGATAATTGGCGAGAATTATGGCGATGCGTCTGTTGGCGGCTGGGGTTTGTTTCATTTTTACCCAATTCGCGGTTAAATCTGCTACAAATGAAATGCGATCGTCCGCTGCGACATATCCTACCACATCTGTTTCTAATTCAGCATTCCAAGTTTGTACAGCCTTAAAAGAAACAGCCCTAGTAATGATTTTTCCATCTACTTCGGGTAATGCTACATTCATCGCCACATCGCGGGGCGAAAGTCCTTGTAATTCAGTTTTCCACTGTTCCAAACCGCCGCCGCTGAAGATGGCTTGCAATACAGGAACATCTAAGGATTTTAAGCTGTTTTGTTCCGGTTCTGGACTGTTGAAACCGGAGACTGCAAAACTTGTGGTGTTGAGCAATAATTGAATGGGTTCTGATTCTTTGGGCTGGAAATATTCCAGCAATTCCACTTGCAATTCTGGTTCCCGCAGAGAAGACACAAAGACAGGAACCGGTACTAAGTTTCGCTCTGCTAGAGCTTGACAAAGTGCATCAATAGGTGCTAGATTTCCTGATAAGTAATGAGCGCGATAAAATAAGATTCCGACTTTAGTTTGTGATGGTAAACCCGGAGATCCCCCCCAGCCCCCCTTAAGAAGGGGGGGGCAAGAAGTTGTCAAAGTCCTGTTTGTTAAGGGAGATTTTCGCCCGCCCCAATCATAAATTCCGACGCGAGAAACTGTTTGCGGTAGCGGCGGATTGTAAGAAGTTTTTAGACAAGTATCAGCAGTAAACTTGAGTGCATTAACAAAGTTTTGGACTCCGCCTTCTGTAAAATAACGCCACAGTTGATTGACTGCTGAGAGCGATACATTGGAATGACTAATTAAATCGGGATCTGGACTGTCTTCTCCCGGCATTACAATCAGTGAGGCGTTAGTTTTCTGCACCGTTTCCCGCAGAATTTCTAACCCGTAAGACCAATAAGAACGCCCTCCTAACAGTCTTAAGATTATGACCTCGGCGCGTTCTAAAACTTCCTCGGCATAGGTGTCAATTGTTAGTTGTTGCTGCAATTGAAGCAGGTTTACTGCCCGCACTTTGGGGAATGCTGCCGGCATTTTGGATGCGGCGGCTGCGAGTGTTTGAATGTCGGTGTCAGCAGCACTAATAAATACTATGGGTGCTGGGGTTTGCTGAATAAAAATTACTCCTTCTGATTGAGGGTTCCAACCTCCGGGTGTGGCAGCTATTTTGTGCATTAATTTTTTTTATCTTAATAAATAGTGAGAGAAAGTGCGATCGCCTTGAGTATAACATGACTTATACATCAATAGAGGCGAGGGCGTGTTTCCCACCCAGACATCCCCGGCCAACCGAGAGAGGGCGGGTACGGGGGCACCGCCCCTACATTCGGGGGGAGAATGAGCGTCAAAGTCCCGGAAATCTCAACCTATAAACTGATAAATAAAACTCCCAAAATCATGATTCCGGCTCCTAATAATCTTTGTTGAATATCTTTTTCCTTAAAAATGAAATGACCGAACAATACACCCATTAACACGCTAGTACGCTTAATCGCTATCACTTGCACTACCAAAGTTAATGTCAAAGCTTGCATTTGAAAAAGCACTCCAATAGCATTGAAAAACCCCATAGCAGCTAGCATTGGTAATTGTTTGAGAATTTTTAGCCCTGGATTTGGGGTTTTGTACAATAAAACTGGCAGTAGCAAGACAGTCATTGTACCAAACAAAGAGAATAGCCAAAAAATAGGGTATGAATTTTTCACTCCTATTTTGTCAAAATTTGAGGTGATACTCCATAAAAATGCGACGATTAACATCAATTTTGGCCCTGGTTCGTCCAGCAGTGCTTTGAATGGGGCTAAATATCCTTTAGATTTCTCTTTGATATTTAATAAATAAGAGCCTGCTACGATTAGCAAAATGCCAATATAATCAAAAAAATTGGGATATTCACCGACAATTAACGGTGAAGTTACCAACATGAATAATGGTGTCAAAGCTACCAGCGGTATTGTCAGGGATAAATCTGATACTTTGATGGCTTTGATGTAGAGGAGGGCTGTGACAGCGTTGATGCTACCTCCGATTAATAGGGCGAGCCAAAATTGAGAGTTTAAGGCCGGAATTCCTGTATAAAATACCCAGGGACTCAAAAATATGACTGAAAAAAATGAGAGAGACCAAGCGACGACATATTCGTCACTTTTTTTGAGATTTTGTTTGCCAAAAACGTCTTTGACGGCTTCAAAGAAAGCGGTCAAAATTCCAAAAATTAACCAAGTCAACCTAAATATGCGCTCCTGACTCGCTCGTCGTTTAGCAAATCCGCTCCAATACCTGTGAGGGTAATATTACCAGCTTCTAGTACGTAACCCCGATCGGCAATTTGCAGTGCTAAACTGGCGTTTTGTTCGACTAAGAGGATTGTAACGCCTGTGGATCGGAGGTTTTGAATAATTGCAAAAATTTCTTTGACGATCGCAGGTGCTAACCCTAAACTAGGCTCGTCTAATAATAGCAGTTTCGGGCGGCTCATGAGCGCGCGGGCGATCGCCAGCATTTGCTGTTCCCCGCCGCTAAGGGTTCCCGCCAGTTGAGTGCGCCTTTCTGCTAAGCGCGGAAATAGCTCGAATTGGCGGGCTAAATCGGCTTTGATGGCTGCGAAGTCCGATCGAATATAGGCCCCCAATTCCAAGTTAGTTAACACCGTTTGCTGCGCCAAAACCCGCCGCCCTTCTGGGCTGTGGGCGATTCCCAATTTCACAACTTCGTGAGCTTGGCGGCGGCTAATATCGCGCCCGCTATAAATAATTTGTCCTTGTTGCAAATTAACTATTTTAGAAATAGCTCTCAAGGTGGTACTTTTGCCCGCACCGTTGGCGCCGATGAGACTGACAACCTCGCCCGCATTAATTGTCAGATTAATATTTTGTATGGCTCGAATGCCACCATAATTTACACAAAGGTTTTTTAGTTCTAAGAGGATGTTTTCTTTGGCTTGGATTGGGCTGTGTTGCATTTATTGTAACTTTTAATTTGAGGTATATTCTGATTTGCGGTTGGGCGGGGGCGGGTTTATGATATCGTGGATTTTAGGCAATTATTGTCGGTGAACCCGCCCCTACAGAATGGGTGAAAATGGTGCCCAATGTGAAGGAATTTTATCTAATTTTAATTTATTTAATTTTCATCTCCCAAATAAGCCTCAATCACTGCCGGGTCATTCCTAACAACAGCAGGTTCTCCCAAGGCAATAAGCTGACCGAAATGCAGCACCGCAATTCGATCGCACAATCCCATAACTAGCGGTACATGATGCTCGATCAATATTACAGTTAAATTGAATTGTTGGCGCACTTCGCGGATAAATTCGCTTAATTTATGCTTTTCATTGGGATTCATCCCCGCTGCCGGTTCATCTAACAAGAGTATTTGCGGTTCTAGAGCTAAAGCGCGGGCTATTTCTAAGCGCCTCTGGTCGCCGTAGGGCAAGTTTTTGGCTTGTTCGCCCGCGCGATCGCCCAATCCGACCAAATCCAACAATTCCCGGGCTTTGCGCTGGGTTTGGCGCTCCATTGCGTTAGACTCTGGTAAGGCTAAAATCCCCGATAGTAGTGATAATACCGGATTTTGCGATCGACTGTGGATGTGTCGGGCGATCGCCACATTTTCTAGGGCAGAAAGTTCCCCAAACAACCGAATATTTTGAAATGTTCTGGCAATACCTTTATTAGCAATTTGATAAGGTCGCAGTTTAGAAATATTTTCGTTTTGATAAATCAGATTGCCACTAGAGGCAGGTATCAGTCCAGTCATTACATTAAATAGAGTTGTCTTGCCCGCGCCGTTAGGGCCGATCAATCCAAAAATCTCGTGTTTTTCAACTGTAAAAGATACGTCATTCACGGCAATTAAACCACCAAAACGACGAGTTAATCCTTTGGCTGCTAAAACAGGATTGCTTGTTGAGAAGGTAAGGGGTTCGGAAATCATAAAGAAATGATAGAATATAAGATATCTAATTATGCCTCAAATTATGGATGCTCAAAAACTCTTAGAACGAATCACAGTAAATCCCAAGATATTTAACGGAAAACCGATTATTCGGGGTCGCCGTCTTGCAGTTGAGCATATTCTAAGAATGTTAGCCGCAGGCGACACTCCTGAAACGATTCTAGAAGGCTATCCCTGGCTAGAAAGAGAAGATATTCAGGCTTGTCTAGTTTATGCTCACCGACTGGTTAGTCACGAGCGTATCGAACCTCTCTTGGCGGAAGCTGGCAAATGAAAATTATTTTGGATACTTGTGTTTGGGGCGGCTCCCGCCAACAACTCGAAATCGCTGGACATGATGCAATATGGACGGGAGATTGGCCTGAAGATCCGGCGACGAAGAGATTCTTTCTCGTGCATATAATGAGGGTCGTATTCTAGTAACATTAGACAAAGATTTTGGCGAAGTTGCAATAGTCAGAGGCGTACCTCACTGCGGGATTATCCGTTTAGTTAATCTAGCGGCGAGACAGCAAGCAGAAGTTTGCTTGCAGGCGATCGCACTTCACGGACAAGAACTCCAGTCAGGTGCTATTATCACTGCGGAATTAGGTAGATTGAGAATCCGAAATCCGGGATAATGAGGATAGACCCATGCGAGAAATTCGATGCAATACCTGCGGTAGCAACCGCTATGAGGAACGTAGAATCAATTACCTTTACAGCCATCAAGGTAAATACTTGCTAGTTCCTAACACGCCTGTAGAGATTTGTGTTGATTGTGGCATGATTTATTATGATGCAGCAGTTCTCAAAGAAATTGAGCGCCGTTTCTTTGCTATTCACCAGCAGAATGAAATACCGGATTCGTATATTCAAATTCCCAGCAAGAGTTACACGTAAAGAATGGTTTTTCAAGGGAAAAACCAGAATCTTCTTAAAGTCCCGCTTTTTAAGCAGTATTTAGGGCGATCGATTTCACCACGGACAAGCACAAATTTAGATCGCCCGGAGTCCTGAAACAGTTTGATGAGAATGTAAATGTGCGTAATAGTACAGCCTCTGCTTTGAATAAAATCCGTGCAAAAGCTTAAACTGCACTGCCGCAGCTAATTGTCTTGCCGTGCAGCCTCTGCTTTGGGGATGATTGGTGCAGAAGCTAAAACTGCACTGCTGCAGCTAGTGGCTGTTGACAAGGTGGAATTTAGATTTAAATACTGACAGAATCAGCGCTGATTATAGCAATATGTACATTAGCAAACCAGACCCGGATCTTTGCAAACAAATCCGTGCGTTTGATGAACAATGTCAGGCTTTTACTTACGTGCGGCCGGGATTGGATGGCGCTTGGTGTTATTTCAAGAATCCTGTGCCGTCGCCAAGTCTGAGATAAGGCCGGAGTTCTAGTGTAAAACCAAGGCGTTAAAGAAAAACGGAAGCGGAATGTTCTTAAAGTTTCCCTTTTTAAGCTCAACTTCCCCCCACGGGGAAGTTTAACGGGTGCATCTCACTTTGGCAAATACATCAAATTGAAAGTTGACCGTTGAGGTAAGCACAGCGAAGAGAAAGGATAGAGGGAACGCTCTCAATATTCCATTGCGCTCCTGATATTTTCACCC
>Ga0163146_10000803_pt1 | contig 45052 bp, 64 predicted proteins | sample OliLakLV19MP7G1_FD_148648 | JGI IMG/M metagenome (GOLD analysis project Ga0163146, IMG submission 148648) | Freshwater microbial mat bacterial communities from Lake Vanda, McMurdo Dry Valleys, Antarctica - Oligotrophic Lake LV.19.MP7.G1 | ecosystem: Environmental > Aquatic > Freshwater > Lake >... | reverse complement strand
GAGCAGTTTGAGAAAGTAGAGCAATCATGACCACCGAGCAATGGCGCGATATGATTGACGCCGAGATCCCGACGGTTTTTCACACGCCCCCCAAATACAGAGGTCAGGCCCAGACCCTGTCGTACGCCCAAAACGAAGAGTACATATTCGAATACTACCATGACTACGTCGTGAATAGGGGCTTTGTCACGGTGTACCTCGGCACCGAGGGTGACTTCGAGCCTTGGAATAGCACTCCCGAGCTCGGGGAGCTAATGTGGACGGAGTTTAAGTCATGACCGAGAATGCACGCCTCGAAATCAGACTCTCAGCGGAGCTTCGCGAACGAGCGGAGCAGCTGGCTGTCGCTCGAGAAATGACGATATCTGCCTGGGTCAAGCAGGCCATGCTCGACGCGGTGGAGGCGGGAGAACTGGTTGCGGTGACTGCCTACAAAAAGCGAAAAGCCCCGCCGAAGCGGAGCTGAAAGGTTGAGTGAGATGACATCACAAGCGATCCTAAACACCGTTGCCGCCCACCTGCTCGCGCAGGCGGCGCTTGCCCAAGGCGCCTGATGGGCTCGGCAGCGTACAACCGAGGCTCACGGCTCATGTCCAGGGATGCCGACAAGCGCATGCCGGAGGCCAACCTCAGGGCCGATATTCAGGCGCGGGAGGACGAGAGCGCCAGACTGCGTGAGCGTGTCGCCGAGCTGGAGCGAGACCTCGGCCGCGCGCGTCGATGTCTCGCCGCTGAGCGAGTCGGAAGGGAGGCTCTCCGCGTGCGGCTTGCCCATGAGCAGGAGGCGAGCGACTTCGGCATTGGCGTCCTGTGCAGGCTCGCTTTCCCCAGAGACGTTGCCTATCACTCCGGTTGGCTAGTGCCGCAGCGCGACCCAAACCCCGACCGCGAAAGTGAGAGCGATCCAGACCACCCCGACGACTGACACGGTGGTATTCACCCGCGTTTCGGCAATCGCGATCTGCTGCTGAATGGTCGCCAGCTTCAGCGCGATTGCCTGCAGGACGTCCTTGATTTCCTCAATCTCGTTCTCCGCAACGGCCAAGCGCTGGGCGTGTCTAGCCTTCCAATCCTCGCTGTTTCCGCGCTCCTGTAACAGCTTCGCCACAGCCTCGGGCACGCGGCTTGGGTCCAAAGTGGCGCGCATCTCGCCAGAAAAGCCCGTGCGCGAACGCGGCGGCATGGGTGGGGGGCTTTGCATCAGCAAGCCCCGTTGCCGTTGCTGAACGTCTCGCTATGATCGGTATCCCGCCGCTCAAGCTCCACCACACGTCGACCAAGCTCCAAGACGTGGTTGCGTGTGATCTCAGTATTTGCAACGGCGCATTTGATCTGCGTTTCCATTTGGAGCAGCTTTGACCAGATCAGGTCTAGCGTGACGCTGGCAACAGGCGCCTCGTTGTGCGGTTCCGTTGGTATGTCTGATTCCCTCATAGCAGTCCTGTCACATCGCGAAGCCAAACCATCGGAAAGGCTGGCCCTGGGTCAATCTTCCGGCCTGGGCTCACGTCATCGTGCCCCACGACCGCGGTGATTCCGTAGTTCTCGCGCCACAAGTCAACGACTTGCGCGCATCGTTCGAGCGCATCGTTTTCAAACGCGGCCCAGAATCGATACGGGCAAGCACCGTTCTTGTGTTTGCCCTCGAAGACTTCGCCCTCCCACTTTGCGCCGTAGGTCGTTTTGAACGAGCCGTCGGCCTGTTTAACAAGCGGGCCCGGGTTCGCCATCTCGATACCGAGAGAGAAGCTGTTGACGCGCGTGCGGCCCTTGTAGAGAGACGGTCCGGCGTGAAAGGCGACCTTGTCAAACGGGACCATTTGAATCACGCGATTGCTGTCAATGCAGACATGGCAGCTGACGTACTCGCGAGCGCGCAAGACTTGCTCGGTCGCCTCGGCTGACGTCGTGACCGCGAAGTGAATTACCGCAACGCTCGGATGCTCAAGAGCGCCAGAGCTGTCGAGGTCCGCTCGGTAACTCACGAGCTCCGAGGCATCCGTGGGGATTAGTCGATGCTGAAGAATGTCCATTATAGCGGGCAAGCCTCAATCTTTAGCAGCTCCGCAAAATTCTGGAATTCGGCAGCGCACAGCCAATCCTCGCACGGGTGAACTTCATCGAAGCCGCATTGCATCTCGCGCAAGTGAGCACACGCCTTGAGGCATGCCGGGCTCTTGTCGATTCGCTCGGTCTCGGTTGGAAGCGGGCGGTAAGGCGCTGGCTCGTTCGTTTGAGCGCCCGTGCAGCTCATGAGCAGACAGGCGCAAGCGACGGCAAGGCGCCTCACGTTTGCACCGCCCAGATATCTTGGCCCGCCGCGGCAAACTCTTCAGTGATAAAGCAGCGCGAAGCCCCAAGCTGATTCCCGCGCCAGCCGCGCCAGCTGTTTTGGACCGAGAACGAGCCATCTGCTCGATAGCCATCGAGCACGAACGCATGGCCGCCAACGAACGGACCGCGTGGGTTTGGCGCCAGCTCAGGGCCCTTCGGATCGATGAACGCTCGGTCAATGTCGAAGCCTCCGATCACAGCGCACTTGCTCGCAAGGGCAGTCCTGATGCCGTCAACGTCACCCGCGGGAATGCGGTAGTAACCGCGCACGCCGCGAATATCGAAAGCCTGCATGCTCGCCTTGAGCGTGGGGCGCTTGAAAATGTTCGGGTAGCTCATGGGCCACACGCTGGCCGGCGGAGCGCCGAATTTGATCAGCGCCTTGATGCCATTGCGCACCTGACTCCCGTTGTCGCGCTCGGGGTTGCCGCTGCCCAGAAACTTGGCGCCCCAGTAAATATAGGCCGCGCTTAGTTCGGGGCACGGGCGACCCGCGAGGGTTTCGCAGATGCGGTAGGCCTGCGCCGCGCTCGCGCCCACGCATGAGTTGCCGTCTTGATACAGCGGCCCGAGAGCGTGCGACGGTAGAACCTGCGACGGCAGGTCGCGGCTTAGCTCCGCGTACTCAAGCGGCCTATCGCGCGAGTCGAAAATATCCTTGATGTAACCCAAGCCCTGAACGACAAGACCGAGCACGCTCAGCAAGTTAGGCAGCATCCTAGCGCTGCTCCCCACCAGGGGGCGGAAGCGGCAAGCTCGCCACGGTCACGTCACCAAAGCGCTTGATCCCGAGGCCGATTAGAAACGTGCCGGCCATCCCGAGCTCAGGCACCGTTGGGAGCCAAACGCGCGCGATAGCTGCGAGAGCAACGCCAATGAGAATGAAGATAAGGTTTGTCAGCTGTGCCATCGGCATTTGATTTCTTCCTTGATTAGTTCGGTCACGATGATCGCAAGACCGATGTAAAGTAGAGCCATGTCGCGGAATGTTCTCACGTTGGCGATCATATGTTGTCCTCGATTTTGACAGACAGAACATCGCCCCAAAAGTTGCCGCTCGGTATCACAACGCGCGGCTGTAACTTCCAGGCGCCGGCCTCGTCAATGTCGCTCGCTAGGGTCGTGACGAACTGCATCACGCCAAACGTTGGAAGCCCGACGACTGTCGCGGTCCAAACCTTGCGCGCCGTTGATGGTGCGATGGCGATGATTTGTAGACTGGTGTTCCCCGTCAGATCGACAGCTGCGCCGTCTTGGTCAACGATGGTGAACTGGATCGCCGTGCCGATGTTGGCCTTATGAACGCGTGCTTTCATTTGCTTAAACCTCCACGCCTACAAGGCGTAACTTGACGGCTATCTGCGCCTGTCGGCTGTCCGACTTGGTGATGGTCGCGCTCATGTCGTCCACCAGCGCGAGCGTTCCTAATTGAGCGGACGATGTGGCGATTTGGGCTGTCAGGCGAAGGGTCTCAGAGTTCACTTGTTAGCTCCGCTCGGATAGCAATAGTGGTGAGCAGCCGCAAGACCTCAACGTGCGTCAGGGTGCCGGCCGGTATGCTGTCCGCAATGAGCCCCAACATGGCCAGCAGTGTGCTCGTGCGTCCCGGACTGAACCCATCGAGCGCGATAGCAAGGGAGCTGAGCGTCATATCCGGGTAACGGTGGTGATGCTGGACGCGTCAACGATTGTCTGCGTGATGCCCGCGCCTGCCGTGCGTTGGTTGGTGTTGAGATTGACGACGAGGGGCGTCGTCGGGTCGAGACCGAGCAGGCGGTAGAGCTCCTGCAGCATGGTGATCTGAGGCCCGGTCAGACCCTGCCCAACTAGTGACGACACTGCCGCGTCAAGGCGCGCCTGAAGCAGACCCATCGAGCCGGCCTGCACGTGCCCTGATGCTTGCTCGTCCCAGACGGCATCAGCGATTGAGGCCGCGCTAGGACCACCGCCGGCGGCGCCGTTGTTGAGCAATTCACCCATCGTGCCGGCCTGGTTGTGTGCGGCCGCCAGGACGTCCCAGACCGCATCCGCGACGTTGGCGGTCGTCAGTAGGTCGCCCGTGCTCGCGATGGCTGCGCCTAGCGCAGCTGTCCCGCGCATCTCCGCGGCAAGGGCCCCTGAGCCCGTCAGGGCGGCCACGAGGTGCCCGATAGCCTGTAGGGTCGAGACGAGGTCCCCGGAGCCGCTGAGAGCCGCTGAGAGCCCCTGAGGCAGCTGTAGGCTGGGGGTGTTGAGCGTGCCGCTTGCCGTCAGGCCGCCGGCGAGTGCGACGACGAGACTGAGCGAGGCACTGGCGATGTCACCGAACGCGGCAAGCGACGCGGAGCACGCTAGGCCCAGGGCAAGGTTGCCGGTTGTCACGTCGCCCACTCCCGCCATCGTTGTCTGCGCGGCCAAGGCTCCGCCGCGCTGAGCGATCATCCACGAGTAGGGCGGCTCGGTGCCGTTCGGCTTGCTCGTGAGTTGTGACGGTTCGGCTGACTCGCCCCAGGCCATGTTTCGTTGAGCGCCGCCGCCGTTCCAGTTTGAGCGACTCCCGCTCAGGCTCGGACCGCCGAGGAATCGCCCGGGAGAGCGATTCAGGACTTGGTAGTTTCCCAGGAGCATCTCAGCTCCAGGCGAAGTCGCAATGGCCGTAGAACGCCGAGTTGGCTGGCGTTGCTGCGCCGGAATAAAACATCCAGTAAAGAGCCGCGCCGTCATAGACTCTCGGCAGGCTCGGCAACTGGTTCATCAGGTCGCGCTCGGCAGCGACGCCGATGGTCGTCATCGGTAGCGTGAGCAGCGGGCGCACGAGCCCAACACTGAATTCACCGGACACGTACGAGACGCTGATTTGCACGTTGTCCGCCTGGGCGACACCGGAATCACCGCCCGCAAGCGGCATAAACGGACCGTATTTGCCCGAGCCCGTGCCGGAGTAGATCACCAGTCCATTAGCCGCGACCGTCTTGCCGATAGGGAGCGTGACCGGAGTGGCCCTGCCGCCTGTCTGCGCCGCGTTGGTGTAGCTGGGAAGCGAAAGGCTGGGCGTCGCTGCTCCAAGAGCGGTCGCGTTGGTGTTCCACATCACGGCCTGCACGCCCGCGCCGCTCGTGTAGCGGGGTAGCAGCGTGTTGATCGTGTGAACGCCCGTGCCAGCGTCGGTGATGTTGATCGCAGTGCCAAGCAAGGCGTTGGCGTAGCTGGTCGCGAGCTTGATCGTGGTGTCGGTCACCTTGATCACGTAGTAATCGGTGGCGAGCGCGAGGCCGGCGGGTAGCGTCGTCGTCGTGGTAAGTCGCACACGGGTGAACGGGAATAGATTGATATTCAGGTGCGTGCAGATATCGGTCGCGGCGTCCGCGGTGAACGTGGAGAACGCGGTCAACGCGTTGGTGAGCGCCTGCGAAGTGGTCGTGGTGACCGATGTCACGCGGTAGAACCCTACCAAGTCCACCAACATCGCGACGCACGGCATGGTCGTAGCCGCGGCCGAAAATGCGCTCGCGTTGATGATTGATTTGTAGTCCGGCGAAACGTTGCCGCCATGCAGCACGCTAGAGGCTCCCGCTGTTGTGTCTGACACGGGCTGGAACGTTAAGTTTGCTCCGGTATTGAACAGCGTGTCGGCTGGCGGGTTGCCTGCTCCGCGCGTGTTGAGATGCCATTCGCCAGCTACAGCTGCGGTGTTTGGATTGAAATTCTTGTTCCAGTCGGCGCGCCAAAACTTGCTGTTGACCGTGACCTCTTGGATGAAATCGTCGTGAGATGTAAAGCCAGGCATATAGTTTCAATTCCAGACAAACGATGTGATTCCGTGGATGCTCACCCCGGACATTGAACCCGTGGGGAGAGCGAGCAGATTTAGGTAGGCGTCGTCCTGCACGAGCGGCAGGGAGGCGAAATCGGTGAGGTAGTCTTTCTCGACGGCCGCGGTTTGCTCGCGAAGCTGCGTGGTGGCGAGGGGTTTTACCAGCACCAGCGTGAACAGTCCCACGTCGGTGCCGGAGATCATTTGCACCGAGTCGATTGAACGCACGCCGCTGTCGCCCTCCTGGAGCGGAAGGAAGGGGCCGGCGCAGCCTGCTCTTGCCCTGTCGGTAGAGACGAGAGTCCCGTTGAAACCGATGGCGTTCTGCGTGATGACCGGCGTGAGCCTCCCAGCGATGCCGTCCTGATTGGTGTATGTGACTTGGAATGTTTGACCGCCCGTTTGAGCCGCCACGACAACGGCCATCATCTGCACGCCGGCGCCGCCCGTGTAGCGCGGGAGCGGTATGACGTTAGTCATCGGTTGCGTGTCGGTGGTGGACTCGTCGATGAATGGGTAGAAAAGCAGGTAATCGCAAAGAATGAGCGTGAGCGGTAAGGAGTTGCTCGATGTGCTCAGGACAGTCAGGCAACGTAAGGCCTTCTTGGCCGGCGATACCGCGCCACCGTGATAGATACCGCCGTCTGTTGAGCGGGCGAGCGGCGTCGCGGTCGTGATTGCTCCGATGTAGTAATTCGGCGCAGGGTTGCCTGGAACCATCGACAGATCGAACCAGACGCCCGTCGATGTGGCGACCGCCGGCGTCTTCCGAAAGGAAGAGAGCTGAGCGCAGCCTTTGTCCATGGCGTTAACCACGTCATAGCTGCCCGCGAAGCCCGGCACGTTAGCCCCCTTGCGCCGGCTCGGTGTTCATGAGCTTGAGCGCCTCGGGGTGTTGCTGAGCCAGGGCGGACTTCCCGTACATGACGGCCGACATGTTGGCGAGCACGGCGGCGCTCGCGTGCGAGCATCCGCGAATGATCGTGCCGTCCAAAACAATCACGGGGCGGTTGCAGTCTGCGCAGCTGTAATCGGGCAACATCTCAGGTCTCCGTCACAGTCAGAGAGGAGATAGCGAACTGAGGCTGAATGCCGTCTGATACCGCCCGCGAGGCGCTAAGCGCGCCGGCGTAGAGCACCTTACCTGCGCCAGCTAGGCTCGTGCCTAGCGCGACGTGCGTAACGGTTGCGCCCGTGACGCCGCACTGAGCGAACTGAGCGAGTAGGTTAAGCGTCCCGACTCCGCCAGAAACCGCCCACCCGGAAGCTGTGCGAATGACCGGAATGCGCACGTAGTTGGTAAACGCTGTCTCATTGGTGAGCTGTGAACCTCCGATGCCGGGCGATGCCGTATGCAGCGACAGATAGAGATTGGTGAGCGGCGACGCCGCGGCATTGTCCGCGATGTTGGCGATGGGCGTCGCGTTCAAGAGCAGGAGCAGGGTGTCGTTGGAGTACGTGGTGCTTTTGGGCATACGGTGTTGACCTGTGCTGGGTTGTTCGGTGAGCGAACGCGTGCCCCAAGGGAACGCGGCCACAGCGCTGTGGAGGGAAGAAACAGCGGGACCGCGCTCTCTGGGAGCACGCGTTCTGAAGTAGCGAGTGCCGGTGTAGGGGTTATCTGGCGACTGCGGGTGGAGGAGGCCCCTTAACGAACGCCGACGGGTCCGGAGGCGGCGGCAACCCTAGCGCAGCTCGCACGGCGGCAAGGTTCCCTCGCACGTGCTCTCTCCCAAATTGGTATGCGTTATCTACGGCGGTGTAGTACACAGCCACAATGTTGGGGTCTTCCGTGGTCGCCACGTGAGTAACCAGCGAAGGGTCTATCTCTACGCGTGTGCTGTTGGGTCCATCAAATGTCATACGAGCTTTACCAATCCGACCGCGCCCACAGTGGGAACGATTCCAAAAACCTTACCAAGCGCTTTGTCAAAAGTAACCGCGTTATCCCCGCGCGCGACGGTCAACCCGCCATCGCCCGCAGCAGAGTGCCGCATAAGGTCTCCCTGCGTGATTGCCGGGCCCGTACCTACTGTGTTAGCGCATCTCACAGTTGACCGCTTGCCGGGTTGAACGACTTGGACGAAGCCAAAGCCGCCGTTCAGGCCCGACTCGAAGTAGATCGCGTTGCCGGACACTGAAGCGACACATTTTGCCTGCGCGCCAGACGCTGCAGCGCCGACCATCACAAAGTTTGTGAAGGGTGCGGATGCCCCTAGCGCCCCGGTAATTTGCATCACCTGGAACTCATTTGCGGGCCGTACGGTCGTGTTTGACACACAGATCAGAAGGTCGCTCGGTTGCGTCATGGGATCATTTTGGAAGTTTTCGATCTGCATTGCGTAATCGCCGAACTGTGTCCCGAACGTCCACAAAAATGATCCGTTTGTGATCTTGACGTTGCGGATGATTAACTGCCCTCCCGAGTAGCCGTGATTCAGATCCAAGAAATACCCGAACGAGTATCCCGAGCCCGCAGCCGCTTGGTGATGAACGCCGTCAATCCTGCCGTTGAGTGCCGCGAGGTTTTCTGTATAAATGCAACCGTAGGTTCCAGTCGTGTGAAGATTCTTAAGGTACGCGCCGGGAGCGTCTGAAAGGATGATCGGCTTGATCGCGAGTCCTCCCGTGCCATCCCCATTGCCGTAGTTTGCGATAGTGACGTCGGTCATCCTGTGTGCGATGCTGTCATGTAAATAGATGAAACACTGCGTGGCTGCATCGCCTAGGCATTTGTAAATCAAGACGTTGGTAAAGTTGACGTCAACCGAGAATGGCGCGCCATCTTGAGCACCAATCCCATCCACGCCGTTCGGGTAGATGAGTGCCGTCGAAGCCTGCCCGCCGTCGATTGCGATGCCGCAACGCTTGCTGATCTGCCCGTCAATCGTCTCTGGCCTGTTGTTACCGTCAAGGTTTTCAAAAACTAGATTGTTCCCGATCACACCTTCGACGTGCCAGTGTTGGATCCCAATGGTGCCCCAAGCAAAATGGCCGTTATTGATTATTACCTTCGACGTTCTGCGTCGCATCGTGATCAGCGCTCTCGGGATCCCATTCGCGTGTCTTGTGGCGCTCGCCACGGTAGGGCTCCGGAAATTGTCAATTGTCACCTGCTCAGATTGCTGCAGGTATATCGCGCAATTAACCTCGCCCTCGTGCGCGATTTCTGACAGTTCGATGTTCTTGGAACCTCGAAGGAACTCAATGCCAGCGCGCGAAAAGCCCTTAAACGTTACGCCGCTCACCTTAACATTCAGCACGCCATCGAAGTGAAAAGCGTTGGCAATCGAGCCGCCTGAGCAGTCGAACCGCCCACCTCTCCACGTGATCCCTTCCGTGAGCGTTATCTTGGTGACGGTGGAACCCTCTGGCGGTAGCGGTGTGATTAGGTCGATATCTGAAACCCAATTTGCGTGCCAGTAGCTGACAACGCCCACGATATTAATGATCCCCGCTGCGACGGATGCGACCTTGTAAATCCGATACACCGGCGCGTCTTCGCCCGTTATATACGAGGGCGGACGAACAAGGCGATTGTATGAAAACACGAGGATCCAATCGCCAGCCGCGAAACCCACGCTACTCGTAACCGCGAGCCGCGTTGCTCCGGGGAATGCCGCGGTGCTCCCAGCGTCCGCGATGACACGTGTCGTCGTCGCTGTCGACACGCTCGCTGCCTTGAAAAGCGTGTTCGTCCAGTCGTCCGCGAGGCCAACCGCAGGAGCTAGCGTGGTCGTGATGTTCGCGCCCGTCGCATCAATGTCGACGAAAGACGGTAGGGTCAGAATCTGATCGATCACTAGCGTTCCCGTGATTCGGTATCTACGGATCGCGCCCGCTGTGCCGGCTATTAAGCTGGACGCGATAGCGCTCGCGGTTTTGTTTTTGAAAGTCCTGTAGTGGTCAGCGCCGCCGATTTGGTTAACGCTATCATCTGGCGTTTTGATCGCAAGCGCGTTTAGGTCGCTTGAGTAGTAGACCGCGCCACCGCTCGGCGGGGTCGGCACGCGGACGTCGGTCAGCGGCTGATAGCGGATAGATTCAAGCGCGGTGGTTTGGGCCACCGCTGTCACGCTCGTGCGCAGCACGTACGAGGTTACGCCGTCCACGACGCAAACAAACACGTACTCTCCCGCGACATCAGGCGTAAAAGTTGGCGTTGCCGAAGTGGCGAGCGAAAGAGAAGCGCGCACGGTCGACGATGACGGCTTGGCTACCACCCAGGCGTAGGAGCTTCCGCTCGGCAGGGTGGCAAGTGCTATTTGCTCACCTGTGATGTAGCCGATTTCCACATCCGTAACCGCGACGTCACCGTCGGCCATCACTTTGCTCGCTGAGCTTGCTTTGATTCCTGCCATGTCGTTAAGTCCTGGTTAGGTGAGCTGCTAGCGGCGCCCTACGCGTGCGGGTGGTAACCCTTGAGTGTGTTAACTTCGGTCAGCGTGAGCGCGCGAGAGAATGCGCACACCGAATCCATTTTGCCGTCAAATGCTCGACTGCCAGCCGCGCTATCCGCACCCACGAACAAAACGCTTGTAGTGTCCGCTAAGGCGGCCGGTACGCTTGAGCACGTGGTTGCGACGGCCACACCGTTAATATATAGCTGGACCCTGCTTGCTGCCGCCAACGATCCGTCAAAGACGCACGCAACATGATTCCACCCGAGCGAGGCTCCGTATGCCGCGGTTGCTGTGCCAATGTTGTTGATCTCAACGTAGAAATTGTTCGTCGTGGCATCGATTCGCCAGAGAATGCGCTGTTTTGTAATATCGTATTGAGTCCAAATGGCATCGTCCGACGTCGTGGAATTGCGCTGAACCCAGGCCGCGACCGTGAAACCCACTGTTGCGCTTAGGTCAGTTGAGTCCGGACAGGTGAACACGCGTGTGTTCTGGAAATCAAAGCACGGGTAACCGCCGTCGTTTGCGACGAATTGCGGCTGCAGTCCAGCTTGCCCGATAAGCGTATCGGCCACGCCAAGAGGCGCTTGGTCCACCACCGCGTCTACGTCAGCGCCTGACAGAAACAGGCCGCGCGAAGCATCCCAAAAGGCTACGCAATTCGGAATTTCCTTCTCTGGGGAAAAATCCAGGAACGCAACGTTCCCCATCCAGAACCCCATCCCCAGATTTCGGCTCACGGGACCGCCGTGGTTAGGGTCTCGATGTCGAGCCGATAGCTACGCGTGCTGCCGGAGGTGTTGGCAAGCGTGTAGCGGCAGTTGCTGGTGCTTACCGCAGCGGTCAACGTAAAGCCGGAGCCGTATTCTTCGCCCGTCTTCTCGCCTTCAAGCACTGCCGTTCCTGATGGATTGGTCCAGCGGCTCACGTGAGTTTTGAGATAAAGCACATCGCCCGCACCATTTCCGACCATGCCTTGAATTTGCAACCGCACCTGTTTGAGCGCAGTGACCGGCACATCGTAGGTAAAGCTTGCCGCGGTAGCGAGCGAGCCCGAGACGGTGGTGCCAGCGCCCTTGACCGCGTTGTTTAGCGCCTCGGTCCAACCCATTGTGGGATGTCGCTCGGTGGACTCACCAGCGGCGAAGGGGACGAAGCCCTCGGAGTTGGGTACGCCGACTAGGCCGTAGGCGACCGTTGCGACGTTGTAAACGTCACGGACGAGGCACTTGATGAGCAGACAACTGTAAGTCCCCGCGGTCATCGTAAACGTCGCGGTGGCGCCGCTAGGGCTGCCCGCTGGCGTGATGACGATTGACGCGGGTGTGACCGTGCTCGCATGCGTGCCGACGCAGGACCACTCAATCGACTGGACTCCAGAACTGTTGGCGAGCGCGAGCGTGACGGTTGCGCCGCCCGTCGTTTGGACAAGGCCTGTCGTGATTGCTGTGCCGTTGATGGTAAAGCTGGCGCTAGGCATTCTGTTCCTTAAATCCGAGGGATTGGGTCAAAAGCACGGTTCCTGTCGGTTCGGTCGCCGGCACAATCGAGGGGGTGGACTCTTTGAGCGATAGAATATGCAGGCTGATCAGATTTGGGATCTTCGGCAAAGCTGTGGCTACGTTGGTTATGTCTGCCGCATCGTGAAAGACCGAACTGATCCGGTGTTGCGAGTAAGCGCGCCACAGGTCCGCGATGAGGAGCAGCGCTGACGCCGGGTCACTTGCTGCGCCAGAGATTGGGAGATTCGCCAAGTCCGAACACTTGGATGCGCCGGGGGCGTGGTAGCCCTGCGAGCCGACGTCGAGAGCGGATGCCTTGGCGTTGCGAAAGTGCCGCGTCATGTTGAGCAGCAGTTCGTTTGCCGCGGTCACGATACCGGCAGCGCTCAGCACTCCGGATGTCGGGATGATCGATGTGCTGACTACGTTGTCCGTGTCGTTCGCGGCGTGCACGCCTCCCAGAATGCGGTGAGCGTTAAACTTGGCAATAAGATTGGTGATAATGGTCGACATAACGCCGGCCGCGGTCGCTGAGTCTAGGTCTACGAGACTAGCGAGATCGGCTAGAACGTTTGTGTTCAGCGCCGCGTAGCGCGCCTTTGCTGTCCGCGAGTTGAACAGGGCTGGCGTGGTCTCGCCGTGCACGTCTGCAATGGTCTGGCGGATGTTGTTCCCGAAGCACCAGATCGTCAGGTCGCTAGTGTCCGGAGCCTTGCCGATTGGCAGCACCAGCCGATGGCCCACGTTGATGTAAAGCGTTGTCGCCGCGCCCACCTCGGTCTCGCTCTGATAGCCACTTGCCGAACCCTCGAAGCCGCCGCCGTAGCCAGTGGCGCCTTTGGTGTACTCCTGGACCGAGACGACATAGATGCCGCCGCGGTCGACGGTGAAGGGAATGGCTGTACCGAGTCCCTCGTAAATCTGGACCCGTGATGACCGCGAATCTGCCAGCTTCTTGGCCAGCTCGCTTTTGTCTGGAGCCGCAGTAACCCAGACGCGCGCGTAGTTTGCGCCCGAGCCCGTGATGGTGACCGAAAGTTTAAACTCCCGATTTGGCACCGGGTATTGGGGCTGAATTACAAGAGCGGTCAAGGTCCAAGCCCATCGAAGTCGAGTTGTGAGATGTCGAGCAAGAAGCCGTCGCCGGTTACCCAGCTGGTTGTCACATGGTCGGGCAGGATCGAGTCGAGCAGCGGAATGAGTTTGCCGTCCATCAGCTCGATAAAATCGCCAAGCTCTGAATCAGCCGGCTTGGTTACTTGGATCGCAACGTGCGAGCGTTCGCTAGTCCAGGCGCCGCCTCCGAGGCTGTAGCTTCCGGGGCCTGGGTTAACGCCGGGCCAGAAGGTGTTGAGCGGCGGGTTGGCTAGGTCTGTCCCGCGGGAGAGCAGGATGGCCACGAACTTGGTTCCGAGCAGGGCTTTGACCGCGTCAAGAACCGCGATGTAGCTGTTGCCCTTTGCGATCTGAAAATTGGCTGAGCAGCTTAGGCGAATGTCGTCTTCGTTGTCCTCTGGGCGTGTCGAAACACCGAGCACATCGACCCAGTAGCCTAGCTTGTCCGAGGCCCTGGCTGGCGTCAGGTTGGCGCGGAACTTCTCAGGCACTCTCCAGCCGACGTGGGCGAAGAAACGCGCTAGCGCGAGGTTTTCGGCGTGCACGAGGGTGTTTCGCTCGCGTGTGTACGCTGAGCCGCGCATCGACTGAAACTCGCGGTAGAGCGTTCCAGCGTATGGCTCATCGGCTTCGCCCGCACCGAGCTTGTTGAGCGAACCGCCATAGTCCGCGATGTCGGCCTTCCGGCTCCATGCCGGCTTGCCCGTTGGAGTGGTCACCATGCGAGGATGCAAATCGTTCCGTTGGCGGTCGCGCCGGTCGCGTCGTGGAGCCGCACGGATAGCTTGGTTGATGCGTCGTTCGTGAAACGCGTTAGCAGCGCAGTGGTAGCGGTCCCGACCGCGTAGCGCACGCTGATTGGCTCGGACACGCCGAAGGCATCAGTGAAAACCTTGTTGGTGAAGTCTAGCGTGAAGTTGCCGATGCCTATCCACGTCGCGGTGGGAGCGAACGCTAAACCGTCGCCGTTCTGGCCGCGGTAGCTGTCCACTGTTGCGACGCTGACGCCGACCGTCGCGATAGCCCAGAACAGCGGAGCCATTCGCTTGGTCGCCACCAGGTCAGCGCAAAAGCGCGCGTGCTGCTCCGGAGTCCATCCGTCCTGAATCGAGCCGCCTAGACGCAGTGGGAGCGGGGAAAATGCACCTAACGCCATCAGGCAACCATCAGACTTAGACGGGCGTTGACGATATCGACGCCTGCCGTGGTGCGCGCTCTAACTGTGACCGTTTGGCCGGAGATCGACCACTCAACCGTGCCCGTGCTGCCGGAGAGATTCGCCAAAACGAAGCGCGGGGTGAATGCGCCGACCACGCCATACGCATCCGCGTAAGTCGAGGCGAACACAAAGGAGCATTGCCCGTCGCCGACTCGTGACGCACTGGGGAATCCCGAAGGCGGCGAGCTGCCCAGGTAGCTAACGGTTTGGATCCCCGTCATCAGGTACGCTGCGCTGATCGTAGGCGCAGCCGGCACGGTATCGCTGCCTGTGTACGAGAGCACGCAAAAGGGCGCAGTCCGCGCAATCGCTGCCAAGTCTTCTGCGGCTCGACAGAGAGCCTCAGCCGAGACATCGGTGAGCGGATCGATGACGCCCTGGTTGAGGTAGTTGGCCTTCTGCAAGTGCCCACCGTAGTAGGTGTGATCTGCGGAGCGGGCCCACGCAGGAAGGCCGAGAGGTGTCGTCATGTGCCGATGGTTCCGTTCGCCACGGTCATCGGGTTACCGATGGCTCTGGTCCGGTAGTTTGTCGTGCCGCGGCGCAGCCATAGCGCCTGATTATCAAAGCCGAGAAACCAAAGGCCTGCATTCTCGGCTTCATCGATGGCGACGGCTTTCCAGGTTGCCCCGAGATCAATGCTGTAGAGCAAGAGGCAGCCGGGCCGGTTGGCGCCGCCGTCTAGATTGTCATAAACGGCAGCGATAACGCCATCCGCGACGACGACAGTCGTTATTCTGTTGGCGGGAGCAACAGTGCTGAATGCCGTGTTTTGCAAAGTGAACGCGCCGCCTGGAGTGGCGCTCGTCCAAACCCTCCCGAACTTGCCAACCACGACCCATAGCCCGCGCGTAGGACTCCAATTCATTCCGACAATCGGCTCCGAGCTGGCAATCGTGGTAGTGGTCCATGTCGCCCCGTAGTCGCTCGAATAACTGAACTGGCCGATGGCTGCGCCGTTGTCGCCGAACGTGATTAGGTGGCCGTTGTTGGCCACAACCGGGCGACCGGTGCCGCCGCCTGCGGAACTGAGCGTGTTGACGCCCGTGGCCGCGGCGCGAGCGGTCCATGTCGCTGCGGTCGGAGAACTCCAAACCTTGCGAGCGGCTACGCCGGAGAAGATGTAAAAATAGCCGTCGGTCGGGTCGACAACGCAATAGCACCCAGCTCCCGCGAAGTCGCCGACAACTGCCCCTGTGATGGTTCTCTCGGTCATGTTGAGCATGTTGGCTTTGTCGACGGACCAAACGGCTTTTGTGTAGTCCGTGGTGTTCGACCCCGCGAACATCGCATTTGTGCCGTACCCGCAACAGTCCTGATATTGCCAGTTGCCGGACGCTGGCGCCACGACCCTGTTCGTGGAGACCCGTTGCACGTCTGCCATGAAGATGACGGTATTTGATGCAGCGTTAACTCCAGCAATTGTGAGACCAGACGCCAGCCGCGTGGGATGATGGACATCGTGCGCTAGCGCCACCGTCGTCCAGTTCTGCAACCAGTCATCGACTTGATCTGACATCAGCTTTTGCTGACGACTATCGATGGCGCTCTGCTGCGTGGACGTTAGCTTTTCGCCGTATGCCCAACCGATGGCCTTGAGTCGTTCGAAGAATGCAATCATGGGTTATGCCGGGTAAACTGCGAACTTGCGCGGGCTTAAAACGTTGGGACTAGCTGAGACGATGACGGGGGTTGTCGGCACGGTCTGGCTTGAGTAGCTGACCGCGGTCGAATTGATCTCACTGAACTTGTCGGTGAAGCGTGAGAGCGCAGCTGCGTTGACGGAGCTTGGTGCAGCGTCGGTGACAAGTGGCTTGCGGAGCGAGCGCGGGAGGCGATTGATGTCCGCCGTGTTCTCGCCCGGGCCTAGATTCTCAAGCAGGTCAAGCCACGCGTCGCCGTAGAGTGAGAGCGACTTGGCCGCTGGGCATATGTAGTCACCGACCGCCGGCGCAGCTCCCGTAGAGTCCGCGAGAGGCTTGTCGAGAATCAGCTCCCATGCGCCGGTGCCGCCCGTGTAGGAGATGACGAGGCCTTGGTAAAAGCGCATGTCATTCGGCGACCACCAGGCAATTTTGGTTTGCAGCGCCGCCGGAGTCGTCGTGGTCGCTGCGCTCGTGGTGAGCGTCACGCCCGTGTAGACCGACACCTGGCAGCGCCCGAGGTCTGCGCCCGTAGGCGTGGGCCAAGGCGTCGGGTCAAGCCAGCCTAGGCCGGTGCCGCCCGCCAGCGCGGAGGCCGGGAGAGACATCGAGAGCGCTACGTCAACGCGCTCGTCTGCGGCTGCCCGAATCACGTGCTCGGTGTCGAGCCCAAACTGTGACTGGATGGCGCCGCGGACCGTGTTTAGTTGCGCGGCATTCATAGCGCGCGAGAAGTTTAGATTTGGCCTGTCATACATCTTGACCGGCACGGCCTGCGATGAGCCCGGGCCGCCGAGTCCCGGATAGATAAAGCAATCCTGCACAGCCCCGCTGGAGTTAAGCGCGACCTCGCGGACGTGTGCCCAATTGCCGCCGGCTGGGCGGTTCTGCGTCACGTTGAGGATGCGCTTACGAAGCCTGTCCTCGGTCTCGGTGTCGATGCCGCCAGTCAGCGGGGCGCCGATTGAGACCGTAGCGACCTCGAGGATGTTGAACGGCGCGCTGATGAACCGAACAGGCGTGCCCGCGACTGTGTTGGATGCGCTGCCGAGGTCCACCGCGGTCACGTCAATTTCTTGTCCGTCGGTCGGGCTGACGTAGGTGCCGACAACCTGAATTCGGAAACCGTTGGGCAGAAGCAACTGAGTGCCTGATGGTATCGTTGCCGCGCCTGAAACGCTGATGGTCACGCGCCCTGAGGCGCCAGACTTCTGTACCTCTGGCAGGCCGTACTCACTACGGAGCTGTGCTAGGCGCTCGGTTGAGGCAGTGAAGATTGAGATCTCAGAGTCAGAGATGGCGATGTTCGCCTGAGCGATTAGACCCACGTTCGCGACCGCTGTCGCCAACATGAACCAGTCCGTGCCGGGTGTGACAGGAGGAGCCGTTACGCCCGCATCGATTGCCGCTAGGCGAATGTCGCGCAGGAACTGATCACGCAGCTCGGCAGCGTTTTTGACAACGGTCAGCTTGGAGCTCACGCGATCACCCGATCCACATTCCCGCTTTTTAGGTCGGTGAATATCAAGGTGATCTGAGCACGCCCGCTGCTGAGCTTCACGGTCGAGATTTGGTCAATACGCATGATTTTCTCAATCGTGGTTTCCTGTCGAAAGGCCGAGCGCACTGCGGTGTTAACAATTCGCTCGAAGCCGTCGCCCATTCGATCAGGGAGGCTGATTCCGAAGGTCGGCTGCACGGTGCTTGAACCCACCAGTGTCATCAGGCGAATCAGCACGCGCTGTCGTAGGCTCGGCATCTGCTTGAGCTGTCGCGTGGTTGCGTCGACTTCGTAGTCTCGCGTCTGAAAGTTTAGGTAACGCACGCCCGAAGGGCCATCGGCTGGAGCCGCGCCTGTGACCGGGGTGCCGTAGCCAAACGGGAACAGGCCTACTGATTTGACGCCGAGTCCCATATCAATCCAGGGGGCAAGCGATGCCAAAGTTCGGGAAGTTGGGCAGCTGCGGCAATGCCGGGATGGGGAGCTGAAACGAGGGAAGCATGGCGGCGAAATTGAGCTGAATCCCTGGTATGCCGATGGCAAAGCTCGGCAGTGTCGGGAGTGAGGGAAGCGCCGGGATGGGGAGCTGAAAGCTCGGCAGCGAGAGGTTCAGTGTCAGCCCCGGAATGCCGATGCTGAAGCTGGGAAACGTCGGCAGCGAAGGCAGCGCTGGTATCGGGAGCTGGAAGCTCGGCAGATTGAACGCGCAGCGGCTCAACCGACACCGATGAATACGTTTGGAGCGGGAACGCCGGAGATGCCAGTCACGCCCATGATAACCGCGGTTGCCGGCGTGCCAACCATGCCGCCCACTACCACCGAGCCGCCGTAAAGGTTCACGCCCGAGCCGCTGATGATGAGTCCGGCGCCACCGGACGAGATGTTGATTCCGCCCGACTCGCTGATCTCAAAGATGCAGCCGAACGCGGCAAGCGAGATCTTCTTTTCCTTGCGGTCCATGCTGAAAACCATGTCGTCGCCGACCACAATTGCGACCTGCTGGTCCTTGCAGAGCACTCGAGCATCGAAGTCTTCGCCGGTTGCGAAGAGAGCGGTTTCGCCGTCCTTCAGCTCGCCCGCTACCTTGCTGCTCCGATTGTCGCGAGCCCCAATGATGACGCCATTGGAGTTGCCTACGCCGCGCGCCACTACCGCCTCAACATGCCCGTTGTCATTCTTGGGCGCAGGCTTTGCCAACACGCCGAGGCAAGCCATTACGTCAAGCTCACCGAACGCCTCGTGCTCGTCGGGCCCGGTCGGAATACCCGCCTGAGCCACAACGGCGTTTGTTTTGGGGTTGAGCTTGGAGGCTCCGAGCTGTGCGACGTCGATCAGCATAGGGGGTTCAGATCACAAAGGAGTTGGGGCGCCAGCATTCGATCTCAGTCGTGGCGCCTTGGCCTGCGGAATATTTGAAGGTTCTAGATTCGATCCAGAGGTCTTCGTTGACGCCGAGGATCGAATCGGAGACTCGGACCATGGTGTCAATCGCCCAGAGCGCCCCGCTGTGCGGGTCCTGGTGGCCTAGGAGCGTGGCGGAGTAGCGCAGCGTGTCCTTGAGCCTGGAGCTGATGGCGCGCCTTGCTGCTCGCTCTAGCTGCTCCTGCGTTCGGCTTTCCTCGTCTCGGAGGTACAGCAGCCGATAGAGTTGAGACGGCGGTAGCGGGCCAATGCCCGGCTCTGGCTTGCGGCGGCCTGGCACCGAGTGTGCGCCTAGGATGCGGCCCATTTCGTTGTTGAACTCGGAGGCCAGAATCGACATGTCAAAGTGTTTGACTACGTCCTTTTTTGCCTGGCCGCTTTCGCCAGTTTTGGCGTTCATTAACGTGTAGGTCGGGAAGCTTGAGTAATCCCGCGTGACCCGCGCATCCAAGATATTGTTGGCAACGCTCTTGTCTGGGTCGTCCGTGCGCTGGAGCTCGTAGAGCGGTGTCTGTGAGTAGCTAGGTGCGGCGAGCACTAGCGTTGTGCGGTTGTTGCCTGGCTGAATGGTCACGCCGAAGCGAGCGCAGAGCCGATTGCAAAACTCGTAGATACCCTCGCCGGACTTGGGCTTTAGGTCCTCAACCGTCAGCGCCTTAATGCCGCTGTCCCCGCTGCTCTTCTTGCCCTTCACGCCGCAGCGGATTTCCCGCATCGCTATGTCGTCGTCGCTGATGATCGAATCGATGCCGACTGGCGACGCCGCTAGCGTAATGGCCTCAAAGAGCGACATCCCCTGAGTGATTTTCAGGGTTGGATCAACGTTGCACTCAACCAGATCTGAAACGAAGTCGCGACCTCGGAACGTGACCGCGGACCCGTTGCCACCAATCTCGGATTGGTCGATTCGCCCGATCACTTGACTGTTACCGTTGAGCAGAAGCTCGACCGGCTCAAGCTCGAGGTCTTGAAGTTTGGTGCGATCCTCCGCGTAGGTTGTGAACTCAAACCCATCGGTTGAGGTCAGGAACGACGACTGGAGAGAATATTCGGTGATGTTGGTGAGAGCCCGTCCGCTTGTCTCCAGTTTCACCAGGAGCTGCGGGTCTGTCTCGTCAGGCTGAGCCACCGGTGTTGCTCTCGTAAATGTTGACCGGGGTGTTCGCCTTGACGCCCGGTGTGCGGGCAAAAAGCGGGTTGAGTTGCATGAGCTCGACCACGGTCATGCTGAAGTTGTTGGCGACCTCGGAGACCGTTTGCGCGTAGCGGAGCGTTACCGTGACCACCTTGCGCTGAGGGTCTTTGAGGCGCTCTTTGAGCTGATAGGCTGAGTCGCGCGTGCGCCTAGATGACCGCCGAAGCTCCCACGTTTGCGGGTTCTCTAGGCGGTCGATGGTCTGCTCCAGGTCCTCGCAGCGCGCAGCGGTATCATCGAGCGTTGCCGACAGCTTGTTACCCTGCTGCTCCACCTGGCGACCAAGGCCACTGATGGCTGCGATGGGATTGACCAGCGGCTCGGGTGGCGCCTCTTGCTCCCAGTCTATCTTTTCAACCTCTTCATCGAGGGCCCGCACGTCGGTCTCTAGGCCCTTGAGTGAGCTAACCGAGAACTCGTCAAGCGCCAGCACGTCAATCTCTGGAGCGTGAACGAACTCAACTTGAATGTCGTCGCCGTCGCGCCTGTTGACGTCTGACGTTGCGCTGAAGCTTACACACTTGGCATCGAAGTAACCAAGAACAGGATCCCAAAGCGGTCCGCGTGAGCGGTTGCGACATGCCTCGATAAACTTTGGCATCGTCTCGGTGAACAGATTCAGATATGGCCCGGTCGCGATGTCCTCGCGAAACGGTATGGTGTAGCTAAACGTCCAGTTCTTGGCGCCGGTCGAGTCGATGAACTCGCCATCCTTGTATTGAAACTTATGCCGCGCGTCCTCATGGGCGAACGAAACCGAGCGCGCCGTGAGCGGCAGCACGAGGCCTCGCCACTTGAGTGGGTCTAGATGCTTGAAAACGTCGGTCATTTGCTAGGGGCTGTTGACTTCTCGGCCAATAACGCCAAGCTTTTGGGGAATGGTGGAGACTCAGACGGTCAAGGTGCAGCACGGGTGCGGCTGCTTGAGTGCGCTCGGAACGTTTGCGCTTGCCTTCCTGGGTTTCAGGGCTTGCACGGCTGACACGTCTGAGAGTCGAAGTCTGAGCGACTGGTATCAGCGTAACGAGGGCTTGGCGATGCTCGCGTTTCTGGCGTTGCTCGTTGGGTTTCTCGTCTGGGGTAGAGTGGCCGCAAAGCGGAGGGCGGCGCAGCCCGTCAAGCCAACGCGGCAAATCGAAGTTGCTAGACATTGCCCGGACTGTGGCGAGGCGGTGCAGGTATCCGCCCGCATCTGCCGCTTCTGTCGGCACTCGTTTACTTGACTGGATTGGTGGGCTGATCGCCGCGGTTGGGTAGCGCACCGCCCTTGAGCTTCCTTAGCTCCACGGCCGCCTCGGTCGAGGCCTTGGCCATGTCGCGCGATGCTAAAGCTGCGGCTGTGTCGGCTGCCGCTTTCTCTGCGGCTGCCTTGCCGTCCTCGGCCTTGCGATTCGCGACGGCTTCCGCGTTGTTCTTGGCGTCGAGTGACGTGAACATTGCCGAAAGGCCCCAGTCGCCTTTACCGTCGCCAAAGACCTTGGCTGCGTCGTCAATGCCTAGGTTCTTGTTCTCGGCCGTGAGCTTGGAGAACTGATCATAAGCCGCGTAGAGCGCGAGGCCCGCAAGCCCAGCGGCTCCGGCGAACTTGCCCACCGCCGATGCGCCTGCGCCCATGCTTGAGCTGAAACCGGAAACGATGGCATTCATCTGCCCACCGATGGCCGCGGGAAGACCAGCCGCCACGAAATCAGCCGCTGCTTTGGCAGCCAAAATGGCGCCGAATCCTTTGAGCGGGTTGTCGATAAGGAAGGCTGCAAAGTGCGCAGCTGCTTCGGCTATCTTCGTCATCGGGCCGATCAATTCCACGAACTTCGGGATCAGCTTCGTGATGGCCGGCAACATCTGCGTTCCCATGGCGGCGTTGAATTGCTTCATCGCCTCCTTGAACTGCATGTCGCTATCTTCCATGCGGGAGCCAACGCGTTCGTTGATGTCCCCCTGAGTGAGCGTGGCGCCTGAGAACGCAGCGGCCTTGGCCAGCACGGCTGCCTTGCCGGAACCCTTCTCACGCTTCTCGGCTTCGCCGTAGGTGCCGGTAAAGCCTTGCAGGACCTTGCGCGACTCCATGCCGAGGAGCCCGCTAGTCTTGGTCACGTCGCCGCCGGTTTTATCCAGAACGTCCGCGATGATCTCCATCGGGTCGCGTAGCTTGGTCTTGTCGGTCTTGCTCGTGACATCGACGCCGATGGCTGCAAACTTCTTGCGGTTCGTGACAACGTCGGAGCCGAAACGAGCAACGGAGGTTGCCGCATCTTCCGCGCTTGCAGAGCCGCCGGATTCCTTTGCGACCTGAGCGAAGGCGCCGACCAGCTTGAGCTTGTCGGAACTCTTACCCTCAAACATCTGGGTGGCGGCGCCAAGCTTGCCGAACTGTGATGCGAGGTCTCGGATCTCAACCGCACCCATCGTGCCCTGCTGAGCCAACGTGCGCATCACGTCTTTCATCTGCTTCATGCGCTCGACCGGATCTGTTACCGATGTCTTTAGCGCGTTGAAAACTTCGCCAGCAACGGCACCCATGTCGCCAAGGTCCGTGCCGGTGGCAAGCGAGAGGTCACCGAGTTCGCCGATGAGCGTTCGCGCGGTCTGAAGGTCGCCAGTCAGGGTGACAAAGGACTCCATGCCGCTCAGCGCCTCGGAGCCCGTGAAGCCCCGGACGTTTTGGGCTTCCTTGAGAATCTGGCCCTTCTGACCCGGCATGTCGGCTTGGTTGGCAAGCTTGCTCGCCTGCGCCTGCTCGCTCTGCTGCGCGCTAAGCGCGCCGGCCAGGGCAAAGCCCCCGCCGATGCTCAAAGCAGCGCCAGCGAGGCGCCCAACGCCGCCGACGGCCCCTGTCACGGATGATCCGACGGCCCGCCCGGTCTTGACGGACGCTCGCTCGCGGGCCTTCCATGCCTGGTCGGCCGCACGTGCGCGGACCTTGATCTCCTGAGCAGCTGCCCTAGCAGCTCTAGCATCGGACGAGATCCGAGCGCTCTCAATGCGCCGGATCGCTGACAGCTCTGCGCGCTCGGCGGACTGGACCCGCTGGAACGCCATCTTCTGCCCGGATAGCTGCGCCTTGGCATCGGCGCGCATCTTTTCAATCGCGACCTTGCTGGTGAACGCCTTCTCCTGAGCCACACCGGATAACCGCGCGGCTTTAGCCCGGTTGATTGCCGATAGCTCGGAGCGCTCAACCGTCTCGACTCGCTTGAGTTGCGACTTCTGGATCGCGAGGTTGGCCTTTGTCTCAGCGCGAAGACGGTCTACAGCGACCTTGTTCGCAAACGCGGTCTCTTGATTCGCTGCACCGCCGGCACTGCCTGCTCCTCGTCCAGGCGCTCTCCCTGACTGCCCAAGCGTCCTAGCAATGCGTTGATTGTGGACGGCAACACGGCGCTCAATACCCGCAAGGGCTCGGTCAACCGTGTTCGCGTTTACAACGCGGAAGTCCCATTCAAGTGTCGCCAAGGTCTAAAGTTTTACTTTCGCATTTCAAGAGCGCGGCGCATTGCCTCGTCGGCGTCAATCGCTTCGTAAAGGTCGCGCGTTTCAGAGCTTTCCGAAGAAGTTTGTGTGCTGCTCTCTTGCGGCTCGCCATAGAAGCCAGTGCCCATAGAGTAGGTCTCTAACTTCAACACCAAAGAATCTGGCAAGATCGAGAGTTGGGATCCCAGGATGTGGGACAGCGTATAGGCCCTCCTTGCCAGCATGTAGGCTAACTGCACCAACTGAGGCAAGGTAAGCTGTCCTAAAGGGTGCTCGGAGCCGCCCTCCTCAAGACGCTTTATCCAGAGATTCAGATCGGCTTCTGACTCAATGGTCTTTTCGTACGGGCCGTACTTGTGCTGGATCGTGATGTAGTGATTGAACAGCACCGCAAGCTCATCAGCGGTCAAGCTGTCGAGTTGCTTGGCGTCCGCGAAGATGCGCCGATAGATTGGCGGCTCAATGTCCGCGACGGGCTCGGCCTCGAAGCAGGCCATGGCGAGTAGCTCCTTGGCCACTTGGTCGCCCATAACTTCGCGCATCACGGGGGAATCGCCCGCGTCCTTGAACTTCTTATCAGCCCAGATTCTGGCGCGGTCGTGGTCCTCCATGTTGAGAACTTGGATGCGCACGCGGCCAACCGCGTTTCCCATCTCGTCGCTTCGAGGAAAGTCGACGACATCACTAGGGCGCGGCGTCTCTTGGAGTTTGAGCCAGAGCGCGCTGGCGCTTACGTTCTTCGGTGGTCCGGACATTTAACAAAAAAGGCCACGAGCCAAGCATCATGAGAGGGCGATGCTCAGCAGGTGACCTACCTAAATGGACGCGCAAGCTGGAGCCCTCCAAAGCTCGCGTGTCAGTTGTGGTTGCTTACTCGATTGATTTCTTTTGCCCGACCCAGCTCAGCGAACCTTCGCTGCTTGCGTTGGTGCTCTGACTCATGTCGACGCTCAGGATCTTGCCGCGCCCAATGTAGCTTAGCCGGCCGATTCCGACCTGGAACGTGACGTATTTGCCAAGGTCGCAGTCTTGCTGAAAGTTGGCTTCGGGACCACCGATGGGGATTACGAAACCGAGCTCAATCGAGACGTCGCCCGAGCCAGGCGTAAAGCCGCCCAAGCCTTCGTTGAGCAGGTCGACGCGCTGCTGGCCGCTGTTCATGGTCATCTTGACCGAAGTGATTTGGATGAGCTTGGTCCCGTTATAAAATACCGGGATCTTCGCGTAGTCTTGCAAAGTAGCCATAGAAAAAACGCCCTAAGTGGGGATGTTGGATTCAATACTTGAGAGCCGCGGACGTTAGCCGGGCGAGACTTCTGCGATCCGGAACGTGCCCTGATGCAGGTGGTCGATGACGCGGATGTCCAGGGCGAACTCGACGCGGCCGGAGTTGTTCGGATCGCGCACCGCTCGAAGCGAGAGCTTCATGCCCGCGGCGTCTTGCATTTTGCCGGCAGCTACAAAGGTATCGATTTCGTTGCGGAGGAATGGCTTGAGCAGCTCGGGTGTGATGACGCCCGGTGGCAGGTCTGGCGCCGGGTCCAGCTTGCCATCGCTCAAGAACACGTCGGAAGCCAGCTTGGCTTCACCGTAGTTGAGCGCGAAGTTGGCCAACACTTGGTCCGCAAACTCGTCCGCAACGCTGATGCGGTGCTGTTCGGTGGCGCGGAAGTCCGCCACGGTGCCAGCGCTGTTTTTGCTCCGCGTATCGAGCAGCATCACGATGTACGAGCCCGAGCCGTCGCTTGCGATGGCCGTGATGCCCGAGTTGATTGCGTCGCTCATGTCGTTGTGAGTGAGGTAATCAGCCGCGGCAAACACCGGCTTGATGAGCCAGTCTGCGCGTCGGTAGCTGTCGAACTTGAACGACGAATCGACGCCCTGGCGAAGTTGCATAACAGCCGCGAGATTGCCCGCAAGCTCTGCCGGATCGTGTTCCGAGTTGCGTTGCCAGGCGAGCACAAGTCGCTCGTAGTTACGCGAAGTCGAGAGCGTTTGAGTTGCTGCCAGCGCACCGTTGAAGCCGCAGATGCCGACGCTTCGTAAGCCGGGGGTTGGTAGGCTCTTGGCATTGAGATGCGTGACCAGACTGGTCAGGCCGGCTGCCAAATATGTGCTGGTAACGATATAGTACTTGCGCACAGCATCGAGGGATGCAAGCGCCGTTGCGAGCTGTGTGGCCTCGGTCGTGGTGCCTTCGACGCCAGCGGTGGAGGCGCCGCCAATTCCAACAGCCACCCCGTCAGCCGCAACGGTCGTTGTGATGCCGGCTGTAATCACAGCGCGGTATCTGATGGCAGGGACGGTACCATCGCCCTGGTTGAGCCCGCTAATCCTAGCCGTGATGACAACCCCGGCAGCGCCGGACGCCGTTACCGGAAGATGCTCAGAGGCGTTGATGGCCGCGATGACGTTTGCGCCGATGGTGGCTGCCGTATCGCCTGAGCGAATCCCAACAGAAATCTCCTCTCCACATATCGTCACGGTGGTGGAGCCGGAGGCGCTTGCGGTCCCCGCGTATGTGATCGTGCTTGCCGCCGCACCGGGAGTGCCGCCGGTCGTCGCACTCATCCCGAGATACCAGAGCCTTGCGCCTTTGTTGGCCTTGAGGAAGATGCGCCCGGCGCGGTGTCCGGGGGAGCCGACGCCGCAATAGGTGCGCAGATCTTGTTCGTTACCAATAGAGTAAAGCGAGCCTGCTACAGCGGTGCCCGCGCTCGTCTTGGGCATGACGATGACGACCTCACGCGCGCCAAGCGCCGAGCTAGTAGCGCCTTGAGCAAAGAGAATCTCGGCGTATCCGCCAGGCACACGGTTGGAGCTCGGAAGCCCCGTGATAGGAATTAGAGCCACTGGTTATTACTCCTTCGACTTCGAGGCCGAAACGGTGAGGGCGGGTTTGGTGGGCGCGGCGATCCATTCGCCGTCCTGGAAATCAACAGGCGTGAACTCAACGCTGCAAGCGTCCGCCGTGTGCTTGTCGGCAGGCCAAAGCGAGGCATCTCGACGGCAGCGAATCTTCAGCACGTGTGCCTCCGCGCTTGTCTCTTCGCACTCGTGCGCGTCTTTCGATGCGGGGAACGAGGCGGCGCCGTCCACAACAACATATGCGCGCCCAACGTATCGAGGCGGATTGCCGACGAAAAGCGCCTGGTCCGGAACCAGCTCTAGGAGGTCCGCGCGTGCGTAGAATTTGAGTTTTGCCATTGGGATTAGAATTCCTTCGCGAGCCTTCCGGCCCGTTCTGTCATGTCTTGAATCGAGAAGCGGTAAGCGGCGTTTGTCGCGTTCCAGAGAAAGTGTGTAGGCCTGGTGCCTGGGTGCTTGACGGAGCGCCGGAAGACGAGAGCGCCCGACCTGCCGCGGAAGACCAGAAACTTGGACTTGCGTGCCCGGATGATGTGCGGCCTGGTGCCGAACTCGACAAAGCTCGCGTAACGCTTGGGCGACTTGATGCTGACCACCCGACCGCGGGCAGTCCGAACAACGCGCGTTTCGGTCGTGTTTTTGAGGCTTCTAACTGACCGCTGCTTGAACTTCGAGTATCTCCGAACGTGCTGCTCGGCGAGCTCGGTCGACCGCTCTAGCGATAGGTCAAGAGCCCGAGTGAGGCGCTGAACGAAGTGCTTGTGCTGCTTGACAAGCCCGCGGATGTTGATCGCGTCCACTAGTCTTCCTGTTGACTCAATTGGTGCTGAAGCTTGGTGAGCGCGCCTAGAAGCGAGAGCGCTCGACTGCCCGTGTGGCACGATGTCGAGTAAGTGTCATCGGGGTGCAGAATGACAATCGCGTAGGCGCGCATGCCGTCTTTTGCGATTAGCTCCGCCTGCATTTTGAGCGACTTGGCCCACGCCTTATCCATGTCGCGGTCTCGACAATCGATGACAGCCAGGCCCGGCTTTTTAGGCTTGTTTTTGAGCTTGGAAGTGGTGGTTGTCATTGAACCGGCGCGTCTGTGTCCGCGTAGATGAGCGAGGGGATAACGCCGTCAGTGCCGCCAACGCCAAAGTCGAAGCGAGCGCCTGCTAGGTCGGGGAACGAGCCGTCGATGTGGTGTTCGAGCTCCACCGTCTCGATAGTCATCGTGCACGCCGCGTAGGCCGGTGATGCTTCATCGCTGGCAAACTTGGCGGTGCCTGACTCGTGCCGCATAAGACGAATCGAGCTAAGCGCGCCAACGCCAGTGGTGGGCCCAAACTGCGAAGCGCCCGCGAGATAAGCCTTGTGTCCGCGATGCCGGATGACCGAGGAGACAATCGTCGGAACGAATGTCAACGCGGCCCAGACCCGGTGGAGATGGTCGACGCGGAGCGCGTCCAGAAAATAATTGAGCTCCCATTGCTGAGTGCGCTTTTCGATCCAAAGCGTGTGTTCGGCGTACTCCGCGGGCCCCGAGCGATGGAGCGACAGGAGCGGAAACGCTGGCTTGCGTTCGCTGAAAACCTTGGAGCTTGGCTCTAGCGGCAGCGTGTCCTGTACCGGGTTTTTTCCGGCCATCGGTGTGCCGTCGGCCGCCTGCCCCCAGGCCTGAGCGAGCTCGTCATTGATAGCCGCCTTAAACAGCGCCAGGAGCGCGTCTAGCGCCGGGTCCGGAATAACTCCGGTCGGTGTGACCGAAGCGCCGTCTAGGGGCAGCTGGATAGCGCCGATGCGCTTGTAGACTGAGTTTTGCGAGACCGTCACGAGTCCGCCGCGATTGGGGACAGTGTCAGAGTGTAGTGCAGCGCCTGGTCACTCTTGACGCTCGTGAGCCGATAGAGCGCGCCCGCGGGGAACTCGGGGCCTGTGACGGTGAAGTGCAGAAGCTCGCCCGTCTCGGTCGCTGAGCCCGTGAGTGCAGCGAGGAGCGTGCCGCCGCCCGTGAAGGCCGGCGTGATAGGCCCCAGTTCGATGGTGCCCTTCGGCATGCCGCCGAGAGTTAATTGCTCATCGTTCAGGAACCGAAGCTTCGGTGCGAACCCACCGTGCTCGAGAATAGAAGTGGTGACCGTGCCCGCGTCGCCTTCGAGGCCGTAAGCGCCAGAGAGAGAGCGAACCGATACCGTGACCGCGTAGGGCCGCAAGCCGAGCTGCCCGGGGATCGCTCGCACGCGATTGACGATGCTGAGGAGGTCGGATGCGAGGGTCATTTGTTAAACCTGGACGAGTTCAACACCCGCGCGAATTAGCGCCGGATGGATCTCCTGCATGACCGTCCGCACGCCCTTGCCCATCGAGACGTGGCCGGGCTTGAGAGGTCCAAAAGTTTGGTGGCGATAGATGACTAAGTCAGCGGGCGCGTCGTTACGGACCGCGACCCATTTACGCATGGCGCGCGCCGCCTGGACGCCCTCGATTATCCAAGGGCCAGCGTCCGCCATCATGTCCGCGAGGTGTTGTGACGACTCGGACCAGCCCAGATGCTGAATATCGTCCGAGCTAATCAACCGCCGCCCCGTCAGGGCTGCTAGTTGCCGCGCTAGCGTTGTTTTGCCCGTGTGGGGACCGCCAACCAAGACAATGCGGTGATGCTTGCTTGAGAGCTTCAGGGCCGCCGGGAATGGCGGCTGGGCAGAAGGGCTCAGCCGAGCCTCAGCGCTACCGATAGGTCCCGAGTGTCACCGAAGTAGTCACCGTTGGGCAGATACTCGTCAACGCCAAGGGCTCGCGCGATGCGCTTGATCAACATGCGCCCACGAGCGATAGCGCTCACCCGTGATTCGGAGCCAGACGAGCCGGCCGAGTCGTAAAATTCGACCTCATCGACCTTCTTTAGGGGCCCGTAGGAATAGGACCCTGATGTCGCTGTCGTCGCCAACGCCGTATCAATCAGCGTCAGCTCGGAGAGCCACAGAGCCAGCTCTGCTTGGTCGGTTGCATCTGCGCCGACCTTGTCGAGCATTGACTCTAGGCGCGTGTTCTTGTCGAAAAAGCCAAACGCTACGCCGAGGTACTTGCGCACGTCTTTCTTCTGCGCAGCGGTAAGTGCCATGGCCGATTATTTAGAGCGCTTCTGATTCACGGCTTCTGACTTGATTGCCCGCTCTTCGGCGATCGTCGCCTGCTTAGCCGTGTCGGCAAGCAAGTCTTCGGCGGCTTTCTTGTCATCGAGTGCCGACTCCAGGAAGCGCTCAAGCTCGGCGTTTCTCGCAAGAGACTCCTGAACTTTTGTGTTCATCTTGCTGAGTTCCTCGTGAGTCTCATCGAGCTTTTCCTTGGCCGCTCGCTCGGAGGCTTGCGCATCCGCAATCTGTTCACGGAGTGCGCTCAGCTGCTCGTCGCGCGTCGCCTCTTGCTCGGCCTGCACCTGATACTTGGCGCGAGTCTCAGGCGCTACCGGTACCGTGCCCAAAGGCAAGCCGTAGGCCATAGCGACCTCCACCAGCTTGCCGGGGACATCGACAGAGCCCCATGCGTCACAAGCGAACGTCTTCGCACCGAGCTCGAAACTTAAGGCTCGTTTAGTTTGGTTGTAGAGTGTGGGCATGAGGTTCTTTCGAGGGTTTATGCGGAAACGAGATCGATGAACGCGATGCTGGGAGCCGATGCAAAGTGCAGGTTAAAGTCTGCCTTTATCTCAGTGAGCAGCGTGTTAAGCGATGCCTGATCTGACGCATCAGTAGCGGCGATGGCGTTGGCGCCGTCATCGGTGAAGTGCACCGACGCCGCTGAGCGGTGAGTGTTGAACGCCGCCTTGAGAGCGTTGGCCAACGTGATACCCGTAGCGAGATCGGTAGCGGTAGCCGTCGCGACTTGCGCCGAGACTGCTGAATCATGAGCGACCGTGTCTGCGAAGTGCAGATTTAGCACCGTCTTGGCGTTGTTAACCAGAGCAACGGATGTTGCCAGGTCGGTTGACGCCGCCGCCGTCACAGTGAGAGCCACGGTGGTGGGTGCTGTGTAGTCGGCCGAGTTAGATGTGGACGTTTTATCCAAGTGGAAAAACGTGCTGATACCCTCGGCGATGCGCTGATTGTGAGCCGCTACGAGAGCGAACATCATCGCGTCAGGAGTTTTGCGAGTTTTGAAAGCCATGCTCAGTCAACCTTTCGGATTAGACTTGGACGTTCTTGCGGACGCCGCAGCTCTTGGGCTTCTTGACCACAAGCTGCATCGTCGAGAGCACCTGCGCGCGGTCGGCCGGGCCGAGCTTCGCAAGCATCGAGTAGCTGAAACCAAACGGCACGGAGCCATAACCGTCATCCGCAACCACTTGGTTGTAGACCTCGGGAGGCATTGAGCTGTCGGGCAGGTATTCGATGTGCACGTTCGCGGTGTTGAGGTAGTAGATGCGGTTCACCGTGGCCCTGTAGGCCTTGACGAACATGCAACCATCAACCTCGATGCCTTCGAAGCCGGCGTCCAACATGATTTGACCACGGGAGGTGTTCATCATGGTGTAGCGACGGTTGGCGTCGAACAGGTTGGCTACAGCGTTGAACACCGCGGTGCTGCAAACGGCAACATCCGGAGCTTCGCCCGATGCATCGCCGATTGCGCCGATGTCACTTCGAATCTGTGCAATCGTCGGAGCGGTTAGGGCGCCCGGGTCGACCACAGTTGACTGCCAATAGGTGTCAGCGGTCTTGTCGATGGTGGCGTAGGTGTTGCTGTTGTCACCGATGGCGACGTCAAGCCCAGCAATGGTGGTGCCGGTGCCGGCTCCGGTGAACATCGCCTGCTCCAGGAGATCGGCGAGCGTCGCGGAAGCGTTAACCTGGTTGCGTGCCCACAGATTGCGATTACCCTCGGGGCTAGAAGCTCCGGCGGAAGCGTCCATGGCGAGCTTGGTGATGTGGAAGTTGGCTCGATAGAGACCCCACGACAGGATCGCATCGTTCTGCGAGTCGCTGCCGAAGTTGGCCGCTACTGCGCCGTCGATGTGATTCTCTGCGATTGAGCCGCTGCCCTCGGCAACCCAGGCAACGTTTTTGCCAGCGCCGGGGACAATCTTAAGCAGTTTAAGCAGAGTCACTCGGCGGTTGATCTGCCGAATAACGTCGCTGCGATACTCTTGGGCGTTAACTACGAGTGATAGGGTCTGGGGAGCATCAGCCATGTTGGGCCTTCTTTTTCTGCCCGCGGGGGGGCTTTATGGGCACCGCGGGCGGTGCGTTGGGTTAGAGATTGAATCGAGCTTTCAGAGCACTTTCGCGCTCGATGGCTCGGTGGGCTTTTTCATTGTCGGTCGTCGCGGGCTGCTCGTATCGAGGCATCCCGTCACTCCCGCGAGTGAGCTGTCGTGGCGCTTGGCCGCGGTTGGCACCGGGCGCAGGGGCAGGGGCCGGCACGAAGATCTTCGCGTCGTCGGATTGCAGCCAATGCTTCACACCGTCCGCTAAAGGCATCTGCATGTCTTCCTCGGGCATGCCGTGACCTGGTGATCGTCGGGTGCGAAAGAACGGCGTGCCGTCCTCGTCGAAGCCGATGCGTTTCTCAGCGTCGAACAGGAGCTTGGCTGCCATGTCGGTGGCTCCGGGCGCTACGCCTGCGCTTAGAGCTGCTTTGAGAGCGCTTCGGGCTGACTCGTCGCGACTACGCTGCACGGCCTCCGAGCGTGCCTGCTCGCTCTTCGCCAGGCTGGCTTCGAGCTGCTTTGCCTTGTCTTCCAGCGCGACTAGGCGCGGGTCAACAGTGCGTGGCTTGTGCTCGCCTTCGGGCGCTTCGGTAGGCACTGCTGCCTTGAGCGCGTTGGCGATCTTCTCATCGAGCTTGAGGCCCTCGATTGATGCCGTTAGTTCCTTCTGGAGCTTCTTGCTGTGCGCGGTAATTGCGCCGGTCACCATCGCAGCTACTTCCTCCGCGGTGATGTATTTGGGCGTGTTCGTGTCCGGAGACTCGTTTTCGGATGGCATTGTCGTTCACCTTTGGCCAGTGTTGGCCGGTGCTATGCAATTGGTTCAGCGTTGCATCGTCGCTGCTAAGTCACTGTTGGGGCCGTGACTTCGGTGGCCGTTTCGGAACTTTGAATGGGTTGAGTTAAGCTAGATAGACGGTGACGCCGGCCGTTGTCGGCACAGCAAGCGCGGTGCTGGTCAGGATGCGACTCGCGCCCAAGCGCTTCGGCGTACCCACGAGCGCAGCCGCGACAGGCACAGCGTCCGCTATGGCTTGCGAGCCTTCGCCGTACTGCACATTGATGGTGCCGGCTGCTGCGATTTCCACGCCCTCAAACTTGTCAGCAAACGGAGCGCAGATGTCCTGTACGCCGATCTGAAAAGCGCCGGCCGTGCTGACCTGAGCCGGGAACGCGACGGAGTCGAGAATGTCGAAGGCTTGGGTACCGCGCAGAATGGTGTTTCCGTTCGCATCGGGAGGCGTCAGCGTCTCGGTTACGGTTGCGCCACCGCGCTTACCCGTTAGCGTGATAGCGGACGCAACGTAGGCGCCCACGCTGCTGGAGAGCGAGATAGTAACGGTGCGTGGCAAATCAAGTACGCCCGTGGTGGCGCCGATCGCTGTCCCGTTGAAATCGGTCGCCTTCAGATACGTGATAGGCGCGGCCACCGTGGCAATCGAGGTCTTGATCCCGTTGACCTTCGCAACGTCGGCGGCGGCATAGGTTTTCGTGCGTCGTGCGGTTTTCATAGGACTCAAAAGGGCATGTTGGGTCGGGGCTTAATGCCGCCAGGGGGACCAAAGGGTTTCTTGTCGCCAGAGCCGCCCGGACCGTCCTTGGGCTTGTTCAGCGCTGCCTTCATCATGTCGGCCTGCTCTTTCTCGGCCTTCGCCTCCTTGAGCTTGGCCTCGGCAATGCCGGCCTTGATCTCTTCGCGCACAATCTGCTTGGTGGCCTCGTCCATGTCGGGCAAGAGGCTCTCGGCGAGGCGCGTTTTCATCTGCGTGTTGAACGTGTCGGACGGGATACCGCCCGTCTTCTCAACCACCTCGAGAGTGTCGACCAGGCCGCTGATGTCAGCCGCTGCGAAGTCGTCTAGGCCCTCGATTGACCATGTTAACTTGTCGCCGCGTGCGGCGCTGATTAGCTGGTAGGTCTTCTCGATTGCCTCTTTGACGAGCCGCGAGAACGAGAGCAGAACAACCCGCGTTGCCTCAGCGTCGGCGGCCTTGCTCTCTCCGCTGCGCCCTACGGAGGCGGCGTTGTTCTCGACTCCGAGCGCCATCGTGTGTGCGACCCGGAAGATTTCATCCTTGTGCTCTTTGATGGCATCACCAAGCGCGGCATATGGCGCGGTCGGCGGCGACAACCACTCAACGGACTCTTCGGCGCCTAACATCAGACCGTAGCCAGCGCCCATGCGAGGCGGGTTAGTCATGTCGAGCAGCTTGTACAGCGGCTGCGCGTAGCAGGTCGTGAAGAGTCCCCACTGTTGCGCGTTGGAAAGTCGAAAGTGCGCCAGCTGCGGCGTCTTGAGGTGCGATGCCAGCCAGAGCTCGCTCGGTAACTCCAAGCAAACGAGCGGCACGGCGCCGAAGCGATGTGGCGTCGAACTAACGAGCGGCACGTTATCTTCGGCCGTTGGACGCCTGTCCGAGCGGTACGTGATCTGATAGACGTCGACCCTGTCAGCCTGGATGTGATCCCATGTCTCGGTGATTAGGTCGTGACTTGAATCGAGGCTCTCGCGGTGTCGCTGGGAGCTGAACACCAGCGCCCAAGCCAGGTTGCCTGTCTCGTCCGTGTCCCAATCGAGGAGCTGCTCGTGCTTGACGCTGGAGAGCCAAACGCGGTCAAGGCCGAGCGCCTCATGCTGCGCCATGTTCGCCGGTTGCTCATCGCCGGTGCCGGCGTGATGCAGGCGCACCCAGGCGTAGCCCGCAACCATGGCGTCGGTGAGCGTGCTCTTGAACAACGCATCGAGGTCGCGGCCCGTGCGGTCGCAGTCCTCACGAAGCTCGGAATAGAATGGCGGGGCCTCGAAGACGGCCGCGTCGCCCGCGGGAACCGCTGAGCCGTCGCTCTTGACGGCCTTGTCCGCCTTTTGGCTAGCGACAGCGTTAGGGCGCGAGCTGAAAAGCAGCGCGGTAAAGAAGCCCACGATAGGGCTCACGTAGTTGCGGTAGGTGTATTCCTTGACCCGCAACTCGTAGAAGTTACCGGGCTCATGCGGGCGACTCGGCAGAAAGCGGCCGAGCCGAGCCTCGAACGATTCACCGCCAGCGTAGAGCGCACGCAGGTCCTTCAGCTGCTCTAGGTTAACGCCGGGATGGCGCCTATTGAGTTGCTGAATGGTGGGCATCGGGGAGGAGAAAACTTAGCTGGGAACGAATCCGCGTGGTTGCTCGCCCGCCGCTGCTTCGAGCGCTAGAGCCAACGCCCATGCACGGTCTGCGTGGCCTTCTCGAGTGCGTGGCGCGTCGTAAGTGACGTTATTGGAGCTGGTGACGATTCGCTGAATCGAGCAAACGTCGTTGCGAATAGCGAGCGCGATGCCGGGTGGTGGGTTTGATTGCTGGAGGCAGTGGTCTGCGGACGCTAGCTTGATGCCGCGTTCCGCGAAAGCTGTGTAGAGCCTGGTGGCAAGCTCGGCCTTTTTCTGCAAAGTGAACACAACGGGGGAGACCCGATAGTGCCCGTGCTTCTTGCGCATCCGGTCGGCCGGGAACGTGCCCATGCCGGTCGCGTCAACCGCAAGCTTGGTGACGCCGGACTTGAATGCCCGGTCGACCATGGCCTCGAGCTCGTCGGAGTCTGTGCGTTTCATCACCTCAACCGAGTGAGTCCAACAGACTTTGCCGACCCGTCGCACCGTGTAGAGCACGCTCAGGTCGACTTCTTTGCCGATGTCCAGGCCTCCGTACAGGTTGCCTGCCCCGCTCGTGCCGAGGTCTTCCGCGAGCGAATCGGTGACTAGCTCGGTCGGGATGTATTGCAGAGCGCCATCGAGAAACGAGCACTCGTACAGCTGACTAAACAACCGCGGGTCATTGAGCGCGTTGGTCCAAAGTTCGACCATGTCGACGCGGAACCCATCATCGAGGGCGCGTTGTAGCGGAATCTCGTGGTGCTTCCAGCCGGAGCCAGCCTTGGCATCCGTGCACAGAAGGTGAAACTTGTTGCCGACTCCGTTGGGCGTCGAAGCTACGCGAGCTCGGAAGTTGCCGAGCGAAGTGGAGGGCATCGTTGCGTCCCAGACCTTATCCGGATGGTCGTGGTAAGCGAACTCATCAAGGAACAGGTTGCCAGCAAATCCTCGGCCGCCTGAGCTCGGAAGCGCCAACATGCGCCCGCCAGAAACGAAGTCCACAGATCGTGCACTGTCTCTCCTATCCTTGGCGGCAAGGGAGCAGCCGAGCTCCTCAAGCACCCTGCGATGCGTGGCCGCCATCTCGAGCACTTCGCTCGACTCAAGCTGGCCTCTAGAAATGATCGTGGTGTGTTCGCCATGAAAGACTCCCCAGAGGAGCCCTACCGCGGCGGTTGAATGGCTGATGCCGATCTGACGGCTCTTGTTAACTACCGCCTTGCGGGCGGGCTCAAGAATCCATTCGAGCTGATAGGCGTAGAAGGTCGACAGCCAGGCGACGAGCGCGCTGTAGTCACGCGTCTTGCCCTGAGAGTTTAGCGCGTCCCGGTAGCGCTCAATCGTCGCTCGGTGCGGGATCAACCTGGACGGCAGCGTGCTGTCCAAAGGCTGCACGGATGGCATTAGCGGCTTGCTCCGGGGTTGCGTGGGTGATGGCCGTATCTATCTGCCCCGAGTGCTCGACCTGCTGCGTCGCCCCCCACTCTTTCTTGAAGCGTCGCTCAAGAATCCAAGCGTGGGCCTTCCAATCGTTGGTGCCGGCCTTCGTGATGCTCGCCACGAGCTTGCGCGCGTAGTCGGCCTCCTCCTTGAGAAAGCGGTCAGCGAAGGCTGTATAGAATTCGTCGCCCTCTGATGCGCTGTGGAGCCAGCTTCGAAGCGTGGCCGATGTAATACCAACAGCCGCGCAAGCGTGCTCCCTAGGGGCGCCTAGCCGCATTGTCGCGAGGATAGATGCCTCAAGTTCAGGCGTTAGCTTTTTGCGGTTCATTGAGTCTCCGGGATCTCCTCGATAAGCCCAACGAAGTCACCGAAGCGGAAGATTTCTTGAGCGTTCGGCAGCGAGGCCAGGGCTATCGGTCGCTGAACACCGATTAGGCTCATGTCCTTTTGATAAAGTTTTTCCGCGGTCGCGCCGGCTTGGATTTTCTTGAGTGCGCCAAAACGTGCGTTCGCGGTTCCCAGCTGCCCTCTGCTCGGCAGGGTTTTGTCGAAAACTATAATAGCCCCGCCCGGCCTAGCAAGAGTCCGAAGGCGTTGCAAAAGTGGCACGCGTGCCGATACCGGGATGAACATTAGGCTCAAAAACAGGATGGCTACATCGAATTGCGCGTATTCGAATCTCTGCGCGTCGGCGACTTCAAAGTCGCCATAGCCGCGAAAGTTGGCGAGCATCTCGGAGCTAGGGTCAATTGAGACCGCCCTAGCGTTCTGCGCCTCAAGCGTGCTCCGTAGCGCGCGTGTAATGTTTCCGGTTGACGCCCCAATGTCATAGACCAGTCCGCGTTCGGGAATGTAGTGAGCGGCAATGTGCGAACAGAACTCGGTAGCGAGGTCATACCAGGGCAGCTGCTCGCGCACGTGCTCATCAAACCCGGCAGCGACCTCCGCGGTCTTGAACGTCCAATGCTGCGGGATCTTCAACGCAAGACCTCGTCGCGCAAGGTCTCAGCTACGGCCCGCATCATAAGCGGCGGCACGGCTCGGCCAAGTCGCTCGAATTGTTTTTCGTAACTGCCGAGCAGCACGAAATCGTCAGGGAATCCGCAGATTCGCTTAACCTCCGGGATCGTTGGCTTCCGATAAAGCTGACTGCCTTCAAGCCTGATGCCGAAGTCTTTAGCGAGCGTCGTAATTGTCCCGCTTGGCGCGTTCGCGTTGATTAGGCACATATGGAAGCCCGTCAGGTTCCTCTGCCGCCAGCCGGGGATTAGCTTATATGGCTCCTCCGGCGGCGGTAGACTCGCGAGCGCCTCGCCTACCGTATACTGATAAGGTCTAGGCTTCGGGTGTACCGGTTCGATGTTTAGATCGTTCCTGACCCCGACGAATATCGTGCGCTTCCGCGTTTGGGGCACCCCGAGCCACTGAGCCTCAAGAACCTTACAGGTTACGCGATAGCCGCAGCCTTTGAGGCGTTTAAGTATCTCAAAGAAGTAACCCTTAGCGGCGCCCTTTATCAAGCCAGCGACGTTCTCGGCTACAAATGCTCGGGGCTGAAGCCCTTCGAGAATTCGTGTGAATTCGAAAAACAGATCGTCAACGCGCTGCTCGGTCCCGGAATAGGCCTTGACCTTGCCCCAGCCGTCTTCCCGTATCTTTGATAGCGAAGAAAAGGCCGAGCAGGGCGGGGATCCGTCCAAAACGTCAAGCTCGCCAACCTTGAGCGATGTCGAGTTTAGAATGTCGTCGGCCGTGACCTCGCGCACGTCGCGCGCGTCTAAAATTGTAGATGGGGAGCAGTTGGCTAAGTAGCAGGCCCGTGCTGCGGGGATAAACTCATTAGCCCACAAGACTTTGAACCCTGCCATTCGGTAGCCGGTAGAGCTTCCTCCGCAGCCCGCGAACAGGCTGACGACCTTGCGCCCGTTCCAGGGCAGAGCAACGATCTCGGACATCAGAGGAACGCGGTATGGCTGCTTGGCTACGGCCCGGGCGGCCAACCTCACTTGCTAGCGCTCCAGGCGTAGCCACACTTCGGGCAGGCGCAGTTGGTGGGCAAGTCCTCATCTGCTTCTTTGAAATCATCCGGAGGCGTAGCGCTAGCGAAGTCTTCGCCGAGCTGGTCTAGGTCCTTCTGGGTCCAGCCGGCCAGCTCAATGTCTTCAAAGCTGAAAGCGCCAAGCTCGGTGGTTAACAGCTTGTCGTCCCACTCGGCGACCTCGCCGACGCGATTGTCCGCAAGCGCCATCAGGTGAGCCTCGGCGGGGTCAAGATCCATGTACCGCACGGGCACCTGGGTCAGCCCCAAGATCTGCGCAGCCTTCAAGCGGGTGTGGCCTGCGATGATCTCACCATCAGCCTTGCGGGCAATAATGGGAGAACCGAAGCCGAAGCGCTTAATCAGGGGTGCTAGCTTCTGGGCAGCAACGTCGTTTTTGCGAGGGTTGCTCGCCCAGACTTTTAGCTGGTCGACGTCAACCCAGACAGCTGCGACCTCTTCTGGCGCGCGTGTGTGCGATTTCGATAGCTTGGTATCAGCACCCACAATGAGCGCCTTTTGCTGAACTACAATTCCCTACACGTTTAAACATCTTGGTCATGACTGCTTCCCTGCGCGTCAATGATTGGGTGTGTGGTTAACAGCGAGGGGCGCTCGACAGTTGCCACGGATTTGTGTGGGCCCGATGGGTAGCAGCAATGCACTCCCACATGCGCAGACCTGGTGGGGCCTGGCAGCCGGGGGCAGTGGTGTTACACGGGCCTATAGGGACTAGAGCGAAAGCGCGTCAGAATTGCGTCAGAATGCCTTACTCGTCAGCCATAACTGAGCCAATCTCAGCCAAATACTGCGCAGTTGCTATCTTGAAGCGTTCTAACTGTCGAAGGCGCGCACCGTGGGCATTCTGCTTCTTGCCGAGGTGGCGTACCTCGACCGAAAGGTCGTCCAGGTCGCGCCTCAGTTGCTGCGAGCCGCCGGGATGCCAGCGGTGGAGCTCCTCGATTGCGGAGAGTCGAACGAAGAGCTTCCCTCTGGGTGAGTGGCTGTGCAGAAACTGCTTGTTTTGGTTGCGTTCGAGCCTTCGAAACAGTCGCATCACGTGCTCACGCCGCCTGGCTTGGCTGGAGTGCTTCAGTTGGAGCAAGTCAGCGACCTCGGTCAGGCTCAGCGAACGGTCGAGCTTAATTCCGCGCGGCACGCCAGGCCTCCGTGGTCCGGTCCAGCATGGTCTGGGCTTCGCGTCGAATGGGTCGATAGGCTGCGCGTGACTGGCTCTCTAGGCTGAGCAGGCTGTCCAGATTCGCCCGAGGCGAGGCGCCGGAGGGAATGGCTCTCGGGCGAGGCCACCGGCATGACAGGCCCTCACCCTTGCCTTGGACCTCCTGAATGAGCCCGAAGCTCGCCGCGCTGGTCAGCGGAAAGAGCGAGAGCAGGCGGTCGCCCGGGAAAGAGACGCTCGTGGGTGCGTAGTATTGGCTGAGCACCAGCGGCGCCCAGACGTAGTGCTCTCGGCTCGCTTGAAGCCGGCGCCAGACCCTGGATGCTTTTGCCGAGTCCGTGAAGCGACCGAAGTCGACGTTCCAGCCCGGATCGCTGTTTGGGATGCCAACAATTCTAACGTTATCTCGGAGCGACTCCAACTGATGACCGAGGCTTGAGCGCTGAATCAGATCGGCGCCTTCCTCGAAAAACCAGAGGAGATCCTCGTCGTCTCGCCAGTGAAGCGGGCTTGGTCGTTTGCTTTTTTGACTAGAGCTTTCTTGAATTTGCATATAGCCTCCGTGTTCAAAGCGCTCCGGCTAAAGAGAGCCCTGACGGCTTCGGCTATCGGGGTTTTTCTTTGTCTGCCTTAGGCCTCACAGCCTCGAACCCAATAAGTTTGGGAACAAACGGAAACAGGATAGCCCTTCCTGTCACATTGGCCTGATACCGGCCATTCGCGACAGAGAATCTCGAGTCCAGTCGCTGACTGAGCCTCCCTGCGTGCCTCGGGCTGCGCCGGAAGGAAATGGCGACAAAGGGCGGCCTGTAAATGTCGCCTATTCATCCGGCATCGCTCGCTTTCTTCGCCTTGTACGCGGCGTAGTACGCGGCGCTGTACGCGGCCTGCTTCGCCTTCACCTCCGGGCTCGCCTTGTACGCAGCCATCTTCGCCTTCCCCTCCGGGCTCGCCCTGTACGCAGCCTGCTTCGCCTTCGCCTCCGGGCTCGCGTTGCGCGCGGCGCTGTACGCCTTCCCCTCCGGGCTCGCGTAGTACGCAGCCTGCTTCGCCTTCCGCTCCGGGCTCGCGTGGCGCGCGGCGTTGTACGCCTTCCCCTCCGGGCTCGCGTTGCGCGCGGCGCTGTACGCGGCCATCTTCGCCTTCTTCCTCCGGATGTACTGATCTTCGATCTTGATCAGCCGCTCGCCGGTAATCGCCTGCTCTTTTGTTTGCCCGGGGACGGGGCCGGCACCACCTCCGTGGCGAATCGGCTTTCCCTTCAGCGAGTACTTGCGGGTATCGGTAGGCGACCCGTGCTTCAGCACGCAGCCGCTGAGATCTATGATCGTTGCCGCCTTTTTGCCACGAGCTTTTCGTAACACACGGCCCGTCGCCTGAATGAAAGCGCCGGGATGCCTGAAGTTGCGCACGAGCATACAGACGCCCGCTTCGGGAACATTGAAGCCCTCGGTTAGCACGTTGCAGTTCACTAGAGCCTTTACCTCGCCGGCCTTGAATGCGTCGATTACCCGCCGCCGCTCACCCTTTGGCGTTTTGCCATGGATGAGTGCGGCCGAGATCCCGTTGTCGCGGAAACGCTGCGTAAGAGCGGCAGCGTCCACACCTTCGACACCGCCCTCCCTCTGGAGGACGCTAGCGCAAAACACGAACCCTTGCCGGTCGCCTGCGTACTCAAGCCAAGCATCCACCGGATACTGGGCCAGATCGCTGCCGTGCCTTCGCTCCGGCGTGAACACCTCGGCCGGGACAAGCAGCCATGGGATCAACGCCTGAGGCTGAGCCGCGGGCACCATCGCCTGAAAAATATCACCGAGCGCTTTCCCGTCCCCACGAGAAGGGGTAGCGGTCAAGCCAAGAGTTCTACGGAGTCCGCTTAGCAGTCGATGAAGCTGTCGCCACTCCTTTGCAAGATAATGATGACATTCATCGAGCACCAGCAATTCAGCCTCGGGAAACTTGCCGCGCGCAAGCAAGGTTTGAATCGTTCCGACCTGGATCCTCGCCTCAGGCCTGAATGGCTTTCCGGCCATCACATACCCGACGGCGTCCTTCCCGTACTCATCGGACAGCGCCTTCACGGCCTGGTGCACGAGCTCTTCGCGGTGAGCCACCCAAAGGGTCTTAGACTTCCCCACCAGGACAACACCCATGAACGTCTTGCCGCCGCCCGTCGGGCAGACCAGGCACACGCTCTTGGCGCCGCGCTTCCAGTACGCGCGCACGGCGCTGATGGCTTTCGTTTGGAACGGATACGGCTTCAGTTTTTTCATTCGCGCTTTCCTAGTCAGCCCCCGGCGCCAGCCCGTGAGCTATCGCCGACACCGGGGATTGTTTGTTTACCCCGCCTGCCAAACCCTGCCTTGCCATGCCCAGCCAAACTCCGCCCGGCCAGGCCATGCCTGCCCTGATGCGCCTCTCCACCGGAGGCACCTTAGGCTCACCTCATTACTCACCTCCAATCTCATTGTCAACAGGAATCACAGCGGGGTAACCGCTAGGTCGGGTTGTCGCAGCCGCCCCTCCAGAATCCCCATCATCTCTGCATTGGCCCGGCGCATCGAACGGTGAACTTTGGTGGTAAGCCGCCCGCGGAGTACCCGGCTAGGCGGTCCCGGTGAGCCTGACTGATCTCAGTGGTCACGTATTCCGAGTGGTCGATCTCGGGCGTGTCGGACTCCGGGTCGACGAACGCCCAGTCAGCTACCATCTTCGCAAACCCGGGTTCCAACATCGCGCGCGCCGTTGCCTCGCGTTCCTCGGGAGTCTCAAGCTCTGCAAGCTTCTGAATTATTTGCCTGATGTGCATTCTTCGCCTTTCAAATGTGTAAATCTAGGCTGTCGATAAGCGCAGTGAGCCGCGTAGCCTCAGCGCGCCAGGCACTCAGCGCCAGACTTAGCGCCTGGTGATCGCACCGACATCCACCGTTAGTCGCCATGCCCCGCGCCGGCTCAACGCGACACGAGTGATCACCGCAACCGCGACCTACGAGGTCAATCGGCGGGCGGGCAAGCACCGAGTCCAGCGCAGCCGCCCAGCTAACGCATATCGCGCTATCCAGATCGCTGCGTTTGCCCTTGGCGAATTGAGCCCGCACCTCGGTTAACGTCTTGGGCACAGATCGACTCTCCGTTTTGCCGCGGCAAGCGACTCCGGGTCCCAGTTGTAGAGTTGGCTGAGCGAGGCAAGCTCCTCCTGCTCAAGCTCCTGAAGTCTCAGGAAATGCCCGCTCCCCAGGTCGACGACCAGTACCGTGACGCCGTTGCCGTCTCGCCAGGCGTGATCAACCTCGACGTCGCCCACCTTGATAATCTTGAGCGACAGTCTGCCGACGCGACTCCCGTTCGAAAGTGTGAATTTGCTAGTCACCCGTCCACCACGTTGTGAGCCTCGAAAAACAAACCTTCGGGAGATTCGAGGAGCACGAATAACATGTTTGAGTGTCGGTGCGGCGTTAGATCCCAGTGGATGGGACCTCTTGTTGTAGAGACGACGACAAACGCACATTCATCCGGATTTACGACGACGGGGCGCCAACTGAACAAACCGTGGGCGTGGAGCACCGGATAGCACGCGCCTTCGAGCTCCCTGTACGTTTGTGGCGTGATCGGGCGATCGAGGAATTGAACAAGTACCGCAGTAAGATCTTTAACGAGCGTCATTCGCCTGTCCCTTTGCCGCCCGAATGCGCGCCCGCCTCAGCGAGTGGCCACGAATCGTGAACGGGAATGAACGGCTGCTCACCCGTCCACCACGCCCGCGAAGTCGCAAATGGTGTGCTGGGCATTTTCGTCTTCCAGAACCAGCGCGCCCGCTTCTTCGTTCCGCGCCCCTTGCTCGATTGCCACTCGGAGTGCCTCGCCAATGTACGCCTGAGGCGTCATGCGCGCCCTCTCAGCACACCCGATAATGTCATCCGGGCTCACGCCGGGTCCAAAGACCATGTCGACTAGCTGTGCTTGAATTTGATGGTTGATCATGTTCGTTGCTCCTTGAGTTGGTGAGGGTGAGGGTGAAATTTAGCGGCCGTAAAAGCTATCACGGCCACCGCCCAAGCCGTCGCAATCGTCGCAATAACTGCTGTTACATCCGGGGTAGCCGCACGGGCGCCACGCACGTACGCGGCCCGTTGCGCGGCTAGCGCGGCCAAGAGAGGGCGCCGCTGTTTTCGGGCCCGCGCCAGCTACCAGGCAGCGCGCGTCCGCTTCCCGTGCTGCAGGCACTTCCCACCCGATTCGGCCCGCGTTCCAGCGGCCGCCAAGTGCGCGGAGCTGGTCCTTGACGGGGTAGGTGTTGCCGGTGATCAGGACCATGTTGTTTGCTGCGTTGTTCATATTGGTACTGTACGGCATTCCTCGTACGGGTCAAGCCTCTATTTCAGTGGGCCTGTCGATTTCTCACCAAGGGCCCTATTTCTGCGCGTTTTCCCACTCGCTGACTACGTGCGCATCGATTGCAGCCATCAATTTGATTGCTATCGACGCATCTGTGTCTTCCGCGCAGACCTCGACCGCGATTCTTTCGCCGCCGACGTCGATAACGATTCGCCCGGAGCGCCCAAGAGGGATGGGCTTACTGGCCGTGCTCGTCACCGCCCGCCTCGCTCAAACAGCTCCTTCAGTTTCCGAAGCGCGTTCCGCTCGATTTGTTCAACTCTCTGGTGAGTAACCCCAAGCGCCTTGGCGACCTCGCGTAGCGAGTAGCAGTGACCGCTACGTCCGCCGAGCCGCGTAAGCGTAGCCTCTCTGTCCGCTGCCTCCTTGGCTTTCGCTTCCGCGGTTAACTTGTCACGCGCCATGCTTGCCGCCCTTGCGCCCCGAGCTCAGGCCGCGAGTCAGCTCGGACGAATGATCGGTGATTTTCTTCCCGTCCCAGAATTCGCATGTCGTGATGACGCATTTGGCCGATTCCAGCATGCCGTGAGCACACCTTTTGTTCGCGCGCGCTCTCGCGATCTCTTTCGCGCTCGTGATAAACTTTTCTGTGATTGTTGATGTCATTTTCTACGTTGAGCCTCTCGGAACTCTTGAATAACTTCCGCCGTCAGATTGCGACTCCAGGGCGAGGCCATTGGGACCTCCCGAGGCGCCTGAACCTTTCGCGCCGATTGCCGGCCTCGCACGACGCCTAGCGCCACCGCGGTCAGTCCTAGTTTCGTGCGAACCCAGCGCTCAGTCTGCACGATCTAACCTCCGCCGATGTGGTACGTAGGTACGCCGTTGGAGTTTCTCGCCACGGATGCGACCCACTCAGCCCCGTCATAGCAGGCCGGGAAATATACGCGACCACGAGTCCACAGCGTGAACGGGCAACCCTCCTCCCTGCCGTAATTGTCATCGAACTCCTCATCCAGCCATTCGTTTGTTGGCGGGGCATGCGACTCCAGATTCTCCCATCCGTCTTCGCATTCTGCCATTGTCTCGCTGATTAGTTTTCGCCAAGTCGTCATCTACTTTTCTCCATTTCTCTTTGTGTTGCCTGCATTGCGCATCTCCCGATCACCGGTGAGCAACTGCGCCAACCCAGCGCGCGCGCGTGTCGTGACTGTCACGCCCGCAATCTCGAACGACTCAATTACGCACGTCGCCTTGCCCGTGTTGAACGC
>Ga0163146_10000794_pt1 | contig 45227 bp, 43 predicted proteins | sample OliLakLV19MP7G1_FD_148648 | JGI IMG/M metagenome (GOLD analysis project Ga0163146, IMG submission 148648) | Freshwater microbial mat bacterial communities from Lake Vanda, McMurdo Dry Valleys, Antarctica - Oligotrophic Lake LV.19.MP7.G1 | ecosystem: Environmental > Aquatic > Freshwater > Lake >... | reverse complement strand
TTCCCAATGCCTTGCGTGTTGCTTCACCCATTGGGTGACTCCCTTCGTACTAACAAATACGCCGCCACTCCGCTCCCACCAAGACTATAACGGAGCAGTACTCTGCTTCAATTGCCGTTTATAGGTTCAATGATACCGACAATCGTGCAAGGGCCTCTGTTCCGTATTAAAGCAAGGCAAATGCAAAATGTTCTGATTGGGGGAAATCCGCCGTGGCCGTGGTTGAGGAGGCGAGAAACTGCCTCACTCTCAGCAGCTTATGGAGTGTCTTCGTGCAACGGCGAAGAAGAAAATGATGCGAAGGCTCTGAAGCGCTGTAGGCGAGAGCCTATGCAGCCATTGGTATTCTCGTCTTGAGACTGGTGCTGAGGTATGCGTGAGGATGCGAGGCGGAAAATTTCTTCTCACGCACGGATGTATGTCATCCAAGACCAGGACTTGGCGGAGAGGGTGGGGATCGAACCCACGGTCCCGTTGCCAGGACAGCAGTTTTCGAGACTGCCCGATTCGGCCACTCTCGCACCTCTCCGCATGCCGAAAGACCGCGCATAATCACACACTTACCATGCGTCCTGCAAGATGGACGACTTCACCGGAAACGGGACTGTTGTGAATACCGTTGTGAAATCATCCGGCGATCCGTTCGATCGCCTCGGCGCAGTGGCCAGGTGACAAATGGCTATACCGTTGCACCAAGCTCAAGTCGCGCCAGCGGCCTAGGACCTGTATCGTGCGCAGATCTGCCCCGCTCATCACCAGCCTTGATGCGAAGGTGTGGCGGAGGGAATGCAGCGAAAGCCCCGTCCCGGCGAGACCCGCGTCCTCCCCGCAGATAGAGCCCATCACCTTTTCATGCCATGTCGTGCCCTCCTTGTGTGTGCCCGTTTTTCTCTCAGCGCTTTCATGCCGGTGCGGGCTCGATGGTTCCCGCTGCAGAACCGTTGCTTTGCTGTGGAAGCCAGAAAAAGCTTGTGACAGTCTGGGTCAGGGCATCGACGAAACAACCGTCCTGTTGCCTGGAACACTTGCGCAAAGCGAACGATGACAGGGGCCTATTCGCTGGCCACAGAGCTCCTTAGCGAGCAGAAGCTGATTCGAGCTGAGCCTTGTGTGAATTGCGGATGGCTTGGCGGGGAAGCGACGATCGACACCCACCACGCGCTCGACTGTTCGCCAGAGCTTCGGCGAATCACACGACCCGCCCACCTATCTAGCCGGCGGGTGAGGCACTATCCGGCGTGGCCTTGAGGCCTTCACACGAAAGCCTTCCCTTGTGTTGCACATGTCAGACAAGCTACAAGATCGTATAGCCCTATCTGACCCTGTATGGTACGCTAGAGCACCGGACACAACAAAGCACCTGTCTCGATTATTTTAGAAGGTGATTCCCATGAAGAAGGTAACCCTGACTCTCCAATACTGGAAAGATGGAGACTGGTATGTCGGCCAGCTGGTCGAAGTCCCAGGGGTCATGAGCCAAGGAAAAACTCTCGAAGAACTTCAAGCGAACATTGACGACGCCTATCGGCTTCTCCTCGCGGAACGAAAACAGACCTTCTCTCGTCCTCGCTCGAAGTCCATCCCCATCCTCGTCCACGCGTGAAGCGAAGAGCGTTCATCCGCAAACTCGAAGCGGACGGGTGCGAGCGCACTCGCTCAAGCGGGAAACACGACATCTACCACAACCCAACCACGAATCAGTCTGCGCCTGTCCCCCGTCACACCGAGATTGCCGATACCCTCTGCAAATCCATCAGGAAAGAGTTAGGGCTGCCACGGTAGCGGATATCTTCACGGGATCGCATTCGACAGCCTGTCACTCTAGCCTGAACACCAGGCCTACCGGGTGGCATACCGAGACCGTTCTCGGGTTCCTCTCGTTGAGGGGGGCGAATATGCGTATTCACCCTGCTGTGAAATCTGTTGTGAAATAAGCGGGGAAATGGGGGGAAATCTGAGGAAGCTTGGGGAAGGGAGGAATGGAATTTTCCCCAGTGTTCATACGTGTTACTAGGTTTTTCAGCGTCTTGCGAGAAGGGCTCTACATAGTTTTCGAGACTGCCCGATTCAGCCACTCTCGCACCTCTCTGCTTGATAGAACGCACTAGCCCGCATTATTCATGAGCGCTTCTGCTGCAATCGCGGATTCGCTGCTGCGACGCGCCTGCGGCTGGCAGGCTCGCCGTTCGCTCCCTCGACATACTGTTCAAGTATGCCTCGGGCTCTTACGGCTCCGCGTGCCCGTCTCGCAACGCGACTGCGCGATGTCGTCCCTCGACTGTGCTCGGGACCCTGAGCTTTGTCGAAGGGCGACGAACCGTCATGAATAATGTGGGCTAGACGGCAGGGTAAAGTAAGGGGTGAATCTATCGTTGTTACGATCAACCGGAAAGGCAGCTTACCCTGGAGAGTGTAATTTTTCAATCGGTTTTCTTCGCTGTTGTCAAAGATCGCTGAGACTGGGCGAAAGCCCCATGATGCGATGCTGGGTTCAGACGGGTCATAACAGATGGTTTTCAAGGTCTCCCCATCTTGGGTCCTTCGTGTGCAGGTTCAGCGCAGCAAACCGTAGCAACGTCGATATCGTTGGAACAAAGGGAAGGGGCGTAGGTGTCGTGAATCTGCCTATCAGTATTCGGTTTGAATCACGCACATCACTCAATCGATGGACGCACCAAGGCGCAACGTTATCCGGTTCACGACGAATTCACACCACTGCCTCGATACGTTTCGAATGGCATTCTTTGGTGGCAGGAACCAGAGCTGTCCGGCTACGAGGACAGGATCGATACGGCGAGCGTAACGACGTTGCGTAGGTCCTCACCTACAAGACTCTATGACTTCCCCGTCATTGCCCTCTTCGTGGTTATACGAAGGCTCTCCATAAGATCTTGAGAATGGGCCTCTTCACTCCTTCTCGACCCTGGCCATGGTGGATTTCAATCAGGCAGGACGTGAGGCATCTTTCTTGCTCGAATCCAGGAGGACAAAGCTTCGCCCCCGCATCGGTATCACAGTGTAGTTTCTGGAGCCACAGGATCCTATTGGATAGGGCAAACGGCAAGACTGACGATGAGAAAAAGAACGAGAAGCGGGGCATGGGCGGAAGGGAAGCCCTGTCTTGGGGCCTAGCCCGCATTATTCATGAGCGCTTCTGCTGCAATCGCGGATTCGCTGCTGCGACGCGCCTGCGGCTGGCAGGCTCGCCGTTCGCTCCCTCGACATACTGTTCAAGTATGCCTCGGGCTCTCACGGCTCCGCGTGCCCGTCTCGCAACGCGACTGCGCGATGTCGTCCCTCGACTGTGCTCGGGACCCTGAGCTTTGTCGAAGGGCGACGAACCGTCATGAATAATGCGGGCGTAGTCTCTATTGCGCTTCGTCTACTCCGTTACAAAACATTCGTCTGAGGACCTGTCTCCTTTTCCCGTGGAACCACCTGGCTCGCCATCATGGCACATGATGGTTCGTCGAGAAATCGTCAGAACCCGCGTTCCTCATGAAGCCCATCTCACCGGCGATGGTCCAGATACATTTTTTCCGCCCCGCGCTTCATGCGGCACATGCAGCGGATCAGCGGTTGCAGCAGAAACGTTCATGAACGTGAATATTCCCCATTGCTTGCGGCGAGGAGCGTCATGATGGAAGGCGCTCATCGTGGGAAAATAAGATATTCTTCTAAATTCTCAGCAGGCGTACTATGCTGTCTATGGGTGTGAGTGATGAGGTGGGAATCGGTCTTCACCATGGCTGAATGCTGGCTTTATTCTTGTTTAGTTGCGATAACAACCCTTAACCCTTTCGGGGGGGGGCAACGTGTCGTGGAGACAATGTCTGCTGGTTGTTGTTCTAACCCAACATAGACGTACTTAACCGTTGATGCGAACACCTCTCCCTCCGGCCATTCAGAGTCTCGCCGACCTCTTTGAGTTTTCCTGCCGTCGAAAGCCGGAAGATCTTGCCTATGCCTTCGTTCGCGACACTCTCGAACTTGAGAGCCAGCTGACCTATGGCGAGCTCGAAGTCTCCTGTGTTTTCATAATAGGTCAACGAGGCATCGCCTGTGGCACCTCTCGGCTCCACCAGGGTTGAACATTGTATGGTCAGACATTCACCCGTAATCATGCCGCCTGCCGATACGCTTCTTGATGTGTTGCGGTGGCGGGCTGACCGCCAGCCCGATCAGGTTGCCTATGTCTTCCTGCGAGACGGGGTGACCGGCGATACCGTTCTGACGTACGGAGAGCTAGACGCCAAGGCTCGCGCGATCGCTGGATTTCTTCAGCAGCGGGTTCAGCCTGGGGATCGGGTCATGCTCCTTTATCCTCCCGGACTCGATTTTGTGGCTGCGTTCTGGGGATGCCTCTATGCGGGCGTCTTGGCGGTCCCGGCTCCCCCCTTCGATCCGCTTCGAATCAAACAGACGCTGCCCCGTCTCCAGTCTATTGTCCGGGATGCCCAGGTCAGCGGCATCTTCACGAGGTCTCAGGCCGGTGTTGATGTGAACCGTGTTCAGCTCTCCGGGGATGGGGACCATCCGATTCCCTGGTTTGCGACTGATGAGATCTCGTTGGATTGGGCGAAACGATGGACCGCCGTGGTGTGCCAGCCTCAGGACGTGGCGTACCTGCAATATACGTCTGGTTCGACCTCTTCCCCAAAAGGTGTAATGGTGACGCACAAAAATCTCGTTCACCATTGTGAATACTTTACGAAGTTTGTGCACTATGATTCCGGGTCCAGAACACTCTCATGGATGCCACATTTCCATGACTATGGCCTGGTGAAAGGCATTCTCCACCCGCTCTCCGCGGGGATTCCCACGTATCTCATGTCTGCTCTCACCTTCCTCAAGCGCCCGATGTCCTGGTTGAAGGCGATTGAGCGGTACGGCATCACCCATAGCGGGGCCCCGAACTTTGCGTATGGGTACTGCGTGCGGGGGACCACGCCGGAGGAGCGGCAGGGACTCAATCTCAGTTCATGGCAGGTGGCCAGTTGCGGGGCTGAGCCCATCTCGATGCAGACCGTGCAACAGTTCACCAAAGCCTTCCAATCATCGAGATTCCGACCAGAGGCCTTTTACCCAGCCTATGGAATGGCAGAGTTCACACTACTTATCTCTCTCAAACCGAAGCAGGTCGCGCCTGGCTGTTGTTTCTTGGATGGATCTTCTCTGGAAAAGGGGGTGGTCCGAGACGCTGGAGAAGGCCAGAAGGGAACGAGGTCGGTAGTGAGCTGTGGTCAACCGGTGGGGACTACACAGGTGGTCATTGTTGACCCGCAGACCATGAAACCTTGTGCCTCCGAGGCTGTTGGGGAGATCTGGGTGGCGGATCCCAGCGTAACGAAGGGCTACTGGAATCGGCCGGACGAGACGCAACACATATTTGAAGCTCGTCTGGCTGAGACGGGCACGGGGCCATATCTGCGGACGGGCGACCTGGGTTTCATGAGAAAGGGAGAACTGTACGTTACCGGAAGGCTGAAAGATCTGATCATCATTCGCGGGCGGAACTATTATCCCCATGATTTGGAGTGGGTGGCCGAGCAAGCGCATCCGGGATTGCGGCGAGGATGTGGGGCGTCCTTCTCGATTGAGAGCGAGACCGGAGAGTGTGTGGTACTGGTCTATGAGATTGAGAAGAAGTTGCCTGAATCAGACCTGGCGGAGGTGATGAGCTGTATCCGTCGCGCTCTGGCTGACGGGTATGAACTGGAAGTTCACCAGGTGGTGCTGGTCAAGTCCGGAACGATTCCCAGAACCTCCAGCGGGAAAATCAAGCGGCACGCTTGCAGGGCGGATTTTGAGTCCGGTCAGCTCGCCGCGGTTGGGATGAGTACGTTGGGGACGATCGAGGAGGAGCAAACCGTTGGGCCGCTGGGCGAGATTCCACGAACTCCGGTCGAGAAAAGGTTGGCTGCTATCTGGCAAGAAGTGCTGGGCGGATCTCAGCCACGACGGCATGAGAACTTCTTCGCGCTCGGGGGCAATTCTCTCCTTGCTGCACAGGTTGTGGCACGAATACTCGATGTGCTCCACGTCGAGCTCCCTCTCAGTGTTGTCTTTGAATATCCGACATTTTCTGCGCTGGCTACTCGTGTCAGTGAACTCAGCACCGGTAAGAATACGACGGAGACCACCATAGAGGGGCTTGGATCCTCAGGCGGCGGGCTGGAGATTCCTCTCGTACCGCGTTCCCCTGTATCAAGACAAGGCAGGATGCCGCTCAGTTTCTCACAGCAGCGACTCTGGTTCTTGGAGCTGGTCAATCCCAGCAGCTCGATTAATCATATCTACATCGGCGTGCGTCTACGGGGTCCTCTCAACCCTGAGACGTTGGAGCGGTCGATACAGACAATCATCCGTCGGCACGAGATTCTTCGAACCCGATTCGGATCGGAGCGGGGCGAGGGATTCGCGGAAGTCTCCGGTGAGGTGGTCTTCACGCTGGGGCAGCATGATCTCCAGGCACTGAACCAGGCAGAGCAAGAAATAGAGGTCCGTCGGCTCCTACGAACGCAGGCCGGCCAGCCGTTCGATCTCGGACGAGGGCCGTTGTTCAGGGTCGCGTTGGCGGCACTCGACCAGGATCAGCATGTCCTGGCGCTGACATTCCATCACCTCATAGCCGATGGTTGGGCGCTTCGTGTTTTCTGCAAGGAATTGGCTCTACTCTACGAAACCGGCGGCGAGGTTCGAGGGGCTGGACTATCGAAGCTGAGTGTTCAATATGCGGACTATGCAAATTGGCAGCGAAACAGGCTCGATCAAGGCCTGCGTGAAGCACATCGAGCCTACTGGATCGGGCAGTTGAGCGGCGCCCGCCCGCCCGTTGAGTTACCGGCCGACCGTCCGAGGCCGCGCATGCGAACGTTTGAGGGAGGCGTGCGGTCACGGTCTCTCTCTCCGGGACTGGCGAATGCCTTGGATATCTTCTGCCAACAGCAGGGCGTGACCACATTCATGGTGCTGTATGCCGTCTTTGTGGCATGGCTCCATCGCTACACACAAGAGTCTGATGTTGTGGTCGGGTCGGTGGTGGCCGGACGGCGTCGTGTGGAGATCGAGGATGTGATCGGGGACTTTGTGAATACGGTGGCGTTGCGGTCTGAACTCTCGGACGAACTCACCGGACAAGATTTGTTGAAACAGGTACGTCGTGTGGTGACCGATGCGTTTGATCATCAAGAGCTGCCGTTTGAAGAGGTGATCGAGGCGCTCTCATTACGACGTGAGGGGGCGCTTTCCCCGCTCTTCAACGTGATGATTGTGTGTGAAGACGACCCCTTGTCCGCATTCAAAATCAGAGACCTTGAGGCCACCCATCTTCCCTGGGAGGTGACCGCGGTGGGGTTCGACTTAGTCTTGATGGTGGTGAACAAGGTTCAGGGCTTGGAACTGGCGTTGCTTTACGATGCCACAATTTTTGATGACTCGACCGTCAGCCGCATGTCGGGACAGATCGAGACGCTTCTTGGGAAACTCATCGAAAAGCCCGAGGCCCGGCTCGGTAAGCTCTCGTTACTCACATCGGAGGAGCGACGGCACATTCTCCTGGAGTGGGATAAAACCAAAGTTCCGGTTCCGTTTTTTGCCGGTGTCCATACGCTCATCGAGGCACAGGTTGAGCGCACTCCCGACGCGCTCGCCGTCATCTGTGGGGACGAGTCCCTCAGCTACCAGGAGTTGAACCGACGTGCGAACCGAGTCGCCCGTGCGTTGCAGAAGTTAGGGGTCGGTGCCGATCTTCCGGTGGGCCTCTGTGTTGAGCGCTCGGTGGACGGTATCGTCGGTCTTCTGGGTATTCTCAAGGCAGGGGGGGGCTATGTTCCCCTGGATCCGTCCTTCCCCGATCACCGCCTCCGGCTCATGTTGGAAGAGGCAAAGATTTCTCTCGTGGTGACGCAGCGGCGCCTCCGCAGCCATTTACAGAGTTATGGCGGCCAGGTCTGCGATGTGGAGTCCCTCTATGAATCCACGGTGAGCGGAGGGGAGGAGAATCTCGCAGACCCCGTTCTCCCTGATCAACTGGCCTATATCATGTACACCTCTGGGTCGACCGGGAGGCCCAAAGGTGTGGCCGTGACACACCGCAACCTGGCGACCTCCCTTCATGCCCGACTTCGGTATTATTCAGAACCAGTGTCCGGGTTCTTGCTGACCTTTTCTCTGGCCTTCGATGGATCTGTGACGGGTATTTTCTGGACCTTGTTGCAAGGGGGGCAATTAATTATTCCCTCCGAGGCTGCCCATCGCGATCCCACAGAGCTGGCTGCGCTCATCGAACATCACCGCATCTCCCATGTCGTATGGGTACCTTCTCTCTACCATGCCGTGCTCGGAGATGCGCTGAATACCCAGTTAGAATCACTTCGTGTCGTCATTACCGCCGGGGAGAGCCTTCCCCTCGAACTCGTCCGGTCGCACTACCAGCGACTGCTGTATGCCACGCTGTACAACGAATATGGTCCGACGGAAGCCACGGTCTGGTGTAGCGTGTATCGAACGACACGCGAGGAAGCAGGGGCTCGAGTGCCGATCGGAAAACCGATCGACAACATGCAGCTCTATGTGCTGGATGCGGACCTGGAGCCGCTTCCCATTGACGTGCCGGGGGATCTGTATGTGGCGGGGGATTGTCTGGCTCGCGGGTATGTGAGCCAGCCGCAGTTGACCCAAGAGCGGTTTCTTGCGCACCCCCACGTGGCTGGTGCCAGGCTGTACCGGACAGGCGACCGGGCTCGGTACCGGGAGGACGGCAATGTGGAATTCCTTGGGCGTGTGGATCAGCAGGTCAAGCTGCGTGGGTATCGGATCGAATTGGGTGAAGTCGAATATGTGCTGAGTAATTTTCCTGGCGTGTATCAGGCTGCGGTTCTGCTCCGACAGGATAAGCCGGAGCAGCAACGGTTGGTGGGTTATGTGACTGGCCTGCCAGAGCTTAAAGTGATGCTCGATCAGGTTCGGAGTTATGCCGCGGCCCGATTACCGCACTATATGGTGCCATCCGTCATCCTGTGGGTGGACGTCATGCCACTCACTGCGACAGGAAAAATCAATCGAAGCGCCCTTCCTGTTCCTGAAGAGACAGCAGGCCAGGCGGCAGCCAAGATTGCTCCGAGGAATCAGGTGGAAGAGGCGGTGTCCGAGCTGTGGAAATCTGTTCTTGGGGTACCAGTGGCTGGCATCCATGACAATTTCTTTGAGCACGGAGGCCACTCCCTTTTGGCCACACAGCTTGTTTCCAGGATGCGTGAAGCCTTTGATGTTGAAATCTCGCTACGTGTGCTTTTTGAGCGACCGACTATCGTGGGTTTGGCGGAAGAAGTGACGCGTTTGCGCCGTGGGGAGTGGAAGGCTTCAGCGTTTCCGCCGATCGTTCGGGTGCCCCGAGACCAGCCCCTGCCTCTATCCTATTCTCAGCAACGCATGTGGCTCATGTATCGGCTGGCTCCTGAAGGCACGGCGTATAATATACCGTTTGCCTCGCGGCAGATGGGTCCACTCAACAAATCGGCCCTTCGGAGTACGATCGAAGCGATCTGTAGACGTCATGAGGCATTCCGGACGACCTTTGCGATGACCAGTGAGGGACCGGTCCAAATCATCAGCCCCTACCGGCCTCCTCATTGGGTCGAAGTCGATCTCCTGTCACGGTTGCCAGACGACCAGCGCCGGCAGGAGGCGGCTCGGCTTGTAGAGCAGGAAGCGACCCAGCCGTTCGATCTTGAAAAGGGTCCCTTGGTAAGGTTCTTATTGATTGAGATCGGGCCCGAGGACCATGTGCTGATGCTCACGATGCATCATATCATCGGAGATCAGTGGTCGTTCGGGGTGATCGGGAGAGAGTTTGCGTTCTTTTACAATGCGTTTTGCCGAGGGGAGGTTCCTTCTGCCAAGCCGATACCCCTTCAGTATGCCGACTATGCGGTGTGGCAACGGCGTTGTCTCACCGACGAGTGGCTCAGCACACAGTCGGAGTATTGGCAGACGAAGCTGGCAGGACTGTCTAAGCTCTCCTTGCCGACAGATTATCCACGCCCTGTGGTGCAAACGTTTAACGGTTCGCATTGTATGGTGGAGTTGCCTGCCTCGTTGATCGAACGATTGAAGCAGTTCAGCGCAGAACACAACGCGACGGTGTTCATGACCCTGCTGGCCTGTTTTCAAATCCTGTTGAGCCGATATTCAGGCCAGAGCGATATTACCGTGGGCTCTCCTATCGCCAACCGGACTCAATCCGCGGTCGAATCGATCATCGGTTCGTTTGTCAATACATTGGTGTTGCGCACCGATCTCTCCGGTAACCCGACGTTCGTCGAGATGCTGGCGCGGGTCCGCGACACGGCGTTAGGGGCCTATGCCAATCAGGATTTCCCGTTCGATAAGTTGGTCGAGACGATGCACTCACATCGTGACCATAGCTCTGCCCCGCTGGTGCAGGTTCTCTTCAATTTACCGAATGCGCCTATCGGGGAGATCAACGTCCAGGGCTTGAGTTGGGTGCTGTTTGAGGTGGATACAAGAGCCGCGCAGTTCGACTTAAGCCTGACGATTGAAACAGAGATTGCCCGCAAAGCCTATTTGACATTCAATACCGATCTCTTCGAGCGTCGGACCGCTGAACGTATGTTGGGACAGTACAAAGTCCTGCTCCATAACGCATTGGCAAATCCCACCGCCAAGCTTTCCGATCTCTCCATGCTCACGGCGCCTGAGCGTGCTCAGATGTTGCAGGACTGGAATCGAACGCAAGTAGACTATCCTCAGTCCGAATGTTTTTCGCAAATGTTTGAAGGACAAGTCGAACGGACACCTGATGTCCTCGCGTTGTCGATGGGGCACGACACGGTACGATACCGCGATCTCAACGCCCGGGCGAACCAGTTGGCACGCTATCTCCGATCGTTGGATGTTCGACCTGGCGTGGTGGTGGGCATTTGTCTCGAACGGTCGTTGGAGATGGTCATTGCGCTACTGGCCGTGCTTAAAGCCGGTGGGGCCTATGTCCCCCTCGATCCTGACTATCCCCGCGATCGACTTCGGTTTATGGCGGAGGATGCCGCCGTCGCGATCGTGCTCACGTCCGAAGATCTCTCCGATCGGTTTGATGCTCGCGCCTGCCGTATGCTGTGTCTTGATCGGGAGCAGAAGCGGATTGCACAGGAGGTCGAGCATAACCTTCCGCCGACCGCCACCTCTCAAGACTTGGCCTACATCCTCTACACCTCAGGATCAACCGGGCAGCCCAAAGGGGTGGAAATTCCCCAGCGGGCGCTGGTGAATTTCTTGTGCTCGATGCGGCAGAAGCCGGGATGTTCTGCTCAGGATGTGATGGTGTCTGTGACGACGCTGTCCTTCGATATCGCCGGGTTGGAGTTGTATGTGCCGTTGCTGGTGGGGGCTCGTGTCGAGATCGTGAGTCGCACGGTTGCGATGGATGGACGGCAATTACGGGCCCTCTGTGAGACTGTACAGCCGACGATCATGCAAGCGACCCCTGCCACATGGCGAATGTTGATTGAGGCTGGATGGTCGGGCAGCGATAGGTTGACGGTGTTGTGCGGAGGGGAGGCCCTTTCGCTGGATCTTGCGGCGGCATTGCTGGATCGTAGTGCAGCCTTGTGGAATATGTATGGTCCGACTGAGACCACAATTTGGTCCATGATCGAGAAGATTCAACAATCGGATCAGGAGATTTCCATTGGGCATCCGATCGCCAATACGGACCTGTATATCTTGGATCAGTTCATGCAGCCGGTTCCCGTCGGAGTCTCTGGGGAGCTCTATATTGGGGGCCATGGGTTAGCCCGAGGATATCGGGGGCGCCCTGAGTTAACACAGGAACGGTTCGTCCCCCATCCATTCTCGACAGAGCCCCTTGCGAGGCTGTATCGAACGGGAGATCTGGTTCGCTATCGCCCCGATGGGCGCATTGTGCATCTGGGTCGGTTGGATCATCAAGTCAAGATCAGAGGGTTCAGAATCGAATTGGGTGAGATCGAAGCGGTGTTGAATCGGCATCCTGCTGCCCGTCAGGTTGTGGTAACAGCAGTGGAGGGTCGGCACGGTCTCAAACAGTTGGCGGCCTATGTGGTGTGCCAGGAGGGGCAAGCACCAAGCCCGACAGAGCTTCGCGCGTTTGTGCGGACGGCGCTTCCTGAGTATATGACCCCTTCATTCTTTGTGTTTCTGGAGTCGATGCCCTTGACGGCCAATAACAAGGTCGACCGTCGGGCATTACCTGCTCCGGTCCCCTCTCTCTCAGATGGGCTGGCTCACGTCGGGCCGCGCGATCGGGTGGAAGTTCAACTGACGGCCTTGTGGCAGCAGGTGCTAGAAGTCCCCAAGATCGGGATCCATGACAACTTCTTCGATCTCGGTGGCCATTCCCTCAAGGCGGCGCAACTCTTCTTTCTTCTCGAACAGGTGTATGGACGGCGCCTTCCGCTCGCGACGCTGTTTCAAGCGCCGACCATTGCAGAGTTAGCGTTGGTACTTTCACGCGAGCAATGGACGCCGCCCTGGCAATCGCTGGTGGCGATTCAGCCGAGTGGGACCGCGATCCCGATATTCATGGTGCCGGGAGTCGGCGGCAACGTGTTGGTCTTCGCGCAGTTGGCGAAGCTGTTAGGAGTGGATCAGCCCTTCTATGGGTTGCAGGCGCGAGGACTGGACGGGAAAGAAACGCCGTTTACTTCTGTGGTGGAGATGGCGAGGCATTACATTGCTGAGATCCGCACTGTGCGCCCGCAAGGGCCATATGTCGTCCTTGGTATCTGTACTGGTGGGCTGATCGCCTATGAAATGGCCCAACAATTACGTGAACGGGGGGAAGCCGTCACCTTGGTCATGATGGATACATGGCATCCGACTTCGTATCGCCCGCATCGTCATGCGTGGCCGATGAAGTTGTGGCTGCCCCTCTTCATTGTATGGAGAACCATGGGAAATATTCATGTGCTTCTCCGTATGTCGATCAAAGACTGGAGGCCATTCGTCCAGCGCAAACGTGAGAGGCTCCTGTCATTTTTACAAAACAGAACCGTGAAGGATGAACTCTTTGTCGAGTTTCAGGTCGAACGAGTGACGCAATCGACGCGCCAGGCGGTGGCTCGCTACGCCATGCGTAAATACGCTGGTCGCATTCTGAATATCGTGGCGTCGAATCGGAACGTCGCCGACACGGTGACGGATACCAGGCATGTTTGGGAAGAGCTTGGTGGCAAGGGGAGTCAGACTGTGCCGGTGGGGGCCAGAGACTCAGGGCTCCTGCTGACGTCACCCCATGTCAGCGAAGTGTCCGGGCATCTCCAGGCCTTCCTTGCGGGCGAGGCGCAGGATGAAAGAGTCAGCGACCATCGGCCCCGTGATATAAGTGTGTGACTTTCATCTCCTTCCTGTGTGAACGTGAGGTCGGTCGGCGATGCCTTTCAGTCGATTTCTCCACTTTGTGGTGCAGCGTTCGAGAACCATGGCTTGGCTCATGGTCTCTGTCGGTGTCTTGTCGGGTCTCTTGAGCGCCGGGGTATTGGCGCTCATTAATCATACGCTTCATCATCCCTCCGACCATTCCTCCTTCGTGATCCTGGGGTTCATCGCCATCGTCGCCGGGAAGCTTCTGTCGAACCTGGGGTCTCAGCTCCTGCTCGTCCGATTCTCACAAGACACGATTTTGGATCTCTCTTTATCGCTCTGTGCGAAGATCGTGCGGGCTCCATTGCGTCGTTCCGAGCAGCGAGGGGCCGCCAATATTCTCGTCACCCTGACGGATGACGTCAGCTGGGTCACCTGGGCGATCCAATGTTTTCCTTCGTTGATTATGAATGTGGCGGTCGTGCTGGGTTGCGGGATCTACCTGGCTTGGTTGTCATGGGGTGTGTTTCTGGGAGTTGTCGGAGTCACCGTGGTCGGCGCCCTGGGGTATCAGTGGCTGCATACCAGCGCGCGCGACGTCATCTCTGCAGCCCGGGAGGCCCGGGCCGAGTTGTTTCAACATTTTCGTTCCCTCACGGATGGGCTGAAAGAGTTGTTGATGCATCAGTCGCGGCGGCAGGAATTTGTGAATCAGGAAGTACGAAGGGCGGCCGAATCGTATCGGCAAGCGAATATAGACGCGACACGGAGACAAGCGTTGGCGGAAGTCTGGACGCAGGTCTCGTTTTATTCGCTCATTGGTTTGATTGTCTTTCTGTTTCCCTCTGTTGTGATGGTGTCCCCTGAGGCACTCACAGGATATATTGTGGCGGTTCTCTACATGATGGGTCCTATCTGGAGCATTATCGGTACGCTGCCGACAATCACGCGAGGTCAGGTGGCATTGGAGAATATTGAACGATTAGGGGTGTCTCTGGACGTTGGTTCCGAGGACGCTCAGACGAGAGACGTGGCAGTTCGTGAGGGTGAAACCCCTCCTATTGTGCAGTGGAACGATGTCGTGTTTTCGTACGGCAAGGAGCAAGGGGTCGACGTGCCCTTCACGCTTGGTCCAATCAGTCTCGAGCTGCATCCCGGCGAACTGGTATTTGTCATCGGTGGGAATGGGAGCGGGAAGTCGACCTTCGTGAAAGTTCTTGCGGGGCTATATCGGCCTTCACAGGGGCATGTGACGCTGGCTGGTACGATGATCGCCGATGCCAATCAGGAGTGGTATCGGGAACATTTCTCGGTCGTATTTTCAGACTTCTACGTCTTCAAGAAACTCCTGGGCCAGTCGGACGCTCAGGCCGAGAGGCTCGCGCCGGAATATTTGCGATTGCTGCACATGGATCAGAAAGTCACGGTACACGATCGCATGTTCTCAACCCTCGACCTGTCCCAGGGGCAGCGAAAGCGGTTGGCGCTTGTCACGGCCTACTTGGAGGACCGCCCTATTTATATCTTCGATGAATGGGCGGCGGATCAAGATCCGCAGTATAAGGAAATCTTTTACAAGACATTACTTCCGGACCTGTGCAAGCGCGGGAAGTTGGTGGTCGTGATCACACATGATGACCGGTATTTTCATCTCGGTCATCAGGTCATCAAATTAGAAGACGGCAAGGCGGTGGAATATCTGAACGCCGGGGTCGGCAATCGCCGACCGTTGGGATGACTCCATGATGCCGTCTGTCTCTGCGCAGAACAGCCATGTCCCGATTGCATTCCAGTCGATTGAGCAGTTGATCGGCACAGAGTGGCAGCGCCATTCATGCCGCCTCGAACGGCACGTGGTTCACCTTTGGGGGATAGAGTTGGATGGGTTGCCACAGTGCTTGGAGCGATGCGCGCAGTGGCTGGACGAAGAGGAGCAGCTCAGGGCTGTGCGCCTGGTTCGAGAGGAGGACCGGCAGCGCTATGTACTGGCACATGGAGGTCTCAGGGCGGTGCTCAGTCGGTATCTTGGGATCGCCCCCGATGTGGTGACGCTGCATCGCCGTGAGGCGGGCAAGCCCTTCGTGACGAAGGAGCAACGAGGTCAGTCCACAATCACGTTCAATATGTCCCATGCGCAGGGCCGTGTGCTTATTGCGGTCTCAATGGGACAGGAAGTTGGAGTGGATCTCGAACGAATTCGTTCGGACGTAGAGGTCGAGAAACTTTCCGAACGTTACTTTGCTTCCTCCGAACATGCCACGATTATGCAGTCGACTCAGGCGCATCGTGCGGCGAGGTTCTTTCGCTACTGGGTTGCGAAAGAGGCGGTCCTGAAGGCGCAAGGGATTGGGCTTCGGGCGTTGAGTCAGTGCGAGATTCTCATGGCAGAGGACGGAGTCAGCGGGGAGATTCGGGTTCCGGTGGGTTCTCCACTCCAAGACCAGTGGAGGATTCGTCTCCTCTCGTGCGGCGAGGGATGGGAAGCGGCGGTAGCGGCGCAGGGGGTAGACTGGGTCGCGCAGTGCGGTCTAGCAGGATGCTGAAAAATGGTCTGTCTGGTCTATTCCGTCTATCTGGTGTGATCGGTTGAACGAAACTAACCGGAGAAACCGGATGGACCAGACAGACAGGGCCTGTCTACCCTATTGAGTTGAACGTGGTGTTGTCGCCGCCGACGCCTTTCGGAGCTCCTTGAAAAACTTTTGAATCAGTGCCTGACTCTCCTGCTCAAGGACCCCTCCGGTTACCATGACCCGGTGGTTCAGGTTCGACTCTGACGGCAGGTCGAACACCGATCCGCAGGCACCGGCCTTCGGATCCCATGCCCCAAAGACGACTCGCGGAATCCTTGCTAAGATAATCGCACCAATACACATCGCGCAGGGCTCAAGGGTCACGTAGAGGGTTGTGTCGGTCAATCGCCATGTACCCAACGCGGTTGCCGCGGCGCGGATCGCAATGACCTCCGCATGGGCCGTGGGGTCTTGCCAGAGTTCGCGGTAATTGTGTGCCAGCGCCAGCACCTGGCTGTCTTGGACGATCACGGCAGCAATCGGCACTTCGCCGATGGCCGGCGCCCTGGCCGCTTCTTCCAGGGCCATCCGCATATAGATAAGATCCTGTTCGCGCTCGTTTTCCTGCACGGTTGTCTCCTTAGAAGATCGTTAATCGGGTTTTCTGGTCTATTTGGTCTATCTCGTGTGTCTGATTACACGAAACTAACCAGATAGACCAGACCAACCAGATAAACCAAATAAACAAAACAAACCAGGTTAGGACCGACTCAACAGGTAGATCGGTCCGGTTGGTTGTGGGCGGCCGCCTGAGGGTTCAAGGCTGACGGCAAAGGCTTTCGCACCCGCGAAGCTCGGCACCTTCTTCACCAGTAGGCGAACGGTTTCTCCGGCATCGATGTGAAAGGTTCCAATGCTGACGGGTTTGTCGGAAATGGCCCATAGTTGATACGTCGTGCCGGTGGGACTTCCCGGTAGGTTCATCGAGTAGAGCCACACGTTATGGGTCCGCGCATCGAACAGCAGGAATCCCGCTGCCTGTTTGGCGATGTCAGACCCGGCGAGAGACTCGACCTTCACGTCGGGAATGCGAAGGAGCGCGGCCAATTCGTCTTGCGCTGTCCTGACGATACGAGCGCTGCCTCCCTGGCTGAGTTCGATCCGAGGCTCCACCAGCTCAGCCTCGCGCTGGGCCAGTTGCTCCCTGGCTTCGGTCGCTTCATTCGTTCGTTGTTGTAATTCGTTGCGTATTTCCGTGAGAGCGTTGGTTTGGCTCTCGACCTCACGAGACATTTCGGCCAGTTTCGCAGACTTTTCCTGGAGGGATGTCTCGAGCTGCTGCATGTTCGATGTGGCGATAGACCGTTGTGTCGAGACGTTCCAGGCGACATATCCGCCGACCGCCACGATCAGAAGCGCGGCCAAGCCGAGAGCCCAAGGGAGTGACGACGATCGAGCAGGGGCGACGGGAGGAAAGAGGTGGTCCATCCATTCGCCCGGTTCCAGACTTGGCTTGCTCGGTTCATGTGTCGCCGCGTCGGCTGGAATCGGCGCGGGATTTCGCTCGGCCATGATGGTGGCTTTGAGGGAAGGTGGAGGCGTGATCGGACTGAGACTGAGGGGGAGGAGCGCGGCGATGGATTGATAGTCCTTCAGCGCACTGTGACAGGAGGTGCAGCCGGAGAGTAGGTGGGCCTCCAGCGCCTGTCGCTCGCTTCGGTCCAGCGCGCCTGCGGCATATGAGGGAACCGATTCTTCAAGTTCTTCATGCGTCATGGGAGCGCACCATGATTTCCCCACTGTTGGAGGCTCTCTCGGAGTCTGGACATCCCCAGTTTGATTCGCGTTTTGACGGTCCCCAACGGCTGATTCAACCGCGCGGCGATCTCGGCATGGGAGAGTCCTTCGTAGTAGGCGAGTCCAATCGCTTGTTGCTGCGCTTGCGGTAATCCAGCCACGGCGGATCCGACTGCCAAACGCAGCTCGTGATCGGCCTGCGTCTCAAACGGGTTGGGACTGGGGTCGGCCGGCTGCGCAGCGGTTCCAGCTTCCAATGTGTTCGTCGCTCGATAGCCTCGTGATGCCCTAGCCCGTAGCTGGTCGATGGCCCGACTCTTGGTGAGGGTCACCAACCATGCGACCGGGGTTCCACGCCCGACGTCATAGCGAGAGACCTTCCGCCAGACATCCACATAGACATCCCGTAATAGTTCGGACGCGTCCTCGCGACTCCCCAAGATCCTGATTGCGAGCGTGAACAAGAGCCGGCTCGAGTGGTCATAGAGCGTGCTGAATGCCTGCTGATCGCCTTTGGCGACAAGGGCTAGTACGGTTGGGTCGATCATCGAGGTGGTGTGTTGAGATGGATTGTCCATAACGCGAGCGAGCTGTGAGGGGGAATCGGAACCACCTCATGCCCGCCGCGACTATAGCACTCTATGGATAGAACGGGCAAAAAGATGTGTGTTTCAACAGGATGCTGAAAAAGTCCGCCAGCTTCGTTCTCGCTTCGTTCAGATCCTCAACGTACCCCAGAGGGTACGCCTCCGGTTCTTCACTCACTGCGGCCTTGCTGGACGGCCTTTTTGAGCATCCTGCGTGGGTGTTCTGCACTTGGCCAGATGTGTCGGCCATCGAAGTTCTGCTTTGCTGAATGGGTTTTGCGCAGCTTGCTAGGTTGTTTGACGCTCACCGAAGATGTGCCGGAAGAACGATTCCAGACCGGCGTATTGGAGAGATTGGCGGAGGACGAGCGACTCTGTAGCCGGGTCGTAGTGCGCCAACCGCCAGGGTCCCAGCCGGACGACGTAATACGCCGGTTTCTGTCCGGTGGAAGCAGCGAGGAGTCTGGCCATATGCGGAAACCTTCGGAGCCTGAACGAGGCAATCTTGGAATGGGAGGGGAGAGATTGGAGCGGTACAGGCGCAAGGACATCGACCGTGGCTGTCCATCGGAGCAGGATCGTCAGCATTGGCCGGAAGAGAGGAAGTTTCTTCAGGATACGAATACTTCTGGTAACCGACCGAACGACGACAGTCCGAACGCGGCTCTTGAAGCGGCTCGGTTGCGCTGTGGCTGATGCCATGTGTCGGCTTTTCCCGTGTGGCACGTGAGTGCCATCGCGCATCACTCCCGTGACCACTCCGATTACAGAACCTGGCTGAACGACCTCGCAGGCGCCCTGCGTCGCGTCGCCCCTTGTCCAGACTGCGCCTTGTGGATCGATGGCAGTGATACGGTGGCAGACGAGCAGGGTGTCGTTCTGGAATACGACGATCGCGCCGACGGTGAGAGAGGTCGGGGGACTCAGTTCCAGTCTGTCGCCTTCTTGAATCGTCGGCATCATGCTCGATGACAGGATCCGAGGCACGACCATGTCGTTCAAGAGAGGCAGCTGAAGTGCATGAGGTAAATCCTGTACAGAGAAACGGCCATCCAGGGTGAGTGACGGTAGGAGGTGAATCACGAGGTCGCCCTTGCTGTTCGGTCACAGATGAGCCGGATCAGGATACGAACGAGCAGTCTGTTTGCCGCCCGCGCCAGCTGCCACCATCTGGTGATGATGGTGCGCCAGGGCCGCGTCGCACGTTCACTCCCATACCGATACGTCAGGAAGACCGGTGAGGGAATGAGCGTGCGGCGAACCCAGGCCGACCTGCATCCCGGTGGTTGCGTGATCCACAATAAAAAATGTCCCAGTTCTGGAAGGGGCTGGGTTGTCACCAATCGCCGGAAAACACACTCCAGTATGTGCTCAGGCAGGCTCGATGGCGAGAGTTGCCGGATCGCAGTCGCAGGAATTCCTAGGGGTGGGTTCGACAATGTCAGGTGACGCAGGCCGTGGTAGAGCGGGATTTTAAGATAACGGCGGTGCGCTTCCTCGACAAGCCTGGGCCAGTCGAGTGCTTCTTTCTCGATCAACAACTGGAGATCGGTAAAAAATGATGGAGTGAGGTGTCCTCGATGGACGACTGAGTAGGCGATCAAGTAGAGCAGCAGATCGTCGGAGCTTAGTTGCTTGACCGTCAGCCGGCCGAGCAGACGAGTTCGAGCTCGCCCCCACAGCGCGGCAAGCCCCTCTTCGTCCAGGTACCAGAGATTCGAGACCAGATCCAGAGCCAGTGTCGATTGAGACGAGACATAGGCCGGATTGCCGTCGATCTGTTGTATGAATCCGGCCTCTATCAGCAGCCGATGAATGGAGGGAAGGTCATGTGCATGCACCAACAGATCCACGTCGGAGAGAGGCCTCGTCCCGCGCATTCCGTAAAGGCGTGAGAGTAAATCGGCCCCCTTCAAGAGGATACACTCGATGCCCTGCCGATGAAATGCCTGGCCGACGATCTCATACTCATCGAGCAGCCGTTTGTTGATCAGGCTGACCTGGGTGTAGGCGTCAGCGAGGTCGTCGAGGGTCGAGGAGGGCATGGGTACGATCCTCCAATTGAGCCCATTCCTTATAGTGCGGGAGACATGAACTCATGTCCCCAGTTTCGAGCCATGCGTCGCTTCTGCCGAGGCGGCAATGGGGGCGCACCTCACAGGTCGGACATTCGTATCGCTCATTCGGTCTGGCCTCATCGACAGTCCGTTTGAGGGCTTCCCAGCCTTCTTTCACCGTGCCTGTACGGAGATTATAGCGTGGGATAGGGAAAGCGGTGCAGAGGTTCATGTCGCCGTAGGGAGTAATCGCGAATTGACTCTGGCCACAGGCACATTCGATAAAAGACTGGTTGGCTGAACAGGCGTCTTCAGGCGTAGAGGCTGATCGGTACGGAAGCAGTTCCTGATCGATTCGGACTTTCTCCTCAGGGCTGAGGCGATACTGCAATGGTGTTCGATCGCCGGTGATGGTGGTCATGATCTCCAAACAATATTGGAATTTCATGCGCAGGGATTCCACCAGTTGCCGGCAGGCCTGGATCTCCTCGTGATTGATGGTCGTCACCGGCATCCGTACGACGACGGGTAGCGCGGCAGCGGCGAGATGGAACAGGCCATGCCGAAACTGCCGATAGGATCCTGCGACCCCGGTCATCCGCTCATAGACCGCTTCGGTCGCTCCGTATATCGAGACGTTGACCTGGCTGACGCCGACTTCAAGGAGCAAGTCTGTCAACGATGTGGTGATGCGGGTGGCGTTGGTCATGAGGCGAATCATCAATCCTTGCCGACGCGCATGTCGAAGAATGTCTCCGATGTCTGGGCGCACGCTGGGTTCGCCCCCGGTGAAGGTCACGGTGAGCACGCCGAGGTCAGCGAGTTGGGTCAGCAGTCCGCACACCTCGGAGGTCGTGAGTTCATGGGGCAGTGCGCGATGGGTGGGGTTGTAGCAATGGACACATCGCAGGTTGCAGCCGTATGTCAGCTCGAAGGTCACGCTTTCAGGCTTGCGGGAGCCTGCTGCTTTCGTCGAGAGCGATTCGAGAAATGTTCCGGCATCCAGCTGCTTCATGACCCCACCAGCGCGGTCTTGGTGACGTGGTTCTGGACGTAATCGACAACGTCCTGGTGCTGTGCAAATGCGAGTTGTCGGCAAGGGACCTGAGCGATCAGGTCGCTTAAGAACCCCATGGTTGCCTCCATGGCGGTGCGGTCCCAATGGGGAAGGAAACATTGGGGGAGAATATGAGCCAGGACTGCGCCGGCCGATAGATTCTCAATCCGGTGTTGTGGCCCCTGCTTGATGCAGAACAGTTCTGTCAGGAGTCCAGACTCATTCTTGGCATAGGCGCCGCTGCCGACCCATGGCGTTCCATGGAGGACAAAATCCCGCCCGCTCTTGCGGATGATCATGCGCTCATCGCTCAGCACCGATGCGCCACTGGTATCGAAGAATCCAGATAGCGTAGATTTGCCGGCACCTGAGGCCCCCGTGAAGATGTATCCTCCTGGGGGTGACAGAATCCCTGCCGAGTGGAGGAGCAGCCCTCCCTCTCTCGCGAGTCTGGTCAATAGACAGACCTCCACAAGAGGATTGATGATCTTCATCGGCACCCAGCCCTGTACCGAATTCATCGCTTCCCCATGTGTCCAGACATCGACATGGGAAAAATCCTGGGTGATGAGCGCCAGGGCACAAGGCCGGTGGGTCTTGGTGCCCAGCGATTCCAAGAGCCATCCTGCGTCAGTCGTATAGAGACGCCAGAGGCCATGACAGGCATCGAAATGAAGCGGTCCATGCGAGAGGTTCGGAAGCTTTGTGACAATGGTGATGGAAAGATCGATGTCCGGCAGGTGGTCGGAACGATCGAGGAAGGCCCCGAACGGGTGCAGTGGCCAGCTGAAGGCTGGACAGTCTTGGGCTTCCGTCATTCTGACTCTATAGCCGGCAATGTGAAGATCGATGTTCATCGTCCGTCCATATTCTTAGGAAGGGCGTGCGCCCGAATCCCCGTCAGCTGCAGTACGTCTTTTACATTGGGGAAAGGCTGGTCTGCATCCACCATTTCCGCTTTGGTTTGCGTTGTTTGTCGCTAAGGAGCAGGCGCTCAAGATGGCCTGTTCTTGGTTTAGCTTGACACGGAAGAGCTGCGGCTGGCTGTAGGGTTTTTTTTCAGTCATGGTGAGACTCCACCTCCTTGTGGACTCTTCGCAATGGATGAATCAGGGTCTGATGCAATGCTGATTGTGCCCGCGCAATGGCGACGTCGCAATCATAGGGGATGGGTGCCTCGGCTGTGCCACATTCCCAGCGGGCATCGGATGGTTTCTTGTCGCAGAACGTATGGACAGTGCAGGTGCGGCAGGGTGATTTCCCTTCGTACCGCATGCCCCTAACCTCCCGAAATAGCAGCTCGATGGCGTCGGCAAGTGGATGGGTTCGTAGCGACACCCGCCGTTCGTATTGCAATGTACAAGTACCGAGTTCGCCCCAGGCATTGATATGAATCGTATCGGTTGCACAGCCGCAGCGATAGAGCCGGTCTGTAATTGGAGGGTGCAGTGTCGTGCTCTCGCCGCAGAGTTCCTCGTCTGGATCCTGTGTCGGTCCATCTCCGCGAAGGGCCACGTCGTCTTCCGGTGCCACCCGATAGGCAAGTGACGACAGATCGCCGTTCAAGCGGGGAGAGAGGGAGGTGGTGAATCCGAACTCCTGCCCGAAGGATTCCACGAATTGCTTGATGACCGGCATCTCGTCTCTATTCCAGTTCATGGCTTTTGTTTTCAGCGCGAGCGGCAGGCCGCTGTCTTTCAACATCTTCAGTCCTCGGACGAAGGAACGGAACGATCCTGGGACCTGGGTGAACCAATCGAACGGCTCTTCCGTCACCGAATGACAGGAGATATCGATGGTGAAGGGCGGCATCTGCTGCAGCCGTTCAATGGTGGCGTTCGTAAAGAGCGTGCCGTTGGTATAGAGCTGGAGCAGGAAGCCTTTGCGATAAGCGGTTTCGTAGATCTCAAAGAACTGAGGGTGCATGAAAATATCGCCGCCGGTGAGATTGAGCCAGACAATGCCGAGCTGTTGCATCTCGTCGAGCAGGCGGTGGATTTCGTCAAGGGTCAGCTCGCGCGGGAAGAAGTCTTTGCTGTTGTAGGGATCGGTGTAGCAATGGCGGCAATGGAGGTTGCAGCGATAGGTCAATTCGAGCTGCGCCTTGATCACGTGCCGGTGGGCAGCGGCCTGTTCGTGGACTCGTCGGCTGAACGCCCCATACTGGATGGTCGGAATGGTTCTCTCGTTAGACATGGTGCATCGTGGGTTGGATAAGGGTCGGCTCTTGGGCAATTTTCCAGTCGCAGGCAAAGGCCGGCAGCGCCTCGTAGAAGCCGGTTTGAAACGAGCCCTGCCGCAAATCGTAGCTCTGGCGGCGATTACTGGAGCAGAGTTGCAGTTGTCCGTAGGCATCGATGTGGAATCTGTGCATGCCGCTTCTGCAGGGAGGGAGTTCCACTGAATCGCGTCGGCAGGCGTCTCTCCATAAGTCAGGATCGCGCCGATTCAGTTCGGCCAGGTCCTGTTCAGACAGTGCATATTGGAATGGACCCTCCCCGCCGTCAAGTGACGGCCTCATTTCCTCGCCGAGCTTGTACCTGACCGTCCCCAGAGACGCGACGTACCGTTTAACCTCGAGGATCTCCTGCCGATTTAGCGTCATCGCGGTGCTCTTAAGGACCAATGGAATCTGCCGATCGAGGAGAAATCTGATCGCCTGAAGACAGCGGTCGTAGGAGCCTTGCCCCAGAGTAATACCTTCAAAGGTCTCACGGGTCACTCCGTGCAGGCTGATTTCAATACAGTGGGGCGGCAATGAGGCGAAGCGATCCGCGTGCGCTTCCGTGATCAGGGTCCCGTTTGAAAAGACTGTGACCAGAAATCCACAGCGGATCGCATGTTCATACAGTTGGAAAAAATCTTGACGTGCGAGCGGTTCGCCTCCCGTAAGGCAGAGTTCCAAGGTTCCGGCCTCGGCCAGCTCATCCAGGATACGGAGGATTTCAGCGGTGGTGAGCTCCTGACGGATCGCCTCCGGACGATTGAAGCAATCTGTGTAGCACATCGCACAACGAAGATTACAACGGCAGGTGATTTCCCATTGGCAGGAGAGGGGGAAGCGCTCGGGAAGGTGCGTGAGTTTATCCTGTGCAATCATGAGTCATCTGGTCACTTCCTCGACCGCCTTGATGGAGAGAAGGTCGTCAAGCAACGACGTGAAGTCTTGTGTCAGCTGGTCTGTCGCCACCTCGTACTCGCCACAGAAGTCAGTCACGATGTCCTGAGCCGTGCGTTGGCCGTCGATGCGTCTCCAGAGCGCTGCCCCGGTTTCATTCAAGACATAGATGCTATTGGCTTCGGTGAGTGTCCGTCTGATGGGGACCAGAATACATTCACCGGCCACGTCACGCTGTACGTAGTCGGGGTGTCTGCTATAAATTGCAGTGGGGGTCATCGGTGGAGGCAGAATAGCAAATCCCTGGGAGCCCTTCTAGTTTTATTTCGCGCGCGCTGTCGGCGGAGCGGCCACGACGACATATTGTCCGCTCCAGTTGAGCTCTCGGACAACGACGCCACTCTCTGATAATTCCCGCCGCAGCTCTTGTTCGTCTTGAAAGGCATGGAGGAAATGGCCTAGCGGGCAGGTGTCGCCAGGCTGGTAGAGGCGATTGGCTCCAGGAAGCTTGGTGAGCCATCGGTTGATGGTTTCGCCGGTTCGCTTTCTTCTCGTCAAGGGGGCAGATTCAACGAGAAATTGGAGGATGGCTAATCCCTCAGGGGAGAGCAGGCCGATTAATTGCCGTAGCCAGGTTTGCCTCCAACTCCGGCTGGGGATGGAACTGTACATGATGCTGGGCAGCAGAATGTAATCGAGGTGGGCGGGATGAGTGGGCATGGCCAAAAAGTCTGCCTGGACAAACATGACCGAGACTCCGGCCGTTCGTGTAATCTGCGCGCCGATCCTCAATGCCGATCGGCTGATGTCTAGGCCGATGACGCGGAACCCTCGGTTGGCCAGTGCGATCGATTCACGACCGATTCCCGTGCCCAGTACGAGGAGTTTCCCCGACACGATGTGATGGCGGGCGAGCACCTCCTCCTCCCATTGTTCGAGGGGCCATCCTTGTGAAGCGTTCGTGAAGCGGGCATCGGCGTCGTTGTAGCTGCGTTCATAATGGGTGCGTACGAGTTTCGTCAGTGTGGCCGGAGACATGAGCGCGGGAAGCATATCGGTGAGGAGGAGGGCGGCTCCTTCGAAGGCCCTTCCCATCCAGTGTGCGACTTTCGCGAGGTGCGTCACAATTAGAGCAAGAAGTGGCATACGGTTTCCTTACATCTTGCCGTATCGAGCGATCGCGTCGGCTGCCTCTGCCGCACCGGTTGGGAGAGGTGGCAACGAAGGCAACGGTGTGGCGAATGCTTGTTGCAAGGCTGCTTCCCACCGTCCTTGCGTGAAATCGTCGAGCGCGAGTTCCACGCCGCGTCCATAGCGATGCAGATAGTCCACCAACGGCGGTTCATCGGCGAAATTGTATCGGCGGACGTAGACGATCGGCTGTTGAAGCGCAACTGCCTCGACGATGGTGCCGTAACCTGGTTTGGTCATGATGATATCGACAGAGGCAAGCAGGGTCTTAAAGGAAAATGGAAGTGTCTTTGTGGAATGAATCCGAGTATATCCCGCCGGGACTGGGCCATCGAAGAGGAAGCGATAGTGGCGCAGCTGTTCCATGTGTGCAAGCGGGAGGGACGTCAGAGGAATACCGCCGAACCCCACCAACACGGTCCGTTCGTTGGGCATCAGAGAAAGGACTGAGGCCAGCCGGCCTCGTTCAGGAGAGGCAGGGCTCGCGATCGGGCCGATATCGATGATGTTGGAGAAGGTATCGATGTTGGGCGCAGGCGTAATGCGAAGCGCCATGTCGGCTTTCGCATAGGACTTACGGATGCGCTGAATCAACTGCTGCTGTGTAGGGTTCGATGTCCGGAAGAATTCTTTGAGCACGAGATCCCAGGTCAAGTTCGCCAAGGCGATGGTCGGTATCCCAGCACGAGAACCGGCTTCGATGGCGAGGTAGGGCGTGTCGGCAATGATCAACGCAGGCGATACCGCCTGCATGGCCGCGACTTCGTCGGATAGGCGTGTGTCCCAGGTTTCGTGGAACTGTCTGTGCGCTTCCCAGGTGGCGTCGATGTCGATATTGAGCGGGCCGTCCTGGATACAGCCGACGTCCTGTTGCACAGGACTCTGTTCCCACGGGATGGTGAGACGGTCTTGGAAAAACAAGGCTGGGACGGTGGTGCGGAGAATGGCGGTGACTCCGGGGACGAGGGCGCCCAGCGCATTGAGGACCGGCACCACTTGGGCCGCGTGGCCATAGCCATGGCCGGAGATGGCACACCAAATTCTAGGCAAGGCGAATGGTTTCCGGCTAGCTGCTGGAGAATCCCGGCTCTATCGGCGCGATGTTGTATTGCAATTCGAGGTCGAACTCCTCGATCAATTCATTGGCTGTGGAAATGCCATGATCGGATTTCACCTCGCTGATGACCAGATCAATCGCTGCCCCGGCGTGCGCCCCGTACTGCGACATCGCCGACTCGATTCGCTGTCGAGCCTCTTCAATTTTCATGTTGTCCTCCTCGCGCTATCACCATCGGATATGTCATCACAACGTTTGTAACATCGCCTCCATCTCAGGGACCAAGTCACCCCCTCCGCTGGATCGACCGGAGCGTGAGGCATCAATGCCGGCTTGCAAGATGGGTTTCGCTTCGTTTTTTCGCCCCAAAGAGACCAAGGCGTGCCCGAGGTGGAGATGCGAGGCCACGTGGGTTGGATCCAGTTGTGTGGCGACAGTCAGGTGCTCGACCGCTTCTTCGAGGTTGCCGCCTTCCTGGATGAGTTTATTTCCGAGCCCGTAACGGCCGAGAAAGCCTTTAGGGTTTTTGGCGACCATTTGTCTGAATGCGTCGAGATCCATCCTGCCTCCTCGTTTGTGCAGCGTGCATAATACCACTGCACGGAAGGAGAGAGCCAGACCTCTCACCGGATGCTCAAAAGTCTGCTCGCTGCGGCCTTGCTCGGGATAAGGCACGTTCCAGGGTGAAGAGGCTGTCTTGGCAGGCTCAGGGCCGGCGGGTGAAATATCCGCCAGGGTTGGGAGGGTGAGAAGTCGGACCTTTTAAAGCGCCCTGCTTGCCGAAGTGTGATAAACGGTTTTGTGTAGAGCTACCGGGGAGACGCGTCTGCAAGTGGTCGAGAGACGGGTACTGCGCGGCTCGGTAAACGGCGGACTCCAACGGAAACGGTGCGAATCGGATTGCTTCGGGGTTGTTCGCTGCTTGCAAGGTAGAAGGGCGAGTCTTGAATCACTTGATTGAGTAAGGTTGACAAGCAGGCTTCCGTGACCTGACCTTTTAACTGTTCAATCACGTCTGGGCTCGCGCCGAACAGATGGTAGTGGGCCGATCCGTTGGATGTGGCGGTATAGCGCTTGATCTGCCCATCCCATCGTTCCATCTCAAGCGACATCGTGGCTCCGTAGTCGTAATTGAGCGAGACGAATGGCGACAGGGTAAACATCGACGCGCCGATGAGGAAGCTTCGCCAGGCGGCTTGGCCAGCATGGGGCTCGACAAGATTCTCGATCGACAGGCGCACAGTGACGCGGGCTTGGTTCGCCGTCGGTAGCATGTACCCTGATTGATAATGTTGAGAGAACAGGCGAGTGGCTTCGATGGCGCCGAGTACCTGCCGTTCGATGATTGCAGGCGGAGCGATCGACGAGCCGTTGTGAGTGACCCGTATCGTCTCAAGCAGGAGAGGCACGCGCGCATCGGTGGCCACTGTGGCGCTGGCAGGCGGTGCGGCATCTGTGGGGGCAGCCAGTTCGATCCAATGTGAACAGCCGGTGCCCAGGCCGAGTGTCATGGCCAGGACACTGCCGATCAATGGTCGTGAGACAATCCTGATCATGATGTCGCTCCTCCAGACTTAGCAGGTTGCGGAAAACCTCGGTTAATGCCCGAAATGCTGAAAGAATCTTCCCTACGGCGCCGATGTCACAATCGCCTCAGGATGCTCAAAAAGGCTGTCCAGCAAGGCCGCAGCGAGCGAAGAGGCGGAGGCGTACACTTCGGTACGTTGAGCCTCTGAGTGACGCGAGAACGCAGCTGGCGGACTTTTTCAGCATCCTGTTAGAAATAAAATGAGAATCCGCCGAAGGGCAGGCTGGCATTGAGCCCAAGGTTCGGATAGCGCGTGCCGGCATTGGAAATATGGTGAAACCGATAGCCGACGTTGAGGGCAGCTCGGTCGGTTAGGAAATAGGAGACCCCGAAGCCAGCGGTCAAGACGAAGTTGAACCGGCTGGACTCCTCAGGGATCTTTCCTGCGAGATCGGTCCAAAAGGGGCCTCCGGCGAATTCGGCATAGGGCCGGATCCGATCCAGCCCGACGAATGTATATTTGATTTTCGGGGTGAAGCCGAGGCCGTGGGTGAGAAACGGTTCCCGGAACTGGATGTAGACCATCTCGGCGCCCATTGAGACCTGCCCGCGATACCACCCGCTGTCTCCAGGATCAGTGACGGTGATCATCCAAGAGGGCATGAAGGCCGGTCCCTGCTGCTTGGTTGTGTGGTCCTGCGTGAGACGATGGGGGAGCATGTAGCCGGCGGTGAGTCCGACTTCTTGCGTGCCAACCGTGATCGTGGGCGAGCTGTCAGCGGCAGACACAGGGGGAGGTGTCATGAGCGGCCCAAGAGCCAATATTGTGAGGATCCAGATAAGAAACGGCATGCCACATCCAAGTTGATATCCTGTAGCTCTAGTTGGGGAGAAACGTGACGCAACAGGGTGATGTTTTGAAGATAGCAGAGGGTTGGCTTATGTCCAGAAATACGTCGGATTCGGCTTGGCGGAAAGTGAGCGAAAGCTGGACAGTTGTTGGTGGAGGTGGATCGGCTAGGCAGGGGAGGGATGAGAGGCTAGCGGGATTGTTTTAGTTGTGTGAGGGAGGCTGAGTCGATGTGAAGTTCCGGTAGTTGATAGCGCAGGTCGAGGGAAACCACTCGCTCAAGACATCGTCGTGCGGAAACACGATCCTGACGAGTGTCGTACAGCGTGGCAAGGAGTCGGAGCACCGCGGCTTCGGCTGGTTCGTTGCCGAGCTTGATGTAATGTTCCGAGGCATTATTGAGGCAGCGCTCGGCACTGGTGAGGTCGCCTTGGTCGAGAAAACACTTGCCGAGTTGACTATAGGTCACCGCCAGTCCTTCTTCATTCCCGACGACTCTGTGATGATCGAGTGCCTGCTTGAACGATGCCACCGCCTGCTCCCACAGCCCTTCACGAGCTTCTTGCAATGCCAGATTGTTGTGGAGAATGCCCAGTGCGCGATCGTCTTGCAGGTCACGCAGCAGATCCAGCGCTTCAAGGTAGTAGGGGCGAGCTTTCTCAGGATGGTCGGCGCCGATGTGAAGATTGCCGAGATTGACCAGCGTGTGGGCGATGGCCTGCCGATCTCGCTCCGTCCGCTGAATGCTCAGCACTTCCTTGTAGCAGGTTTCTGCGCGACTCAGGTCGCCTGAGAGGGCGCAGACATTCCCCAGATTCCCGAGCGAATCGGAGAGGGCGCGGTGATCATCGGCCAGGCGATCATCTTCGACTGCCTGTTCGTAGGCCGCTCTGGCCTGCGTCAGCTGGCCGCGGTGGAGAAAGATTTGCGCGCGATGTTTGTCGTCGTCGGCCATCTCTTCGTGAAACGTGTCTCATTCAAGCGTTTCAGGTTGTAAGTTTCTGGTTTCATGTTTCTCGTTTCAAGTTGTTCGTTTCGGATCGCTGAAATTCCGAGGTTGAACCTGAAACTAGAAACGTTAAACTAGAAACCAGCCATTCTCGGACGAACGACGCGTCACGAGATACGCGTCCCCGCTAGTCTCCGCCCTTCGGCGTGTCTTTCCTAAACTCGACCTGAATCTCATCCTCTTCATCGAGTCCTAAGCCATCGCGAAATGACCCATAGAGTTCGGTGACATAGGCGACGTCTTGTGTGTCTTTGCCTTCAGCCGAGACGAGGAATGCTTCGCAGAGCCGTAGTCCGGTTTGGAAATGACGGGCAATCGTCTCTTCCGTCACCTGCTGCCAGGTGATGAAGATACAGAAGGCTTGGAAAGAGTAGGCCTGCGGGTAACGAATGCCGAGAGCGAGCAGGCCTTCATAGGCCGTACGCGCTATCGATCCGGCGTTGGAAGAAAAGATGCTTTCCAGATCAACGGCCGTATCCCAGTCGGAACCAAGCTCTGACTCGGCTCGTCGAAACGTCTCTTGTGCGGCAAGTGCAGCGTCGAATTGCATAAGTAGACCAGGAAACCAGTGTGAGTGCTCTATGCGGACAGTTTCATGACCCGAATGGTTAGGCCGCCGGAGCTTTCCCAACTTCCCATCCGGGAAAGACCAAGACAGCCGGGTGGCATTGTAAGGCCGACGCTAGGACTTTAGCCCGGTCGACTCCGAGTTTGACTCGATCGTTTTCAATTGCAGAAATCGTAGCCTGAGGAATTCTTGACACTCTTGCCAGTTCATTTTGGCTATAGCCCTGCAACTCTCGGATGATCCGGACCGATTCACCGACGGACACATTGATCGTCTTTTTGGCGCGATGAAAGTTCTTCATGTCAGCCCTTCCGATAGTCGTGCGGCGTGATGGTCAGGACAAGCAACCTCTGTTCTTCGGTCGAGATCTTGTAAATCACTCGATAGTGAAGGCCCAAGCGCGAGGAGCGATGCCCGTCCCACTGTCCCTTTAAGGCTTCGTCATTGAATCCTTTGATTCGGCGCAAGCCCAAGGGGCCGGACAGCATCGCAATGTCTTTCCATTTCTCGTATCGCTTGAGGAGTTCAACCGGGAGGCTGTCAAGCTGCTTGGCCACTCGCCGGTGCTCGTACACCTCCCACATGGCAAGAAGAATATATATACCTTATAAGATATGTCAAGATGTGGGCGCTGGATGTCGGTCTCTCAAGCAGAGGGTGGCATTCGCTTCTCGAAGGTCGGCTTGGGCGGCAAGGGCAGCGTCGAATTGCATGGTTAGATAATCAGCTATTTCTCAAACGCTTCCTGATCCAAGACGGATTCCTGCGACAATCCAATACTGCATGTACACGAACCAGCTCCCCTTCCAAGCTGTAGTAGATCGCAAATGGAAACCGCTTGGAGAGGCATCGATGGTAGGTAGAGGTGACAGCATGTATTCCGGCGTACACAAGGAGGGAATCAATGTCCGAGAACAGGCAATCTAAGAAGTAGGTGCCCAGTCCTGGCTCTTGGTTTTCGTAGAATCGGAACCCTTGAATCAAGTCCTCCCGGGCTTCCTCCAGGATTGCGATTCTCACGATAGTGTGTTGCGGATATCCGCTTTCGCGGTCTCCCAATCGATGAATTGCGATGTTCCATCGGCGAGACGCCGCCGGCGCTCATCGAGGATATCTTTGTGCCAGGTAGGGGACTCAATGGCTTCCGGGGTGCGGGCAAGGTCTTCCCACAGGGATTCCATGGCGGAAAGCTTCTCGTGCAGACTCATGTCTTTGAGAGGAAGGTTGAACGGCATGGATGGAGTATACCTCAGCGTTGGATGGATTCAAATCCCAAACTCGCAGCTATCGTGCGGCAAGGGGTGGATCGAAACGCATGGGCAACCTCAAGTCTGATTGGGACAGGATACGTTGTGGAGAGAAAGTGAAATCAATGAATTTGAGGGGTTGCGTTAAAATGACGAAAGGAAAATCTATGATAGCGATTCCGATTTATTATCATGGACTACGTTCTGGCGGTCTGTGGGACAAATCCTGGACGCATTGCTCAGCAGCCTGCTGCCACTTATTTTGGAGCGAGCTTGGGAGAAATCCGCGAGATGCGAAGTGTTTCATCTCTTCTTTGGATACTGTCTTGCTCAAAGATGAAGCAACACAAGAACAGTATCCCTGAAGCTGTGCATCACTGAAAGAAGAGTTGTCACTATGTGCGCGCTGCGCCAAAAAGCAGCTCTGTTCAACGCCTGACAAGAATACAAGTTGGTCCGATTTGCCCAGGGGTGTTTCCATAAAGAATCGAACTGTAAGAAATATGGCTGCCAATGCTGCAGCGGCATATAACGTGAAGCTCCGTATGTCGGGCGCTTTGGCGGAACCTCGGATAAATCGGAGAGGTGCCCAGATTGAAAGACCTAATATCATCGCGCCAGTAACGCCACCCACAGCTTCACCTACTGTAAAAATGCTGCTTTCCCAATCGTCGTAAGCGAATGGATCTGTAGTGGCTTTATAGCTCAGCAGGGAAATTGTCAGTAACGCCAGTCCAAGGAAGAAACGTCCAACACTCATGATCTTTTCTTCCCAGTAACGATATTCGCAACAAGGACCGTCTCTATCCAGTTAATTGGCACGCGGTTCTCAATCCAAACCTCGCCATGAGGAATTGCTTTGAGAAGCTTCCCAGTGTTTCTGGCGTGGTCGTGCACGCTGCTGTAGGGAATAATCCGTTCATAATACGCAGGATTGAGAATAAGGTATGCCAGATTCCTGACCGTGCAGTTCTCATGCAGTGTTTCAAACCATGGGGGACTGAGAAAGGGGTAACAGCCATGGACTCGTTCAATAAGTTCAGGACTGTCATTTCTAAGGTCGAAAAAGCAAACGTACCCCATGAGACGACCAAAGCTGTTCTCGGAGCTCGTATTTAGCTTAAACCGCTGATCCTTGTTGTGGAGAATTTCTCCCGATATCAAGATCGCGTCGCATGTAGTTTGGGTCGTGAGATGGAAAACATGCCCTTTGAGATGATCGAGAAGGCTATTGGTATTCCCATTTCTGCAGGACACGTTAATTATTTTCATTAACGTCAAGCTGGATGGCGTTTCGTTTCCGAGGGTAGCACGTTGTATTAGGGATTCCAATGAGGAGAATTGACGCGGGAAAGTGCGACTTATTTCTCCAGGTAATCATATACGCCATCCTCAACGCGTTTACTTTTCTTCCTGTGGCTCGTTAGACTGTTCCCAATCACACGATGAGTACAGAAAATCCATCTTCTGCTACAGCAGCCGAATCTGCCTCGACCGATCCGATCGATCGGGTCATCCACTATCACATTCAGACCAAACACCACTTCAATCGCTATGCTCGCGCACTTGGGTATCTGGATTGGGCGAATCAGCCCGATCCGTTTCGGCGCTTCGAAGGGGCGCCACTTGTTTCGCTGCCGCTGCTGACGCCGGATAAGGATCCGGTATCGCCCTCCTATGACGCCATCTACCAGCCTGGGACGGTGGCCTGCCGGCCTGTGAACGTTCGTACACTTTCCCGGTTTTTCGAGTTTGCGCTGGCTCTGTCGGCCTGGAAGAAAGCAGGGGAGTCGGAGTGGCCGCTACGGAGTAATCCTTCGTCAGGCAATCTCCATCCGACCGAAGGCTATGTGGTTATCCCTCAGATCGAGGGACTTTCTCTGAAGCCGGGGCTCTATCACTACGCAGCTAAAGAACATGGACTGGAGTTACGCGCTGAATTTCCCGCTGATCAGACCGCTCGGCTGCTGGCACCCTTTCCTTCCGGTGCATTTCTCTTCGGCCTCACCTCGGTCCATTGGCGTGAGGCCTGGAAATATGGGGAGCGATCGTTCCGGTACTGCAACCACGATGTCGGCCATGCCATCGGTTCAGCGAGAATCGCCGCGGCAACGTTGGGCTGGAAGATGGCACTGCTGGATGGCTTGGAACAACAGACTGTGGCGCTTCTGTTGGGGACGAATCGGGTGGTCGACTTTCAAGACGTTGAACCAGAACATCCGGACTGCCTGGCGGTGATATGGCCTCTTGGAGACGTGAAGCGTGAAGCGTCGTTCGTGAAGCGCGCTGCTTCGGAAATGCCGTTGTTCCTCGATTCAGCCGTCGTGGAGGATCTGGCTGGTGGACCATGGTATGGCAAGGCTAATAAATTGAGTGGCGAGCACGGGGTGCAGTGGGACATCATCGATGAGGCGGCAGAGGCTTCGTGGAAGCCACAGGCTGACAAGTTGACGGTTTTTCTCCCAACGAGTTCTGCTCCCATATCCGACACGCTTCACGCTTCACGAACGACGAGCGACGCTGGAACTATTATCAGACAGCGCCGGAGCGCCGTATCGTTCGATGGGAAGACGACAATCTCCGCGGAGACATTCTTCCGTATGATGCAGCGCGTGATGCCTTGTTCGGATCTGCCGCAATTGGATCGCCCCATGCCGTGGGACCTGTGGCCCTATGAGCCGGCGATTCATCTGTTGCTCTTTGTCCACCGCGTCGACGGCCTCACGCCGGGTCTCTATTTTTTGGCCCGTGATCCACAGAAGCTGCCGTTGATTCAGCAATCCATGAATACGGAACTGACTTGGGCTCCGACTCCAGGCTGTCCGGAGGATCTGCCGCTCTACTGGCTGCTTGAAGGAGATGCGAAGAAACTGGCCATTCAAGTCAGTTGTCATCAAGAGATCGCCGGCGACAGCGCCTTCTCGTTCGGCATGCTGGCCGAGTTTGAGGGGCGTTTGCGGGAAGAGGGGGCCTGGTGGTACCCACGTCTATTCTGGGAGTCAGGGTTGCTGGGGCAGGTGCTGTACCTAGAAGCTGAAGCAGCGGGGGTGCGGGCCACTGGGATCGGATGTTTCTTCGACGATCCGGTGCATGAGATTGTCGCGGTGAAGGGACTGAGCTTTCAATCGCTCTATCACTTTACAATCGGCGGGCCCGTGGAAGATGGAAGGCTCATGACCTTGCCGCCGTATCATCATTTGTGAGTGCATATAGTTATTGTATTTCAAAGCCTTGGATGCAAATAGCTCATGTTTAAAATAAGGAAAAAATCGGAGAAGCTGAAGCCCCCAATTCTCTATAACATCATTGAGGATTATTCTGAGTTCGACGCACCAGGAAATGTGACGGCCTGTGCCATGACCCTCCAGGAAGATCTGGCGGCACATGCAAAAGTTCTCTCTGAAAGTTACGAGGTTCCACTGGAGATGATGAAGACGTTGCTGACGGAAGGCGGGGTGTACGTATACCCGCAGATCAGTGGGATTCTGACGAGGGGATTGTTTGCCTGTCGGATCGACCCGACGGGAGTCGTTCCCAAACAAACGTGGACCTTGGACCTGATGCAGTTTGCCGAGGCGGAGCAATTATCTCAGGCGCGAGGGATTCCGCTCGATGAGGTGGCGGCGCTGGTCTTATATCGGACGCTGCCTGAGGAGTTGCAGACGAAACTCGAGCAGAAGAATCTTGGACTCGACTACCGGACATTGGATCGTGCAGTGGCGAAAGGCGGCGACATTACGTATATCGATTTCCGCAAGGACTGGTCGCCGCATTTCAAGCGACTGTGCATCATGCCGGACGGACGGTTGGTTGAGACGGGAGGATTGGAGGAGTTCGCCCAGCTCCATGGCATTACGCCGGCGCAGGCCAAGACGTTGGTCGAGCAGGGTGGTACGCTGGAAGTGCACGGCGAGATCCTGGCATGTCAGATTGTGAACGGTCAGCCTGCAGTGGCGCGATTTACGGCGAAGAACTATGCGAAGGCCAAGGAGTTGGTCTCCACGAAAAGGCTCCATATCATGGACGCCTTGAGTGAGGTGGCGTACAGCGACCCCGTCATGATGCGTTCATTGGCCAGGAAAGAACTCAATGCAGGGCGATGAGTCGGCGGGAATTGTGACGGCGTGATGACCACAGAATCGCTCCAGCGTATGGGTGCTACGGAGCATGGCGACGATCTTCTGGATTGGGTGTCCTATTCAGATGCTGCGGGTGCGGCGAGGCGTTCTTTCGTGAGAAGAGGGGAACGCGGACCCCTATGACTGTTCCGGTCACATTGGCGATGACGTCGAAGATCGAGGGAAAGCGGTTGTGGCAATAGACTTGGTAGAGCTCGATGCTGAGTGACAGCGTGATGCCGATCCCGGCAGCGATGAACAATTGTCGTGAAGGGCTGGAAGAGGCGAGCACCCGCCCAAGAAAATACCCAAGAGGCAAAAAAAGTAGGGTATTCCCGACGATATCGGAAGAGATGTCGAGGAGATATTTGGGGGAATGAAGGTCGTCAACGGTCGGAATCGGAACCCACGTAATATATTCCCAGTGCGAATGCCCCACAAAGTTATTCAGGGGCAATATCCCTACCATAAGAGTCAGTACGATCCACACGATCAGGCAGCTCAGGTCTAGCGTTCTTGTGCGAGTACTCATGTCGGACATCGCCTGTTGCTTCCTGTCACAATCATGATGAAACGACGGTCCCATTGCCGGACATGTGCCTCTTCCGACGGCAAGGCTGAGGGAGGAGATTGTATGCCGATAAAGATGATGAGGCCGAAGAAAACCGGCCGGTGCGCGATCGCTACTTGGCGAGTTCTTCGTTGATGGCGTGGACGAGTTTCTCGAGGTCGAAGGGTTTTTCGAAGACGCGGCGGGCGCCGAAGAGTTTCGCGACGTCGAGGAAGTTCTTATCCCCGTGCGCGCCGGTCATGGCAATGACTTTCGCGTCGAGATATTCCCGCGTGAGTTGTAATGTCGTTTCGAGGCCGTCGGTTCCCGGCATCAGAATGTCCATAAGGACCAGGTCCACTTTGTTCTGCTGGTAGAGCGTCAAGCCTTCCTGACCATCACTGGCTTCGAGCACACGGTGGCTCGCCTTCTCAAGGACTTCCTTCAAGAGGTTCCGGATCGATGCTTCGTCGTCGATAATGAGGATCGTCGCCATGCTGTGAGGTATACCCCTAATGTGTTCGATCATACCTATCTTGGGTTCTCCTGTCCAGCCTGATGTTGGAAAAACATTCTGATAGGGAGGAGATTCGATCCTCCGTACGCGGAGGACACATCGAGTACCCCTCTCAAGGGATGTTCATCAGGCTATCCACACAAGGCTGCAGCGAGTGAAGGACCGTGGCTCAGGCGTACCCTACAAGGATTCTCTGGCACCGATCGACCCCATGCCGATAAAGACTGAATCGTATGGGACGGGGCGGGGTACGGACGAGGATTGCGCTCACAAAAAAAAGAGGAATGAGTTGACCGACCCTATCGGCTTTTGGTACAAGCAGACTCGTTGTCATGACAGACCGCACTGCACTTTCTTCCGGAGCCGTTTGTTGCAGCATCCAGATTCTTGGTCTTGGACTCGCCGAACGTTACTGAAAACGTCTGTTGTCGGGCTGCTATTGCTCGGGAGTAGGCTGCTTCGGCCTTCGGTCGCGCGCGCGAACGACCTTCCTGACGCTGAACTCACCTTCTTCAACGTGCATACGAACGAACGACTGCGAGTGCGCTATCGTGATGACGAAGGGCACTATGATCTGACGGCGCTGGATGAAGTGAATCATCTATTGCGTTGCCATCACACAGAAGAAGTCGCCGCCATCGATGTGCAATTGCTGGAACACGTCAATCTCGTGCACAAAGCGCTCGCCGGCGCCGGCGAGATCCACGTGATTTCTGGTTACCGGTCTCCCGAATACAACGCGAAGCTTCTGAAGCGGAGCCGGCGAGTCGCGCGGCACAGTCTGCATGTTCAGGGGCAGGCGGTTGATTTCTATATTCCCGGTGTCCAGCTTCGCGAGATTCAGCATGCCGCATTGAAGCTGCAGTATGGTGGGGTCGGGTTTTATCCACGCAAGAAGTTCATCCATCTCGATTGCGGTCCTTTCAGGACCTGGTAACGCTCTTCAGCAATTCCCGTGAAACGATCGAGGCAGACTTGAAGCTTCGACAGTCTGCACGTGTGCCCAACAACCTCCCGCAGGGTCTATCTCTGTGCCCTGGGCCTGCAGGCCAGAGGAGTTCCGGCATGTCCACAGAGTATTTCAGCAGCCTGTGAGAGGCCGTTCATCACGAGACTGAGATGTGCTGAAGCAGGGAATGAGTCAAATGGTTACGGTTCGTGGCGTCTCCACGAACTGGGGAGAATCTGCAACCTCGATCGAGAGGCGCGGAGGGGGCATGGCGAAGCAAGAGCTCCCATGACGATGCATGTATGTTCCGTTCTCGCTCTAGCCGGAAGAAACGTCACTGCAAAGAAGGAAAGTGGTGCGCTCGGAGAGACTTGAACCCCCCAATCCATATATAGGTATTTAAGCCTAGTTATAGTGTGAATGATGATGAAGAGGTGTGACGGAGAGAGAATCCTCTGTGACTCTCACGAGTGAGACCCCTCGGCATGGTGAGGCAGTGTGATTGTGTAAGATTCCCAACTGTGGCCACAGTTGGGGCTGGAACTGTGGCCAGAACGTGAGGGTGGCTTGTTCGGCAGACGGGGGCCTGAAAATGGCACCCAACCTACTCAGCGATATCGCTTCGCTGCTGTGGTGTGGACGGAGGGGTGGGGCAGGATAACCTTAGCCCGCATGATTCATGAGCGCTTCTGCTGCAATCGCGGATTCGCTGCTGCGACGCGCCTGCGGCTGGCAGGCTCGCCGTTCGCTCCCTCGACATACGGTTCACGTATGCCTCGGGCTCTCACGGCTCCGCGTGCCCGTCTCGCGACGCGACTGCGCGATTTCGTCCCTCGACTGTGCTCGGGACCCTGAGCTTTGTCGAAGGGCAACGAACCGTCATGCATCATGCGGGCTAGAGTGAACCGGTCCGGCAACCGACACGCGGTACTCACTGGGGTAAACGGGGGTCAACGAGACTGTTCCCGTCCGGCTGAGACGGTCCACTGACAAGAAGACTTGCCCCCACCCGATGCCCGTCAGCATGGTGAGATCGTCTATTGTTTGTGCTCCTTTCCGCCTCAGCAGCAGAAGCACTGTTCGATCGACTGATGATGAACTGGAAGGCTGTTTGATTGTGGGCATCATGATCCCCTTCCGTAGCAGAAAAGTGAGAAGCAGCGTGACAGGTACTTGAACGTAATTATGCGCGCACATCAACAGCGTGCAATAAATTCGTGATAATACGCAGGTGACCATTCCACTCCTCCCCTGTGCCGGATGGGATGGGGATTTTCTTGCCGAGGAGATACTATGTTTCCCCTCCTTTGTCTTTGCGCTTCCGCCACTACCCACGGTGGCACCGGCTGCGGATCAACCCGCAAGCTTTTCCGCTCCTCTCGTGCCGACTTCTCTTGCCCTTCCAGCACCATTTCGCCCGGCGCATACTTCCGATACCACCCCAAGCAGCTGGGGGTAGGTCATGATGCCACGACCGCGCCGCAGCCTCTAATTGAAGACCTGCCGCGACCTGTGAAATGAGGCCAGGACGCGTTGTGGCTCTCCGGTAGGTTCATCCATATCCTGCTATTTAGGTATGTGTGGCTAGTTCATTCTTTGAGTGAAACGGTGGGATTTCCCATTTCATTGGTACAACTGGCCCTGTGTGTTGTAGGGTAATTATATATACGGACATTTTATAAGGCTCAACACATCACCACGTTGCTCGTCCTTGTCTGGCGGGTGAATGAAGGAGGTGCTGTATGGCTCATAAAGGACTGGGCTCTCAGACCACTCGTGAGGCGCCGGCCGCTCCCATGAGACAGTTGGTCATCGCACCAACAGTACTCCCGGTCTGTTGTATCTGCGGAAAGATTCGAGACGAGACCGGCTCGTCCCCTGATCGGGAGCACTGGGTCACGCCGCGGACGTATCGACAGTCACACCACATCAATCCAGCAGATTTCCCGCTCACACACACCTACTGCCTGAAATGTTTCACGAAGCTTCAGGATACACTCAGGCAGTACCGCCGGGAGATCGGATCGTCGCCTTGATCCTGCTCGTCGGCTCTCCCGACATCGACTTCTCCCCACTCTGACCGACGCTTCCCGTCTGGCACGGGACCGAGAGAAGGGCCCGTCTCCCCGGCGCATATGTCCGACACCCCCAGCATCAGCCCTCTTTGTGGAGTTTCCCATTCAGGTTCATCCCGTCGGGGAGGATCACATCGCCAAGTGTGCGCCCGTATTTGTCGAGGCCTTGTGTTTGGAGCGTCACGTCTTTGCCAAAGGCCAACACTGAAGCGTTTTATTTAGCCTTCTCAGGACAGTCAATCCCGCTGAGGTGGATAGGTTAAGCATGGTGACCGTTCAGGACTTCGATGGTGTCGCTGTCGAGAATGGTGACGACGGGGCCGGAGAAGTCTACGGCAAGGGCGCATGGGAACGGAGAGAAAACAGACCTAATAATCGAAAACAGGACGCACCCCGTCTGACAGGAAAATGGGTCAGGAGCTTTTTGGGGCGGCTCGTAAGTAATTAAGACTCCCGACCCATTTTATTTCCCAATGCGGATGGCGTGAGGCTGAATTGCTAAGGCTGGCGTGGAAAGGGTTGGTTGATTAAGCCGCCGTTAGGTTGTGGGCTCCCCACGGACTCTACATTGATCTCTAACTGGCCTTCCTGATGCTTTGCTTTTAGTTTAATCCAGAGCGCAAACCCCCGATGCTGTAGTCGATATATGCCGCGCGCACCTTCTTTCGCAAGGATGATCTTGCGATCAACCAGGGCTTTAATTGCATTGTTGAGTGTGGTTGTGTTGCCGGAGAAACTCTTTTTTATATCTCCCTTTGACACCCATTTATTACCGCTGCCTGCCATAATGAGAAGGACTTGTCGATAGCTGGCCGTCTGAATTTTCTTGTAGAAATCGCCGCGATAGTAGCGGTCGCCGATCTTATCCATCGCGCCCAGCGGATCGAACCCGCCATTAATAACATCCGTTTGGTTGATGACCATGTCCGTGTCAGCAGCGAAAGCCGAGTACCCGAACTCTTGAATGAAATGCGGGTATCCCTCGGAAAAGTGGATCAGAAATTCGCGGCCTTCCTCATCAATGGTTGTCTGTTCCTCATTCTCTCGGTTGGCTTCTTCGAGGGCGCGGTCGATAACCTGGCTAACTTCATGTCGCGAGAGTGTATCGAGCGGCAGCTCGTCAAAGATTCGGAGCGAGGAAGGGTGTCCCTCACGTAGCACCTCGCGAAGCGTGGGCATGCCCGCCAAGCCGATCATGAGACGATTGCACCCGGCACGCTGGACTCGCTCTGATAACAATTTCAGAAATGCACCGAGACGTAGCGACTTCGGAGCGTTGTCAGCCTCATCGATGAGAAGGATAACCCCGTCGTATTTTGCCCCGAAAACCGAGGCCGCATCCGGTTCTGAAATTCGGGAGGTCGTCCTTGCCAGTGAATAAGCAAACTCGTCGTACAAAGTTTCTGAATCTGTGTCAGGTTCGCTCTCGCGGAGGCTCACACCACAGGCCTCAAGCCGCTGGAGAAACTCCCAGCTTTTCTTCAGGAAGGAAAGGGCAGGGTCTGCCTTAGAAAACTCCCGTTTCAATCCCAGCTCCACACGGCGGATTAGTCCAACGTCCGTGCTAGATGAGTCATGGTCAAGTTGCGCGACCAGGAAATTAACAGTGTCGCTACCACCAATAGGGATGCGCCCCTGGGCGACCCATTTAAAGTACTGGAGCAAGGAGGTTTTGCCAATTCCGCGCTCACCAGTCAGCATGAAGCCCTTGGGTCTGCCCGCGCGCGTTTGGAGAAGTGCATGCTCAAGCGCTTCTACCTGAGGTAAGCGTCCGACGAACATTCCCGGTGCAACTGGTGAGTTGGGAGCGAAGGGATTGATACGAGCCATGGGAGACTCTCTTCCTGGGTAGCCGTTTTCTCGTGCTTAAATCACTAGCGGGTATATTCCCCGCTGCTTGCGGCGTAAACTCCTTGCGTGAGCGAGTACATACACAAGAGCCATAATGTTACGGTCTTGCTGTACCATCTGGTCTTTCCTGCCAAATACCGGCGTGCGGTATTTGATTCAGCAGTTGATAGGGTGTTGAAGGATGTCTGCGTAGAGATCGAGAAGCGATATCAGATCCAATTTCTGGAGATTGGCACAGATAAAGATCATGTACATTTTCTGGTCCAATCAGTTCCCCGCTATAGTGTGACGAAAGTGGTCACCATCATAAAAAGTCTGACAGCCAAAGAGATATTCCGTCGAGCGCCTCAGGTGAAACGACAATTATGGGGGGGAGAATTGTGGACAGATGGGTATTATGCAAGCACCGTGGGCAAGCATGGAAATGAAAACATGATAGGGAACGATGTCAAGCAACAAGGGGGCACGTATCAAAAGTTATACGAGAATCAACAGTTGGCTCTCTTCTAAATACCCCGCTGCTTGCGGCGGGGATCTTTATTTCTACACTGCTTCTACACGCATATTTTCCAGACCAGCAAGAAATGCACAACTTATTGATTTATTGGTGCGCCCGGAGGGACTTGAACCCCCAACCCCTAGATCCGTAGTCTAGTGCTCTATCCATTGAGCTACGGGCGCCTACTGAAGAGTGATGCGTGCTGAGTGTCGAGTCACAATAATAGAAAGGCTGCTGAGAGATAGGGGCTATCAATCAGCGTTCTTCTTGATCTCAACACTTTGGCTCTGGGGACAGCAACCAGCGTTTATACAGGTCTCAGGGCTGGTGGGTCAAGGGATCGGGACACTTTATAGAGTGGAGGCTTGTGGAAGCATGGTGGAGCAGGGGATTTCAATGTCCCGTTTTGCCACAGGCCTTGACGCCAGAGTAGGACGTCGTGTCTGAGTCGAGATTCCTCACGGGAGAGGTGAAGACGATGTGTGATGGGTTTTGCCACGTTCAGTGAAGAAAGGGAAAACAATGTTCAGAATTTTTCCTCTCAGGTAGGATGACCTCTCAGGTTATGTGAAGGGAGGGTCTTGCCGATGTCTAGTCGCGCCATGTCGAATCAACAAGATATTCAATCAGCCGCTCTGGCGCCGGAAAGCACGAGAGGCCTTTCGGGAGGGGCTTGGCTCGTCGTGCAATGGATGGTCGGAGCAGTGCTTGCTTTTCTCATTGGATCGTGGTTGGTATGGTGGGGAGTCAATCTTCAGCGGCAATTCGCGGAAGACGAGATCAAGGGGGCCTGTCAGCGCATGATACCGGGAAGCGTGCAGCGCTGTGTGGACACGGTGACTATTCAGCGGGGTGTCGCGAGACGATGAGTCAAAGATGGAAGCCTGCGTCGATCGGTACGCTCTGCGGAATGATGATATTCGCGATGGTCTCGGTGAGTGCCGGGGAAGAGCGAGTTCTGGAATCTCGGCCACGGGTCGAACTCAGTGCGGGAACGTGGATCAGTGTCGGCGACACTCGATGGGCTCACGATGCCTCTTCGGTCGCAGGGCTTGGCAATCCGACGTCGAAACTCACCTACAAAGATGTCGGCACGAACGTCATCGATCTGACGGGAAAGTTCTGGTTCACCCCAGGGGTGTTTGGCCGGCTGAATGGGGGATTTGCGGACATCGGTGGCGGCCGGCTGACGGACGATGATTTCGGATCAAACGGAGGGCAGCGGTTGTTCTCGCGTACCCATAGCGACCTATCAGGTGACAGCATGTGGTACGTGAATGCAGATATCGGCTTCAGGGTAGCTGAATATCCATATCATCGGGGTTGGCTGGACCTGTTTGGAGGATATCAGTATTGGCACACGACGTATCAAGCCACTGGGTTGACGCAGGTAGCCTGCGATCCAGGCGCGATCCCCGCATTGCCCCCCTGTGCTCCAGCCGGCACGAGCGGCTTTGAGGGAGAGACGGTCATTACGAACACGGCTGATTGGCACTCGATTCGAGTGGGTGCCTCAACGGAATATCGGCTGACCAGGCGTTTGAGTGTGCTTGGCACGCTCGCGCTCATTCCGATCAGCGTGCTGGACAACAAGGACGTGCATCATCTACGAGGGGATCTCCAACAAAACCCAAGTTTCTCCATGACCGGCTATGGGGTGGGGGCCAATGCGGACGTGGGGGCGCGTTTCATGCTCACGAACAATCTGGCGGCGAACCTGGGATACCGGCTGTATTATAACCGGATGTTCAGTGGCGACCTCACCGTCCATCCTGCCACAGGGTCTTCGGAGTCTTTCCCCCTCACGCAGTTCGAATCCTTACGGCATGGTTTTACTGCCGGCCTCAGCCTCATATTTTAACCGTCTGTACTCGGTGTTTACCGGCGGCGCCCTGACGGCAGGGTTTCGTCTTCGTATTGGTCAAAGAGCCGTTTGGCCTCTGGATGGAGGTGGCTTGGATGGCCGTGAGGAATGCCGACCGTGCGGAAGAGCGGTGTGAGCTTGCCGTTCGGATGCAAGTAACCGGCGCGAAGCGGCACGGTGCGCGTGCTGTGCCGGATCAGGTGGCAGGGAGTCGCTCTGATCGTGGTGAGCCACTCGGCAATGTCGTGCGGGTTGCCGATCGAGGCGGAGAGTAAGAGCAGTTTTGCTTGGCTTGGGCAGAAGATGATCGTTTCTTCCCAGACGACACCCCGCTCCGGATCCGCGATATATTGCGACTCGTCCAAAATCACCAGACCGAGCGTATCCAGGCGTAGGTCGATCTCACCGCCCCCTGCGTCGTAGAGCAGATTTCGTAAGATCTCCGTCGTCATGATCAGCAGAGGCGCTTGCCCGTTGTCGCGCCGATCGCCGGTCAGAATGCCGACCTGGTCTGGACCGAATATTTTCGAAAACTCCGTATATTTAGTATTCGAGAGGGCCTTGAGGGGCGACGTATAGATGACGGTCCGATTCTCCGCGATGGCGCGACGGGCCGCTTCGATCGCGACATAGGTCTTTCCGCTTCCAGTCGGGACGCTCACGACCACGTCGCCTTCTCGCAGTTTGGCGATGGCGTCTTCTTGCCAGGCATCGGGGACAAAGGTCTGCGGCGGCGGCACCCCGAGCCCCTCTAACCAGCTGGTGAGGGTGACGCCTGGCTCATGGGATTCCGGCTCAATAGACCTGCGCGCAGTACGATGTTGCGGCGCGGTGGGTTTTTGTTTTCGCGCGGCTGGGGCTTGAGG
>Ga0163146_10000791_pt1 | contig 45315 bp, 44 predicted proteins | sample OliLakLV19MP7G1_FD_148648 | JGI IMG/M metagenome (GOLD analysis project Ga0163146, IMG submission 148648) | Freshwater microbial mat bacterial communities from Lake Vanda, McMurdo Dry Valleys, Antarctica - Oligotrophic Lake LV.19.MP7.G1 | ecosystem: Environmental > Aquatic > Freshwater > Lake >... | reverse complement strand
TGCCTGCCCGGCGCCGACCATCAGGAGGAGAATCACCGTGAACCGCACCCCCGTCGTGCTGCTCGCTGCAGCCCTCGCGTCGGCGCTCGCTGTTGCGCCTGCCGCCGCCCAGAACGCCGCCGACGCCTACCCCAACAAATCCATCCGCTTCGTCGTGCCTTACCCGCCGGGCGGCACGACGGACATCGTCGCGCGCGGGATCGGCATGAAGCTCGCCGAACGCTTCGGCCACCAGGTGGTGATCGACAACCGCGGCGGCGCCAGCACGATGATCGGCGCCGAGGCCGTCGCCAAGTCCGCGCCTGACGGCTACACGCTGCTGCTCACCACCGCCACCACCATGTCGATCAACCCGCAGGTGGTCGCGAAGCTGCCGTACGACCCGGTGAGGGACTTCGCGCCGATTACCTTCGCCGTGAACGTGCCCTTCATGATCGCGGCGCACCCATCGGTGCCCGCCAACACGATCCCCGAGCTCATCTCACTGGCCAAGTCCAAGCCCGGCACCATCAAGTATTCGACGCCCGGTTTGGCATCCAGCAACCACGTCGCCGGCGCGCTGCTCGAATCGATGACCGGCATCAAGCTGCTGCACATCCCCTACAAGGGTTCGGGACCGGCCACCGCCGCAGCGCTGGGCGGAGAAGTGGACATCGTCATCACCGGCATCGCGACGGTGGCGCCGCAATGGAAGGCTGGCAAGTTGAAGATTCTGGCAATCGGCGCCGACCAGCGCCACCCGGGCTGGCCGGAGATCCCGTCCACCGGTGAAGCCGGGCTCAAAGGCTACTACGCGGGTACGTGGTTCGGCGTCGTCACGCGCGCCGGCACCCCGCGGCCGATCATCGACAAGCTCAACCGCGAGGCTGTGGCGGCGCTCAGCGGCGGGGAACTGAAGGACCGGCTGACCTCGATCGGGTTCGATGTCGCCGGCGGCACGCCGGAAGAATTTGCGCGCTTCATGCAGAACGACCGGGCGCGCGCGGCCAAGGTGATCAAGGCGGCCGGTATTCAGGCGGAGCAGTAGGAACGCCCGGTTAGCGGTTCTCCAGACGGTTGTAGTCGAACAGCGCCGCTTCCCGTGGAGACCACTGCCGGTACGCGTCCTGCACGGCATCAGTGTGGGCCCAGAAGGCGGGGTCGGTGCGGCGGACCGCGAAGCGCGTGGCGAGCGCGCGGTAGTCGGCTTCCGATTTCAGGCCGCGAACCGCCGCGGTGAACGCGGGCAGGTCCTCCTGCCGCAGCCGGAAAAACGCATTCGAATACTCGCCGATGAAGCCGGCCCCCACGGTCAGCGTGTTCTCGTCGGGTCGCAACTGCGCGCCCTCGCGTATCAGGTGGCTCACGTTGGCGTGCGCGGTGTTGCGCAGCAGCGTGAACCAGCGTGCCGGGCCGGCGGGTGCGTCGACGCGCACCACCGCCATCTCCGGCAGCCACGACAAGCTGCGACCGCGCACGGACGACAGTGTTTCCAGGTCGCGCTGCAGGGCGTCATCCTTCACCATGGCGAGGTTGTGGCGCGCGTCGAGCGTCGGCGCCAGCCGCACCTTCAGCAGGTCGTAGAACTCGCGCTGCGGATCCCTGGTCTTGTAATCGATGCCGGTCTTCCGGCCGGCCGTAGCGCTGGTTCGGTTCCGTGTCCTGCGTCAGCGTCGCGCAGCTCGCCAATAAGAGCGCAGCCAGGGCGAGCAAGCTGCGCGCGGAGGAGCGCCCGGCAGAGCCGGCGGTCGAGGGCAGCCGCAGGTCAGTCACGCCTCGCGGCGCTGATGCCTCCATCGACCGTCAGCTCGGTTCCGGTGATGTAGGCGGCTTCATCCGAAACCAGGAACAGCACGGCATGCGCCGTGTCCCAGCCGGTACCCATGCGCCCCATCGGCACCGCGGCGTGGCGCTTGGCGATCAGTTCCGCCGCGCTGCCGGCGGAGAGCTGCTTGACGAGGCGCTGCTCCACCAGCGGTGTGTGCATGGTGCCCACGATCACGGTGTTGCAGCGGATGCCCTGCTTCACGTACGCCATGGCCGTCGAACGGCTGAGGGCGGCAAGCCCAGCCTTCGCCGTGCTGTAGGCGACGTTGACCCGGCCGCCGACCTGGTGACGGAAGCCCGCGATCGATGAAATGTTCACGACGACGCCCGCCTGCTGCTTCTCCATCACCGGCAGCACGAACTTGCAGCCCATGAACGCGGTCTTGAGGTTGAGATCGAGCTGCGCGTCCCAAACCTCTTCGGTCATTGACACCGGGTCGCCCGCCGCCGAACCGCCGACGTTGTTGATGAGGATGTCGATGCGGCCGAAGCGCGTCACGCAGGCTTCGACGGCCGTTTTCACTTCCGTGGCTTTCGTCATGTCGCAGCGGTGGACGACGCACACGCCGCCTTCCTTCTCGATGATGGCTCGGGTATCCAGCGCGGCCCCTTCGTCGAGGTCGGTCGCGAAGATCTGCGCGCCCTGGCGCGCCAGCAGCACGGCGGTCGCCTTGCCGTTGCCCCAGCCGGGCCCCACGGTGCCGGCGCCGGCGACGAATGCAATCTTTCCTTTGAGATCGAGCATGGCGGGCCTATTGGTGCGCGTAGAGTTTTTTGCCCGAGACCGGCAGCTTCGCCATCAAGATGTCGCCGGAGAGCGATTCCGTGATGTAGAGCGTCTTCATGTCGGGGCCGCCGAAGGCGATGTTGGCGAGATGGTGGTGCTTGTGGTCGTCGGAAGAAACGAGGTGCGTGGGCAGCATGTTGCTGTCGAAGCGCCAGATGCCGACGCCGAGCTGGCACACCAGCAGGCCGTTCTCGCTGTCCATCTCGATGCCGTCGGGTCCACCCACGCCCCCAGAGAGCTGCACGGCGACGCCAGTCTTGGAGATCGTGCCGTCGGCCATCAGCGGCAGGCGCCAGATCTGCTGCGAGCGCGTCACCCCCACGTAACAATGTTTTTCCACCGTGGAGAGCGTGATGCCGTTGGGGCTCGGCACGTTGTCGCACAGGCGGTCGAGCCGGCCGGCGGCGGACAGGCGGAATACGCGCCCGGTCGGGTCAGCGATGCCGGTCTGGCCCTGGTCAGTGAAATAAAGGTCACCGTTGGAAGCGAAGTGCAGGTCGTTCAGCCCCTTGAAGCCTTCGCTGAACGCGGTGCGCAGGATGGTTTCGAGCTTGCCGGTCTTCGGATCGAGGCACAGCAGCCCTTCCTTGTAGTCGCAGATGAAGATGCGGCCGTCCTTGTGGATCTTGAGTCCGTTGGGCCAGCCGTCGTACTGCGTGACGAGTTCCCATTCCTTCTTCGGCGTGATGCGGAAAATGCGACCGAAGGGGATGTCGCAGAACCACAGGTTGCCGTCGCGATCGAAGGACGGGCCTTCGAGGAAGCATTCGACTTCCGCGTTCTGGCGGTTGGGGTCGGACCACGCCGTCCGCTGCTTCTTGCGGAACTTGGCGGGCATGGACATGAAGACTTCGGTCTTGATGTGCTCGAGCGGCTGGAACGGATTGAACACCTGCGGACTCCGGTTGCGGTTGCGGTGAAAACTAGTCGGGCTTGGCACCGGTGAGTTTGATGATCTTTGCCCACTTCTCGATGTCGGCCTGGAGGAACTTGCGGAATTCTTCCGGCGTGCTGACCACCGGCTCGTTGCCCTCGTTCAGCAGGCGCTCGCGCATGTCCGGCGTGTTCAGTACCGACGCGATTTCCTTGTGCAGCTTGGCCACGATGGCCGGCGGCGTTTTCGCCGGCGCCATGATGCCGTACCAGGTCGGCGCATCGAAACCCGGCACGCCGGACTCGGCAACGGTGGGGATGTCGGGCAGCGTGGGAAAGCGCTTGGCCGTGCTGACGGCGATGCCGCGCAGCCGGCCGGACTTGTGGTGCGGGATGCTGACGATCAGCACCGTGAAGGCAGCCTGCACTTCATTGCCGAGCTGCGCGGTGGTCGCCGGCGCGATGCCCTTGTAGGGCACGTGCACCATGTCGAAACCTGCGCTCTGCTTCAGCAGTTCCATCGCCAAGTGCGGCGGGCTGCCGTTGCCGGACGATCCGTAGGAGACCGGCTTGATCTTCGCGTAGGCGACCAGTTCCTTCACGTTCTTCACCGGTAGCGAGGGATGCACCACCAGCATCATCGGCGAGATCACCGCGAGCGACACCATGGCGAAATCGTTCACCGGATCGAAGGGCAGCTTCGGGTACAGCGTCGCGTTGCTGGCGTGGCTGCCGAAGGCCATCATGATCGTGTAGCCGTCGGGCAGTGACTTGGCCACCAGCTCCGCACCGATCGCGCCGGCGGCGCCGCCGCGGTTGTCGATGACGAAGGTCTGGCCCAAGCGCTCGCCGAGCTTCTGCCCGATCAGGCGGGCGAGGATGTCGGTGCCGCCGCCCGGCGGGAAGGGCACCACGAAGCGCACAGGCTTGTCGGGATAGGTGCCTGCGCCCTGCGCGTGGCCTGTGGCAGGCAGCGCTGCGGCGGCGGCGATCAGCGCATGCAACACGAAAAACGGGCGACGAACGGACATGGGGCTGCTCCGGTGAACTGAGGGCGCCATGATAAGGAACTCCGCGCGCGGCGTCGATGCGACCGCGGCGGTTTGCCGGTAGCATCGCGCATCCCCACTGCGCATGACCCCCACATGAAGATCAAGCGCGTCGAACCGATCGCCGTCAGCCTGCCGATGCTGAAGCCCATGAAGATGGCCGGCGTCGAGATCCGCACCGCGGACAACCTGCTGGTGCGGCTGGAGACGGACAGCGGGCACGTCGGCTGGGGTGAGGCCGCCTCGGCGCCGACCATGACGGGCGAAACGGTCGAAGGCATGACGGCCGCCGCGCGCTGTATCGCGCCCGCGGTGGAAGGTCTGGCGGCGACGGACATCGCCGGCTTTGCCACCGCCATGAAGCGCGCGATCTATGGCAACGCTGCCGCCAAATCCGCTGTCGAGATGGCCCTGCACGACGCCTTGGGGCGCGCGGCCGGCACGCCCGTGTACCAACTGCTCGGCGGCAAGCATCGCGACCGCGTGCCCGTGCTGTGGCTGCTCGGCACCGGCAGCGCGGACGGCGATGTGGCGGAAGCGCGCGACAAGATGGCGGCGGGGTTCGTCGCCTACAAGATCAAGGTCGGCGTCGATGATCCGCTGCGCGACGCGGAGCGCACGCGCCGCATCTGCGACGTGCTGGGCGCTGGCCACCTGATTTCCGCCGACGCCAACCAGGGCTGGTCCGTCGAGCAGGCCATCGCCTATGTGCAGGCCGTCGCTGATACACGGCTGGATTTCTTCGAGCAGCCGGTGATGGGCGACGACCTGGCCGGCATGGCAAAGGTCGCCGCGGCGAGCCGCGTCCCCATCGGCTTCGACGAAGGCGCGCACGGCATTGCGGACATCGAGCGCCACCATGCGATGAAGGCGGCGTCAGGCATCAGCCTCAAGACCATCAAGCTGGGCGGCCTGCGGCCGGTGATGGAAGCCGGCGTGCTGTGCGAGCGCCTCGGCATGAAGATCAATCTCGCATGCAAGATCGCCGAGTCCGGCATCGCGACGGCCGGCGTGCTGCACCTCGCCGCCGCGCTGCCGTCGGTGGACTGGGGCGTCAGTTTGTCGAGCCAGTACCTGGCCGATGATGTGGTGCGCACGCCGTTGCCCATCGTCAAAGGCCACGCGCAGGTGCCGGCGGGCGCGGGACTGGGCTTCGAGGTGGATGAGTCGAAGGTGCGGCGCTACGCGTTGAAACTCTGATCCGGCAGGCCTACACCAGCCGCTCCGCCAGCTCCCCGAAATCGGCCACGACCAGGTCGGGCTGGTAGGGCCAGTTCCCGAACGGGCGCTTGCGGCGGTCGACGAAAGCGGTGCGCATGCCCGCGGCCTTCGCTCCCACGCAGTCGAAGGCGTGGTTGGCGACGAACAGCACCTGGTCCATGGACACGCCTGTGATCTCCGCGGCCTTGGTGTAGGTCGCCACGTGCGGCTTGAACGCGCCCGCTACCGCGACCGAAATGATGTGGTCGAACGCGATGCCGTGGTACGGCCGCGCGGCTTCGAGCATGTCTGGATCGCCATTCGACAGCACCGCAAGCTTGTAGCGCGTACGCAGTTTGTCCATTGCCGCCGGCACGTCCGGAAACGGCTTGAGCTTCTCGATCTCCGCCACCAGTTCACTCACCTCCTGGTCCGTGTGCGGGATCTCCGCCCGCGTCAGGGTGGTGTCGACCGAGATTTCGCCGATGCGACGGTAGGTGATGTGTTCCCGGTGCAGCAGCCCGTCGATCATCGAGTTCTCGAAGTGGGTGCGGCGCCACCAGGTCACGAAGGCGTCGGGTCGCCCCTTCCAGCCCTTGCGTTTGAGGTAGGGCGTAACGGCCTCGACCAGGCCGCCCTGCATGTCCACGACCGTGCCGTATTGGTCGAACATCACCACCTTGGTATTGCTTTTCAGCTCCGCGAGGGTTGCCATGGCTCCGCTTACAGTTTGATCTTCGGATCGAGCCAGTCGCGCAGGCTGTCGCCGAACAGGTTGAACGAAAACACCGCGAGACTGATCGCGATGCCGGGAAAAACGATCATCCAGGGCGCCTGCTGGTAGAAGTCCGCCGCCGACCCCGACAGCATCAGCCCCCAGGATGGTGTCGGCTCGGTGACGCCAAGGCCGAGAAAGGACAGCGAGGCCTCGGCCAGGATCGCCTGCGCCACGAACGCCGTCAGCATGATCAGGTATGGGGCGGTCACATTCGGCGCGATGTGCCGGAAGATGATGCGGGTGTGCGAAAACCCGGCCGTGCGCGCGGCGTCGATGTAGGGCATCTCGCGGATGGCCAGCGCCGAAGACCGCACCACGCGCGCCACCTTGGGCACCATCGGCAGGCCAATCGCCACCACCAGGTTCACGTCCACCCCCAGTACCAGGTTCTTGCCGAGGATCGCGACCACCGTGATCGCCAGCACGATAATGGGAAAGGACAGCAGCACGTCCATCACGCGCTGGATCGCCATGTCGATGCGGCCGCCGAAATAGGCGGACACCACGCCCACCACCGCACCGAGCGTTGCGCCCCAGAACGACGCGAGAAAACCCACGGCCAGTGCGGTCCGCGCGCCATAGATGATGCGCGACAGCACGTCGCGGCCGAAGGAGTCGGTGCCGAGCCAGTGTTCGCGCGACGGTGCGGCCAGCATCGCCGTGTAATTCACGGTCAGGGGATCGTAGGGCGCCACCCAGGGCGCGAACAACGCGCACACCGCCATCAGTACGATGAACAGCAGCCCCCCCGCGCCGAGCGGCTGCTGACCGACGAACAGCAGCACCGGATGACGGCGCTTGGGGACTATGTAGGCGATAGCGGTTGTTGTCATGGGAGACCGGATAACCGCGGTTGCCAACACCGGGGGAAGTAATGGGTAATGGGTGATGCGGCATGCGAACAACCCCTACCCCAGTGCTTGCCCATAACCCATCGCTCATTACTCATAACCATCCCTCAACGATAGCGGATGCGGGGATCGAACACCGCGTAGAGCAGATCGATCGCGAAGTTGATCAGCACGAAGAACACCGCCACCAGCAGGACCAGGGCCTGCAGCATGGTGTAGTCCCCGCGCGAGACAGCCTGCACGAACAGCTTGCCGATGCCGTTCAGATTGAACACCTGCTCGGTCACCACCAGGCCGCCGATCAGGAACGCAAACTCCAGTCCGATGACGGTGATGACCGGCAGCATGGCGTTGCGCATGGCGTGGCGCGCCACCACCAGCCGTTCGTAGACGCCCTTGGCGCGTGCGGTGCGGATGTAGTCTTCCTGCAGAACCTCCAGAATGGACGACCGCATCATGCGCGTGGCCACCGAGGAATAGCGATAGCCCACCGCGATGGCCGGCCAGATCAACTGTGACAGATTGGCCCACGGGTCCTCCCGGAAAGACGTGAAGGTCAACGGGGGGATCCAGGAGAAGTACGTCAGCAGCAGCAGGATGATGATCATGCCGAGCCAGAACGACGGCACCGCCAGCCCGGCGATCGAGAACACGCGGATCGCCTGGTCGATCCAGGTGTCCTTGAAAATCGCCGACAGCGTGCCGAGAGGCAAGGCCAGCAGGATGGCGAGGATCGTCGCCATGACCGCGACCTGCAACGACAGCTCGAGCCGGATGCCGATCTCGTAGGTCACCGGCTTCCCCGTCCACATCGAGTAGCCGAAATCCCCCTGCAGGATGCCGCCAAACCACTTCACGAATTGCACCGTCACCGGCTGATCCAGCCCCAGCCGCGCCCGCTCGGCTTCAACGACCTCCCTGGAAACATTGGCGCCGTCGAACATGACCTGCACCGGATCGCCCGGCATCGCTCGCAGCATGAAGAACACCAGCAGCGCGACGCCGATCAGCGTCGGGATCATCAGCAGCAGCCGGTTTACGATATAGCGCAGCATAGGTTGCGTGAGGCGTCAGGCGTGAGGGGTAAAGGTGGTTTCGATCGCCCCACCCCTCCCGCCTCAGTCCTCGCCGATTACTGGTCCAGCCAGACGTCCGTCAGGTCCTGCCCCACGTAGTGCGAAGGCGTCATGTTCCACCCTTTCAACTTCTTGTTGAGCACGATGATGCGGTGCCACCAGATGGTGGGGATGGTGTAAGCCTGTTCCAGCGCGCGTTTCTCGAACTCGCGGAGCAGCGCGGTGCGCTTCTTCTTGTCGAGCTCCCCCGATTGCTTGTCATAGAGCTCGTCCAGCACGCGGTCGGTCTGGCCCGCGTAGTTGATGGCCGACTTGTCGGACGACAGAAACTTCTGCAACTGCAGGTTGGGCTCGTCCATGTAGTCGCAATTGAAGTCGAGCGCGGCGTCGAAGGTCGGGTTGTCGCGCTGCTGCGCGGCAAGATACAGGCGCGTTTCGAGCTGCTCGTGTTTGACGTTGACGCCGAGCTGCCGCCACTGGTCGATCAGGAACACACCGACCGGCGTGTACGGCATCGCCACGTTGCGGTTGGTCAGCGTGAAGGTCAGGTTGGACGCGCCGGCATCGGCCAGCAGCTTCTTCGCTTCCGCCCGCGACGCGTTGATGTCCTTCGCAAAGCCCGGCAGCTTGACGAGTTCGGCTTCCGGCAGGGCGTATTCGTAGCCCGGCCGCAGCAAGCCGCCGACGTGACGCACCAGCGCCACCTTGGACAGCGCCTCGGCGCCGGCCCAGCGGTCGATGCCGAGCGACAGCGCCTTGCGCACGCGCTGGTCGTCGAACGGCTTCTTCCTGGTGTTGAACGTCACCACCAGGCTGCACACCCATGGCGACTCCATCACCACCGCCTTGTCGCCCAGGGTCTTGACGATGCGGTCGCGATCCGCCGGCGAATGACCGCGGAATTCCGCGAGCACTTCACCCGCCGACAGCGCGTTGACCATCGGCGCGCCTTGCGTGAAGAGCGCCATGAAACCGTTGAGGTAAGGCCGGCCCTTCTCGAAATAGCCGTCGAAGCGCTTGCCGGTCCAGTGCGAGCCGGCGACGTGCTCGACGAAAGTGAAGGGCCCGGTGCCCATGACGTTGCGCTCGGGCCAGCGCGGGTCCTGCTTCAGCTTCGCCGCGCTGTAAACGCAGTCCCAGGGGCTCGCGAAGTTCGCGAGCATCGAGGCGTTGGGCTTTTTCAGCTTGAACACGACCGTCAGCGGATCCGGCGTTTCGATCGAGGTGATGTCGGCGTAGCCCTCCTCGCGCAGCGACTTCACACCCGGCGGCGGCTTGCGGATGCGGTCGTAGGTCGCCTTGATGTCCTCAGCGGTGAAGTTGGAACCGTCGTGAAACTTGACGCCCTTCTTCAGCTTGAAGGTGTAGGTCAGCCCGTCCTTGGACACCGTCCACGATTCGGCGAGGTCGCCCTTCACCGACGGATACTTCGGCGTGTCGAACTTGAGCAGCGTTGAATAATGCGGGCGCACCGGGTGGATGAACGCAAACGACGACTGCGCGTGGCAATCGTAGTTCGGCGGCTCCGCGCCGACCGCGAACTTGAGCAGGCCGCCCGGGGTGGGCGTCTGGGTCGTCTGGGCAAACGCTGCCCCCGTCCCGATACAAAGATTGAAGGCAAGTGCAACCGAGGTCATTCCGATCCAGTAACGTTTCATGACTCCTCCTTCATTGTTTTCGTCCATGCGTGCAAAACCGGTCCAGCGTCACACCTTCAGGCACGCGGCGCGATGCCCCGCACCCACTTCGCGCAGCTCCGGGATGATGCGCCGGCATTCCTCGGAAGCCAACGGGCAGCGGGTATGGAACACGCAACCCGCCGGCGGAGCCAGCGGACTCGGCACCTCGCCGCCCAGCACACGATGCTCGCGCGCGGCCTCCAGCACCGGGTCCGGCACCGGCACCGCATCGAGCAGCGCGCGGGTATACGGGTGGCGCGGATTCTCATACAACGCGTCGCGGTCGGCAACTTCCATGACCTTGCCGAGATACATCACGACCACACGGTCCGAGATGTGGCGCACCACGGCGAGATCGTGCGCGATGAACAGGTAAGTCAGTCCCAGTTGCTGCTGGAGGTCTTCCAGGAGATTGATGATCTGGGCCTGGATCGACACGTCGAGCGCGGACACCGGCTCGTCGCATACGATGAAGCGCGGCTCCATGGCCAGCGCCCGCGCGATACCGACACGCTGGCGCTGGCCGCCGGACAGCTCGTGCGGGTAGCGATCGGCCATGTAATCGAACAGGCCGACTTTCTCCAGCAGTTCGCCGACGCGGTGGCGCGCGGCACGGCGGTCCGGCTGCAGGTGATAGACGCGCATCGGTTCGGCAATAATCTCGCCGATGGTCATGCGCGGATTGAGCGAACTGTACGGGTCCTGAAAGATCACCTGCACGGCACGGCGGTATGCCTTGAGCGGCGCGCCCCTGATGCGGTTCACATTGCGGCCGTCGAAGACGATCTCGCCGGATGTGGCCTCTTCCAGCCGCAGCAGGGTACGGCCCACCGTGGTCTTGCCGCAACCGGACTCGCCGACCAGCCCGACGGTCTCGCCCGGATAAAGTTCGATCGAGAGTCCGTCGACCGCGCGCACTTCGGCGTGCGCTCCGCGCAGCATGCGCAATCCGGTGGCCACCTCGAAGTACGTGCGCAGTTCATGCAGCCGCATGACGGGTGCGGTACGATCGATGGTCTTCACGTGCGGTGCGTCCGCCGAGCGGCCTTGCAGGCCGATCGCCGCGCCCTGCACCATCTCCGGCGCACGCAGGCAGGCGGAATGGTGATCCGGCGCGGCCTCCACGAGCGGCGGCGTGTCCGCGGTACAGGCATCCAGGCGCGCAAGGCAGCGCGGCGCGAAGCGGCAGCCCGGCGGCGGCGCGAGCAGATTGGGCGGGGTGCCCTCGATGGTTTCGAGCTTCAGTCCGCGCGGCCGGTCAATCCGCGGCACGGAACGCAGCAGGCCCGCCGTGTACGGATGCAGCGGTCGCGCGAAGAGTTCCGCCGCTGTCGCCTGTTCGATAATGCGTGCCGCATACATCACGTTCACGCGGTCGGCGTAGCGGGCGACGATGCCGAGGTTGTGCGTGATGATGACCATCGCGATGCCCAGGTCCCGCGACAGGTCCTTCATGAGCTGCAGGATCTGCGCCTGGATCGTCACGTCGAGCGCGGTGGTGGGCTCGTCCGCGATGATGAGCTTGGGGTTGCATGCGAGCCCGATCGCGATCATCACGCGCTGGCGCATGCCGCCTGAGAACTGGTGCGGGTACTGGTCGAGTCGCCGTTCCGGGTCCGGGATGCCGACGCGCTGGAGCAGTTCCAGCGCGCGTGCGCGCGCCTCAGCCTCACGCATGTTCAGATGAATCAGCAGCGGCTCCATGATCTGGAAACCGATGGTGAGCACCGGGTTGAGCGAGGTCATCGGCTCCTGGAAGATCATCGCGATGTCGCGGCCGCGGATCTCGCGCATCTTTTCTTCCGGGAGCGCCAGCAGGTCCCGCCCCTGAAAGCGGATGCGGCCGCCGACGACCCGGCCCGCGGGCTTCGCGAGCAGCCGCATGATCGCGAGCGAAGACACTGATTTGCCGCAGCCGGATTCGCCGACGAGCGCGACCACTTCACCCGGCCTGACGCGATAGGAAATGCCCTCCACGGCGCGCACGACGCCGCGTGAGGTCACGAAATGAACGTGGAGGTCCTCGACGTCGAGCAGCCATTCGGCGCTGCCCGGCGCTGCGGCGTTTGCCGCCTCCTCCACGCGCTGATGTTGGGCGCGCTCGATGACTGCGCTCATGATGAGCGTCTCGTTTTATCGGATGGAAACCATCCTCAGGCTAGGGGGTGCCTGCGGGTGTGTCAAGCGCGCGGGCGTTGCTCAGGCCAGGGCCTGTTCCAGTATCCGCGCCACATGGACGGCCGTGCGGCCAGCGCCGTCGTGAATCTGATGCCGACAGCTCGTGCCGTCAGCAATCAGTAAGGTTTCGGCGCCCGCCTCACGCACCGCCGGCAGCAGGCCCGCCTCGGCCATTTTCATCGAGACATCGTAGTGCGCCGCTTCGTAGCCGAAGCTACCCGCCATGCCGCAGCAGCTCGATTCGATGGTCTTCACTTCCAGCCCGGGCACCAGTTTCAGCACCTGCTCTACGGCCGGCATCGCGGCAAAGGCTTTCTGGTGGCAATGGCCGTGCAGCAGCGCCTGCTTCTGCGGCAGCGCGTTCAATTTGAGATCGAGACGACCGGCTGCCTGCTCGCGCGCGAGGAACTCCTCGAACAGCATCGCCTGCCCGGCCAGCTTCGTCGCGTCCTCACCCGGCAGCATGGACAGGAACTCGTCGCGCAGGCCGAGGATGCAGGACGGCTCCAGGCCGACGATAGGGATGCCGCGCTCGACGTAAGGCTTCAACGCTGCCAGCGTGCGCCGCGCTTCGGCCTTCGCTTCATCAACCAGCCCTGAAGCGAGGAAGGTGCGGCCGCAGCACAGCGGACGGCCACCGTCCGCTGCACGGGCCAGATGTACCGTGTAACCGGCCGCTTCCAGCACCCGCAGCGCCGCACGCAGATTGTCCGGCTCGAAACTGTTGTTGAAGGTGTCGGCGAACAGCACGACTTCGCCCGCACCCTTGCCCTCGTGCGCCACGCGCCGGCCAGCGAGGAAAGGATCGCCGCGCCAGCGCGGAAGGCTGCGCTTCGCGGAGAAGCCCAGCAGCTTTTCGGACAGCGCGGCGAGCCCGGGGATCGTGTCGCGCAGGTTGAACAGCCACGGCAGCCGCGCGCCCCACGCAGCGTAGCGCGGCAGAAAGGCGACGAGCCGGTCCTTGAGCCGGAGGCCATGGCGCTTCCGGTAGTGATACAGAAACTCCGTCTTCATCTTCGCCATGTCCACGCCGGTCGGACATTCGCGCTTGCAGCCCTTGCACTGCACGCACAGGTCCATCGCGTCGCGCACGTCGTCGGACAGCAGCGCATCCGGGCCCAGTTGGCCGGAGATGGCGAGTCTCAGGGTATTCGCACGGCCGCGCGTCAGGTCCTTCTCGTTGCCGGTGGCACGGAACGATGGGCACATCGTTCCGGCGTCGAACTTGCGGCAATGGCCGTTGTTGTTGCACATCTCGACGGCTTTATCGAAGCCGCCCCACTCGCTCCAGTCGAGCGCGGTGTCAATCTTCGGCACGCTGTAACCGGGCTTGAAGCGGAACAGCGTGCGGTCGTCCTGTTTGGACGGATGCACGATCTTGCCGGGGTTCAGCAATCCTTTGGGATCGAAGATCCCTTTGATCTCCTCGAACGCCGCGACGAGCTTGGGGCCGTAGAACGGCGCGATCCATTCCGAGCGCACGAGGCCGTCGCCGTGCTCGCCGGAGTACGCGCCCTTGTATGCCTTGACCAGCTCGGCGGCTTCCTCGGCGATCGCACGCATCTTCTGCGCGCCGTCATCGCGCATGTTGAGGATGGGACGCACGTGCAGCGTGCCGACGGAGGCATGCGCGTACCAGGTGCCGCGCGTGCCGTGCTTCTCGAACACGCGCGTGAGGCGGTCGGTGTATTCCGCCAGATGTTCCAGCGGCACCGCGCAGTCTTCGATGAAGGATACGGGTTTGCCATCGCCCTTCATCGACATCATGATGTTGAGGCCCGCCTTGCGCACTTCCCAGAAGTCGCGCTGCTCGGCCAGGTCGATCACTTCGACCACGCTGCCGGGCAGGCCAAAGTCGGCCATCAGTTCGACGAGCTGCTTCAGCTTCGCAAGCTGCTCGTCGCGGTTCTCGCCGGCGAACTCGACCAGGAGGATCGCCTCCGGATCACCTTTCACGCATTGGTCCACGATGGGCCTGAACGCGGGATTGGAACGCGCGAGCCCGATCATCGTGCGGTCCACCAGTTCCACGGCCACCGGCTTCAGCTTCACGATCTGCTGCGGCGCCTCCATGGCGCGGAAGAAGGTCGGGAAATGACAGATGCCGAGCGTCTTGTGCTTGGGCAGCGGCGACAGGTTGAGGTGCAGCCGCTTCGAATAAGCGAGCGTGCCTTCGGAACCGACCAGCAGGTGCGCCATGTTGAACGCGGGCGCGGCCAGCATGTCGAGGTTGTAACCGGCAACTTTGCGCAGCACCTTCGGATAGCGGTGCTCGATTTCTTCGGCTTCGCGCACGACGATGCCGCGAATCTTCTGCACCAGCTTGCGGTAGCCCGACGGGCCGCCAAGTTGCGACAGGTCCGCGGGTACATCACCGAACGCATACTCCGCCCCGTCGGCCATCACCGCTTCGATGCCGGCGACGTTGTGCACCATGTTGCCGTATTGAATGGAGCGCGAGCCGCAGGAGTTGTTGCCGGCCATGCCGCCGAGCGTCGCCTGCGCGCTGGTGGACACGTCCACCGGGTACCACAGGCCGTGCGGTTTCAAGTAAGCATTCAGGTGATCCAGCACCATGCCGGGCTGGACCACGGCAAGCTTGCTGTCCTTGTCGAAGCTGACGAGCTGGTTCAGGTATTTCGAGTTGTCGATGATCAATGCCGCACCGACCGTCTGCCCGCACTGTGACGTGCCGCCGCCGCGCGGGAGCACCGGGATGCCCTCCTCGACGGCGATCTGCAGCGCGATCTGCGCGTCACGTTCGGTCTTGGGTACGACGACGCCGACCGGCTCGATCTGGTAGATGGACGCGTCGGTCGAATAACGGCCGCGCGAGGCGGCGTCGAACAGGACTTCGCCTTCGAGCTCGCGTTTCAGGCGCTGCGCAAGCGCGCTGTCACCGACGCGGGGATGAAACTGGACCGGGAAGGCGGGAACGGGCGCGTTCATGAGGAGGCCGTCACAGTCTGCGACAGCAGCGCTTCCATGACGACCACCAGCTTGTGCGCGAGGTGGTCCTGCAGCAATTGTTTGAGACGGGGCGCATCGCGTGTGGTGACGGCTTCCAGCATTTGTTCATGCTCGGCGATCGCGCGCGCCCAGCGGTCGGCCGACAGGTTTGCCAGGTAGCGGGCGCGCCGCACATGAGCATTCAGTTGCGCGTAGGTCTGCGCCAGCGCGAGATTGCCGCCGCTCTCCACGATCTTGCGATGGATCGCCTGGTTGCAGCGGAAATAGCCTTCGCGCTCGCCCCGCTTGAAGTGAGCAACCATCTGGTAATGCAGGCCGCGGATGTCGTCGAGATCGGCCTCGCTGGCGTTGCGGCAGGCGAGTTCGCCAGCCAACGCTTCCAGCGCGCCCATCACCACGAAGATCTGCTTGACGCGCTCGGCGTCGAGCGTAGCGACCACGGCACCGCGGTTCGGCAGCAGTTCGACCAGGCCCTCGCTCGCCAGCGCCTTCAGTGCCTCGCGCAGTGGCGTGCGCGACACGCCGAGCTCGCCGCACAGCACGCGTTCGTTCAACTTGGTGCCCGGCGTAAGGTCGCCGTGGATCATGCGGTCGCGCAGCCGCTCGACCAGATCGCCGTGCAGGATGGGCGCGGACGGCAGCGCCGCAGGTGACGGCTTGCCGGCTCGCGCAACCGCAACCGCAACCGCAAGCATAGGGACCGGGAGAGGATTCAGCATTTGCATGCATAATATCCAGAAAAACTAGTTGCGGCAATACAATCAATATATTGATTAATAACAATTAATATACAGCGCGCCATGCTGTTCAATATTTTGCATGCAAAACATTGCCTCCGTCTCTACGCGGCGTTACCATCGCTCCCTGCCCCTACTGCTGCCCCTCAAGGAGAACTTCATGGCCCTGCATACCGGACGCCACTTTCTGCAGATTCCCGGTCCGACCAACGTGCCCGACCGCGTGCTGCGTGCCATCGACAGCGCGACGATCGACCATCGCGGACCCGAGTTCCAGCAACTGGGGCAGACCGTGCTCGCAGGGCTGAAGCCCGTGTTCAAGACGAAGGGCACGGTCGTGATCTTTCCGGCGTCCGGCACCGGCGCGTGGGAGGCGGCGTTGGTCAACACGCTGTCGCCCGGCGACAAGGTGTTGATGGCTGAAACCGGCCACTTCGCCACGTTGTGGGAGGGCATGGCGAAACGGCTCGGCCTCGTCCCCGACTTCATTCCGGGCGACTGGCGTCGCGGCGCCGATCCCGCTGCGATTGAAGCAAAACTCGCGGCCGACAAGGGCCATACGATCAAGGCCGTGTGCGTGGTGCACAACGAAACCTCCACCGGTGCGACCTCACGCATCGGCGAAATCCGCAAAGCCATCGATCGCACGAAACACCCCGCGCTCTATATGGTGGACACGATCTCCTCGCTCGCCTCCATCGACTACCGCCACGACGAATGGGGCGTCGACGTCACGGTGGCTGGCTCGCAGAAGGGCCTCATGCTGCCGCCCGGCCTGTCATTCAACGCAGTCAGTGAAAAAGCGCTCGCGGCCGGCAGGACGGCCAAGCTGCCGCGCTCCTACTGGAGCTGGGAGGAAATGCTCGCGCCGAATAAGCACGGCTTCTTCCCCTACACACCGGCGACCAACCTGCTCTACGGCCTGCGCGAGGCCCTCAAGATGCTGGTCGAGGAAGAAGGCCTGGAGAACGTATTCAAGCGCCACGACCGCCACGCCGAAGCGACGCGACGCGCGGTGCAGGCGTGGGGCCTCGAAATCCTGTGCCAGAACCCGGCGGAATATTCGAGCGCGCTGACCGCGGTGCTGATGCCGGCGGGCCATGACGAAGTTGCGTTCCGCAAGGTGGTGCTCGAGCACTTCGACATGTCGCTCGGCAGCGGCCTGGGCAAGATCGCCGGCAAGGTGTTCCGCATCGGCCACCTCGGGTCCTTCAACGACCTTACGCTGATCGGCACGCTCGCCGGCGTGGAAATGGGACTCGGCCTCGCCGGTGTTCCGCACATGAAGGGCGGCGTGGCGGCGGCGATGGAGTACCTCGGCGGCAGCGAAGCGGTGAAGGCACGCGCCGCGGCCTGAGGGTTTGCTGCAGTAGGCGTGCCCGCATGGAACCGAACTTGCTAGCGTAAGCGGCGGTCCACCACCCGATCGCTCCAACCGAGGCTTTCATGCACAAAGTTGCACCGCTCACCCTCCTGCTGTGTTCCACCGCGGTGCCCTGCGCGGCCCTCGCGGCCGATGCGGCGTCCGCTTACCCCGACAAACCGGTCCGCTTCCTCGTCTTGTCCCCGCCGGGCGGCGGCTCGGACATCACCGCTCGCGCAATCGCCCAGAAGCTCACCGAAAAGTGGGGCCAGCAGGTCATCGCCGATACCCGGGCGGGTGCCGGCGGCGTGGTCGGCATGGAAATCGCCGCCAAAGCCCGGCCTGACGGCTACACGCTGGTGCTCGGCGGCATCGGCCCGGTCGCCGTCGCGCCCAGTCTGTATGCGAAACCGCCCTACGATCCGGTGAAGGATTTCACGCCGGTCGTGCGCGCGGCGAACGCGCTGAACCTGCTGGTCGTGCATCCCTCGCTGCCGGTGAACTCGGTCAAGGAACTGATCGCCTACGCGAAGACGCCCGGCGCGAAGCTCAACTATGGTTCGTCCGGCGCGGGCCGCGCCGACCACCTGTCGGGCGAAATCTTCAACCGGATGACCGGGATCAGCATGCAGCACGTGCCGTACAAGGGCGGCGCGCCGGCGATGATCGATCTGCTCGGCGGCAACATTCAGCTGATCTTCGCCACGGTGTCCACCGCCATCGTGCACGTGAAGTCCGGCAAGATCCGCCCGCTCGGCATGACCTCGGCGAAGCGCTCGGAGTTTTTCCCGGACATCCCCACCATCGCCGAGTCCGGGGTGCCCGGTTTCGCGGTCGACAACTGGTACGGGGTGGTCGGTCCGGTCGGCATTCCGCGCCCCATTGTCACCAAGGCGCACCGCGACATCAGTGACGCGCTCACTCAGCGGGACGTGAAAGAGCGGCTGGTCGCGCTCGGCATCGTGGCCTTTCCGACGGCCACGCCGGAGGAGTTCGGCGCCTATATCAAGTCCGAAGTCAGCCGCTACTCGAAACTCGTCAAGGAAGCCGGCATTACCGCCGAGTAGCCGGCGGGGCTGGACAATCGTCCCCACAGCATCGAACATCGGCGGGGAGGAGAACCGATGAACCTACCGATCCGTGCTGCATGCGGCCTGGCCGCGGCGCTGTGCATTGCGCCCGCACCAGCGCAGGCCCAGAACTACCCGGTCCGCTCCATCCGCTTCATCGTGCCCTTCGCACCCGGCGGCGGCACCGACATCGTCGCGCGGCTGCTGGGGCAGGAGTTGAACAAGGCGCTCGGCCAGCCAGTCGTCATCGACAACCGCGGCGGCGCCGGCAGCACGTTGGGCACCGATCTCGCGGCGAAAGCGCCGCCGGACGGCTACACGATCGTGCTGAACAATATCGGGCTCGCGTTCAACGCGACGCTCTATCCGAAGCTGCCCTATGACACGCTGAAGGACCTGGCGCCGGTCAGTCTCGTCGCCACGCAGCCCAACCTGTTTGTCGTGCATCCGTCGCTACCGGTAAAAAGCGTGGCCGAGTTCCTCAAGCTCGCGCGCGCCCGGCCCGGCCAGATCACCTACGCCTCCGGCGGCGTCGGCAGCGGCTCGCACCTCGCCGCCGAACTGCTGATCCTGCTGACCAAAGTCAGCCTCATCCACGTGCCCTACAAGGGCACGGGGCCCGCAATTGCCGACCTGCTCGGCGGCCAGGTGCAGATGATGGTCTCCACCATAGCCTCCGCGCTGCCGCACGCGAAAGCAAACAAGCTCCGGGCGCTCGGCGTGACGAGCGTCACGCGCTCGCCCGCGGCGCCCGAAGTGCCGACGATGGTCGAGGCCGGCGTGCCCGGCTTCGAGTTCAGCACGTGGTATGCCGTGCTGGTTCCGGCCGGCACGCCGAAGCCGGTCGTCCAGCGGCTCAATACCGAATTGACGCGCATCTCGAAACTGCCGGACATCGCTGAGAAGTTCTCCACGCAGGGTCTCGACCCGCTGTCCTCCACGCCTGAGGCGTTCGGCGAATACCTCAAGTCCGAAGTCGACAAATGGGGCAAGGTGGTGAAGGCCACCGGCGCCCGCGCCGAATAGGCCACACCCGATGACCGCGCCGTCGCACCTGATTTACATGCAGCGCGCGCTCGACCTCGCGCGCAAGTCCATGGACTCGGGCAACCGGCCCGTCGCCGCTCTTATCCTCCGCGGCGGAGCGGTCATCGGCAGCGGCGTCAACACCATGCTGAGCGACCACGACCCGAGCGCGCACGCCGAGGTCGCCGCCATTCGCGAGGCCTGCGCGAAGCTGAAAACCATCGATCTCTCCGGCAGCACGCTTTATTCGACGCTGGAGTGCTGTCCGATGTGCTTCTGGTGCATGCAGGAGGCGAAGATCAGCCGCGTCGTGCTGGGCGGCCGCTACGCCGGCATCGGGCGCACCGACCTTGGCCGCTACACGGTGGAATCCTTCCGCGACTTCACCGGCCGCCCGCTGGAGATCATCACCGGCGTTTTGCAGGCCGAGTGCGAGGCCGTCCGCCTGGAGTGGATACGGAAGCAGGCCAAGGCCTGACCGAACCGGCATATCCCGGTATAAAGAGCCATGAAAGTACCGCGGCCGCAGAGCCGACGGACCCGGCAAGCAGTTCACAACAGGAGGAGCACCCATGAAATTGATCCAGTGGACGGCGGGCACGCTGATCGCGACCTGCGCGGGCGCGGCCGTCGCCCAGACTTACCCCACCCGGCCGGTGCGGATGGTGGTGGGCTTTGCGCCCGGCGGCGGCACCGACATTGTCGCGCGCGTGCTCGGCGCGAAACTCTCCGAGTGGTGGGGCCAGCAGGTCGTGATCGAGAACCGCGCCGGCGCCACCGGCACCATCGGCGCCGATTTCGTCGCCAAGAGCCAGCCCGACGGCTACACGCTGCTGATGGGGCACGTGAACTCCAACGCCATCGCCCCGACGCTGTTCAAGAAGCTGCCTTACGAGTCGCCGAAGGACTTCGCGGCGATCACCTACGTCGGTTACGTGCCCAACGTGCTGACGGTGCATCCGTCGCTGCCCGTGAAAACGGTGAAGGAGCTCACCGCGCTGGCGAAGTCGAAACCGGGCGAGCTGACCTGCGCGTCCTCGGGCACCGGCAGCACGCAGCATCTCGCGCTGGAGATGTACATGACGCTGACCGGCGTGAAGATCATTCACGTCCCGTACAAGGGCAGCGGGCAGGCCATCGTCGATCTCGTCGCCGGCCAGGTCGGCATGAACTTCGACACCATGCCGCCGGTGATCGACCACATCCGGAGCGGCCGGCTGCGGGCGCTGGCGGTGACCACGCCCAAGCGCGCGGCACAGTTGCCGGACGCGCCGACGCTGGAGGAAACCGGGCTCAAGGGCTTCGAGATGACCAACTGGTACGGCGTCGTGGGCCCGGCCGCCATGCCGAAGGACATCATCGCCAAGGTCAATGCCGATCTCAACAAGGCACTGCAGGACCCGGTCGTGCGCAAACGGCTGGTGGACGTCGGCACCGAGATCAGCGGCGGCACGCCGGAGGCCTTCGACGCCTTCATCCGCAGCGAGATCGTGAAATACACCAAGCTCGTAAAAGCGGCGAACGTCAGCATCGATTAAGGGGCTGCCGGGCGGGAGCAGGGCGCGGTTAGAATCCGGGCCATGACTGCCCCCGCAGCGCCCGTACTCGTCGCCCGCGACGGCGCGATCGCCACCGTCACCCTCAACAACCCGGACCGCCTGAACGCGCTCAGCCGCTCGATGTGGGCGGGACTCGGCGACGTCATGCGCGCGCTCTCCGCGGACGAGGCGCTGCGCTGCGTGGTGCTGCGCGGCGCGGGCGGCAAAGCCTTCGCCGCCGGCGCCGACATCGCGGAGTTCGCCACCGAGCGCGCGGACCGCGCGCAGGCCAGCGGCTACGGCAACCTCATCCACGCCACCATGCAGGCGGTCACGCGCTGCCGTCATCCGGTCGTCGCCCTCATCGAGGGCGCCTGCGTCGGCGGCGGACTGGAGATCGCGGCCTGCTGCGACTTCCGCGTCTGCGGCACGTCCAGCCGCTTCGGCGTGCCGATCGCGAAGCTGGGACTGACCATGGGCTACGGCGAACTGCAGGGCCTGCTCGCGCTGGTGGGCCGCGCGGTGGCCACCGAGATCCTTCTGGAAGGCCGCGTGTTCGATGCGCAGGAAGCGCTCGCCAAGCGCCTCGTCAACAAGGTCGTGCCCGACGATGCCGTCGAACGCGAGGCCACCGCGCTCGCGCAGCGCATCGCGGACGGTGCGCCGCTGGTCGCGCGCTGGCACAAGCAGTACATCGCGCGGCTGGGCGTCATCCCGGAGGTCAGTCCCGCGGAATGGGAAGAAGGCTACGCCTGCTTCGACACCGAGGATTACCGCGAAGGCGTCGCCGCCTTTCTCGCCAAACGCAAACCCGCTTTCAAGGCCCGCTGAGACGATGCGGCGAGCAGCACTCCTCTGCGCCATGCTCGGCGGTGCAGCGTTCACGACACCGGCGCCGGCCGAGGTACAGTCCAACGCCCGGGTCGAACACTACGACGTCCGCGGTGCAACAGCCGCCCAGTTGCGTACGGAGATGAGCGCGCGTGGTCCCGTGGGACCGGGCGGCGGCCGTTTCGACGGCTACACGCGCTGGTACGTCAGCTGGCGCTACGCCTTCCGTAGCGGCAACAGTCAATGCGCGATCGATCGCGTGACCACGGATGTGAAGGTCACCACCACCCTCCCGCGCTGGGCCGACGAAGCGCGCGCCGACGGCGCACTGCGGGACCAGTGGCGGCGCTACCTTGCCGCGCTGACGCAGCACGAAGACGGCCACGCGCAGAACGGTCTGGGCGCCGCGCGCGACATTGACGCCGCCATCGCGCGCCTGCCTGCCGAGTCCAACTGCGATGCGATGAGCGCTCGCGCCAACGCCGCCGGCCAGGCGATCCTGCGCCAGTACAACCAGCGCGACCTCGACTACGACCGCGACACCGGCCATGGCCGCTCGCAGGGCGCGGTGTTTCCGTGAGATTGCTGTCACTGCTGCTCGCGGCCTGCGCGCTTCTCGCGGGCACCGCCCACGCGCAGGCCGACCTGGAGCGCGAGCGCCGCACCGCGGAAGAAGTCCGCCAGAACCTGCTGGTGGGCGAAGCCCTGTCGCTGCAATTGCCCTCAGGCCGGTCGTTTTTCGCCATCCTCACACGCGCCGCCAAACCGCGCGCGGGCGTGGTGCTGGTGCACGGCATCGGCGCGCATCCGGACTGGGGCCTCATCAACGCGCTGCGCACGCAGTTGCCGGCGGCCGGCTATACGACCCTGTCCATCCAGATGCCGGTGCTGGCCGAAGACGCCAAACCGGACCAGTACCCGACCGTCTACCCCGATGCCGGGGCCCGTCTGCGCGCCGCCGTCGCCTTCCTGCGCGCGTCCGGGCTGGAGAAAGTGGTGGTCATCTCCCACGATGTCGGCGGCAACATGGTGAACGACTATCTCGTGCGCGATGCCCAGCCCGCGGTGAATGCCTGGGTGTCGATCGGCATCGCCGGCGGCGCCTTCCGCGACGCCGCGAAGCTCCGGCTGCCCGTACTGGATGTGTTCGGGGAGAAAGACTTCGCCGCGGTGCTGAAGGGCGCCGATACGCGCGCCAACGACATCCGGCTGCTGCGCGGCTCCGCCCAGGTCGAAGTCGCGGGCGCCGACCACTTCTTCGACGGTCATGCCGCCGCGCTCGCGGGCCACGTGCGGCTGTGGCTGGACCGTGCGCTAAAGTAGCTCGCAGCTGGGCAGCCGTTACAATCGCGGTCTTTTCGCCTCCGCAACAGTCTGGAGAAGACCATGCGCGGAATCAGCCTCGCGCTCGTAGGCCTCGCCGCCGCGGTATCCACCGCTGCCGTCCAGGCCCAGAGCTACCCGTCCAAACCCGTGCGCGTCATCGTGCCCTTCCCGCCCGGCGCCGGCGTGGACATCGTCACCCGCATCGTTACCCCGCGGCTGTCGGAGCAGATGGGCCAGCAGTTCGTCGCTGACAACCGTGCTGGTGCGGGCGGCATCGTCGGCGCCGAAGTCGCGGCCAAGGCGCCGGCGGACGGCTACAACCTGCTGATGGGCACGGCCGGCCTCCTCACCGTGGTGCCGGTCATGAGCAAGGTGTCCTATAACGTCGTGCGGGATTTCGCGCCGATCTCCGTCGTCGCTTCCGTGCCGAGCCTGCTGGTCGTGCACCCCACCCTGCCGGTCAGAACCATGAAGGAACTCGTCGCGCTCGCCCGCGCCAGGCCCGGCGCGATCAACTACGCGTCCACCGGCAGCGGCACGCTGCCCCACCTGACGGCCGAGCTGTTCAGGCTGCAGACCGGCGTCAACATCGTGCATATTCCGTACAAGGGCAGCGCGCCCGCCATGACCGACCTTCTGGGTGGCCACGTCGAAATGTTCTTTGGCAACATGCTGTCGGTGATTCCGCAGGTGCGCGAGAACAAGCTGCGGGCGCTGGTCATCACCACCGCGCAACGCTCCCCTGCGGCGCCGAACATTCCGACGGTCGCCGAAGCCGGTTATCCCGGCCTGGAAGCCGCCACGTGGTTCGGCCTGCTCGCCCCGACCGGTACGCCACGCGAAGCCGTTGCGCGCCTGCATGACGAAACCGTCAAGGCGCTCCGCCATCCCGATACCCAGCGCATGCTCGCTGACCAGGGCGCGCTACCCATCGGCAATACGCCGGAGCAGTTCGCCGCCACCATTCAGTCGGAAACCCAGAAATGGGACAAGGTCCTGAAAGCCTCCGGGGTGCGCGCGGAATGAACGACAACGCGTTGAAGGCGAACACCGCCGGGATCACCGCCACCCTCGCGCGCTTCCTGGTGCAGTCACGCTATGAGGATATTCCCGCCCCGGTGCGGCATGAAGCGGCCCGCGCCGTGCTGAACTGGCTCGGTTGCGCGATCGGCGCGGCCAACCATGAAACGATCGATTGCGCCTGGGCGGCGCTTGCGCCCTTCGCCGGCGCCGAGCAGGCCTCGCTGGTCGGCCGGCGGGAGCGCACTGATGTGCTGCACGCCGCGATGATCAACGGCATCAGTTCGCACGTGCTGGACTTCGACGACACGCATGCCCGCACCGTGCATCCCAGTGCGCCGGTGCTGCCGGCGATTCTGGCGCTGTCCGAATGGAAGAAGCTCAGCGGCGCGCAGTTCGTGCATGCCTTCGTGCTCGGTGTGGACGCGGAATGCCGCATCGGCATTTCCGTGTTTCCGGAGCATTACAACGTCGGCTGGCACATCACCGGCACCGCGGGGGTGTTCGGCGCCGCGGCGGCCACCGGCAAACTGCTGGGTCTGAACGAACAGCAGATGCGGTGGGCGCTCGGCATCGCCGCGACGCAATCGTCCGGTCTGCGCGAGATGTTCGGCACCATGTGCAAGAGCTTCCACCCCGGACATGCGGCCCGCAACGGACTGATCGCTGCGCTACTGGCCTCGAAGAATTTCACGAGCTCCGAACGCGCGATCGAAGCGCCACGCGGCTTTGGCCACGTGCTGTCCACGAAGTTCGACCCGACCATGATCACCGGCGATCTCGGCCGGCGCTACGAACTCTCGTCAAACATGTACAAACCTTACGCTTGCGGCCTGGTGGTGCACGCATCGATTGATGGCTGCGTGGAGCTGCGCCGCGAGCACCAGATGAAGCCGGACGACATTGAGCGCGTCGAGCTGACCGTCTGGCCGATGGTGCTCGAACTCACCGGCAACAAAAAGCCGCAGACGGGCCTCGAAGGCAAATTCAGCGTGTATCACGCCGCCGCCGTCGCCCTCCTCTACGGCGCGGCACTCGAATCGGAGTTCAGCGAGGCCGTCGTCCGCGATCCGCGCGTCACGGCCCTGCGCGACCGCGTCACCGCGACGGCGGATGCATCGGTCGGCAAGCTCGAGGCGCATGTGAAGATCACGCTGCGCAACGGCACCGTCCTCAAGCACCACGTCGCGCACGCACTCGGCTCCTTGCAGCGCCCGATGAGCGATACCGACCTCGAAAACAAGTTCCGCGGCCTCGTCACCGGCGTGCTGCCCCCGGCGCAGATCGAGGAACTGATCGGGCTGTGCTGGAAGGTCGGCGAGCTTGAAGACGTCGGCGCGATCGCGCGCGCAGCAGTCCCCCGATAACCCTCCGGAGCAACAGCCCTTGAAGAAAAGCGTCATCTACTTCCATTCCCTGTCCTCGCCCTGGGCCTACCTCGGCTGGCCGCGTTTCCAGGCGCTGATCAAGAAGCACGATCTCGATGTGGTGGTGCGCCCCACGCGCATCGTCCCGCCCAACGGCGGCATTCCGCTGCGCAGCCGCCCCGACGCGCGCCAGCGCTATCACGAAGTCGAGCTCGACCGCTGGCGCAAGCGGCTCAACATGCCGCTGGTGCTGCGGCCGAAGCACTACCCGACGCAAAACGAGTTCTCCGCGCGCATGGTGATCGCCGCCGACCAGCTGGGCTGGGACGCGCTGGCGCTGAGCCACGCGCTGCTGCACGCGCTGTGGAGCGAAGAACTGGATGTGAAGGATGCGAAGGTGCGCGTGGCCGTCGCCAACAAGCTCGGCCTGGACGGCGCGAAGCTGCTGGCGATGCAGGACACCCCGGAAATGATGGAGGCTTGGCGCGCGAGCGAGAAGGAGGCCGAGTCCTACGGCGTGTTCGGCACGCCGACCTGGGTGTTCAACAAGACGCTATTCTGGGGCCAGGATCGGCTGGAGTTTCTGGACGAAGCGCTGGCGGCGGTACAATGAGCGCCGTTAGCACCCCGACCTTGCCCCTGCTGAACGGGAAGCCATGACCGCACTGAACGAAGAAGCCAAAACCAAGCTGGTCAACGCGTGGATTGCCGCGCAGGAAGCGAAGAACCACGATTCGTGGGCCATCGTCAAAATGGGCGACATCCCGCAGTTCGAGCCGGAGCTGGGCTGGGAGCTGATCCTCCAGATCCACGCCCAGCCGCTTTCCGTGGGGGTGCGGGGCATCCTCGCCACCAGTCCGCTGGAAGATCTGCTGGTGTACCACGGGGAGGCCTTTTTGCCGCGCGTGAAGGAACTCGCCCTCCGCGACCCGGTGTTCCACAAGATGCTGGAGAGCGTCTGGCTCGACGACGGCTCGCCCATCTCGGAAGCGTTCCAGGCGCTGGTGGGCGAGGTCTCCACACCGGACGAGGATTAATCCGGCACCCGTCGTTCACCCTCAACGCGGCTACGCCGCCGCGTCATCCTGCAACCACCGCCACACCAGAAACCCCAGCGCCCACACGATCACCATCCACGCGATCACGCGCACCGCGTTCGCGAGCATGACGTCCTGCGTCAGCAGCCCCCAGCGCAGCAGGATAGTGTTCCAGTCGTGCAGGGGGTCCTTCGTGAAGCCCGCCAGCGGCAGTAACCGCGCCCGCGCATCCGCCATGTAGATCGCCACGCTCAGCAGGCTCTGCCCGAGCCAGATGCCGCACAGCCCGTACGACGTCGCCCAGCGCCGCCGCCAGAACTCGAACATGCAGAGCAGCGGAAACGCGAGTTGCGCCAGCGTGCCGCCGTAAACGGCCAAGCGGTCGCTGAACACGCCCACGAGCGGATGCCCCGCTTCGTGCACGGCGAAGTTGGCGTTGTCCACCAGCGGCACCCAGCCGCCGGCGAAGAAGGCGTGGTACGCGATAAACCCCGCAAACACGAAGGCAAATAGCAAGCCGGCGTTCGGCACCCGCCTCCACGGCAGTCTGTTGATCCAGGCGATTTCGTCCGTTACGCGCATCGTCGCGTCAACCGCTTCGCTGTTGTCGTCAATTTCCTACGCCGCAAACACCCGGCGGCTGACAGGCCGCACAGCACTTGGCCGCCATGATGAGACTCGAAAACCGCCACGCGGGCGGGGAATGTTACCCCGCCGCTCACCAGGAATCTGCCCATGGTTTCCATCGTTCTGCTCGTTGTGCTGATTCTGCTGCTGGTCGGCGCGCTGCCGACCTGGCCTCATAGCAGCAAGTGGGGCTACTACCCGAGCGGTGGTTTGGGGCTGCTCGTGCTCATTCTGCTGATCCTGCTGCTGACGGGCCGCATCTAGGCCGAATCCAGGAGACTCTCATGGACAAAACTACAGCGACCATCATTGCCGGACGTTTCGACGCGCAACGACAGGCGGACGCGGCCATCCATCAGTTGCTGCATGTCGGATTTCCGGCGGATCGGTTTACGACATTTTTCGTGAATCCTCCGGGGCACCATGACCGATTTCCCGGTGGCGGCGACCGGGATGAATCCGCCGGAGCAAAGGGCGCGGACGGCGGCGCTGCGAAAGGGGCTGCCATTGGCGGCGCGATCGGTCTGGGTGTGGGCTTGGCCGCGACGCCGCTGGTGGGTCCGGCGGCAGCCGTGGGTGGCGCAGGAGTGGGCGCCTACGTCGGCTCGCTGGTCGGTGCGCTGAACCAGCTCGGCAGCGACGACGGAAAGCGCGTAGCCGTTCGGGAGAGCGGCGTTCTCGTCGCCGTGGAAACCCGCAGCGCGGACGACGAACAAAGGGTGATCGACATCCTGGAGCGCACAGGCGCGGGGGAAATTGAACGCGCGCACGGCCATTGGTCGGCGGGCAACTGGACGGATTTCGATGCCATTCAGCCACCCACGCTGGTCAGGCCGGCGCGAAAACCCAAGCAGACAGCCGCGTAAGAATAAGGCAGCCCCGACAACGCCACTGCTCCATTGTCTGACATGGAACAGCGCGTGTTATTGCTCGCTCGCGCCCGTCGCCGCGCGGCCCAGACGGTCCCGCACCGCCGCCCATTCCGGCACCTTCGGCAAAGACTCCACGAGCATGATATCGCAGCCCGCGACATCGAGCGTGCGCAGGTTCGCATACAGATCGTGCGCGTAGCCGGCGACATCGGCCGGCGCGGCGATCCAAGCGTAGTTTGAGCCGAGCGGCTGCGAGACGCTGTGCGCCAGCACCGCGACCTTCTTGCCCTGCCGCGACAGGCTCACCGCCAGTTTGAGCAGCAGGTCCCCTTCCATCAGCATGAGCGGCGTCGCGGGCGCGTAATGCGACGCCAGCGTGCCCGAGGCGCGCGGCGCACCGCTGCCGCCCATTCCTACCGGCACGCCCAGCACCGCTTCGATCATCGCGGGCGTGATCGCGCCGGGGCGCAACACGCGCGGCGCGTTGCCGGTCAAGTCCACGATCGTCGATTCGATGCCCACCTCGGGCAACTCCCCATCGAGGATTACGTCCACCGCATCGCCCAAGTCGCGCCGCACGTCCTCCGCGCGGGTCGCGCTGATGCGGCCGAACTTGTTCGCCGAAGGGGCGGCGATGCCGCCGCCAAAAGCAGCCAGTAGGGCTTGCGCCACCGGATGGGCCGGCACGCGCACGCCGACGCTGTCCTGCCCGCCGGTGACGAGGCCGGTGACCTGCGGCTGCTTTTTCAGGATCAACGTGAGCGGGCCGGGCCAGAACTTAGTGGCGAGGGCATACGCGGAAGCGGGAATGTCCCGCGCCCACTGCGGCAACTGCACCACGTCCACGACATGCACGATCACTGGATGGTCGACCGGGCGGCCCTTCGCGGCGTAGAGACGGCGGAGGGCCTCGGGATTGGCGGCGTCGCAGCCGAGGCCATAGACGGTCTCGGTAGGAAACGCGACGAGGCGGCCCTGGCGCAGGGCCACGACTGCTTTCTCAATCTCCAAAGCGCTCATTCGGATTTAGCCGCGGAGACGCAGAGAGCGCAGAGGAAACCTGACGAGAGGAAAATCAAAAGCAGATTTCGATTCTGCCGTGCTCTGCGTCCTCTGCGTCTCTGCGGCTGATTCGCCTTGTTAGCTAACCGTCAGCATGCGCAAAGCCTCCTGATACTTCTCGGAGGTCTTGGCCAGGATGTCCGGCGGCAGCGCCGGCGCAGGGTGCTTCTTGTTCCACGGCTGCGTTTCCAGCCAGTCGCGCACGAACTGTTTGTCGAAGGACGGCGGCGAAATGCCGGTGCGGTACTGGTCCGCCGGCCAGAAGCGCGACGAATCGGGCGTAAGCGCCTCGTCGATCAGGTACAGCTTGCCCGCCGCGTCCACGCCGAACTCGAACTTGGTATCGGCGATGATCACGCCGCGCGTTTCCGCGTAGGCCGCGGCCTCGGTGTAGAGCTTGAGCGCAATGTCGCGCACCTGCGCGGCGTACGCCGGCCCGATGGTCTCTTCCACCACAGGATAGGAAATGTTCTCGTCGTGCTCGCCCGCCGGCGCCTTGGACGCAGCGGTAAAGATCGGCTTGGCGAGCTTCTGCGCCTGTTCGAGACCGGGCGGCAGGCTGATGCCGCAGATCTCCCCGGTCTGCTGGTAGTCCTTCCAGCCGGAGCCGGCGACGTAGCCGCGCACGACCGCTTCCACCAACAGGGGCTTGAACTTGTGCACGACCATCGCGCGGCCGTCCACCTGCTCGCGCTCGGCGGCGCCGCTCACCACCGATTCCGGCGCGATGCCGGTCAGGTGGTTGGGCCCGAGATGCTTCAGTTTCTCGAACCAGAAGTTCGACAGCGCCGTCAGCACCCGGCCCTTGTCCGGGATCGGCGTCGGCAGGATGACGTCGAAGGCGGACAGGCGGTCGGTCTGCACAACGAGCAGCTTGTCGTCGCCGACGGCGTAGAGGTCGCGCACCTTGCCGCGATGCAGGAAGGGCAGGCTCTTGAGGCTCGATTCGAAGAGGGGGGCGGTTGTAGTCATGTCGGGATCTGGACGAATGAACCGCGGAGGCGCGGAGGCTCGGAGAGAAACCCGCATCTCATGTCGATATCTTTCTCTGCGTCTCTGCTCGGCGGTTCCATTGTGCTTTTATTCAGCCGTGCGCGGCAGCGCGCAGGCTTGAAGGTTGCAGTTTGGCGCGGATGGCGAGCGCGGTGGCGAGCGCGGCGTCGGCGGTCGCGCCCAGCGCCGTGAAATGGCCCATCTTCCGGCCGGGCCGGGCTTCGTGCTTGCCGTACAGGTGCAGCTTCGCATGGGGCGAAGCGAACACTTCCTGCCAGGGCGGCGCGCCGTTGGCCCACAGGTCGCCGAGCAGATTGACCATCACCACCGGCGACAGCAGGCGCGTCGCGCCGAAGCGCAGGCCGCACATGGCGCGCGCCTGCTGTTCGAACTGCGAGGTCGCGCAGGCGTCGATGGTGTAGTGGCCGCTGTTGTGCGGGCGCGGCGCGATTTCGTTGGCGACCAGCGTGCCGTCAGTCAGCACGAAGAACTCCACCGCCAGCACGCCGACGTACGCGAGCTGCTCCGCCACGCCCAGCGCGCGCCGCTCGGCCTCGCGGGCCAGCTCGGGCGGCACGCGCGCCGGCACGATGGAAACATCGAGGATGCCGTCGACGTGCTCGTTCTCCGCGACCGGAAAGGCCACGCTCCGGCCATCGGCGCCGCGCGCGACCACGACCGAGACTTCCTTCGCCAGCGCGACGAGCTTCTCCAGCACGCAGGGCTCGCCGCCCATCTTGCGGAAAGCCGCCTTCGCGTCCGCAACGTTGCCGATACGCGCCTGGCCCTTGCCGTCGTAGCCGAAACGCGCGCGCTTGAGCACGCCGGGAAACAGCGCGGCGTCGGCGCCGTCGAGATCGGCCTCGTTTTCGATCACTGCGAAAGGCGCGGTGCCGAAACCATGCCGCGCGAGGAAATTCTTCTCCCGGATGCGGTCCTGCGCCACCGCGACCGCATCGCTGCCGGGGCTCACGGTGCAGTGCGCGGCCAGCCAGCGCAGGCTGTCGGCGGGAACATTCTCGAACTCGGTGGTCACGGCCACGCAGGTGTCGGCAAGCAGCTGCAGCGCCTCGCGGTCCTGGTAGGCGGCCTTGAGGTGCACGTCCGCGATGCTGCCGGCGGGCGACAGCGGATCGGGATCGAGCACGGTGACACGGTAGCCCATGCCGTGCGCGGCCAGCGTGAACATGCGGCCGAGCTGGCCGCCGCCCAGCATGCCGAGCATGGCGTCGGGCGGGATCACTTGCGCCCGGCCGCCGGCAGTTTCATCTGGCGCACCTTGGCGGTCTGCTGGCGGCGGAAGGCGGCCAGTTTACGGGCCAGCTTCGGATCGTCGCGCGCCAGCACCGCCACGGCGAACAAGCCCGCGTTGGCAGCGCCCGCTTCGCCTACCGCAAAGGTGGCGACCGGCACGCCCTTCGGCATCTGCACGATGGACAGCAGGGAATCCAGGCCGCCCAGAGCGCGCGAGGTGACCGGCACGCCCAGCACCGGCACGATGGTCTTGGCGGCGAGCATGCCGGGCAGGTGCGCCGACCCGCCGGCGCCGGCGATGATGAGGCGCAGGCCGCGTTGCTCGGCGGATTCTGCGTACTGATAGAGGAAGTCGGGCGTGCGGTGCGCGGACACGACGCGCGTCTCGCAGGCCACGCCGAACGCCTTGAGCTGTTCGACCGCGTGCTGCATCACGGCCCAGTCACTCTGGCTGCCCATCACGACGCCAACGGTTACGGCGGCTTTGCTTCGGCGGGATGCGTTGCTCACGGCAGTCTCGGAGGAGAAGCGCGCATTCTAACCAATGCTTGGCTGCCCTTGGTTGCCCGCTTACCCCGCTGTTAGAATTGCGCGAAAAAGACGCCCACCTCCCCGGCGGCGCAGGTGCAGGCTCGCAACATCCATCCCAAGGAATCCCGGAACATCATGGCTCCCGTATCTTCCGCCGCTCCCGGCCTGCGCAAGGGCGACGAACTGGCGGGGCGCGTCGCCCTCGTTACCGGTGGCGCCCGCAACATCGGCCGCGCCATCTCACGGGCGCTCGCTGCCGGCGGCGCTGCCGTCATGGTCAACGCCAACACCTCCAAGACCGAGGCCGAGGAAACGGTGCGCATGATCACCGCCGACGGCGGCCGCGCCGCGCATGTGGTCGGCGACGTGACCGATCCCGCTGCCGTCAAACAGATGGTCGAGGCCACGCTTGCCGCCTTCGGCCGCCTCGACATGCTCGTCTGCAACGCCGCGGTGCGCGCCGAAACTCCCTTCGACAAGATCACCCTCGCCGAGTGGCACAAGGTGCTCGGCGTGGTGCTCGACGGCGCCTTTCTCTCGGCGCAGGCGGCGTTGCCGCACCTGCGCGCGTCCGGGGCGGGCGCCATCGTCAATATCGGCGGGCTCACCGGACACAAAGGCGCGCTGGAGCGTTCGCACGTCGTCACCGCCAAGGCCGGCCTTGCTGGTTTCACCAAGGCGCTGGCTGTCGACCTCGCGGGCGACGGCATCACGGTGAACTGCGTGGTGCCCGGGACAGTGGACACGGTGCGCGGTCTGCCGGGCGCGCCCTCGCGGCCCGGCCACCGCACCGCGCTGCCGCCGCTCGGCCGGCGCGGGCTGCCCGAGGAAATCGCCGCTATGGTGCGCATGCTGTGCGGTCCGGACGCCCGCTACATCACCGGTCAATCCATCCACCTCAACGGCGGAGCCCTGATGCCATGAGCACGAGCAGCAAAAGCAAGGCGCCCATTTCCGACATGATGACGACGCTGGCGGCGTACATCGCCGCCACGCCCAAGCGCACGCTGCCCGCCGCCGTCGTCGAGAAAACCAAGCACCACATCCTCGACACACTCGCCGCCATGATCTCCGGTTCGCGGCTCGAACCCGGTCTTTACGCCCTCAAGTACGCGAAAACCCTCGGCGGCACCAAGGAAGCCTGCGTTCCCGGCAGCAGCCTCGTCACCACCGCGATCAACGCGGCGCTGGCCGGCGGCATGCTGGGCCACGCGGACGAGACCGACGATTCCCATGCACCCTCGCTCACGCATCCGGGCTGCGGCGTGGTGCCCGCGGCGCTGGCCGTCGGCGAACGCGAACGCCGTTCCGGCCGCGAACTGATCCGCGCGGTAGCGCTGGGTTACGACATCGGCTCGCGCCTGACCCTGTCGCTCGATGCCTACGAATTCCGCGAGGACGGTCACTCCTCGCACAGCTTCGGCCCCACCTTCGGCGCCGCCGCGGCTTCCGCCGCGCTGATGCGCTTCGACCCGCGTCGCGTGCGCCACGTGCTGTCGTACACGGCGCAGCAGGTCTCCGGCATCTCGTGCTGGATGCGCGACCCCGATCACATCGAGAAGGCCTTCGACTTCGGCGGCATGCCCGCCCGCAACGGCGTGACCGCCGCCACGATGGTGGCCGCCGGCTTCACCGGCGTGGAAGACGTGTTCTCCGGTGAGCGCAACTTCTACGTTGCCTATGGCCGCAAGCCCAACCCGGTCGAAATGGTGCGGGAACTGGGCGAGACCTACGAGATCATGAATACCAACATCAAGCGCTGGTCGGTGGGTTCGCCGATCCAGGCGCCGCTCGACGCGCTGGACGCGCTGCTCGCCGAGCAGCCCTTCCGCGCCGAGGACGTGGAGAAGATGGTGGTGCGCGTCACCCACCAGGGCGCAAACACGGTGAACAACCGCGACATGCCGGACATCTGCATGCAGCACCTCGTGTCGGTGATGGTCATCGACGGCACGGTCACGTTCAAGACCACGCATGACGTCAAACGCATGCGGAACCCGAAAGTGCAGGCGCTGCGCGCCAAGGTGGAGCTCTACGGCGACGACGAACTGACGCGCCGCATGCCGAGCCGCCAGGGCATCGTCGAAGTTTTGCTTAAAGACGGCCGCCAACTCCGCAAGCACATCGAGGCCGTGCGCGGCACCGCGCAGAACCCGATGACACGCCAGGAAGTGGACACCAAGTCCTTCGACCTGCTGGCGCCCATCCTCGGCAAGACGCGCGCGCGCAAGCTGTGCGACGCGGTGTGGACGCTGGACGGCGTGAAGGACGTGCGGGCACTGCGGCCGCTGCTGCGGGCCTGAACCGGAGCCGCCATGAATCCGCACACGCTCGTTCTGTTGTCCGCCGCGCTGTGCGCCCCGGCCGCATGGGCGCAGTACCCGAGCAAGCCGATCCGCATGATCGTGATCTCCGCGCCGGCCGGCAGCACCGACATGCTGGCGCGCATGGTCGGCCGCGCGATGTCGGACAGCATGGGCCAGACGGTGGTCATCGACAACAAGCCCGGCGGCGGCGGCATCATCGCCACGGAGACGCTCGCCAAATCGCCGCCGGACGGCTATACCATCCTGCTATCGAACACGGCGCACTCCGTGCTGCCCAGTCTGCACGCCAAACTTTCCTTCGACCCCATCAAGGACTTCTCACCCGTCAGCCTGGTCGCGCTCACGCACAGCCTGCTACTCGTCAATCCGGGCGTGCCGGCCAAGACCGTGAAAGAGTTGATCGCGCTGGCCAAGGCGCAACCGGGCAAGCTCAACTACGCCTCCGGCACCACCGGCGCGTCCGCGCACTTCGGCGCCGAACTGTTCAAACTGATGGCGGGGGTCAACATCGTGCAGATCCCGTACAAGGGCACGGCCGGGCAATTGACCGCGCTGATCGCGGGCGAGGTCCAGATGAGCTTCGTGACCATGCCGGCCGCCCTGCCGCACGTGCACGCCGGGCGGCTCCGCCTGCTGGCGATCGGCAGTCCCAAGCGGTCGCCGGCGTTGCCGGAGGTGCCGACGGTCGCGGAGTCCGGCCTGCCCGGCTTCGACATCGGCGCCTGGAACGGCATCCTTGCCCCCGCCCGCACGCCGCAAGCCATCATCACGCAACTCAACGCCGAGATCGTGAAGATCGGCAACAACCCCGCGATCCGGGAACAGGCCACGGCCCAGGGCGTCGAACTCACCACGAACACGCCGCAGGAATTCGCGGCCTATATCAAGACGCAAATCGCGCGCTTCGCCGAAGTGGTGAAAGCAACCGGCATGCGGCCCGACTGAGACCCTCCGACAGGAACGCCATGAATTTCGAACTGACTGAAGACCAGAAGATGTTCCGCGACTCCGTGCGCGGCTTCGCGGAGCGCCATCTCGCCGCCGGCGCGCTGAAACGCGCGCACCAGGAAGACTATCCCTGGGACATCGCCAAGCTGATGGCCGAGCAGGGTCTGTTCGGGATCACGATGAAGGAAGAAGACGGCGGCCAGGGCGGCTCGCTGATGGACGCGGTGATCGCCATCGAGACTGTTGCGCTCTCCTGCCCGAAGAGCGCGGACATCATCCAGGCCGGCAACTTCGGCGCGATCCGCGTGCTGGCCGAGTACGGCACGCCCGACCAGAAGAAACGCTACCTGTCGAAGATCCTCGCCGGCGAGTCCGTCATCACCGTCGGCATGACCGAGCCCGAAGCAGGCAGCGCGGTGACCGACCTCGTCACCAGCGCCACGCCGGACGGCGACGGCTACCGCATCAACGGCGTGAAGGTGTTCCAGACCCACGCCAACTTCGCGGAAGTGATGCTGACCTACGTGCGTTTCGGTCCCGGCGTCGGCGGCATCGGCTCGGTGCTGATCCCGCGCGACGCGCCCGGCTTCAAGCAGGGCGCCCCCGGCAAGTTCCTGAACGGCGAGGACTGGGTGCAGACCTATCTCGACAACGTGTACGTCGGGCCGGAGAACGTGCTGCTGAAGGAAGGCGGCTTCAAGAAGCAGATCGCCGGTTTCAACGTCGAGCGCATCGGCAACACGGCGCGTTCGCTCGCGTTCGGTCGTTACGCCTACGAAGAAGCGCGCAAGTGGGCGATGAACCGCAAGCAGTTCGGCAAACTGCTGTGCGAATTCCAGGGCATCCAGTGGAAGTTCGCCGAGATGAAAATCAAGCTCGATGCCGGCCAGCTCCTGCTCTACAAGGCGGCGCTCAACGCCGACAGCGGCATCCCTTCCGCACAGGACACCGCGATTGCCAAGGCCTACTGCAACCAGGCCGGCTTCGACGTCTGCAACGAGGCCATGCAGATCATGGGCGGCATCGGCTACACCGACGAATCGCTGGTGGAGTTCTGCTTCCGCAAATGCCGCGGCTGGATGATCGCCGGCGGCTCGCTGGAGATCCTCAAGAACCGCATCGCGGAAGGCGTGTTCGAGCGCTCGTTCTCGCAACGGCCACCGAAAGCCTGAAGCTCAGATTAACCGCAGAGACGCAGAGAGCGCAGCGCTAGATTTATTCTTGTTTTCTCTGCGCTCTCTGCGGCTAATTCCGTTTTTCGTAGTTGTATTCGTCAGCCATTACCTTCAGGTACTCCATGTCCGACAAAGCCCTCGCCCAAGCCCTTTTCGCCCCCCGCACCGTCGCGCTGATCGGCGCCTCCGGCGACGCCACGAAGAACACCTCCCGCCCGCAGCGCTTCCTGCGCAAGCACGGCTACACCGGAAAGATTATTCCGGTGAACAAGGGCCGCGATGAAATCTTCGGCGACAAGGCTTACCCCGACCTGGTCTCCATTCCGGAAGACGTCGATCACGCCTTCATCATGGTCCCGACCGATGCGGTGGCCGCCGCCGTTGAGCAGTGCGTCGCCAAGAAAGTGCCGGTCGCGACCATCTACAGCGACGGCTTCGCGGAAACCGGCGCGGAAGGCCGCGTGAAGCAGGAGCGCCTGGTATCGATCGCGCGCGCCGGCGGCGTGCGCCTGCTGGGCCCCAACTGCATCGGCATGCTCTCCATCCAGCCGTCCTGCGTGCTGTCGGTCAATGCGGTGCTGGAGAAAATGGACATTACGCCGGGCCCGCTCGCGATCGTCTCGCAGAGCGGCAGCATGATGGGCGGCCTGATGTCGCGCGGCCTCGGCCGCGGCGTCGGCTTTTCCAAGCTGGTGTCGGTCGGCAACGAGTGCGACTTGAGCGTAGGCGAACTGACGGATTTCCTTGCCGATGATCCCGCCACCGGCGCGGTTCTGCTGTTCATGGAAACACTGCGCGACGCCGACCGGCTGGCAGCCGCCGCGCGGCGCTGCTACGCAGCCGGCAAGCCCGTCATCGTCTACAAGCTCGGCCGCTCCGAAGTCGGCCAGGACCTCGCTGCCTCACACACGGGCGCGATGGCCGGCGCTGATGAAGTCGCCGACGCCTTCTTCCGCACGCACGGCATGCTACGGGTGGACCAGATCGAAACGCTGTTCGAACTGCCGGCGCTGCTCACTGGCCAGAAACCCCGCAACAAGCACCGCGTGGCCGTGATGACCACGACGGGCGGCGGCGCCGCGTGCGTGGTGGACCGGCTCGGCGTGTTCGGTCTCGACGTGGTGCCGCCAACCGACAAGGTCGTTGCCAACCTCGCCGCGAAAAAAATCACGATCAGCAAAGCGCGGCTCATTGACCTGACGCTGGCCGGCGCCAAGAAGGAAATTTACAGCGCGGTGCTGAACGAGCTGCTCGCCTCTGACCATTGCGACCTCGTGCTCGCCGTAGCCGGCAGCTCCGCGCAATTTCAGCCGGAAATCGCCGTCGCCCCGGTGATCGAAGCGAAACGTCACGGCAAGCCGCTCGCGTCCTTCCTCGCGCCCCACGCGGAAATGTCGCTAAAGCTGTTGGCGCAGGCGGGCCTCGCCGGCTTCCGCACGCCGGAGGCCTGCGCCGACGCCATCCGCGCCTGGCGCGACTGGAAAGCGCCGACGCCGGAGGTCAAACCGAATCAGGCCGCGCTCGATGCCGCCAGCCGCGCGCTCGGTCACGCGCGGGGCAAGACCCTTTCCGAATACGAGGCCTCGCGCGTGTTCGCCGCGCTGGACGTGCCGGTGGCCAAGACGCAGGTCGTGCAGGGCGCCAACGACCAGGTCCAGCTGCCCTTCCCGGTCGTTGCCAAAATTCTTTCGCCTGATATCGCGCACAAGACCAACGTCGGCGGCGTCGTGCTCAACATTGCCGATCGTCCGGCACTGTCCACCGCGGTGGAACAGATCTTCGCGCGCGTAAAGAAAGCGCATCCGGAGGCCAAGCTCGACGGCATTCTCGTGCAGTCGATGGAGAAAGGTCTCGCCGAGGTGATCGTCGGCTTCAAGCGTGACGCGCAGGTCGGCCCGGTAGTGGTGCTGGGCGTCGGCGGCGTGCTGGCCGAGATCTATCACGACTACGCGCTGCGTTTGGCGCCCGTGAGCGTGGACACCGCGCGCGCCATGATCGAGGAAGTCAAAGGGCTCGCGACCATCCGCGGCTACCGCGGCATGGTGCGCGGCGACACGGAAGCGCTGGCCCGCACAGTCGCCGCCGTTTCGCAGCTCGCGGCGGTCGAACCGACCGTCGCCGAGGCCGAAATCAACCCGCTGCTGGTGCGCCCCGAAGGCCAGGGCGTGGTGGCGGTGGATGGCTTGATCGTGCTGGCCAATGAGGGTTGATGCAGCCCTCGTATAATCAATCTCGATGCTGAATCGCGGTCGAGTCGACGCGCCGCGGGCGCGCCTCTCACTGCATACGTTTTCGAAACTCGCACACCAGATCCCGGAGGATTTCCATGCTGCTCAAGCAGATCGCCGAATACGCCCACCGCGAACAGACATCCACACTGCCCGCCGAGGTATGGCACCACGCGAAGCGCGCGGTCATCGACTGGTACGCCTGCCTGCTGCCGGGAAGTATCGTGGAGCCCGCCACCATCCTCGAGAAAGCACTCGCCGATGAACTGGACCGCGGCAAGGCACGCCTCGCCACTGGCCGTCCGGCGGCGACGCGCGCGGCGGCGCTGATCAACGGCGCGGCCTCGCACTCGGTCGAATTCGACGACATCTACCGCGATGCGGGCTACCACCCGGGCAGCCCGGTGATCTCCGCCGCGCTCGCCGTGGCCCAGGCGACCGGCGCCAGCGGTGAGCTGTTCCTGCGCGGCGTGATCGTCGGCTACGAAACCTCCACGCGCCTCGGCGAGTCCGTGATGCCCGCGCACTACAAGTTCTGGCACACCACCGGCACCATCGGTGCGCTCGGTGCCGCCGCAGCGGCAGCGACGATCCTGCGCGCGACGCCGGAACAGTTCGCGCATGCGGTGGCGACGGCCACGACCTTCGCGTCCGGTCTTAAGCAGGCCTTCCTGTCGCAGGCGATGTCGAAGCCCCTGCACGGCGGCCATGCGGCGGATGTCGGCGTGATGGCGGCGCTGTCTGCCGTCCGCGGCCTCACCGGCGCGCTCGACATCCTCGAAGGCCCGTCGGGCTTCGGCAACGCCATGAGCGGCAAGGTGGACTGGACGAAAGCGACTAAGGACCTCGGCGTCGATTACCACATCACGCGCGTCACCTTCAAAAACCACGGCTGCTGCGGCCACAACTTTCCGTCCATCGACGGCGCGCTGCACCTGCAGAAGCTGCACGGCTTCAAGGCCGCGGATGTGAAGAAGGTGAAGATCGAGAGCTACAAGGCCGGCATGGACATCGTCGGCAACTTCGATCCGGAAGGCGAGTATCAGGCGAAGTTCAGCCTGCCCTACACGGTGGCCCACGCGCTGGTGCATGGCAGCGTGCGACTGAACGCCTTCTCGCCCGAGCGCATGCAGGACCCGGCGGTGCGCGGCATGATGCCCAAGTTCGAGATCATCTCGGACCCCGAGCTCTCCGCCGGCTACCCCAACCAGCGCGCCGCCCGCGTGCACATCGAGACCAACGACGGCCGCACGTTCTCGCACTTCCAGCCGCACCGTAAGGGCGATCCCGAGCAATTGCTGACGGACGCGGAAGTGAACGACAAGTTCATCGAACTCGCGATGCCCGTGATCGGCGAAGCCGCTGCGAAAGCCCTGCTCGCGCAGCTCTGGTCCACCGACAAGCTGAAGAGCGTGGTGTACGAAACCGGCACGCCGCGCGCGCGCGCCGCGGGCTGATCCGCCGTGCGGAACGCAGCGCTGCTGGCGGCCGCCGTGCTGGGTTGCGGCACGGCTGTCGCACAGACGTATCCCTCCAAGCCGATCCGCGTCGTGATCGGCGCGGGGGCGGGCGGCGGCACCGACATTCTCGGCCGCACGCTCGGGCCCAAGGTCACCGAACTGCTGGGCCAGCAGATCATCATCGACAACCGGCCCGGCGCCGCGACCAACATCGGCGCCGAACTGGTGGCACGCGCCGCGCCGGACGGCTACACACTGCTGATGGCGAGCAGCCCGCACGTCATCAACCCCAGCCTGTTCGCGAAGCTCCCCTTCGACCCGGTCACGGATTTCGCGCCGGTGTGCCGGCTCGCCGTCGTGCAGAACGGGCTGGTCGTGCATCCGTCGCTGCCGGTGAAGTCCGTGAAGGAATTGATCGCGCTCGCGAAATCACGTCCGGGCAAACTCAATTTCGGTTCGTCCGCCGGCACGTCGCAGTTTCTCGCCGTCGAACTGTTCAAGACCATGGCGGGCATCGACGTGGCGAACATCCCGTACAAGGGTGGCGGCCCGGCGCTGACCGACCTGCTCGCGGGCCAGGTCGAGATGCAGTTCAACACGCTGCTTGCCCTGTTGCCCTTCATCAAGGCGGGCAAGGTGCGCGCGCTAGCCGTCGCCGGGGCACAGCGTTCCGCCTTGATGCCGGAAATGCCGACCGTCAGCGAAGCGGGCCTGCGCGGTTTCGAAGCCAGCGGCTTCTACGGGCTGTTCGCGCCGGCAAACACGCCCAGGGACATCGTCACGCGCCTCAACACCGCCTACGTCGCAGTGCTGACCACGCCCGAAATGAAGAAGCGGCTGAACGACCAGGGCGTGGACGTGATCGCCGGCACGCCCGATGAACTCGCGGAGTACGTGCGCGAACAAATGCCGAAATGGGCGAAAGTCGTGAAAGCCTCCGGAGCGAAAATCGAATGAACGGCGTCCGCCACCTGTCCGTGCTGGTCCTGCTGGCGCTCGCCGCGCCGGCATTCGCCGCCGACTATCCCAGCCGCCCGATCCGCTTCATCGTCCCCTTCCCGCCCGGCGGCGGCAACGACATCGTCGGCCGCATTGTCGCGCTCAAGCTCGGTGAAGCGCTCAACCAGTCGGTGGTGGTGGACAACCGCGGCGGTGCCGGCGGCACCATCGGCACCGACATGACGGCCAAGGCGCCGCCCGACGGCTACACGATCCTGATCAACAACATCAGCCTCGCCGTCAACGCGACGCTGATCCCCAAGCTGCCCTACGACACGATGAAGGACCTGGCGCCGGTCACGCTGGTCGGTCGCCAGCCCAACATCCTCGTCGTGCATCCCGGCGTCCCCGTGAAAACGATGCAGGACCTGCTCGACCTCGCGCGCGCGAAACCCGGCCACATCACCTACGGCTCCGGCGGCATCGGCACCGCTTCGCACCTCGCCACCGAGCTGCTGAAGCTGATGACGAAGACCGACATGGCGCACGTGCCGTACAAGGGCCTGGGCCCCGCGCTCACCGATCTCATCGGCGGACGGCTGACGCTGATCATCTCGACGATGGCGTCCGCGCTGCCGCAGTTGAAGGCTGGCAAGCTGCGGCCGGTGGCCGTCACCACCCTGCAACGTTCTCCGTTCTTCCCGGAAGTGCCGACGATGAACGAGGCCAGCGTGAAGGGCTACGAGTTCAGCACCTGGTACGGCTTGCTGGTGCCGGCCGGTACGCCGAAGGCCGTCATCGACCGCCTGAATACGGAGACCGCGAAGGTCCTCGCGCAGCCCTTCGTGAAGGAACAGTTCGCCGTGCAGGGCGTCGACACGACCCCCTCCTCGCCGCAGGAATTCGGCCAGTACCTGAAAACCGAAGTCGCGAAGTGGGGCAAGGTCGTCAAAGCTTCCGGCGCCACGCCGGAATGACCCGCATACGCCGGCCGCAATCTGCGTAATGCCCGCCAGTATCTCCACGCCGCTTGCGGTTCTCGCCCTGCTCGTCTGGCAGGGTGACGCGACGGCGCAAACGCAGGCAACCCGCGACGAACAGGCGCAATGCCCGGTCTCGCTGCCCCACGCAGCGGGCACGTTCAAGCGCTGCCCGCCACCAACTGCCGCCGCCTACGATTTCGCGTTCTGTTCCGTCTACAACAGGATGGCCGCTGGGTCCGCGCAGGAAAGCGGGCAGGCCCTCCGGCAAAGAGGCATGGAGTACGGCAACGTATCGGTGGCGCTTTCGGATGTCGAGGCTTACCGCAGGAATGCCGACCTGACCCAACGCTATTTCGCCTCGCTGCAGGGCGCGGGTCAGCGGAAAGAAGCCGCCATCGCCAGCGTTCGCACGAAGTGCGGCGTCATCGAAGCCTGGCATGCGACCACGCTGGAGGAATTGTCCACCCGCGTGAAGTCCCGATCCGGGGCAGGCCGCTAATGCATGACGGTGGAGGTGCCTCGTGCCCACGCTGACCATCGTTTCCGGCACCGGCGGCAAAGGACCGGCCTGCTTCCTCGTCGACACGGGACACGCGCGGTTGATGCTCGACCTCGGCTACGGTCCACAGCCCGGCCTGCGCCCGGACGTGGATGGCATCGGCCACGTGGACGCGCTGCTGCTGTCGCACAGTCACCGCGATCACGCGGGCAGCCTGCAACTGCGCGCACATCTCGGAGCACCGCCGGTCCACGCCACCGACATCGTGCGCCGCCGCCTGCCGCCCGCAGACACGCACGAGGCCTTGCCGCTGCAGGGCAGCGCCACCGTGGCCGGCACCACCGTCACCACGGGACGCAGCGGGCACGCGCCGGGCGGCGTCTGGCTGCACCTCGACGTCGGCGGCGGCCTGCTCTACATGGGCGATAACTGTGCCGAGTCCGCGCTCTATGCCTGGGACACCCCACCCGCCGCGGAGGTCGTGATCCTCGATGCCTCGTATGGCGACGACGATGTGACGCTCGCCGAACGCGCCCGCGCCTTCGACGCCGCTTTCGACGCGGGGCCGACCCTGCTGCCCGTGCCGCCCGCCGGCCGCGGCCCGGAGATCGCACTGCACGCCGCGCGCACCGGCCGCGCGATCGGTGTCGATGACGCGGTGCGCGCGTCGCTGCGCAATCTGGCGACCGGGGATCTCGCGTGCCTGCGCGAAGGCATTGCCGGCGACGTGGCGCGCCTCGCCGATGACGCCGGCGCAATCGAACACCCCGAGGGCGTCATGCTGGCCGGCATCGCCGACGGCACCAGTGGCGCGTCCGCCGCGCTGCTCGAACGCTGGCGGCAAAGCACGGACCCGGCGATTATTTTCAGCGGCTACCTGCCGCCCGGCACACCGGCGCAAACACTTACGCAGTCGGGCCGTGCGCGTTACCTGCGCTGGAACGTGCACCCGCGCCTCTCGGACAACGTCCGTCTCGTGCGCAGCACGGGCGCCGGTACCGTGGTGCCCGCCTTCGGCGACGCCCGCCGGCATCGCGGCGCCTGGGAAACCGCCTTCGCCCCGGCCCGCATCCAGATCGACGGTATCGTGAGTTTCTGATGATCCCCGCTCCCAGCACCATTCCGCTGTTCGCCATCCCCTTCATTTTTCTGCGCCACGGCGAGACCGACAGCAACGTGCGCCGCATCGTGGCCGGTTCGCTCGACGTGCCGCTCACCGCGCGCGGCCGCGAACAGGCGCAGGCCGCCGCGGCTGCGCTGACGGGCAGCGCCGTCACCGCCATCTACGCCAGTCCGTTGCAGCGCGCGCGCCACACCGCGGAAGCGATCGCCACGGCGGTCGGTCTGCCGGTCGCCCTGATGGACGATCTGCAGGAACGCTGCTGGGGCGTGCTGGAAGGCCAGCCGCAGGGCCAGCGCGTCCGCGGCACGGTGCCGGAAGGCGCCGAGACCTATGAGGCTTACGCCATGCGCGTGCTGCGCGGCCTGGCCGCGATTCCGTCGGAGGGCACGCCGCTCGTCGTCTCGCATTCCGGCGTGTATCGTGTCCTCTGCCGCACGCTTGGCATCCCGGAGACGCGCGAACCCGTCGCCAACGCAACCCCGGTAAGCTTCCTGCCGCCGCCGACGCCAGGCGGCGGTTGGCAAATAACAATCTGATCACGACGCAGCGACCGCGCTGCCTATCCCGAGGAGCCCCACCACCATGACCGATCGCGCCCCCACCCAACTGCGCAAACTGCTCGCCCGCCCCGGCTGCACCGTTGCCCCCGGCGTGGCAGAAGGATTGGCCGCCCGCCTCGTCGCCCGCGCCGGCTTCGACGCCGTCTACATGACCGGCTTCGGCACCAGCATGACGCGGCTCGGCATGGCCGACATCGGGCTGCTGACCATGAGCGAGATGGTGGACAACGCCGGCCGCATCGTGGAAGCGACGGGCCTGCCCGTGATCGCCGACGCCGACACCGGCTACGGCAACCCGATGAACATGCGCCGCACCATCCGCGAGTATGAAAAAGCCGGCGTCGCCGCCGTGCACATCGAGGACCAGGACTGGCCCAAACGCTGCGGCCATCTCGCCGGCAAGCGGGTGATCACGACCGCCGACATGGTGTCCAAGATCAAGGCCGCGGTGGATGCGCGGTGGGACGCCGACTTCGCGATCATCACGCGCACCGATGCCATCGCCGTCGAAGGCCTGGACGCGGCGCTGGAGCGCGGCGAACGTTACCGCGAAGCCGGCGCCGACATGCTGTTCATTGAGGCCCCGGTCGGCCGCGCAGAAGTCGACCGCGTCGCCAAACACTTCAAGGGTGTGCCGCTGCTCTACAACATGGCTGCCAGCGGCAAGACGCCGCACATTCCGGCCGAGGAACTCGGCAAGCTGGGTTTCAAGCTCGCCATCTATCCGAACTACGTGATGTTGTGCGCCATTCCGGTCATCGAGCGGATGCTCGCTGAACTCAAGAAGACCGGCACCGTCGGGCACCTGCTAGGCGAGATGGCGGATTTCAAGAAGTTCACCGAGATCTCGCAACTGCCCGAAATCCAGAAGCTGGAAGCGAAGTACGGCGTCGCCGAAGACCGCCGCGCATCGCTGTAAGGCCATGACCTTCGAGCTGCGGCTGTATCAGGACAACCTCGCGCCGGGCGCGAAGCTCACGCTAGCTGCTGCGCCCGTGCGCGCGGTCTATCTCGTGTCCGGCGGTGTCCGAACGCAGACCGGCGGTCTCACCGCCGCGATCGGCGCCAACAGCGCCTTCCACACGGCGGCCGACCTCGCGCTGACCGGCGGCAACCTGCCAACCGTGGCGCTGCGCTGGGAACTGGTGGCCGCCGTGTGGAAGGCGCTGTTG